>Ga0209258_100479_pt1 | contig 42065 bp, 38 predicted proteins | sample Araplaol_mTSA_r2_FD_184281 | JGI IMG/M metagenome (GOLD analysis project Ga0209258, IMG submission 184281) | Arabidopsis root microbial communities from North Carolina, USA - plate scrape CL_Col_mTSA_r2 (SPAdes) (version 2) | ecosystem: Host-associated > Plants > Roots > Endosphere | place: USA...
AGCGCGGACGGCAGCTTGAGCTTGAGGAACTCCTCAGCCATCTGGTCGCGCAGCTTGGTGACCTTCTTGTCGTTGATGTCGGTGGCCTTGGCGGCCGCCTTCTGGAACTTGCCGTAGTAGTCGCGCAGCAGTTCCATGCGGCGCTTGACCTCTTCCGGGTCCGGACCGGTCGGGCCGGCTTCTTCGTCTTCGCCCGACGCTTCGTCGTCTTCTTCCTCGACCTCGGCATCGGAATCGTCCACCGCGGCGTCAGCCAGGGCGGCCTGGGCAGCATCGGCCGCCTCTTCCAGATCGGCGAAGCCGGCCAGGATCTCGCTCAGGCGTCGCTTGCCGTCCAGATGCTGGTCGTATTCCTCGAGCAGCAGTTCGATGGTCAGCGGGAAGCTGGCGAGCGCGGTCTGCACCTGGCCCAGGCCTTCCTCGATGCGCTTGGCGATGGCGATCTCGCCCTCGCGGGTGAGCAGCTCGACCGTGCCCATCTCGCGCATGTACATGCGCACCGGGTCAGTGGTGCGGCCCACTTCGGAATCGACGGCCGACAGCAGCGCCACGGCTTCTTCGGCGGCGGCTTCATCGTCGGTGGATGCGCCCGGGGCGTTGTCCGACAGCGGGTCGGCATCCGGCGCGGCGTCGTGCACTTCGATGCCGACGCCCTTGAGCACCGCCATGATGTCTTCGATCTGCTCCGGATCGACGATGTCGTCGGGCAGGTGGTCGTTGATCTCGGCGTAAGTCAGGTAGCCCTGCTCCAGACCCTTGGAGATGAGCGCCTTGATTTCAGACTGTTGCTCAGGAGCTTTGCTATTCATACCTACCGCCGCGTATGCAGGAACCGATCAGTATACCCATGTGATGCTTTTTTGACCAGTTTTCAAGTGAAATTGACGAAACGGCCGACACGCAAAAATCGCGCCAGATAGGCATCTTCCGGGGATTTTCTCGACGAAGAAGGAGGTGCGGCATGCCGGGGATGGTCATGGTGTTTCCAGCCAGAAGGTGACCGGACCATCGTTGACCAGATGCACCTTCATATGGGCACCGAACCGCCCGATTTCCACCCTGGGATGGGCGGCGCGCGCCAAGGTCACCAGGCGGTCGAACCAGCGCCGGCCCTCCTCGGGCGCCGCCGCGCGGGTGAAGCTGGGGCGCATGCCGGAGCGGGTGTCGGCGGCCAGGGTGAACTGGCTGACCAGCAGCAATTCGCCGCCGGTGTCGGCCAGCGAGCGGTTCATGCGGCCTTGCTCGTCGGCGAACACGCGATAGCCCAGCAGGCGTTCGAGCATGCGTTTGGTGCGTGGCTCATCGTCGCCGGGCTGCACGGCGACCAGGGCCAGCAGGCCGGGACCGATGGCTCCCACGGTTTCGTTGTCGACATCCACACGAGCGGACAGGACGCGCTGAATCAGGGCGATCATGGGAGGCTTAACGGCTGACGTGGCCGGAAGCTTAGGGCCTGGCTATCGACCTTGATAGCCTCGGACGCCCGAGAGGAGGCGGCTGGCGCCGTTCGCCCGTGAACCGGCACGTCAGCCGGTTACACTGCGCCGCTCATGCGATTCGACATCACCCTCCTCTATCTCGTCCTGCGTCTGTTCGGAAAGCTGCCCCTGCGCACGCTGCACCGCATGGGTGCCGCCATCGGCCGTTTCTCGCTGTGGCGCCATAGCCGCACCGCGCACAACACCTCGGTCAACCTGCGCATCGTCCGCCGCGGACTCGACGAAGCCGCCCATGCGGCGCTGCTGCGCGAAGTGATGGAAGAAAGCGGCAAGTCCGCCACGGAAATCGCCGGCATCTGGGGCCGCGATGCCGAGCGCGCGCTCGACCTGGTACGCGAGGTGCGCGGCGAGGCGTTGTTCGATGCGGCACTGGCCGCCGGCAAGGGCGTGATCATCGCCGCGCCGCACCTGGGCTGCTGGGAGCTGCTCAACTACTGGCTGTGTCGCAAGACGCCGATGGCGATTCTCTACCGCCCGCCCCGCATCGCCGCGGTGGAAGGCCTGCTGCGCAAGGTGCGCGGCGCGCTGGCCCCGGAGCAGGTGCGCGCGGAAGGTGCCGGCGTGCGCACGCTGTACAAACGGCTGGCCGCAGGCGGTACGGTCGGCATCCTGCCCGATCAGAAACCGCGTGCGGGCGAAGGCGAGTTCGCTTCGTTCTTTGGTCGCGACGCGCTCACCATGGTGCTATTGCCACGGCTGGCGGCGCGCACCGGTGCCACCGTGCTGTTCGCCTTCGCCGAGCGTCTGCCGGAAGGCGCGGGTTACCGCATCCACCTGCTGCCGGCGCCGGAAGGCCTGGCCGATGCCGACCTGGCCGTGGCGTGCCGTGCGCTCAACCAGGGCGTTGAGAACTGCGTGGAGCTCGCATTCGCGCAGTACCAGTGGCATTACAAGCGGTATTCCGCGGACGATCGCCCCAGCCCTTACGATCACCCCGAAGTGATCTAGCGTCGCGCCGTCAGCCCAGTCGCTTCAGGAACACGGTCATTTCCTTCTCGGCCTGCTTGTCGCCGCGCGCCTGCGCCACGGCGATGCCTTGCCGCCAGGCTTCGGCGGCACCCGCCTTGTCGCCCAGCGCCAGGCTGGCTTTGCCGAGCAGTTTCCAGGCCGCCGAGTAGGCCGGGTCAAAAACCACGGCCTGCTTCAGCTCGATCGCTGCGCCTGCGGCATCGCCGGCGCCAAGCAAGGCATTGCCCAGCGAAAAACGCAGCAAGGCACCATCACGCGGACCGCCGCATTGCGCGCGCAGATTGGCGATCAGGGCTTCATTCATGGCTTACTGCAGGGCGCGGAAGCGCCACTCGTCGACCTGGTAGATGCGCGTCGGATGCGGCGGTTCGGCCGGCACGCGACCGGCACGCAGGTCCGCCAACGACTTGGCCGGCCAGATCACCACCCAGGAGGAGCGGAACGGCTGCACCAGCAGCGGATAACGCAGGTCGGTTGGTTCGAGCTTCTCGGGGCGAGCCACGATCAGGCCATCCGGGTGCGCCTGCGCGAACTTCTGCAGGGAGTCGCCCTCATTCAGGCGCTCGATCGGACGGGTGATGCGACCTTCAAAGTGGAACTGCCCCTCGTAGTTGCCCAGGTAGCCGATCGCCCGGCCTTCGGCGTCCGCGGCGCCCAGCAGATGGGCCGACGGGCGCAGGTCGAAGTTCTGCCACATGGTCAGCGTGAACAGCGTATTGAGCGCCAGCGTGCCGACCAGACCGGCGAAGGCGAGGCGGCGTACTTCGCCGCGGCCGCGTACCAGCAGCAGCAGGCCGAGCAGCACGAACACGATGCTGAAGAAGCGGCTGTAGCGCTGCGTGCTGTCGAACCATTCGCCGTGCAGGTCGTTGTGCGCGACCAACACCGGCAGCACGAACAGGAACACGCCGAACAGGATGCCGCCCACGCCCAGCGGCCAGGTGCCGAGCCATGCGCTGTTGGCCAGCTGCGGACGCTGGTCACGCAGCACGGCGACGGCGCCGGCGATTAGCAGCGCGCCGCCGGCGAACTCCGGCAGCGGGTAATAGAGTTGCTTGCCGCTGATGAAGGAGAAACAGATCATCACCGGCAGCAGCCAGCACAGCGCGAAGCGGATGCCGCTGTCGAGCGGGCGACGCAGCGTGATCAGCGCGGCCCACGCGCGCGGCCAGCCGCTGAAGGGGAACAGCAGCGCCGGAATCATCGGCAGGTACCACCAGAACGGACGGGCGTGGTCGAACGCATCCACCACGCGGCCGGCGGTCTGGGTGAAGAACAGGCGCTGACGGTACGCCTCGCCACCGGCAAAACCGGCGGGCAGCGCCCAGGCGAGCAGCATCGCGCCGCCCAGCAGCAGGGCCAGCACGCCACGGCCGTACCAACGCGCGCGGTTGTCGCGCGCCCAGTCGTTCCACAGCGGGCCCAGCAGCCACGGGAAGGCGACGTGCAGGAACATCACCGGGCCCTTGGTCAGCAGGCCGGCGCCGACGCACAGGCCAAACAGCAGCCAGCGCGGTTCCGCGCGCTGTGGCTTGGGCGTGAGGCACAGCAGGGACGCCAGCACGCTGACGGCGAGCAGCACCTCGTACATGATCTGCAGGCCGAACAAAAACGCGTAGCCCAGCGCTAGCAGCATCCACGGCGCACCCTTGGCCACCCACGGGCGATTCGGAAAAAGCCGGTTCGCCAGCACCGAGACCAGCACCAGCTGTGCACCGCCGAAGATCACTTCCAGCACGCGCGGCCAGACATCGTTGACGCCGAACACCGCCCAGCCGGCGTGGATCAGCCAGAACAGCAGCGGCACCTTCTCGCTGTAAGGCTGGCCGTTGATGTGCGGCACCAGCCAGTGGTGGTGGTTCCACATCTCCCACGCCACGGCGAGCGTGCGGGTGGAATACAGCGGCATCGGACCGTGCGAAAAGATCGCCAGCAAGGCGGCCAGCGTCCATAGCGGCAGCCAGGGCCAGAGGGAACGCAGGTGTTCGGAGCGGCTGTAGCTGCTGGATGCCACGGGCAGTCTTCTTGATGGTGTTGAGACGATTCTATCCCGAGCCGCGGAGACCGGTCCGAACGGGAATTCAGGCAGGGCGGTCTAGCCTCACCTCGCCCGGGCTACATCTGCCTGCGACCGAAGAAGGCCCTCCGGGCTGAGAGTCGAGCGTCAACCTCTCCCCCCTCGGGAGAGTGGTTGTGAGGGTGCGGGACCTCCGCAGCCCAAACGCTTAAACCGGTCCCCAATACCCGATACGGCGCCGAATCTTCAGTTTCCGCCAGAAATTCCAGGGCTTGCGACGACGGTTGCGGCCGCCCGCGGCGATGAAGCCATCGATGGCCTTCAGGATGCGCTCGCTGGAAAGACCGTCCCGGTAAGGGTGGATGGCGTCGCCGTACTCGCGAATGGCCTGCATCAGCTCGGGCGGCCGCGACAGGGCCCGCTCGATCGCCGGCTCGAATTGGGAAGCATCGTCGATGTCGATCAGCTGCGGACCCGGTCGGCGATTCTTGAAGGTCACCACCGGCTTGCCGGTGAGCAGGAACTCGTTGAGCGCCGAGGACGTGTCCGAGCACATCATGTCGACCTGCGGGAACAGCTCGAGGATGTTGTCGTTCTCGGCGAAGGTCAGGTTCTCGTTCTGCAGCGCCTTGAACTTGGCCGTCGTCTCCGGGTTCATCTTCGGGTGGAAGGTGACGATCCAGCGCCAGCGGCCATCGCGCGACAGGCGCTTCACCTCCTCATACAGCGTCTCCGCCGCGCTCCACGAAGGCGAGAAGGTCGAGTGGTAAAGGATCACGGGCGGCTGCCGCACCGGCGGGATGGGGCCGCTGATCTGCTTCATGAAAGGGTCGAGCTTGGGAAAGCCCGTTTCCACCACCGAGAAATGGCCCACGCGGTCGGCGATTTCCTTGAACTTCGCCGTGTCGCGTGGGCCGGTGGTGCAGTAGAGGTCGAAGAAACCGCGTACGTAGATGTGCCGCGGCTTGCCCGCGTCAAAACCGTGGAAGGTTTCCACCTTCACGCCAGGAAAGAAGTGCGGCACGGCGTTGCTGGAAGTGATTACCGCACGGGGGTTCCATGCCCGCACTTCCTGCACGGTGAGCAGGCGCTCGCCTTCCACCAGGTCTTCCGCGCCGGGGCCATCGAAGAACCACGCCGCCTCGTCGCCGCGCGCGCGGATGGCTTCCTGCACCGGGCGCAGGATGGCCAGCGCGTAGCGCTCGGACCCGTAGAGGAGGTAATGCTGTTTGCTCATCGATCGATACCGTGGCGGGTCAGTGCATCTGCCGCAGTAGCGACCGAAGCGGGGTTGCGGCGCATTTCGTAGTAACGCATGCGCTTGTAGGCCGCATATGAGGCGGCCGTCTGGGCAATCACGAAGCCGCGCCAGCCGTCGAGGAAGGCAAGGCGGAAGAAGTAATCCTTAATGAAGGCCAGCAGGTACACGAACGGCGTCTGCCACATGCGCACCGGCTTGTTCTTCTCCAGCCAGTCGCGGCACTTCAGCTCCGCGTAGCGCAGCACCTTGATCTGCTTCTGCGGCAGGCTGGGGTTGTTCTCGTGATTGAAGCGCGCGTGCAGCGTGACCGACGGGCCGTCGAACACCAGCGACTCGTGCACGCGCACGTCCTTCCAGCGCGCGCGGCCACGATGGAACAGCCGTGCCATCTTTTCGCCCATCGACGGCAGGTACCAGCGCATCGGCGCACCCATGTAGATGGTGGCGCGGCGCAGGATCACTGCGCTGTTGTCGCTGGCCATCAGCTCGGGCAGGCGGCGTTCCAGCTCGGCGGCCAGTTCGGGCGACAGGTATTCGTCGGCGTCCAGCGCCAGGATCCACTCATGGCTGCACTGCGTGGTGGCGAAATTGCGCTGCGCGCCGAACCCCAGCCAGTCCTGGTGCACCACCCGCGCACCGTGCGCCTGCGCGATGGCGATGGTGTCGTCGGTGCTGCCACTGTCGATCACCAGCTTCTCGGCGGCGAACGGCACGCTGTCGAGGCAACGGGCGATGCTGTTCGCCTCGTTGTAGGTGATGACGACGAGGGTGAGGGGGAGGATCTGCATTCCCACATTCTAGTGGGAGCAGGGGGCGGCGTGGCTGCAGACCGCGGCAACGCCTCCGTGAATACTCGGTTTCGCTAATATGCAGCCTGATGCGCCCCTGGAGGCGACGCAAGCCTTTCGCCCGAGCGAACAGGGAAGAAGTTCAACAGTGGTCGCTGTAGTGTGGCGATCTTCAGGGAGGGATACCGTGGCAAAAATGAACCAACTGATTTTGGGTATGGCCACGGGCTATGCCCAGGATGATTTGCGCCTTTTCGTACAAAGCTTGGCAATGACCGGGTTTCGCGGGCGTCTTGCATTGTTTGTGTATCAGGACCACGTGGCTGAAATACGAGCCATGGCAAGCACACGCGCTCCGGGACTGGACCTCGATCTCGTGCCTGTCGACAGCATCCGCCGGTATGCCAAGCTTTGGCGCTCATGTCTCAAGCGCCTGTTCGCCCTGATACCCGCCGAGATGTCGCCTACCCTCAAGCTCAAGTTGCTGCGTTTTCAGGGCTTGCCGCACGTCACGAGGCACTTCCACTATGACAACTACCTGCATAGACATCGTGGATTCAGCCACGTAATGCTCACCGACGTGCGCGATGTGGTTTTCCAAAGTGACCCTTTCGCCGGGTTAGAAGGAGGGCTTTGCGTGGGTATGGAGACTGCCGCGCTAACGCTGGCCACCGAGCCCTACGATCGAGAGTGGATCGTGGGTGCCTATGGCGAATCCATGCTCCAAAGAATTGGTGATCAACAGATTTCCTGCGCCGGCGTGGTACTGGGCGATGCAGAGGCGATGCGCGAATACATTGACAAGATGCTCGTAGAAATCATGCGACTGCCATTTTGTATCACCAAAAATCGCAATTATGACCAGGCACACCATAATAAATTACTGTATTGCAATGAATTAAGTGCTGCGATGCGATGTCAGCCGTTAAGCTCGCGGATCGCCACGGTTGGGTGCATGAAACCTACTGACTTTACGCTTTCATCGGAGGGCTTACTGTTGAACGACGATCGGGAAGCCGCGCCCATCGTGCACCAGTACGATCGTCACCCGATGCTGGTGGAGGCATTCATGGCGAGGATTCTTACTTAGTGCGAGGATCAGCGATAACTTTATGCAGCATTACTGCGTCGCAGAAGTGTTTCCAGCCGCAGTTGCCGCGGGTTAGATCAAGAGTTACTGAGAAGCCATGCCTAGACCCGCCGTGCCCAGCGTTTCACTGATGATCTCGACCTACAACTGGAAGCAGGCGCTTGCGCTGGTTCTCCGCAGCGTGGCGGGCCAGAGCCGGCTTCCGGACGAGGTGATCATTGCCGACGACGGGTCGCGCGAGGATACTGGGCAGTTGCTGCGTGATATCGCGCGTGGCTTCCCTGTGCCGCTGCGGCATGTCTGGCAGCCTGACGACGGCTTCCGGCTGGCGCGCTGCCGCAACCGCGGCATCGCCGCGGCCCGCAGCGAATACCTCATCCAGCTGGACGGCGACATGATCCTGCATCGCCACTTCGTGGCGGACCATTTGCGCCTGGCGCGGCCGGGACATTTCCTGCAGGGCACCCGCATTCGTACTACCGAAACGGAGACCGCGCGTTTACTCGGCGGTGGTGAGCCGAACTTTGGGTGGTCCGTGGATGCCTACTTCCGTACCGAGAACGATCGCAGCACCTACCATTTCGGGCGCCGCCACCACACGTTGCGGCTGCCCTGGCTGGCACGTATCAAGGCGCGCTCGAGCGGGCATCCCATGGGATGCAACGTCAGTTTCTGGCGTGAGGACCTGCTGCGCGTGAATGGCTATGACGAGCGCATGCAGGGTTATGGCAGCGAGGACCTGGAACTGGATTTGCGCCTGCGCAACGCCGGGCTCAAGCGCAGCCAGATCAAGTTCGCCGCGCTGGCCCTGCATCTGGAGCACCGCAGCGTCGCGCCGCCTGATCCCAGCGATCCCGACTTGCCCAACAACCGCCTGCTGGACGAAGCGCGCCGCGAAGGTCGCGTGCGCAGCACCCAGGGCCTGGACAACCACTTGATGGACTTCACGCAGGCGCCGCCGGACCTGCGCGTGCAGGAGGCGGTCCGCGCATGAAGTCCGTGTTTTCCCTGGCCGTGCCCGCCGTCGACGCGCCGGCCGGCCGAACCATCGCGCCGTGGGTGCGCCAGTTGCTGTTCGTGGGCGTGGCGTGGCTGGTGATCGGCATGGCGGTCATGCCCGCCGGTCCTTCGTTCAATCCCGGCAAGGCCTACCAGTACGTGCTGGGCCTGACGCTTTACCTGCCGGCACTGGTCGTGTTGGTGATGCGTCCATCCGTCGGACGTGAGCTCTGGCGGCAGCCACTGATGCCATGGGTCTTCGCCCTGCTGGGCTGGAGCCTGCTGTCACTGGCCTGGAGCCAGACGTCGCGGCCCGCGGATGAAATGGGGCATGTCGCCAGCATCGTGTTCTTCTTGATCGCCTGGCAGGAGGGCGTGGCGCTCAATCCGGCGCGCATCCGCAGCCTGTTGTTGGGTCTGAGCATCGTGCTGGCCGTCGTGGCGGCGGTTGCCCTCGCCTGGTCGTACCTGCATCCGGAAGTCGACGGCCGCGTGTCGGGCTTCGGCGTGATGGACAACCCGAACCTCGCCGCCGGCGCCATGGGCGCCGCGATCATCTGGCTGTGGCCCTGGCGTGTTCCTCCCGGGTTGCCGCGCATCGCCAAATGGTTGGCCATCGCGGTGCTCACCCTTTTCATGGTGCTCTCCTATACCCGCAGCGGCTGGGGCGCGCTGCTTGCCGGGTTCCTCGCGATGGCGCTTTGCCGAGGCGGCCGCAAGGCGTGGATTTCGATGGGCGTGGCGCTGCTGCTGGCCGCCGTGGTGGTCATGCTGAACATGCCGCTGCTGCTCTCACGCGGCCTCTCGTTTCGTCCACAGATATTCGAGAACGCTTGGATTCTGTTCTGCCAGCACCCTTTCAAAGGCCAGGGCATCGGCACCGCGTTCCACTTCGAAATCGCCGGTGAAGTCTTCACCCACGCACACAACCTGTTCAGCCAGGTCGCTATCGAATTGGGCCTGGTCGGCCTGGTGCTGTGGACCGGCGTCTGGCTGGCGCTGGGCTGGCATGCCTGGCGGCACCGGCAGTCCACGCTGGGCCAGGTCGTGCTCGGCTTGTGGGTGTTCGGCATGGTGCTGGTGCAGTTCGATCATCCGCACCTGATCGACAGCGCACGCCCGGGCTGGCTCCTGACCTGGCTGCCTCTGGCGCTCGGCCTCTCGTTGGGCCGCTGGAACGAGCCGGCGTGAAGGTCTCGGTTGTCGTCATCACCTATAACTGGCCTGAGGCGCTCGAGCGCGTGCTCGACGGACTCGCCCGACAAACCACATTGCCGTTCGAGGTGATCATCGCCGATGACGGTTCGGGTGCTGTCACGACCGAGGTGGTGGCACGCAGGGCAGCCAACTTCCCCGTGCCGCTGCGTCACCAGTGGCAGGACGACCTGGGCTTTCGCGCGGCGCGGGCACGCAATCGCGGTATCGCGGCGAGCCGCGGCGACTACATCATCCTGCTTGACGGCGACATGCTGGCGCATCCGCGGTTCATCGCCGATCACCTCATGCTGGCCGAGCGCGGCTATTTCCTGCAGGGCGGTCGCTTAAAGGCGACGCCAGAGGAATCGCGCCGCCTGCTCGCAGGCGGCGAGCCCGTGTTCGCGCCCTGGGTGAAGGCCAACTTCGACGAATTCGACGGCACGCGCCGGCTGTACGCCTTCCGCGCACCATGGCTTGCACGCTGGAAGGCGCGTTCGCGCAATGGTGGTCGCGTGATGAGCTGCAACATGAGTTTCTGGCGCGACGATCTGTTGCGCGTGAACGGCTTTGACGAACGCATGGAAGGCTACGGCGCGGAAGACCGCGAACTTGCCGCCAGGCTGGAGAACGCCGGGGTGCGCCGCCGCGCGCTGAAGTGGTGCGCCTTGGCCGTGCACCTGTGGCACGACTCGCGTTCGCCGCCGGACGTGGATGACATGAGCCTGCCGAACAACCGCCTGTTCTTTGCCACGCGCAACGAAGGCATCCGGCGGTGCGAACGCGGCATCGACCAGCATGCCGATTTGCTGGCCGAGGGCGATCGCGCCCCATGAAGCTGCTCTATACGAACTTCCACGCCGGCGACGGCGGAGGCCATACCACGTACATTCGTGCGCTGGCTGCCGCGCTGGCGGCGCGCCACGAGGTGCATGTCGCCGCGCCGCCGGGCAGCCGCCTCAATCGCGAGGCGCGCGCGCTGCCGGGCGTGTTCGTGATCGACCAGCCCTTCCCCAATGGATTGAACAAATGGAAGGCGCGGCGCCGCGCCCGCGCACGGCTCGCCACCTATCTGCGCGCGCAGGCGTTCGACGTGGTGCACGTCAACGGTTCGGCCGACCACCGTCTGGTGTTGTCGGCGATGCCGGCCACGCGACCGGCGCTGGTCTGGACCAAACACAACTCCAAGCCCGTGCGCGGCCTGGGCGCATGGCTGCGTGCCCGCCGCACGGACCAGGTGATCGCGGTGTGCGATTACACCCGCCGCGAACTGCTGCATACCGCGTATCGGCATTGCCGCCTGGACACCGTGTACAACGGCGTCGACATCGAGCATTGGTGTCCTTGGCCAGCCGAGCTCGCCGCAGCGGAGCGTCGCCGCTGGAACGGCGGCGAGGACAGCGTGCTGCTGCTCGGCAGCAATGCCGGCACGGCAAGCTACAAGGGCTGGATGGATCTGGTCGAAGCGCTCGCGCTGCTGCCCGAAGAGACACGCCGGCACGTTCGCGTGCTGCTGGCGGGTGTGCCTCCGAAAGCGGAAGAGCTGGCGCGCGTGGCCGAGTTCGGCTTGTCGGATCAGATCGTGTTTCCGGGCGTTCTTTCCGATCCGCGCCCCTTGGTGGCTGCGCTCGACGCCGGCTTCGTGCTGTCCTACGACGTCGAGACGATCTCTTTCGCCTGCCGCGAGATGATGGCCATGGGGAAACCCGTGCTGCTTACCGATTACGCCGGGTTGCCGGAAAACCTGGAGTCAGGCGTCGATGGCTGGCTGGTGCCGGTGCGCGACCGTTCGGCCATCGCAGCCGCCGTGGCGAACCTGCTCGCGCAACGCGACGCATTGCCATCGATGGGGGCGGCGGCGCGGCGGCATGCGGAGCGCGAGTTCGGCCTGCCGTTGTTCGTGGAGCGCACCGAGGCGGTGTACGAGCGGTTGATCGCGGCGCGTTGAATCGGGCGGCAGGCGCGAACCGCAGACCGTCGCAGCCTTTTCCGAAGCGCACTCCGTGTGCGCTTCGCATCTCCTCACTCTTCGAGCGAAGCCGCCGGCACGCGATCCACGCTGTCGTCCGGCAGGCAACCCGGCGCCACCGCATCGGCCTTGAACATCCACCATTCGCGGCGGTTCGCATGGCCCAGGCTGATCGCCTTGCTGCGATCGACGCAGTTGCCCATCACCGGGTCGAGTACGAACAACCAGCGGTGCGCGGGATCCTGCGCCTGCCACTTCACGGCGGCGGCGTACTGGTCGTGCCAGGGCTGGGTGAAGCCGAAATCGACGGCCGGGCGGTTGAGCATCAAAAGGTTCTGCTCCTTCCACGCCACCATGCCGAGCTGGTCGCCGGGCGGCAGGCGATCGCGCACTTCCTGCATCACGCCGGCGGCGGAGCTGGAATCGTTGAGGATGGGATACGCCCAGAAGCCCAGCACCAGCCACATTGCCACCATGCCGCCGGCAACGGCCGTCACGGCGCGGCGCACGCGCAGCGTGGCGACCAGCAGCAAGAGGATGGCGCCGAGCGTGGTGCCCATCCACCACAAGGCGCGTCCGCCGTCCTCGAAGCCGCGGGCGATGGCGAAATCGGTGGTGGCCTTCGGATGCACCGCGAGTCCCGCGATGCCCACCCCAAGCATGGCCGCGCCCATCACACCGATGAAGACCAGTCCCGCGATGCGTAGCCAGCGCTTCTGCAGCAGCTCGCCGAGATACGGCGCGGTCACCAGCGCCAGCATCGGCAGCGCCGGCATGATGTAGACGTCGCGCTTGCCCTTGGGGATGGAGAAGAACACCAGCAGCAGCACGATCCAGCCGAGCGGCAGCAGGATGCGCGCATCCTTTTCCTTCAGCGCGCGCCACCATCGCGGCAGCGTGCCGGGATAGGTCAGCGACAGCGGCAGCCAGGTGAACAGCACGATCGGCACGTAGTAGAGCATGTTGTGGTGGTGATCCCACGACTTGCCGTAGCGCCCCGCCGTCTGGTGGAACAGGATGTCGTTGACGTACGCGGCATACGCCGGATCGTTCGCGTGCGCCTTCGCGCCCAGCAGCATCGGCACCAGCCACAACGCCATCGCCGCCAGCAGGGCGACCAGGCCCAGTACCCAGCGCCACCAAGCGCCCGCACCCATGCGCGCCACGCCGTTCCACTGGCCGAAGCTGGCGACGAGGTAGGGCACCAGCATCAGCAGCGCGAGCACGCCCACGCCCTTGGTGATCACGCCCAGGCCCGCGCAGAAGCAGCCGAACCAGAATGCGCGCCAGTTCGGCCCCTTGAGCAGGTGCACCAGCAGGCCCCAGTTCGCCGCGGTGATGTAGAACATCACCAGCGGATCGATCTGCGCGCGCTTGGTCTGGTAGACGAATTGAAAGGTGATCAAAAGCGCCGAGGCGGCGTACAGGCCGACCTGGCGGTTCCACAGGCGCCGCCCCAGGTCGTATACGCACAGCAGGCAACCCAGCGCGGCCAGCAGGGACGGCAGCAGGAACGCGATGCGCCAGCTGCCGATGACCGTGTAGCTGGCGGCCTCCAGCCAGAACAGCATCGGCGGCTTGTCCGAATACAGCTCGCTGCCGCGATGCGGAAACAACCAGTCGCCGCTTTCCACCATCTGCTTGGCTGCGAGCGCGAAACGTGGCTCGTCCGACGGCCAGGGGTCGCGCAGGCCGATGCCGGCGCCGATCACGACCAGGGCGATCAGCAAGAGCAGCCAGAACTGGCGACGTTCCTGCGGGGTAGCTTGGGAAGTGGCGAGCATCGTGGATTCCGGAGGCGGCGTCGCCGCGTCAAGCAGTTCTATAGCGTAACGGGCCGCCCATCGGGGCGTGCCGAGCCGTGGCAACGAGACTGCTCACGGCGTACCAATGACGCTTCAGGCCTTCTCGAGGACGGCATAGTACATGCCGTCAAGGTCGCCATCGCCGGGCAGCACCTGCCAGCCCACCGCTGCCGGCTGTCCTGCAGGCAGAGAGAAACCGGCCGCGCGGGCGTCTTTGCGGCCTTCCAGCCAACCATTCACCACGGACTCGTTCTCGGCACGCAGCAGCGAACAGGTGATGTAGACGAGCTTCCCACCGGGCGCGAGCAGAGGCCATAGCGCTTCCAGGATGCGTCGTTGCTGCGCGACCAGCGGTGCGATATCGCTGTCGCGGCGATGCAGGCGCACGTCGGGCCGACGACGCAGCACCCCGGTGGCTGAGCAGGGCGCATCGATCAGGATGCGATCAAAAGCCTTGCCATCCCACCACGCCGAGGGCTCGCCCGCGTCGCCGATGACGACGTCGGCCTTGAGGCCGAGCCGATCGAGGTTCTGCGTGATGCGCTGTGCACGCTTCGGATCGAACTCCAGCGCGGTGAGCGACAGGTCCGCGCGCTCCAGCAGATGACAGGCTTTGCCGCCCGGTGCGGCGCAGGCGTCGAGCACGCGTTGCCCGCGCTGGAGATCAGCCAGATCGGCCGCGATCTGCGCGGCGCCATCCTGCACGGCGAACTCGCCGGCCGCGAAACCTGGCATGCGCGTGACGTCGGTGCTGTGCGGCAGCACGATGCCTTCTTCCAGCCACGGGTGTGCGTCTGCCGTATAGCCGTCCAAACGAAGTCGCTCGATCAGCGCATCGCGATCGGTGCGGCGGCGATTCACGCGCAGCATCAACGGCGGCTCGAGGTTGTCCGACGCCATCACCGCATCGGCCTGTGCGGGCCAGTCCTGCGCGATCGTCTTGGCCAGCCACGCGGGATGGGCGTGTCGCGTCTGCGGTTTGGCATCGAGAGCCGCCAGCAGTTCGGTGCGCTCCCGCTGCCAGCGCCGCAGCACGGCGTTGACCAGGCCCGCGAACCGGGGCCGCTGCAGTGCCTTGGCGGCCTGCACCGTTGCCGCCACGGCGGCGTAATCGGGCAATTGAAGGATCTCCAGCTGCACCAGCCCCAAAACGAGCAGTGCGTGGATCGCCGGCTCCTTCTGGCGCAACGGCTTGTCCAGCAGGCGATCGATCGCCGCATCGAAACGCAGCCACCAGCGCGAGCCATCGCTCAGCAGGGCCATCAACAGCGCCCGGTCACGCGCGTCAGCCAGTCGCGGCGCATAACGTTCCATGGCGTCGCGCAGCGACACGCCGCGTAAGGCGACGTCGGCAAGAGCTTGGGCGGCGAGGGCGCGAGTGTCGGTCATGGTGTCGATGTCGGCGGTAGGCGGAAGGTGAGAACCATGCAGGGCTGTCGGTTTGTCTTTTCGAAGCGGCCAGGAGGTGTTACGGCAATCGAGGCGCAGCGAGTCACGAGTCTTGCCAGGACCGGATGGCCATCGTTTCGCTCGCACCCGCCTGTCCTCACGGCAGATGCAACCCATTGCGCTTGCTGCGTTCCAAAGACGCGTGCCGGGCAGCGCCAGAGGACGATTGTCAGCTGCCGCGAGTCTTCATGGCGTTGAGGTAGTCGGCGGCAGTGATGCGCTTGCCGCCGGCGCGCTGCAAAGCCGTGATGCGCAAGGCGCCGTCACCGCAGGCGACATCGATGCCTTCGCGGCTCATGTGCAGCACCGAACCCGGAGTCCCGCTGCCTTCGATGGCCCGGGCCGCCCACACCCGCAGCAGTTCGCCGTTGACGTCACCTTCGGCCACCGGCCACGGATCGAACGCGCGCACCTGGCGCTCCAGTTCGATGGCAGCACGATGGAAATCCAGGCGTGCCTCTGCCTTGTCCAGCTTATGCGCGTACGTGACGCCCTCTTCCGGCTGCGGACGCGATGCCAACGTCTCGCCCGCCATCACCCGCGCCAGGCCTTCGGCGAGCACGTCCGCGCCGAGCGCGGCAAGCCGGTCATGCAGCGAGCCGCCAGTGTCGTCGCGCGAGATCGGCGTGCGGCGTTCAAGCAGCACGGGACCGGTGTCGAGGCCTGCCTCCATCTGCATCAGGTCGACGCCGCTTTCGGCATCGCCAGCGAGGATCGCGCGCTGGATCGGCGCCGCGCCGCGCCAGCGCGGCAGCAGACTGGCATGCACGTTCCAGCAGCCAAGGCGCGGAATCGCCAGCACCTTGCGCGGCAGGATCAGGCCATAAGCCACCACCACCATCAGGTCGGGCGCATAGGCGGCGAGCGTGGCCTGTGCTTCGGCGGACTTCAGGGATTCGGGTTGCTCGACCGGGATGCCAGCTGCTTCGGCGGCCTGCTTCACCGGGCTCGGCGTCAACTTGCGGCCACGCCCGGCCGGGCGGTCGGGCTGGGTATAGACGGCCACCACCTCGGCGCCGCTGGCGCGGCAGGCTTCGAGGCAGGGAACGGAAAAGTCGGGGGTGCCGGCAAAGACGACGCGAAACTTCAAGCGCTGGCCGCCTGCTTGCGCTGCTTTTCCAGGCGCTTGAGCAGCATGGAGCGCTTGAGCGGCGACAGGTAATCCACGAACACCTTGCCGGCGAGGTGGTCCATCTCGTGCTGGATGCATACGGCCAGCGGACCTTCGAACTCGCGCTCGATGGTGTTGCCGTCCACGTCCTGCGCCTTCACCTTCACCTTCAGTGCGCGCGTCACGTCGGCATAGATGCCGGGGAACGACAGGCAGCCTTCCTGGTAGACCTGCGCGCCGTCCTTCTCGACGATCTGCGCATTGATCAGCACGAGCGGCTCGTTGCGCTCCTCGCTCATGTCGGCCACCAGCACCTGCTGGTGCACGTTGACCTGGGTGGCGGCCAGGCCTACGCCGTTGGCTTCGTACATGGTCTCGAACATGTCGGCCACGAACTGCTTGAGGTCCGCATCGAAAACGCGCACGGGCTCGGCCTTGGTGCGCAGGCGGGGGTCGGGAAATTCGATGATGGTCAGGACGGACATGGCTTTACCTCAGGCGCTCAAACTGCGGGCGAATCGGTGAAAACCAAGCCCGGGCGCGATCTAGAATGGGCCTCATTGTACGCCGCCAACTGCCCGGAAGGCATGCCGTTTTGCCAACTGGACACGGTTGCGTGAACAAGAGGTTCGGTTACACTCGCCCGAGCGTCGGGGGATGGGGGATTCCCGTTTATGATCAGAAAGTCCATTGGGCTGCTGGCCGGCATGCTGGTCACAGTGGCTGTTTACGCTGCGGGTGCGCAATTGCGCGCCGATCACCCCGATACCTATACGGTGCACAAGGGCGACACGCTCTGGGCGATCTCTGCACGCTTCCTGTCCAAGCCGTGGCTATGGCCCGAGATCTGGCAGGCCAACCCGCAGGTGCAGAACCCGCACCTGATTTATCCGGGCGACGTGCTCAATCTTTCCTTCATCAACGGTCCACGCGTCGGCCTGCAGCCGCGCGTCCGTACCGAAGGCGAGCCGATTCCTGCCATTCCGCTGTCCGACCTGCGCATGTTCCTCAAGGAAATGCGCGTGCTCGACAGCAACCAGGTGAAGTCGCTCCCGTACGTGGTGGGCTTTGAAGAGGCCGACCTGCGCGGCACCGTGGGCCGCAATGTCTACGTGCGCAATCTGCAGGCCGAACCGGGCCAGCGCGTCGCCATCGTTCGCCCGTCGCAGACCTTCCGCAATTACAACGGCAGCAAGGGCCGCGACAACGGCGGCGACCTGCTGGCGCATCCGCTGGACAGCGACGTGTCCACCGTACGCACGCCCTGGTACGAAGACACGCGCAACGACGGCTACTACGGCAAGGGCGAGGACATCGGCACCGAAGTCAGCGTGATCGGCACCGCCGAAGTGCTGCGCACCGGCGATCCGACCACCCTGCTGCTGCTCGACTCCACGCTGGAGATCCGCAAGGGCGATCGTATCCTGCCGATCGACGACAAGCCGTATGACCCGTACTACTACCCGCATGCGCCGAAGTCGCTGCCGGGCAACGCGCGTGTCATCGCCTTCGCCGACGCCCACGACGCGGTCGGTCCGCGTCAGGTGGTGGCGCTGAACATCGGCTCGCAGGACGGCGTGGAAAACGGCCAGACCTATTCGATCTACCAGCCGGGCGAAACCATCCCCGACGACGTGGCCAGCAACAGCTGGAACCGCGGCACCGGGCACAGCGTGACGCTGCCGCAGGAGTTCGTGGGCCACGTGATGGTGTTCCGCACCTTCGATCGCGTGAGCTACGGCCTGATCATGGACGGCCTGCGTCCGGTGCATAAGCACGACAAGCTCGAACTGCCCGAATAAGCCTTCGCGGCAAGGGATGACAGAACGGCGCGGTGATCACCGCGCCGTTTCTTTTTGTGGCCACCCCTAGGCTTGGCGGCCATGATCGATACCGACCTTCAACGCGCCTGGTTGATCCTGCTGCGCACGCCCGGCCTCGGGCCGGCCGGACTCCGTGAACGCCTGGATGCCGCGGCAGGTGACGTCCAGGCGGCATGGCGGACCCTGCGCGAGCAGGCCCCATCGCTTTCCGAGGCCGCCCGCGACTGGCTCACGCGTCCCAATGAAGCTCGCCTCGGCGCTGACCTTGCCTGGCTGTCCAAGCCCGGCCATCGCCTGCTGTGCTGCACCGACGAAGACTTTCCGCCGATGCTGGACACCATCGCGCAACCGCCGGCTGCCCTCTTCGTGGCGGGTAAGGCCGAGCTGCTGCTGCATCCGCAGGTGGCCATCGTGGGTGCACGCGCCGCCAGCCTGAGCGGCCGCACGCACGCCCGGGCCTTCGCCCAGGCGCTGGGAAGGGCCGGCTTCACGATCACCAGCGGGATGGCCGACGGCATCGATGGCGCTGCACACGAGGCGGCACTGGATGCCGGATTGCCCACGGTGGCGGTGATTGGCACGGGGCCGGATCGCGTTTACCCCCGCAAGCATCATCGGCTGGCCCACCGTATCGCGACGCAAGGCGTACTGGTCAGCGAGTTTCCGCCGGGCACCGCGGCCCGGGCCGACCACTTCCCGCGCCGCAATCGCCTGCTGTCCGGGCTGTCGCTTGGCACGCTGGTGGTGGAGGCCGGCCTGCCCTCCGGGTCGCTGATTACCGCCCGCCTGGCGGCCGAACAGGGCCGGGAGGTATTCGCACTCCCCGGTTCCATTCATAATCCGCTTGCTCGCGGCTGCCATCAGTTGATCCGCGATGGCGCACGGCTGGTTGAGACGGCTGGCGAAATCGTGGAAACACTGGCGCCGGCCGCGGTGGCGTTGGGCCGGGAACTGGCCAGTCGACTCGATGACCCTGTCGTTCCCGAGCTCGTTACGCCGACGGACGCGGCCGGCCAGATCGTGCTGGACGCGCTTGGGCATGGCCCCATGGCGCTCGACGAATTGGCCGACTGCACGGCTCAAGCTGTCGCAAGCCTGACGACTACGCTGTTGTTGCTGGAACTGGACGGCAAGGTCGAAGCCCTGCCCGGCAATCGCTACCAGCGTTTGCCGGGCTAGCCAAACCCGTACCGCCACTCGTTTTCACATGGCCGAGCTTGACGAGGTTGAGTCGGCATGCCTTTAACTAAATATAGAAGCCGGCCCCGGATGGGCGGCCATTGATGGCGGATACCGAGTTTCATGGCAAAAAACCTGCTTATCGTCGAGTCGCCGGCCAAGGCCAAGACGATCAACAAATACCTCGGCAAGGACTTCCAGGTCCTGGCCTCCTATGGTCACGTGCGTGACCTCAAGCCGAAGGAAGGGGCCGTCGACCCCGACCACGGCTTCGCCATGGCCTACGAGGTGATCGACCGCAACGAGAAGCACGTCGATGCCATCGCCAAGGCGGCCAAGGTGGCCGACGACATCTATCTCGCGACCGACTTGGATCGCGAAGGTGAAGCCATCTCCTGGCACATCAGCGAGATTTTGAAGGAGCGCGGCCTGACCAAGGGCAAGCAGCTCCATCGCGTGGTGTTCTCCGAGATCACGCCCAAGGCGATCAAGGCCGCCGTGGCCGCACCGCGCCAGCTGTCGCTGGACATGGTCGATGCGCAGCAGGCACGCCGCGCGCTGGATTACCTCGTGGGCTTCAACCTCTCGCCGGTGCTGTGGCGCAAGGTGCAGCGCGGCCTTTCCGCCGGCCGCGTGCAGTCGCCGGCGCTGCGCATGATCGTGGAGCGCGAGGAAGAGATCGAAGCGTTCAAGGCGCGCGAATACTGGACCGTCGAGGCCGCGCTGCGTCATGCGGAAGGCGACTTCACGGCTCGTCTCACCAAGCTCAACGGCAAGAAGTTCGAGCAGTTCGACCTCACCAACGAACACGACGCGATGGCCGCGCGTGCGGCGCTGAAGGAAGCCGCGCACGGCCGCCTCACCGTCAGCGAAGTGGGCAGCAAGGAACGCAAGCGCCGCCCGGCGCCGCCGTTCACCACGTCCACGCTGCAGCAGGAAGCCGCCCGCAAGCTCGGCTTCTCGACCAGCCGCACCATGAAGGTGGCACAGGGCCTGTATGAAGGCGTGTCGCTCGGCACCGAGGGCAACGTCGGCCTGATCACCTACATGCGTACCGACTCGGTGGCCTTGTCCGAGGATGCGCTGGGCGAACTGCGCGAACTGATCGCGCGCGACTTCGGCCGCAAGGCGCTGCCGGATCATCCGCAGGCCTACAAGGCCAAGTCCAAGAACGCGCAGGAAGCGCACGAAGCGATCCGTCCGACCTCGGCCATGCGCACGCCGCGCGAAGTGGCTTCGTTCCTCAACGATGAGCAGCGCAAGCTGTATGAGCTGATCTGGAAGCGCACGGTCGCCTGCCAGATGATCCACGCCACGCTCAACACCGTGTCGGTGGATTTCGATCTCAAGCATGTCGTCGGCGGCGACGCCTCATTCCGCTCGACCGGCACCACCGTGGTCGATCCGGGCTTCCTCGCCGTGTACGAGGAAGGCCGCGACCAGAAGAGTGCGGACGATGACGATGAAGGCCGTCGCCTGCCCAAGCTCGCCGTGGGCGAGCAGGTCGCGTTGCATGACATCGTGGCCGACCAGCATTTCACCGAGCCGCCGCCGCGCTATTCGGAAGCGAGCCTGGTGAAGACCCTGGAGGAATACGGCATCGGCCGTCCGTCCACCTATGCCAGCATCATCCAGGTGCTGCTCAACCGCGAATACGTCTTCCTCGACAGCCGCCGTTTCAAGCCGACCGATGTGGGCCGTGCGGTGAGCAAGTTCCTCACCTCGCATTTCACGCGCTACGTCGACTACGACTTCACCGCCAAGCTCGAGGACGAACTCGATGCGGTGAGCCGTGGCGAAGAGGCGTGGGTGCCATTGATGGAACGCTTCTGGCAGCCGTTCAAGCAGCAGGTGGAAGAAAAGACCGAGACGGTCGACCGCAGCGAAGCCACCGGTGCGCGCGAATTGGGCACCGATCCCAAGAGCGGCAAGCCGGTGTCGGTGCGCCTGGGTCGCTACGGGCCGTATGCGCAGATCGGCGACAAGGACACGGACGAGAAGCTGCAGTTCGCCAGCCTGCGTCCGGGCACCAGCATGCACACCATCACGCTGGAAGAGGCGCTGGAGCTGTTCAAGCTGCCGCGCAAGCTCGGCCAGGCCGAGAACGGTGACGAGGTGAGCGTGGGCGTGGGCCGCTTCGGTCCGTTCGTGAAGCAGGGCAGCACCTATGCCTCGCTGAAGGCCGAGGACGATCCGTACACCATCGAGTTGCCGCGCGCCCTGCAGATCGTGCAGGAAAAGCTGGAGATGATCGCCAACCGCATCATCAAGGACTTCGGCAACGGCGTGCAGGTGCTCAACGGCCGCTTCGGCCCGTACATCACCGACGGCGAAAAGAACGCGCGCATCCCGAAGGACCAGGAGCCGAAGGAGCTGACCGAGGCCCAGTGCATCGAGCTGCTCGCGGCCGCGCCGGTCAAGAAGGGGCGCGGCGCGTTCAAGAAGGCTGCGGCCAAGAAGGCCTCTGCGGAGAAGAAGCCGGCGGCGAAGAAGGCCCCGGGCAAGACGGCGACCGTCAAGAAGACCGCGACCAAGAAGGCCGCAGCGACGAAGAAGACGGCTGCCAAGAAGACAGCCGCCAAGAAAACCCCGGCGAAGAAGGCCACCGCCAAGAAGGCGGCCAGCAAGAAGACGACCGCCTGAGTGGCGGTCCGCTTCACCCTCGACGAGGTTGATGCCGCCGCCGCGCTGCTGCGTTGCGGCGGCGTGATCGCCTATCCCACCGAGGCCGTCTTCGGCCTTGGCTGCGATCCGCATAACCGCGCCGCCTTCGCACGCATCTTCGAACTCAAGCAACGCCCGGCCACGCAGGGAGTCCTGTTGATTGCGGCGGATTTCGCCCAGGTCGAGCGCTACATCGACTTGGCGGCCGTACCGCCCGGCGTGCTTGCCCAGGTGCAAGCCAGCTGGCCCGGTCCCCATACCTGGATCTTCCCCCGTTCCGCGGCCGTGCCCGACTGGGTCGCCGGCGCCCACGCCGGCATCGCCCTGCGCGTGACCGCGCATGCGCCCGCCGCGGCACTGTGCCGGGCGTTCGGCGGCGCGCTGGTGTCCACCAGCGCCAACCCCCACGGTGAACCCCCAGCCCGCAGCGCGGCCACGGTCGAGGCGTACTTCGGCGACCGGCTTGAGGGGCTGCTGGATGCCCCCTTGGGCGATCAGCAAAAGCCTACGGTCATCCGCGACGCCATTTCAGGCGCTATCATCCGATCCTGATTGAGGTTGTTCGGTTCGCCAGATCTTGCGGATCATGAACGACCTCCGCACGCCACAGGACGCCGGTAAAGGCGGATTCAGTGGCTGCCCTGAGGATGGGGACCTCGTGGGCTCTCGGGTGTTTACCGATTGCACGGCGGCCAGCGCGAGCCGGCTGGCCGGTGTCATGGCAGTGTTTGGGAGATGAGCTTGGCCATCGTTTTCGAAAGCTTCCAGCGGGATCAGGCGGCCCATGGCCTGCCCTTGCTGATCGCTGACCGGCCGGAGCGCACGGTGGCCTGGCGCCAGGGCAAGGCAGTCAGCGCCGCCCAATTCATGACCCACGTGCAGGCAGTCGCGGTCCAGCTCCCGCCCGCCGCCACGGCGGTGAACCTCTGCGAAGATCGCTACGCCTTCCTGATCGCCTTCTGCGCCATCGCGCTGCGCGGCCAAGCCAACCTGCTGCCCTCCTCCCGCGCGCCGCAGGCGGTGGCCGAGGTGATGGCGGCCCACCCGGGCTGCTACGCCGTGGGCGAGCTGGCGCTGGACAACCCGCCGCCGCACTACCGCCATCTTCCGGCGCTGTCGGTCACGCCTGAAACCGATGACGGTTGCGCCTGGCTCGCCCTGCCGGCCGACCAGGTGGTGGCGATCGGCTACACCTCCGGTTCCACCGGCGTGCCCAAGGGCAACGCCAAGACCTGGGCCAGCTTCCATGCCAGCACCGCCGGCAACCTGCGCATGTTGCATGCGGCCGTGGGCAAGGGTTTCCACGTGGTGGCGACCGTGCCGCCACAGCACATGTACGGCATGGAGATGTCGGTGCTGCTGCCGTTGCTGGACGATGTCAGCGTGCATGCGGGCCGGCCGCTTTTTCCGGCCGACGTCGCCGCCGCGCTGGCGGAGGTCCCGGAGCCGCGCGTGCTCGTAACCACCCCGGTGCACCTGCGCGCGCTGATCGAATCGGGCGTGACGCTGCCCCCGATCGCCGCCATGGTGTCCGCCACGGCGCCGATGCCGGTGGAGCTGGCGCAGGTCGCCGAGCAACGCTATGGCGCGCCGCTGCTGGAAGTGTTCGGTTCCACCGAGACCTGCGTCTTCGCCAGCCGCCGTGCCGCGGACGACGAGCCGTGGACCTTGTTCGACGGCGTGCAGCTGCACCCGCAACCCGACGGCACCCAGGTGCGCGCGCCGCAGCTGGACGAGCCGATGACGCTGGCCGACATCGTCACCCTGCATGACGGCGGCCGCCGCTTCCGCCTGCGAGGCCGCCACGCCGATCTGCTGGAGATCGCCGGCAAGCGTGCCTCGCTGGGCGACCTCACGCGCCGTTTGCTGTCGATTCCTGGCGTGAAGGACGGCGTGGTGTTCCAGCTCGATAGCGACGCCCTAGGCGTGCAGCGCATCGCGGCCCTCGCGGTGGCGCCGGGCATGCACGAGCAGGCCATTCTCGATGGGCTGCGCCAGGCGGTGGATCCGGTGTTTTTGCCGCGACCGCTGAAGTTGGTGGATGGGTTGCCGCGGAATGAGACCGGGAAATTGCCCAGGGCGGCGTTGTTGGCGTTGCTGTAGGTTTTCTCGCGTTACTCACGAGGGATTCCACCAACCCCTCGCCCTCCTTGTGGGAGCGCACCCTGTGCGCGACAGCCTTTCGCGCCGGTCTTCACTTCTCGTCACTCCGATGCAGGTCGGAGGCGTTCCTCAACAGCCGTAGGCTGGTCATCCAATTCTATCGGTCTTCGGGTGGCGCTCTCGCCAACAGGCCGCTTACGACCGAAGGAAGTCCCTGTGGGACGCAGCGGGCGTTTCGATCGTCTGCCGACGACGCGAAGCTAGTCCCCGTGGGACGACGCGAAGCTAGTCCCTGTGGGACGCTCGAGTCACTTTTCTTTTGCTGGCCCACGCACGCGCTCTTGGCGTGCGAACGGCGAAGCCGGGCCGTACGCGGGGAGGCGCCATGGATGGCGCCGGCTTTGAGGAGCGAGGAAGGGCGGAGGGCGCCAGCTCGGAGTCAAAGTCCCACGGGATTAGCTTCGCGTCAAAAAGTAACCCAAAGAAAATGGCCTTCAGAGCCAGGGCTCGTAGCGATATGAGAGATAGAAGCGTCGGTTGACCGAGGCCAGCCGGGATGCGCTCGTTACCACCTCGAACGAAGCCGCTACACCGCCACGCGCCGATGCGAAGAGGACTTAAAGCAGCTTCGTTGCCTTGCGAGGGAATCTATGGGCGCCGCGCTTTCTCCCTCTCCCCTCCAGGGAAAGGGCTGGGCATTGCCACCTTTGGTGGTGAGGGGCGGGTGCTCGCGATCGAGCCACTTATCTTTGTAGGCGCGCACCCAGTGCGCGATCAAGGCTGACGACCGACAAATCAGCTCCTCCCGCCACCGCTCAAGAAACCACCTGACCGCTACCCACCCGGCGCCCCCTTGCTGCGCTGCGCAAATCCACCCCAGCCACTACAATGACGGGCTGCGCCGCCCGTGGCGCCTTCTTTCGCAGTTGGAGTCCCCATGAAAGTCCTGGTTATCGGCAGCGGTGGGCGCGAGCACGCGCTGGCGTGGAAGCTCAAGCAGTCGCCGCGGGTGAGCGAGGTGATCGTTGCGCCGGGCAATGCCGGTACGGCGCGTGAGAAGGGGCTGCGCAACGCGAACGTGGCGGTCACCGACATCGATGACCTGCTCAAGCTGGCGAAGGCCGAGAAGGTCGAGCTGACCGTGGTGGGTCCCGAAGTGCCGCTGGTGGCGGGCCTGGTCGACAAGTTTCGCGCTGCGGGCCTGCGCTGCTTTGGTCCGCGCGCGGTCGCGGCGCAGCTGGAAGGTTCCAAGGCGTTCGCCAAGGACTTCCTGCAGCGCCACAACATCCCCACCGCTCGCTACGCGGTGTTCACCGAGCTCCATCCGGCGCTGACCTATGTGCGCCAGCACGGCGCGCCGATCGTCATCAAGGCCGACGGCCTTGCCGCGGGCAAGGGCGTGGTGGTGGCGCTTACCCAGGCCGATGCGGAGCAGGCGCTGCACGACATGCTGGGTGCGCACCAGTTCGGCGATGCGTCCGCGCGCGTGGTGATCGAGGAATTCCTCGATGGCGAGGAAGCCAGCTACATCGTGATGAGCGATGGCCAGCACGCGCTGCCCATGGCCAGCAGCCAGGATCACAAGCGCCGCGATGAAGGCGACCTCGGCCCGAACACCGGCGGCATGGGCGCCTATTCGCCGGCGCCGGTGGTCACGCCCGACGTGGAGAAGCGCATCCTCAAGGAAGTGATCGAGCCCACGCTGCACGGCATGGCGATGGAAGGTGCGCCGTTCATCGGTTTCCTTTATGCCGGCCTGATGATCGACAAGAGCGGCGCGCCGAAGGTCATCGAATTCAACGTGCGCTTCGGTGATCCGGAAACGCAGCCAATCATGCTGCGCCTGAAGTCCGACCTGGTCGAACTGATCGAAGCCGCGCTCGATGGCGAGCTGCACCACACCCACGCGCAATGGGATCCGCGCCCGTCGCTGGGCGTGGTGATGGCGGCAGGCGGATACCCGGGCAAGGTGCGCAACGGCGATGTCATCACCGGCTTGGACAGCGATTTCGGCGCCGACGTGAAGGTGTTCCATGCAGGCACGCAGCTCGATGCCAAGGGTGGCGTCGTGACCGCCGGTGGGCGCGTGCTGACCGTATGCGCGCTCGGCAAGGACATCACCGCGGCGCGCGAGCATGCCTATGCGGCGGTCGGCAAGATCCATTACGAAGGTGCCTTCTGCCGGCGCGATATCGCGCACCGCGCGCTTCATCGCGGTTGAGGTACGGCCTTCGCCGCAAAAAAAAGCCCCGGCCGTTCGCCGGGGCTTTTTTTGGCTGGGGCGGCCATATGCGGAGGCGAACTGGGCGAGCACCACGTGCAGCGTCAGCGTTGTTCCGCCAATCTCTTGAGTCCTTGCAGCACGTCACCGAAGTCCCCGGTCACCGCGGGACCAAACGCGTCGGCCGACGGGCCTGTGATGCGCGTGCGGTAGGTGACGCGTACGTCGCTCGCCGAGGTTGCTTCGATGCGATGTTCGACGACCACGCGCGTGCTATCGATTACGGTCTCGTCGGTGAAACCCTCATGCTCACGAACATCGATGAGCGTGCTGACGAAAGCGTCCGAACCCGGCGGCTGCATGGTGAAGGTTGAACCGGCCGCGAAAGCGCCGTGCAGTTCGATCCGGTCAATGCCGCCGTTCCAATGCTTCCATCCAGGTACGTCTGCAAACAGCGCCCAGACGCGTGTCGGCGTGGCACGGATAGCAATGCTCTCTTCATGAGTCCACATGACAAGTCCTTCTGTGGGTGGAGGCGCGCGATGCCACGCTTGCCCTCGCTCAGCCCGGGATCTCCGGCTCGACCAGCGCAGCCAGGTGAAGCAGCGATTCCTGCCAGCCCAGGTAGCAGCCTTCAACGGGAATGACGTCCGGTATCCCTTCCTGCACGACATGGATTTCCGTGCCGCACGACACCTTGCGCAACGTGACGGTGGTCTGCATGTCGCCAGGCAGGTTCGGGTCGTCGAACGTGGACGTGTAGCGGATGCGCTCGCCCGGCACGAGTTCGCGGTAGGTGCCGCCAAAGGCATGGCTATGCCCGGTGCTGAAGTTGGTGAACGACATGCGGTAACTGCCGCCGACCTTGGCGTCCATCTCGTGCACCTTGCCGGTAAAGCCGTTGGGCGGAAGCCACCGCGCCATGGCGTCCACGTCCGTAAAGGCGCGAAAGATCTTCTCGGGCGTGGTGCGCAGTACACGGTGAAGCTTGACGGTGTTGCCGGCCATGACGTTCTCCTTGGGTTGTTGGGGAAACCAGGGGCTCTTGCCGCGCTGGTACTTCAACGACGATCGATCGGCCGGCAAATCGACACCGACCCACGCCATCTCAAGGTCGCTTGCGCAGGAACACGTGCTGTGCGCGCTCGCCAGGCATGCTGCGATGGCATTCGTAGCCGAGTGCGCGCAGGTCGATATCCCGAAAGAGGTTCTCGCCCGAACCCAGCAGCACCGGACGAATGGCGAGGTGCAGCTCATCGATGAGCTGGGCCTGCAGGTACTGGCGCACCGTGGCCACGCCACCACCGAGCCGCACGTCGAGGTCGCCCGCCGCCGCCTTCGCCTGCGCCAGCGCGGCTTGGATGCCTTCGGTGACGAAATGAAACGTCGTGCCACCCTCCATCGTGAGCGAGGGCCGCGGGTGATGTGTCAGCACGAACACCGGGACGTGATACGGTGGCTCTTCACCCCACCAGCCGCGCCAGCTCTCGTCCGGCCATGGGCCGCGCACCGGGCCGAACATGTTGCGCCCGAGAATCCATGCGCCGATGTTCTTGAAGCCTTCTTCCGCCACGGTGTTGTCGACGCCGGTTTCACCATGCCCATCGCCGTTCATCGACTGCCACAGTTGCGTGGGGAAGAACCATTGCATAATTTCCGGTCCGCCTACGCCCAGCGGATGGTCAAGGCTTTGTTGCGGGCCGGCGCCGTAGCCGTCCAGTGACAGGCCAAAGCTCTGTACGCGAAGTTTCGACATGATCCGCTCGCTATCGTGGGGGTTCCTGTTTACGACGAGCGAGCATCGCCGATTTCGACACCGGACGTCGATGCCTGCCTAGGCACGCTTCTTCGCGCGGCGGCCAGTTCGCCGCCGCGGCCGTCCAAACAACGCGCGCAACTCGTCCTTTGCGTCTTCCAGGTGCTTCTTCTGCTGCGCAGGCAACTGTCGTCCCCCACGGTTGATGTAGAAGTTCAGCATCGACATCGCCGAGCGGAACGGCGATGACTTCCTGCGCTTGCTGTGCTCGGCCGACGCCTTCAGGGACTTGGCGATGTCCTTGGGATCGTGCCTGGTGAACATGCCGGACTTGAGGTCGAGCGCGTCGCTGGTCTCCATGACGTGCCTGGACCAGCGGTGCTTGCCGCGAGGGGAACGTGGATGTCGGGAACGGGTAGCCATGATGCGTGGGATGCCATGGAAGAGTTCCAAGGAGTAGCGCGACATGAGTCATGGCGACGTGTCCGACACCTGAGGCCTGCGTCATTGGCGGCCGTGAGGCCGGCTACATCGGATCCTTGTCGAAGGCCGTGGTCCCTGGCGGCAGCACCACCCACGGATGCCGCCGGCAATCGTAGACCGACACCGTGGGAGCGGGGAAAAGCGGATCGGCGAATGTACCTACCGCCACGCTTACGCTTTCTTCATGCCCCTCTTCGGTGTGGAACACCGTGGTGCCGCAGACCGGACAGAAGCGAAACCGGAATCGCGAACTTTGATCGCCGGTACGTACGTATTCCGTGGCCGTGCCCGTGACGTTGAACGGCGCCGCGAAACTCGCGAGCGCCGCGAACACGCTGCCGGTGCGCCGCTGGCAGGCGAGGCAATGGCAGACGCCAACGCCGCACGGCTCACCGTTCACTTCAACGCGCAGCTGGCCGCAGGTGCAGGATGCTGTTCGTGAGGGCATGGGTTGCCTCGTTGAAAAATTGATGCGTTCGGCTCGCGAGCCCGATCGCGTTGCGAGCCGTGGCGTCAGGCGGGAGGCTGAACAATGCCCAGTGCACGGAGCTGCTGCTCGAGTTCCGCCATCGAGCCCCACGGCAGGATGGGTGAGTTCTGCCGCTCGTCAGGTGGATTCGATGGCAGCTCATCGGACCATCCGCCGCAGCCCACGAGCGGAAGCAGAGGCCGCTTGTGCAGCCACGCGAGACAGACTTCCGAGATCGTGCCCGCGCGACCGCCGATGACGATGCAGGCATCGCCGGCAAGCGCCATCAGTAGGTTGCGTGCATCTCCCATGCCGCACGGGATGACGACGGTAGCTGGCCAGTCCGGGGCAGGCATGTGGTCGGGAGGAACAATACTGACCACCAGGCCACCGGCGCCGATGGCGCGCTCCGCCGCCACGCGCGTCGCCGGACTTCCACAACCGCTCACGACGGTGATGCCCAGCCTTGCGAGCAGCGCGCCTGCCTCAGCGGCGAGCTCGTAAGCGGCGGATCCCGGCTCCGCGCTGCCCAGCACGCAAACCTGGGGACGACGATGGGAGGCTGTCATGGGCAATCCTTTGATCCGCGATCCGCGCTTGAATGACTCGGGCTATGGTCATCGAAGAAGACCCGCTTTGCGTAACGGCCTGGATGACCATGACGTTCCGCAACATTGCATGGGGCGATGTCGTCATGCGCAGGCTGGCGCGCCACTTACCCGCGATGCGCCGCTTCGATGGTGGCGATGTCGACTTTCCTCATCGTCATCATGGCATCGAACGCACGCTTGGCGGCGGCGCGGTCGGGATCGGTGAACGCCTTGATCAGCGCGACCGGCGTGATCTGCCATGACAGACCCCACTTGTCCTTGCACCAGCCGCAATCACTCTCCTGGCCGCCGTTGCCGACGATCGCGTTCCAGTAGCGATCGGTTTCAGCCTGATCCTGGGTCGCCACCTGGAACGAGAAGGCTTCGCTGTGCTTGAACATGGGCCCGCCGTTGAGCCCGATGCACGGGATGCCCATCACGGTGAACTCGACCGTCAACACGTTGCCCTGCTGTCCTGCCGGGTAGTCGCCTGGAGCACGGTGCACCGCGCCAACCGAGGAATCGGGAAAGGTCGCGGCGTAAAAACGCGCCGCGTCCTCGGCGTCGCCATCGAACCAGAGACATACCGTGTTCTTTGCTGGGTTTGCCATGTCGCTTCTCCGTGGATGATCCGACTGAGGTGTCGTGGATTGAACGGGCTGATGGCGCAATTGAAAACTGCCGTGTTTGCCATTCACCGGCATGTGCCATTCGGATGTAGGCGCCCTGGTTTCGCGCTAGGCTTGCGGCGCCGTCACGCCAGGGAATCGCATGAGCCAGTTCCAACTGCTGGGAAGCCGCCGTTTCGCCCCGTTCTTCTGGACGCAGGCCCTGGGCGCGTTCAATGACAACGCGTTCCGTAACGCGATGGTCATGCTGGTGGCGTTCCAGATGGGGCTGGATGACCACACGGTGTCGCTCTATACCAACCTGGCGCCGGCACTGTTCATCCTGCCCTATTTCCTGTTCTCGGCCACCGCGGGGCAGCTGGCGGAGAAATACGAGAAATCGCGCATCATCCGCTACGTGAAGTTGTTCGAGATCGCCGCGATGCTGATCGCCGCGATCGGCTTCTATACGCACCACACCACGCTGCTGCTGGTGGTGCTGTTTCTCATGGGCCTGCATTCGACCACGTTCGGTCCGATCAAGTACGCGATCCTGCCGCAGGCGTTGAAGCAGGAAGAGTTGGTAGGTGGCAATGGCCTGGTGGAAATGGGCACGCAGCTGGCCATGCTGGTCGGCATGATCGCGGGCAACTCGCTGATGCTCATTGCCGGCTATGGGCCGGTCGCGGCGTCGTCGGCGACCATCCTCATTGCCGTGCTGGGCTATCTCGCCAGTCGCCGCATTCCGCCCGCGCCGGCCACCGCGCCCGATCTGGTGTTCAACTGGAATCCGCTCACCGAAACGGCGCGCGTGCTGGGCATCACGCGCGAAGATCGCAAGGTGTTCAACGCGGTGCTCGGCATTTCGTGGTTCTGGTTTTTCGGCACGGTGCTGGTGGCGCAGCTGCCCAACTACACGCGCATGAACCTGGGCGGCGATGGATCGGTGAATACACTGGTGCTCACACTGTTCTCCCTGGGCACGGGCGTTGGCGCCTTGTTGTGCGAGCGCATGTCCGGACGGCGCGTGGAAGTGGGCCTGGTGCCGCTGGGTGCGTTTGGCCTCACGGCCTTTGGCGTGGATTTGTATTTCGCGCATCCGCATCTGGCCAGCGTGCACGGGCTGGACTGGCTCGGCTTCCTGCGCGCCGCCGGCAGCTGGCGCGTCGTGCTGGATCTCACGCTGATCGGTGTGTTCAGCGGTTTCTACGTCGTGCCGCTATTCGCCTACGTGCAGGCGCGCACGCCTCGCGAGCGACTGTCGCGCGTGATCGCGGGCAACAACATTCTCAACGCGCTGCTGATCTGCCTAGCCGCGGGTTTCGGGCTGGCGCTTGGCGCACTGGGGCTCACCGCGGTGCAGATCTTCCTCGCGGCCGCCGTGCTCAACGTGTTCGTGGCGGTTTACATCTTCACGCTGGTGCCCGAATTCCTGATGCGCTTCATCACCTGGGTGCTGGTGAACACGCTCTATCGCGTGCGCGTCGACGGGCTGGAGCAGATTCCGGAAGAAGGCCCGGCCCTGCTCGTGTGCAACCACGTCAGTTTCATGGACCCACTGCTGCTGATGGCGAACCTGCGCCGCCCTGCGCGTTTCGTCATGTACTACAAGATCTTCAACATCCCGGTGCTGAACTTCGTGTTCCGCACGGCCAAGGCAATACCCATCGCGGGACAGAAGGAAGACCCCGTCGTGCTGCAGCGCGCGTACGAAGAGGTCGACGCCGCGCTGGCGGATGGCGAACTGGTGTGCATCTTTCCCGAAGGCGGCCTGACGCGTGACGGCGCTATTGCGCCGTTCCGTCCGGGCGTGGCGCGCATCCTCGAACGACGGCCGGTGCCGGTGGTGCCGCTCGCCTTGCGCGGCCTGTGGGGCAGCGTGTGGAGCCGTCGCGATTCGATGCTGCACCGTGCGCGTTTGCCGCGGCGATTCCGCGCGCGCGTGGAACTGGTGGCGGGTGCGCCCATTGCACCGCTGGATGCACGCATGGCGACGCTGGAGGAGCAGGTGCGCGGGTTGCGCGGCGATTTCGCCTAGCGCCGGACCCGCGATGCAGGGGTGCGCTCGGTGCGCGACTGCAGAGGATGGGCGTCCCGCTTGGTAGGCTTTTCGCGTACTGAGTGCGCTGCTACAGGGATCATCGCGTCGGTGAGAAGGTACACCCGAGCGGTGCTCCTGCCTGCGCTACGGTAGCTTTTTCTTGTGGGAGCGCACCCCGCGCGCGACCGCAACGTTGCAGGCTCGCCGCACCGGCAGGTGTCGCGCACAGGGTGCGCTCCCACAGATGCCGACGGTCAGCTCATCCAGCCTGCCAGCACGATCAGCGCCACCACGCTCAGCCATGCGAGCAACGCGCGAAGCAGGGCGCCGCGAAGACGGATCAGTTCGCCGATGGTGTCGGTGCGTTCCTCGGCATAGCCGTCACCGGCTTCGATATCCACTTGCACGTCGGCCCGAGCCGCAGCGCCGAGGAACCCCGGGCCCTCGACGTACCAGCTGTTCGGCGCCTGCTGCTGGTGCCACTGCCTCCACGCGCCGATCACCGCGTCCCAATGGCCAACCAGGGCCAGCGTGAACACCATCAGCTGCGCCGGCAGCCAGTCGGCGATGTTGGCGAAGGTGCGCGCCGCGCGCTGGGCAGCCGCGTCCACGCGCAGACTCGGATCGCGGCCCAGCGTCTGCGCGAGGCGATACAGCAATGCACCCGCCGGCCCCAGCATGAAGAACCACAGCAGCACGCCGAAGCGACGACGCAGCGCGGCATAAGCCGTGGCCTCGCCGAGCGCGATGGCGTTCCAGCTCACGGCATCGCCATCGTCCGAAAGCGACTGTGCGGCGGCTTCGCGCGAGGGCTGGTCGGGCGCCTTGATGATGGCTTCGAGGTCCGCTTCGAACGCATGGGGGCCGAAGCAATACAGCAGCACCACCAACGAAAAAATCAGGCGCAGCAGTTCGCTGGCCGGCAGCAGGCTGATCAGCCATTCCACCAGCAGGCACAGCACGACGGGTACGCCCAACGTCACCGTTGCACGCGCCGGCCCGCTGGTGTCGCCCAGTTGCGTCACCCAGCGGCGGAAGCCGCCGTCACCCCGCCAATGCACCAATTGCGGCGCGAGATGCACCAGTCCGAGTGCGATGAGGGCAGTGAGCAGGCTGACAGCCATGAAACGGTCTCCGGTCGTTGGCCGCATTGTAGGTCATGGGTGTGACGGCCAGCAGCGGACAGCCCGAGGATGACTGTGGGAGCGCACCCTGTGCCCGACCGCGGAGCACACCATCACCGTGCCGACCGATTATCGCCGCACCTTGCTAGGCACGCGTCGCGCACAGGGTGCGCTCCCACAAGATGGATTACGAAGGACGGGAGCGCTTCGCCTGCGCCACTAGCGTGTCCAGATCCAGCCCCGCGCGCTGCTTCAGCCAGTGCTCCAGCAGTCGATAGGACACGGACAGCGGAAGCGAGGGCAGGAAGCTGCCGTCGGCCAGTCCGTTGACGATGTCTTCGGGCGTGAACCAGCGGGCTTCTTCCAGCTCGCGGTCGCGCAGGCGGATCTCGCGCGAAACGGCCTTGGCGGTGAAGCCCACCATCAGCGATTGCGGCAGCGGCCAGGGCTGCGAGGAGTGGTAGTGCACGTCGCCGACGATCACGCCCGATTCCTCGGCGACTTCGCGTCGTACCGCGTCTTCCAGTGCTTCGCCGGGCTCCACGAAGCCCGCCAGGGTGGAATAGCGGCCTTTCGGCCAGCCGGCTTGCCGGCCGAGTAGGCAGGCGTTTTCGTGCTCCACGATGACGATGACCGCCGCGTCGGTGCGCGGGAAATGCATGCGGCCACACGCGGCGTTGGTGCATTGCGCGCGATGGCCCGAGGCCACCAGGACCAGCGGCGAACCGCAGTAGGCGCAGTAACGGGTTTCGCGTTGCCAGTGGGCCAGCCCCTTGGCATACGCAAACAGGCCCGCTTCGTCGGAGGCGAGCAACAGGCCGACGTCACGCAGGCCGGCGCGTCGCGCACCGAGCATCGTCTCCAGCGTGGAAGCCTGTTCGTTGTCGTCGACGGCCAGCAGGAAATGCGGCCGGTCGCCGGCAAAGCCGAGGAAGGTCGCCTTGAGCTCGCCGAGCAGGCGCTCGCGTTCGCCACGGTCCAGCCAGCGCAGCGCATCGCTGCCGGGCAGCAGGTAGGTCTGGCCCAGCGCGTCGAGCAGCAGGTAGCGGGCGTGTTCGGAAACGGCGTGCTCGTTCACCCACAACGACTCGTCGCGCTTCTCGGCGACCCGGTCGAGGATGAGGCTTAAGCCCGCGAAGGTGTTGAGGCGCGGCGTAGAAGTGCGGTCCATGCCTCGTCGGCGCTCAGGTGGAGAAAGAGGAGCCGCAGCCGCACGTGGTCTTGGCGTTGGGGTTGCGGATGACGAACTGCGAGCCGCTCAGGCTTTCCGAATAATCGATCTCGGCGCCGGTGAGGTACTGCAGCGACAGCGGATCGACCAGCAGCGTGACGCCTTCGCGGTTGATCGCGAAATCGTCCTCGGCCTGTGCCTCATCGAAGGTGAAGCCATACTGGAAGCCGGAGCAGCCGCCACCCGTGATGTACACGCGCAGCTTCAGTTCCGTGTTGCCTTCCTCGACGATCAGCTCGTGCACCTTGCGGGCGGCGGCCTCGGTAAAGGCCAGCGGCGCACCGGCGCTGCGATAGTCGGGGACGGTGGGAAGGGGGACGACGGTATCCATGATGCTCAGGTGGGGGTGATGCGGCTTGCCCGCAAGGATACCGTGCCGGGCGCCGGTTCACGATCTCGGCATGACCCGCGTTCAGGCGACGGGCTTGCCGAAGCCGCTGCGCAGCCAGGCGCCCGTCCGGTTCAGGCCGGCACGGGCTCCGCATCGATCAGCGACGGCGCCGGTAATTCACGCGGCAGTTCCGTGGCGTGATGGCTCATGCGGCCGTTGACCTGGGCGCCAGCGGCCATTTCCAGGGTGCGGTAGTGCACATCACCGACGATGCGCGCCTCGGGTGCCAGTTCCAGGCGCTCGCTGGCGTGGATGTCGCCCTGTACGCGGCCGTTGATAATGGCATGGGGCACGCGGATCTCACCCTTCACGATACCGTTGTCGCTCAAGGTGAACACGGCGCCCTCTTCCTCGGCCACCACCGAGCCCTCGATCTGTCCGTCCAGATGCAGGGTGCCGCTGAAACGCACGTCGCCGCGGATCAGCGTGCCGCGGGCGATCAGGCTGGTATCGGAGGCATGGGCGGCGGGCGCGCGGTCCGGTCGCTTACGGTTGAGCATCTTGTTCCCCTTGAGTCGGTGTGAGGTGGCCGGACAGGGCGTCGCCCCATGTCACGGCACGGCTGACCGCGTCGTCGCCGGCCGGCTGGGCGGTGATCACCAGGCGGGTCGGCCGGAAATCGGCGGGCAGCACGATGGTCGCGTGCAATTGTTGAAAATATTTGAAGTGGAACGCCATGCCGCCGCTTTGCGAGGTATCGCCCAGCGCGTCCCAGGTGAGGCGTACTACCTTGTCGCCGCGCAGGCCTTCCACGGCGACCGTGGCGTTGCCGCTCACGTCCTCGCCGCGCTTGGCGTTCTGGGTGAGGCTGAGGGTGAGGTTCCACGCGTGCGAGCTGCTCACTGGCTGCAGCCGTACTTCCTGCACCTTGAGCCCTTCGCGCTGCGCGTCGCCGCCCGTCAGGCGGGAATAGAAACCCAGGTCCGCCCGCAGTCCGCTGATCTCTTCTTCTCGCTCCGCGAGCGTCTTGCGGAGCGACTGATTGGCGATGTCAGCGACCTGGTTGGCACGCTGCAGGTTGGCCACCTGCTGAAGGAGATCGTCATTCTGCTTGCCCAGCGCTTTGAGCTGGCGCTGTTCCACGGCAGCGGGAGTGGCATGCCGGACGGTGGCGCCGACGATGAGGCCTGTGAGCAACAGGCTGAGCAGCCACGCGCCGCCCAGCCACCAGGCACGACGCCGCCAGCCGGCCGCGTCATGCGGACGGACCACGAAACGCGGTGGTGGGCGTGAAGCCATGCGCGGCCTCCCCGGAGAAAACCAAGGTATAGCCGCGCCGTGACGAAAGCGTCAAGGAACGACGCCACGCTTTGCGCGGCGGTCGACCGGGGTCAGCTGTCGATCTTGGACTGCAGGTAGCGCTCGGCGCTGATGTCCTTGATCAGGCTGAACTGGGTTTCCAGCCAGTCGATGTGCTCTTCCTCGTCATGGAGGATGGTCTTGAACAGGTCGCGGCTGATGTAGTCGGCGATACCTTCGCTGTAGGCGATGGCTTCGCGCAGGTCGCGCACCGCGGCCATTTCCAGATCCAGGTCGCCCTGCAGGCATTCGACGGGGTTTTCGCCGATGCGCAGCTTGCCCAGGTGCTGCAGGTTCGGCAGGCCATCGAGGAACAGGATGCGCTCGATCAGGTGATCGGCGTGCTTCATCTCCTCGATGGACTCCTTATGTTCGTGCTCCGCCAGTTCGCCGTAGCCCCAGTCCTTGTACATGCGGTAATGCAGCCAGTACTGGTTGATCGCGGTCAGCTCGTTGTAGAGCACCTTGTTGAGGTACTCGATGACCTTGGCGTCGCCCTTCATGAGAAGTCTCCTTGCGTCTACAGCACGCGACTATACGTCGCCCTTGACGGGGATGACGGAACGAGAATGAGTTCGAGACGCCCAAACAAAAACGCGCAGCCAGGCTGCGCGTTCGCGTGTTCGGATGTCGGCGTTGGCGTTGGCGTTGGCGTTGGCGTCAGGCGACGACGGCGACCGGCATCGTCAACATTACCTGCTGCACGGCCTTGTCCAGCGTGGCGCGCGCTTCCTGCTCGCAGCAGCCGCAGCAGTCGGAACAACCGGTGCGCGCCTGCAGCTCGGCGAAGTGATGAACGCCCTCGGCGGCGGCCCGTCGGATGTCGCCGTCGGTCACGGCGTTGCACATGCAGATATACATGGCTGCATATGGGAACGCAAATGCGAATGATTGTCAACTAATATTACTGCCTGCCATCAGACCCGGCTCCGCCGTTCAGGCAGCAGCACGGCCTTTGCGGGGCGACTGGTCCGGATGCTGGCCGTCGCGGTGGGGCAGCTCGCCCAGCTCCAGGCTCAGCAGTGCCTCCACCAGCGGCGCGAAGTGGCGCAGCGCGCGCTCGTAGACCTGGCGCTTGAAGTTGACCACGTGGGCGGCCGGATACCAGAAATCCACCCAGCGCCAGTGGTCGAACTCGGGCTTTTCGCAGGCGTCCAGGCGCAGGTCCTGCTCGTTGCCCACCAGGCGCAGCAGGAACCACACCTGCTTCTGCCCGATGCAGGTCGGGCGCTGGTGATGGCGGACGTAACGGCTGGGCAGGCGGTAGCGCAGCCAGCCACGGGTGGCGCCGATGACCTCGACATGATGCGGGGCCAGGCCGGTTTCCTCTTCCAGCTCGCGGTACATGGCTTCCAGCGGTGTTTCGTCGCTGCGCATGCCGCCCTGGGGAAACTGCCAGCCGTCACGATTGACGCGGCGCGCCCAGAACAGTCGGCCGTCCGCATTCAGCAGAACGATGCCCACATTCGGACGATAGCCATCGACGTCGATCATGTTGCCTCCTGGGCTGGCCGCACGAAGGAAACGTGTATTTCCAGATAAGGCCGCCCGGAGTCGATTCAATCACAGCGTAGGAAGACGCGGCAAGCCGAACACTTGAACCGGAGGGCCTCTCCGACTAAACTGCCGCGCCCCGCCTGATTGACGCCACGTCAACGACCCTAGGCTGGGACGCACCCAAGGCTATGTAGCTCAGCCGGTTAGAGCACAGCACTCATAATGCTGGGGTCGGTGGTTCGAGTCCACCCATAGCCACCATGAAATAGAGCCTCCTCCGAACGCATAACTTCCTGATTGTTCAGGCATTGCATGGCCTGATTTCTTAGGTGAATTCATTCGGCGCTTTTCGGACGTCGAATTTCGTGTGCGCGTCTACTGCGCCCTATTTGTGCTTGTCCGCGGTGTCACGAAATCGGGTGACAACTTTTTGGCGTCAGGTATTGCCGAAGGCCAGAAAGTCACTTTCGATGAGATTCCAGAAAGAGGCGAATTAGGCACATTGATAGCCCGGTTCGCATTCAATCCTTAAGCGCTCGCCCTCATCTCGCCGGACGAGGGGCGCCCCGAAGCGATGCCATCAGGCCGTGATTGCCTGCCGCGGCCTGACGCCGAGGATCTTCATCACTCGGCTTCATGTTGTAGGCCTCACCTGCAAACTCATTTCGGTCGGGTGCGCGACCGGGGCGAAACGGCTCCAGCTCTTCCGGAACGCTTTTGACGCAATGGCTGGCGCCCGGCGCCGGCATGCACGCGCCAGCAAGGCCATGAACAAGGCGCGCCGGTTGTCCTGTTGTATCCGCTCCGGGCGGGCCGGGGTCCTGGTCGCTCGGGACGCGGTCCTTGGATTGCATGCATGGTTCGGATAGGCCTCCGCCGCGACGGCGTTCGCCTGTCATGGCATGGAAATTAATTTCCATTAAAAGATATTGTGCAATGCAAATTGCAAGCATGGATGTTTCGCCTTATACCGTCCCGCAACCTCGCCGGGCCCGATGGGCACGACGGGTTTGCCTTGGGGAAGGCGAGAAGATCAAACCGGGAGGGGAGATGGTCACGCGCAGGCAGTTTCTGAAAGGAGCCGGCTCGCTGGCGTTGGCTGGCACCGGTCCATGGACCATGCAGGCCGCGCTGGCCGAGGCGCTGTCCGGCGGTCGCCAGGAGGGTTCGTACGCCGCGCCTGCATTGAGCCGCCACGTCGATGTCTTTACCGGCACCGGCGGACATGGCCACACCTTCCCCGGTCCGTCCCTACCCTTCGGGATGGTCCAGCTCAGCCCTGATACCCACAACGCCAGCTGGGACGCGAGCTCGGGCTATCACCAGGGCGATGGCTCGATCATGGGCTTTTCGCACACGCACCTCAGCGGCACCGGCATCGGCGACATGCTGGACGTGCTGCTGATGCCGGCGCAGGGGCCGGTCCAGTTGAAGGCCGGCGATCGCGGCCTGCCGGAACGCGATTACTACTCCCGCTACGACGGCGTCCACGCCAGCTCGCCGCTGACGCCCGAGCATCCGGGGCGCCATGGTCCGGGCTATCGCTCCGGTTACGATCGCGCTTCGGAATTTGCGCAGCCCGGGTACTACCGGGTCAAGCTCACCGATCACGACATCCTCGTCGAGCTCACCGCGACGCTGCGCACGGGCCTGCATCGTTACACCTTCCGCCACGCCGGCGAGGGGCACGTGCTGCTCGACCTGGCGCATGGATTCCAGCGCCCGGATCCGATGGTTCCCGCGGTCGTGTCCCTGGCCGAACTGCAGGTCGTCGGCAACGACACGGTGGTCGGTGGGCGTCGCGTGCACCAGTGGGCGGACGGACGCCAGATCTACTTTGCGATGAAGTTCTCGCGACCGTTCGACCAGTCGCTGCTTTACGACGAGGACGCGGCGCTGCCGTCCGGTTCGCGGGCCGCGAAAGGTCGCCATCTGAAGGCAACGCTCCACTTCCGGGAGGTTGGCCGAGAGCCCCTGCTGGTCAAGGTGGGCATCTCCGCTGTCGACGTCGACGGCGCGCTGCGCAACCTCGATGCAGAGATGCCGGCCTGGGAGTTTGAGAAGACCCGCACGGCGGCGCTGCACGCCTGGGAAGAAGAGCTTGGCCGCATCCAGATCGAATCGGCGTCTGCGCAGACGCTGAAGACGTTCTACAGCGCGCTCTACCACACGATGCTCGCGCCCACGCTGTTCAGCGATACGGACGGGCGCTATCGCGGCATGGACGAGGCCGTCCACCAGCTTCCGCAGGAACAGCACAACTACAGCACCTACTCGCTGTGGGATACCTATCGCACCCAGCATCCGCTGCTCACGCTCTACCAGTCCGACCGCGTCACGGACCTGCTCAACGGCCTGGTGCGCATGACGGTCGAGAGCCCGGACGGTCCGCCCGTATGGCCGCTGCAGGGCCGCGAGACCGGCTGCATGATCGGCATCCACTCGGCCGTCGTACTCGCCGAGGCCTACGTCAAGGGATACAAGGGCGTCGACTACCAGCGCGCGTGGCCGGTCTTCCGCAAGCGCGCGATGGAGGACGATTACCGCGGCCTCACCTACTACCGGAAGCTGGGCTACATCCCCAGCGACGAGGAAAGCGAGGCCGTCAGCAAGACGCTGGAGTACGCGTACGACGACTGGGCCATGGCGCATCTCGCCGAGGCCGCCGGCGCGCATGACGACGCGCGGCGCCTGCGCGAGCGCTCGAGGAACTACAAGAACCTGTTCGACGCGAAAGGCGCCTTCATGCGCGCGCGCGGCGCCGATGGCTCCTGGCTGGAGCCGTTCGATCCGCGCGGCATGGGGCATTCGCCGCAGTGGCGCGATTTCACCGAATCCAATGCGTGGCAGGCGACCTTCCTCAACCAGCATGACCTCTACGAATACATAAGGATGTTCGGCGGCGAGGCGGCCTTCGAACGCAAGCTCGACGCGCTGTTCGATGCCGACCCGACCCTGCCGTCCGATGCGCCGGCGGACATGGCGGGCATGGTGGGCCAGTACGCGCATGGCAACGAGCCCAGCCATCACATGGCCTACCTGTATGCCTACGTCGGTTCGCACCACAAGACGCAGGCGCGCGTGCGCATGTTGCTGGAGAACCTGTATCAGGCGGCGCCCGACGGCCTCGCCGGCAACGAGGATTGCGGCCAGATGAGCGCCTGGTACGTGATGGGCGCGCTGGGCCTGTATCCCGTCGATCCGGTCAGCGCCTGCTATGTGTTCGGCAGCCCGCTGGTCGACAGTGCACAGGTTCGCGTCGGCAACGGGCGCGTACTGACCATCACCGCGCGGAACAATGCCCCCCGTCATCCCTACATCCAGTCCGTTCGCTGGAACGGCGAGGCGTGGAGCCGGAGCTGGATCAGCCATGCGGAGCTCGCCAAGGGCGGCCATCTCGAGTTCGAGATGGGTCCGTCGCCGAATGAACAGTTCGGCAAGGCGCCCGCTGATCGTCCGCCATCGTTCGGCGGCCCTGCCGATGTTCGCCATGCCTAGGCCATGCACGCCCCTGCCGGGGCCGCGCGCATCCATTTCCCATGCCGGATACCAAGGAGTCGCCCCATGAGCACATGCATTTGCTGACACGCGCCTGACCCAAGCCCGTCAGTCGACCCCGCACCTGACGCCATCGCTTGAGTCCTGCGCGAGCTGGTCCTCCGCGGCCCGAATGACGATCTCCCCTCATTCCGAATTCGCTACGTCGCGCTGTCTGTCCCGATCATCAACGTAAACGCTACGGATACCACTATGCGTACCAACTCAATCGGTTATGCCATACGCCTGGCCCTGTGCAGCGCATCGCTCGGCATGTTCTGCGCGCCGCTGCTGGCCGCTGAAAACGCCGACACGGCGGCCGCCAACCCTCAAGCGCAGTCCGACGCTTCCGCGCCCGCGAAGAAGACGGACGCCGCCAAGAACGTCAAGAACCTCGACAGCATCGTGGTGACGGCGCGCTCCGGCGTCGACGTGCGCACCAAGGCCGAAACCAGCTACTCCATCACCACCATCGATGAAGACCGCCTGCGCATGCAGGCCCCCACTTCGGTTACCGAAGCGATGAAATCGGTGCCCGGTTTCTGGGTGGAAGCCTCCGGTGGCGAGGCCAGCGGCAACATCCGTGCGCGCGGCATTCCCGTCGACGGCTACGGCTCGGTGAACCTGCTGGAAGACGGCGTGCCGGTGCAGCACGATCCGGCGCTGGGCTACCTCAATGCCGACCAGGCGTTCCGCCTCGATGAAACCATCGAGCGCATCGAAGTGGTACGTGGCGGTCCGTCGTCGGTGTTTTATTCCAACGCGCCGGCAGGCGCGATCAACTTCATTCCGCGCCAGGTGGGCGACACCGCCGAAGGCTTGTTCAAGTTCACCGTGGGCGATTACGGCATGGAGCGCGGCGACTTCTGGGTCGGCACGCCGGTGGGCGATGGCTGGA
>Ga0209258_100480_pt1 | contig 41815 bp, 28 predicted proteins | sample Araplaol_mTSA_r2_FD_184281 | JGI IMG/M metagenome (GOLD analysis project Ga0209258, IMG submission 184281) | Arabidopsis root microbial communities from North Carolina, USA - plate scrape CL_Col_mTSA_r2 (SPAdes) (version 2) | ecosystem: Host-associated > Plants > Roots > Endosphere | place: USA...
GTCATGTTTATCTAATGTTTTCGCTTAACATTACCTGTGTTTTATATGCTGTTGTTTCCAATCTTTCAAAGAACTTTACACCAAACCTAACGTTCAATGCTTGCCGATGTCCCGGATCCGATCCGTGTGACCCTCTCAGTCTACATCTTTATTTTTCCTCTTTTCCGTTTCGCATCGTTTGCGTTGGGGTTGCAAAGGTGTATCAATTTTTGATTACCACCAAATCTTTTTAAAAGATTTTTATTCTTTCGGATAATTCCTTCAAACTCATTATCAGTACGCTTTACAGCTCATTGATTATCATCTGAAAAAAGAGAAAAAACGTATACTTGGGAAGAGCTTTTGTCGCTGTGCTTTCTATCAAAGCGGGATGCAAAAGTAGCCGTTTTTTCGTTACTGCCAAATAAATTTTAAAAGAATTTCGTAGATCCCTTCCCATGGCCTTTCTATATCATCATTTTATCAGATAACAACCCCTCCGGATAAGCTACCTGCATCAAAAATAACCCCTGAGGCGGTACAGCAAAATCTGCATTCACACAATTCCGGCTTTCTATCGCATCCCGAAACTCCTGTATCGTCATCTTTCCCCGCCCGACTCTCAGCATCGTTCCTACCAAACCTCTTACCATCCCTCTCAGGAATCGGTTAGCCGTAACGTTATAGACTATACGGGTACCATCCGCCGTCCAACGCGATTCCTTTATCGTACATATATATGTCTTCACCTGCGAATTACGCTTGGAAAATGTTGTAAAGTCCTGGTACTCTTTTAGAATACCCGCGGCTTCCTGCAATAAATCTATATCTAAACGATATGGAAAGAAATAACCCCTGTCCTGCAGAAAAGGATCCTTCTGCATATATATGATGTATTCATATGACCGGCTCAATGCTGCAAACCTGGAATGCGCATCATCACCTACATTATAGACATTACGTAAAACAACATCAGGTGGAAGGATAGCATTTACCTTGTAAATAAACTGAGGATGTAAAGGCTTTTCCAGATCAAAATGCAGGAAGTTCTGTAAGGCATGTACTCCTGCATCCGTGCGACTGGAGCCCGTTGTTTCGATCTTTTCCCGCATCAGCGTGCTTAATGCATGATCGATCGCAGATTGCACCGTCTCTGCATTCTCCTGTATCTGGAAGCCATTGAACTTTGCTCCCTTATAGGCTACCTCTATAAAATACCTCATAATCCGCGAAGGTAACCCCTAAAAACAAAAAAAGCTCCTCGCGGAGCTTATCTTATTTATGTAACATGGCTTTGAACCGTCCTTTATAGTAATCATCCGTCAGCACATCCTCCAGCGAGGAAAAATGCTCTGAATCCGATACCTTAGGATACGCCAGGTCCAGTAAGCGGTAACGTGATTCATTCGTTCCCAGCAACTGCACCAATGTCTTTATCTGCGATGTCTCCAGGCAATAACCCTTTGTCTGGCGACGAAAGGCTTCTATCATCGCGTCATCATCCTTACCTGCTACAAACTTGCGTAATACCTTTCTGAAATTAGTTTCATCCAGTACGTTCCCGCAATCAGAATTAATCATTTTTACAGCCTTCTTCTCTTCTGCAGGTCCGGCAACCGGTGTCTCTACAGGTACGGGTACTACAGCTGCAGCGGCTATCTCTGCCTCTTTCTTCTTTCGCCTCTCCTTCTTACTTTCCTTTGGATGGTCAATAGACAGATCACTTATGGCATAACCCGTTGAATCTGTAACAATGTTATTTGTATTTTCAGGTGTTTCTGTTCTGTGTTTCTTCTTTTTAGATGGTGCAGGCACCTCCTCCACAGGGGCTGCCATGCTTTCTACAGGGACGGCAACTGGCACACTTGCCTGTTTGGTACTGTCCTCTGCGAAGTTGATAAACGCCGGACTATCTGCCGGCTTCGCATGCTTCCTGTGTTTCTTTTCTACAGGGGCAATTACAGAATCAGGGGCCAGTGCATCTGCTGTTGCTGCTGCCAGATGTTCTTCTGCAATTACATCTGCTGCTAACTTTTGCTCTTCAGGCGTTAATACGTCACGGCGCTTTTTACGGGACTTCTTCGTTGCTGCCATCGGTACATCTGTAGCAACGGCTGCTGAATCAACCACTACGATGTCATCCGCTGGCGGCGGCACTTCTTCTACACGGTCATCCCCTACTACTTTATCCAATGCATTGGCGAACATGTTTCCCTGCGGCTTTGCTACCGGAGGTGCAACCGGAACAGGAGGAGCAATCTCATTTACAGGACGGCTGCCAGGCCCTACCTTTACGTCTGATGTACCTGTAAAGGTAGAATCAAGGTCCTTCCGGAGAGATGCCATCATCGTATCTGCAGCTACCGGTGCAGGTGTAAGTGCTGCGGCTACTACCGTATCTTTTACAACCGCGGGGGCAACAACAGCTACCGGCTCTTTCGGCACTCCCTTAGCTGGTCTGATAGCGGCGAAAGTCTGAAGATTGTATAGTGCATATCCTTCATCCCCATCTTTCTTAATAAGGTATCCCTGGTCATTATTACCCGCCATTTTCACCAGGAATTGCTGTTCCGGGCCACCGCCATTGGCAAAACCTATACGCAATGAAGCTGTACCGGCATGCACCTTTGATATAATCAGGTACCCTTTATCAGAAGAACTCAGCACTTTACCCTCATATCTCACATAAAAAGGCTGGGACCTTTCACTCTGCAGATAGATAAAATACTCGGGATCCTGCGCTCCAAGGTGTAAAGACACCATCAGAACGGCCAGGATAAATAAAAATCTTTTCAAATATTGCACCATACTCATGTCTTAAATAAAACAAATACTATTCCAATATAACCAGCACCTCACCTTTTTCTACTGCTGTACGCTCCGTTACCTTTACTTCCTTCACTACAGCATCTACCGTTGCTTTGAACACATTTTCCATTTTCATGGCTTCCAGGATCAGTACCGGATCGCCTTTTTTGATGACCTGCCCCGGCGTTACCAGGATTTTCAGGATCAGGCCCGGCATAGGGGCTTTGATATCATTGATCTTACGTTTCATGGCATCTTTGATGCCCATAGCGGACAATAGCTGGTCTATTGGTTCTTCAATAGCTACTTCATATTCCTGCTGATCTATTACGATAGTCACCATTTTCGCCTCCTTATCCACTTTCAGTACCTGGGCCATATAACTGCGTCCATCCAGCACAATACTGTAATTACCTGCAGGCAGTTCAATTCCCGACCACTCTACAGAGACTCCGTTACAAGTTTGCACTCCTGCTTCCGTATTGATAACGAACGGTGTATCACCATTGACAATTGCTTTGATCATTATTACACTTTAACTGAACTGAACAAAAATAGTATTTTTAAGCACTTTAGCGGACGCAGGCATTGCGAACGATCCTTAATTATAGCCAATTATCACGATTTAGCCAATATTAACAGTATGAGGTATCATTATTTGTGATAATTCCTGTTAATTCGTGACAAAAATTGATCTATAAGATGTCCAAACCTTTTAAGCAAGTGCTGAAAAGCCTGCTGTTGGGAGGCATTACCGGAATGACCTTTCTTACTCCGGCAGTCGCACAACAACAGGAAACCCCTCCGCCAAATGATCCCCTGCTAAAAATCTACCGGGGCACTACTACCAGGATAAATGACCTGATAAACACCAAACTGGATGTACGTTTCGACTATCCCAAAAGATACCTGTACGGGAAAGCCTGGATCACATTAAAGCCTCACTTTTACGCGACCGACTCTCTTTTATTGGATGCTAAAGGTATGGAAATCAAACAAATAGCAGTAATAAAAAATGGCAAAAATACCCCTTTAAAATATGAGTACGATGGCTTCCAGCTGCATATCAAGCTGGATAAATCCTATCAGCGTACTGAGTCATATACTATATATGCTGACTATACTGCCCGTCCTGAAGAGGTAAAAGCGGAAGGCAGTGCGGCTATTACAGATGCCAAAGGACTTTATTTCATTAATCATGATGGTACCGAACCCAATAAGCCCATACAGATCTGGACACAGGGAGAAACGGAATCCAACTCTGTATGGTTCCCTACTATAGACAGGACCGCCCAGAAAATGACAGATGAAATCAGCATGACCGTAGAAAAGAAATATGTAACCCTTTCCAATGGTAAACTGGTGAGCCAGAAAGACAATGCAGACGGTACCCGTACCGATACCTGGAAAATGGACCTCCCCCACTCTCCTTACCTGGTGATGATGGCTGTTGGCGATTTCTCCATCATAAAAGACCAATGGCATGGTAAAGAGGTAAACTACTATGTAGAAAAAACTTACGCTCCATATGCCAAAGCTATCTTCGGTAACACGCCGGAAATGCTCAGCTTCTATTCTGATATCCTGGGTTACGAATATCCATGGGCCAAATACTCTCAGATCGTAGTAAGAGATTATGTTTCAGGTGCTATGGAAAATACCACGGCTACCCTGCATGGCGATTTCCTGCAAAAAACCGACCGGGAACTACTGGATAATAACCATTATGATGAAGCTGTTGTAGCGCATGAACTGTTCCACCACTGGTTCGGCGACCTCGCTACTGCTGAATCATGGAGCAATCTTACCCTCAATGAATCTTTTGCAGACTATAGTGAATACCTCTGGCTTTCTCATAAATACGGGAAAGATATGGCGGACGATCATGCCTATAAAGCTGCCAAAAACTATATACAATTTACAGAATACGCCGGGGACCGCGACCTGGTACGCTTCCACTACCACGATAAAGAAGATATGTTCGATGCCGTTAGCTACCAGAAAGGTGGCCGGATACTGCACATGTTGCGTAACGTTGTGGGAGACAGCGCTTTCTTTAAATCATTAAATCTTTACCTGAAAACGAATGCCTTTAAATCTGCAGAAGCTCATCAGCTGCGTCTTGCTTTTGAAGAAGTGAGCGGACAGGATTTAAACTGGTTCTTTAACCAATGGTACTTTGGCCAGGGATACCCTATCCTGGATATCAGTTATAATTATGATGATGCCGGCAAAAAGGTAAGTGTGACCATTCAGCAGAAACAATCCGGCGACAAAGTATTTGAACTGCCGATCGCTATTGATGTGTATGCGGGTGGTAAGAAAACGCGCCATCTCGTTACCGTTAACGATAAGTCTGAAACCTATACTTTCCCTTATACCACCAAACCAGATTTTGTGAATGTGGATGCAGAGAAAGTAATTCTGGATGATAAAGATGACCATCGCGATATTAATACTTACATTTTTGAGTATGCGAATGCGCCTGAATATGGTGATCGCCGTGAGGCTATTGAGGCTTGTCTGAAAGAACAGACAACCAATCCGGCTGCTCGTAAGACCATTATTGCTGCATTGAAAGACAAGTTCTATGGCCTGCGTGCCCTGACAGTAGTGGGCCTTGACATGGAAGACGAAAACGTGAAAGCTGCTGCTCTTCCTGTTTTACAGCAACTGGCTCAGAATGATGAGAGTTCTTCTGTAAGGGCTGCTGCACTGAGACAATTAGGTAAACTAAAGGATAAACAGCTGATCCCTTTGTTTGAGAAGGCAACGAAAGACCGTTCCTATGCTGCGGCAGGTGCGGGATTAACAGGCCTGACACAACTGGACCCGGAGAAATCATACGACCTGGCTAAACAGCTGCAAGCGGAATCCAAAGGTGCATTGAGTAATGCAATCGCTACAGTTTATGCACAGAAAGGGAATGATGCTGATGTAGCGTTCTTTGCAAAAGCATTTGACGAAGCGAACGGACAGGAGAAATTTGAGGCGGCGATGCAGTACATTGGCATCTTAGCGAATATTGATAATACGGAAACGGTTATCAAGGGACTGGACCAGATCCAGAATATGGCTAAGTTGTTTAACAATAAGATGGTGAACGGCTATCTTGTTAAGATGCTGCAACCACTTGCTAAAAAGAAACAGGATAAGGCCTCCCTGGCTACTCCTGAAGTAAAAGCGGCGTTGAATAAACAGAGTGATTATATATTGAAGATTGTGAATACGCTGAATAAATAGATAATTCTTCCATAAAAAGGGGATGTGTCATCAGATACATCCCCTTTTTTATGTATGTATACATAAACAGAGACCTACTCAGTAAAACGCTGTCTGAGGGCATACACACTCTCTCATAACTGGTAATAGATCCCCATATAAGCCCCATATAAGCCCACTCTAAATAAGGTGGGCTTATATAGGGCTTATAGAGGACTTATATAGGACTTTTATAGGACTTATACCACCATAAGCTATGAATGTCAATAGCTTATAAGCAGTATTTAATATCTAAATACCTTTACTACTGATTATCAATATATTAAACTACAGGGAAAATTATCGCACCAGGAGGAATGCATTCAAAAGTTGCGATGGAGCCTTTTACTTTATAGTTCTATTTCAGCATGTCTTTCAGGAATCTCAATATCCATAAATCCCTTTTTCTTTAGCCAATCACGTAGAATAACCTGCACTTCGTATTCCCCATGCACCAGGAATAACTTCTTTACTTTATGTGCATCCTGGCAGGCCAGCCAATGTCCCAGGTCTTCATAATCACCATGCGCACTCATGGAACGGACAGAGCCTACTTCTGCCTTCACCTCATAATGGGTGCCGTAAATAGATACTTCTTTCGCACCTCTCATCAGTCGCCCACCCAGCGATTGAGGTTCACAGTAACCTACCAGCAGGATCGTGTTCTTAGGATTGCTGATGTTATTGACTATATGATGTTTTACCCGCCCTGCTTCTGCCATGCCGGATGCAGAAATAATTACGCAAGGCCCCTCCCGGAAATTGAGTTGTTTGGATTCATCTACCGTTTCTATAAAATGCAGACCGGGGAAATCAAAAGGATTTTCATCTGTTTTCAGGAACTTTGTCAGCTCTTTATTAAATACTTCCGGATGACTTCTTACTACTTCCGTTGCTTCCATAGACAACGGACTATCCACAAAGATGTCTACTTTGGGCAGCCTCCCTTCTATCTGAGCACGGTTTAATGTATATAATAATTCCTGGGTACGACCCACACTAAAAGCAGGGATGATCAGCTTCCCTTTTTTCTCTATACAGGTATGCCGGATATGTTCCAGAAGTAAAGGCTCAGCCGGAGCTGCTTCTGCATGCAGGCTACTGCCATAGGTGGATTCCATCAGGATATAATCCGATTGAGGAAATACATCCGGAGAACGGAGAATGTCATCATTGTACCGGCCAATATCTCCGCTAAAAGTGATCTGTGTAATCTTTCCTTCCTCCTTAATCCGCAGGTGTACTGCAGCACTCCCAATGATATGTCCGGCATCAGTAAATAATACTTCCACATCATCATCTACCTTAAACCAGGTTTTATAATTTACGGGCTTAAAGGCCTTTACACTCTTTTCTGCATCGGGAATAGTATACAGGGGAGCTATTGGCGGCTTTCCTTCCCTATGTCTTCTCTTGTTGATATATTTTACATCATCTTCCTGGATCTTTGCAGAGTCCAGTAATAAAACCTCCGTAAGGTCCAGTGTTGCGGAAGTACAATAGATATTGCCTTTAAAACCCTTTTTTATTAACAGCGGGATCAGACCGGAATGGTCTATATGTGCATGGGACAGAATCATGTGTGTTACCTGTGATGCATCAAAGCCGAAGTCTTCATTCAGCTCGTCCGTTTCTTTACCCATTCCCTGGAACAATCCACAATCCAGCAAAATCTTCTTACCATTCTTTAATGTGATCAGGTGCTTAGAACCAGTGACGGTACGTGCTGCTCCGTGAAATGCTATCTTCATATTTATGTTTTTGCTTTAAAAGACCAGGTGATCCGGAAAATCGCAATTACTGTACCATCGTGGCTTTTTCCAGTACTGTCTACTGTAAGTGTTACGCCTTCTCCTGTCTCTATTGCTTTATTTACGGCTGTTCTTATGGCGGCCCCTTCTTCACAGGTGAAATATGTTTTACCTGTGGCCTTTTTCACAAAAGTTGCTTCCATACCGGTTACCAGCATGGATACCTGTTTAGGGGCAGCCGCACGGGTATACATAATGGCCAGCATTCCTGTACTCATTTCAGCGGCCATACCCAGGCAGGCGAAATACGTAGAACGGAAAGGATTTTGCGACAGCCATTTGTATGGCACAACTGTTATACAACTATCTTCCTGTAATTGTTTTACTCTTACGCCAGACAGCCAGGCACTGGGAAGTTTCCATAACAGGTACAATGAGAATTTTAGCGGATGTTGTACAAAACGGATGAAGGCAGTGTTGCTCATGGGGTTATTGGTTTACATAATGGGCAGGATTTAGCGCACCGGGCGACCAATCTTTTAACATCTCCTCTATTTTCTGCTTGTCGTAAGTATCAGCAGATTCCAGCAACGCCGAATTTTGTGTATGCAGTCTTTCTCCTTTGGCATTAAGAATGACCAACACCGGAAATCCAAAACGCTGAGGGTAACCCAGGCGCTGAAGTATGGGCAGGTTCCTGTTCTCTTTGCTATAATTGAGATGATATACGATATAGTTTTTGTCTGCGAGGGCGTGTAACGTTGTATCATCCTGCATTAACTTATAAAAGCGTTTACACCAGATACACCAGTTGCCACCTATCTGTAGCAGAATGTGTTTGTTTTCAGCAGCTGCCTGCTTCTCTGCTTTGACCAGATCGGCGTCTGCATCGGCTTTCGGATCATAAATATGTTCCAGGTCCTGGGCTTTCAGCACAGAAGCAGATAACAATAAAAACGTTGCTACGATTAATGCCTTCATATGATTAATGATTTAAACCTTCTACATATGCATGTATGGCCATTTGCGCATTTACCAGGGCTTCCCCCGGTTCCGGCCTCACAGGAACGTTATGCATGTTAGCATCCAGCATTACAGCATTGGTATTATCCGCCAGCTGTAAACGGATGATCTCTTTCAACTGCTCCTGCAACTGTGGCTCATAGATGGGGAAACATACTTCTATGCGGCGAAGAAGATTGCGGTTCATCCAGTCGGCAGAACCCATATACACTTCTTCCTCCCCGTTGTTGTGAAATATGAATACCCGGGCATGCTCCAGGTAGCGGTCTACGATACGCCTTACTGTAATGTTACGACTTTCAGGTTGTTCCGGCAAGAGGCAGCAGATACTCCTTACAAGCATCCTTACTTCTACTCCGGCTTCGCTGGCAGCATACAGCTTAGCAATCATGTTTTTCTCCTGTAAATTATTGAGTTTAATGGTGATACGGGCAGGTTTACCAGCCCTGGCATTGGTGATTTCCCGGTCTATCATTTCAGAAAAGCGGTCTACCAGGTTGAATTGTGCTACCAGCAGGTGTTTAAAAGGCAGATAGCTGTAACGCCCGGGTTGTTCTCTTGTTTGCAGATAGAGAAATAACAGTTCCAGTTCCTGCGTCATGCCCCGGTGAGCGGTCAGTAATACATGGTCCGTATAGAAACGGGCTGTGCTTTCGTTGAAATTACCCGTAGCCATCAGTCCGGCGTAATCCCATACATAACCACGGCGACGTTTTACCAGGGCTATCTTGGCATGGACTTTCAGTCCGGGAATGCTGTAAACGATTTTCACGCCGGCAGCTTTCATTTTCTTGGCCCAGCGGATATTATTCGCTTCATCAAAGCGGGCTTTGAGTTCCACGAAGACGGTCACCTGTTTACCATTGCGGGCAGCGCTGATCAGTGCATTGGCGATCTGTGAGCCGGAAGCTATCCGGTACAGGGTGATATAAATTTCCACCACGGCAGGATCTACAGCTGCCTCATTAAAGAAGCGGAGTATATAGTCGTACCGTTGGTAGGGAGCATGTATAAGGATATCCCGCTTCAGCACTTCTTCCAGTAAGCGGGGTACATTGTCCAACACATGCATCTTTGCCGCTGGCTGGCGCGGGTAAGTGAATAAAGGGGATTTAACCGGCATGGGCAGGTCCATCAGGTCTTTCAGGTTATGATAACGCCCTCCTCTCACCATTTCTTCCGGCAGGATTTTGAAGTATACTGCCAGCAATTGCCGTAATGCCAAAGGCATAGCAGCATCGTACAGGAAGCGGGTAGGAATGCCCAGTTCTCTTTTAGCGATCATGGTCTCTACCTGTTCCAGCACATCATGCGCCAGTTCATTCATATCTGTTTCAGCATCCCGTGTAATCTTGATGCTGTAACATCCATTGACGGTATAACCAGGGAATATAAAATCAACATTCTCACGGATCACATCATCCAGCATGATGATATAGAATACATCATCTATGGGTGGCAGCTCGGTAAAACGGGGTAACTGATTGCTGGGAATATTCACCAGGGCGTATTTCAGCATGTCCGGTTCTTCCGCAGTCGATAATGATACGACTACATACAGCAGGTTATTTTCAAGGAAAACTTCTTCCGGTTTATGTCCCTGCAACCATAAAGGTTGCAGAAAGGCGAGCACACGGGTTAAGAAATATTCCCGGATATCTGCCTTATGGATTGCATGTACCGGCTCATTATAATAAAGATGTACGTGATTGTTATGTAAAGCGGGCAACAGGTTTTGTGTGAGTGTCTGGCCAAACTCCCCCAGCTGCCGGCTGATCTCTTCCTGCACGGCAGGCAGCATGCTTTCGGCAGTACCTGCTGCAGCAGGATCTGTGCGTAGCAGGTGGTCTACTGCCAGTACTGCGGGCATACGTACACGAAAAAACTCATCCAGGTTGGATGAGAAAATAGACAGGAATTTTATACGCTCATATAAAGGTACCCTGCTATCATTGGCCATGCACAATACCCGATAATTAAAAGACAACCAGCTCAGATCGCGGTCGAACAGCGGCAGATTCACAGAGATATTATCCATTGGTTAGTTCTTCACCGGAAAAAAGAGTGTTGCAATCAGGAATGCCAGCACTGATATAATCAAACCGAACATGAAGATGTTATACGCTATCCTCAGTTGTTTATATTTTTTACCAAGTACTACACCAAGGTGATAAATATCCTGGATCATACTTGCATATACGTAGTCATTATCTTTCATCATTTCCGTCATGCCCCAGGTATAATCTTCCAGGGACATCTTATGGAAATTACCGAAGAACAGGAGATTGGTCTTTTTCTTGTCAATGTCCTCCCGGGTAAAACGCCCGGCATTTACATTGGGGCGGGTAGCCAGTACGGAGAAAATGATCGTTACTACTCCTGTAAGTAAGAAGAGAATAGCAGGGATAATCAGGTTAGGATAATCTTCCAGTCTTCTTATCAATACACCCAATATCACTGAGATGATAATTGAATTTACTGATATCATGATATGTGCCTTACTATCTGCCATGGAACTCAAGCGGATATGGTTAGTGGAAGTAGTACGGAACATCGTTTCCACTCCACGGCCGGGTTTCGGTTCCTTCGGCTCTTTTTCTTTTTTCTCCTTTTTAGGTGTTTCTTCGACAGGTTTACTGACCACAGCAAAAGCAGCTTCTTCCCTGTCTCCCTTTTTACCGGCAGCAACAACGGCGGCTTCTGCGTCCTTTACTTCCTGCTTATGTTTCTTCTTTGCTTTATCCAATTGCTTTTCGAGCTTTTCTTTTAGCCACTCAATATTTGCGTCTTTCTGTTGTTGCAATAATGCTTTGCAATAGGCCGTATGATAATGCTGTTGTTCCAGCAGACGCAGTGAACCTTCTGTCCAAACAGCCCCCGGAATCTCTTTACCATGCGTCATTTCCATTTCCTGGTGTAACAACTTGGTACGGTTCCTGAAATCTTTGGTACCCAGGTTGAACAGGTCTGCATCGCAAACAATCTGTTCTAACAGGTTGTGAGGGTCCTGTGGCATTTTGGTGGCCATGATACAATTACTTACCTGTTGTTGTACATTTAGCGGCACCTGTTGTCCATTTAAAAAATTCCGTGCCAGCTCTGCGCCCTTCTCTTCATGCGTTTTAGCCTCTCCCAACAGGTATCCCAGGTCATGAAACCAGGCAGCAACATACACTACCAGCAGGTCCGTATCCTCCAATCTGTAATGCGCTGCAATCTGTTCTGCTGCTGCAACCACCTGCTTTGTATGTTCAAGATTGTGATATACCAGTTCGGGATGCGGATGATCTTTATACTGTGCCGTCACATATTGTTGGGCAGCTTCTATGATTAAACCTGTTTGCATAAGCATTAGTTAAAAAAGCACTACTAATACAGCAAGTTACTGCATTTTTAAGTTAATTTTATTTACGAATCGTAAAAACAAACTGCGTTCATTAAACGTGCACGAAATAATACGAAATGTCAACAATTAATTCCGGATTTATGCGTATATGGCACCTTGCAATACCTCTCATTCTTATTTCCTGCAACCAGTTTAAAAACCGGCAGGACAAAGATTTCAACTCTCCCAAAGGTTATGATCTGAAAGAACCTGTACGTTATTATGTAAGACAATCTATGCAGGAAATATCAGGTATTATACTTGCACCGGACGAACAGCATATACTGGCGATCAATGATGAACAGGGCCGTGTATTTTCTATAGATTTAATGGCCAATAAACCATATCCTTCGTGGAAATTTGAGAAAAGTGGCGACTATGAAGACATTGCTACCAATGGGAAAGATGTGATGGTATTGAAAAGCAACGGACATCTTTACCAGGTAATCAACCTCTTCACAGATTCTACTGATGCGGTTTCCTACAAGTTCCGCGAACCAGGCAAAAGAGAATTCGAATCTCTTTACTTCGATTCTGCACGTAATAGCATGATCATGGTCTGCAAATCCTGCGAAGAAGATAAAGGACAACGCAGAACAACTGCCTACAGCTTTAATATGGCTACATGGGAGTTCAGTGATACACCTGCTTATCAGATCAATATAGACGATATTGAAAAAATAACGGGGGATAAGATCGGGCAGTTCAAACCTTCTGCTGCACTGATACATCCCCTGGAGAAAAGATTGTATATCCTTTCAGCGGTGAACAGATTACTGGTGATTACAGATCTTAACGGCAAAGTACTGGAAGCGTACAACCTTCAACATACTATATTTAAACAACCGGAAGGAATCGCGTTCGCTCCAAACGGAGATATGTATATATCCAACGAATCAGCAGACGAGGCACAAGCAAATATTTTAAAATTCAAATATCACCATTGAATTGATAACGATGATGAAAATCAGATACATACTCCCTCTTTTACTCCTTTCTTCCCTTGCGCAGGCACAGACGGACAGCCTTGCCCGCAGGATCATCCTGATAGGTGATGCAGGAGAATTACACCAGGATGGACACAACCCTGTAATAGATGCGGCCAGGAAACGGTTCAACCTTCAGGATTCCAGGAACACGGTACTCTTCCTGGGGGATAATGTATACCCGCTGGGAATGCCAGACCCAGCATCGTCCCGTTATCCGGAGGCAAAACAAATACTGGATTACCAGGTAGACCTGGTCAGGAATACAGCAACGCAGGCGATCTTCATTCCGGGTAACCACGACTGGAAACGGTCTAAACCCGATGGATGGCAGACCGTTATGAATGAACAACAGTACATAGACTCACTGCAACTGCCCAACGTTAACTTCCTTCCAAAAGAGGGCTGTCCAGGCCCGGTAGAAGTGGCACTGGATAATAACGTTACACTGATCATCATGGATACGGAATGGTGGTTGTTCCCCTTTGCCAAACCAGGAGAAGGATCTTCCTGCGACTGCAAAACAAAAGAGGACGTGCTGGCACAGCTGAGCGATATTATTAGCCGCAACCGTAATAAACTGATCATCTTTGCGGCGCATCATCCTTTCCGCAGTTATAGTATACATGGTGGCTATTATACACTTAAACAACATATTTTCCCTTTTACGGACCTTAAACCGAATTTATATATCCCGTTACCTGTTATCGGTTCGATCTATCCAATTACCCGTGGCGTGTTTGGTACACCGGAAGACATCCCGAATCCAGACTACCAGCAGATGATAAAAGGGGTGGAAGCGGCGATGAAACCACATGGTCCTGCTGTATTTGTTTCTGGTCATGACCATACATTACAACTGATCAAAGACCAGCAGAATTTTTATGTAGTAAGTGGCAGTGGCGCTAAAGAGAACCGTGTAAGGCAAGGCTCCAAGTCTTTGTTTGCGAGTAATGAAAACGGTTACACGGCACTGGAGATTTCTACCAGCGGTGCCGTATCTGTAAAATATTATACGGTAGATAAAACAGATGCCCCTGTTTATGGTGCACAGCTTTTCAGCATTCAGGACGTACGCTCTCAGGAAATAGCGAATACTACTCCACCGGCCAGTGAACTTCCTTCTACCATTAAAATGGCAGCGGATACGCAATACATACATAAAAGCAGTTTCTACCGCTGGCTGCTGGGTAATAATTACCGTGAGGTATGGGCTACCCCGCTGAACTTCCCGGTAATGGACCTGCATAAAGAAAAGGGTGGTTTGACCATTCTACAACGTGGCGGCGGTATGCAAACTTTATCCTTGCGTTTAAAAGATAGCAGTGGTCATGAGTGGGTATTACGTTCACTAAAGAAGTACCCCGAGAAAGCAATTCCCGAACCACTGAAGCAAACAGTGGCCAGGGATGTAGTACAAGACCAGATCTCTGCATCCAATCCTTACGGACCGCTGGCTGTAGCGCCTCTTGCAGAGGCGGCAGGTATTCCTCATAATAACCCGACATTCGTCTATCTCCCGAAAGATACTTCCCTGGGCATTTATATGAATACCTACGGGAATGATGTATACCTGTTTGAAGAACGTGAAGCAGATGTAAAAGGTAAAACACTTAATACACTTAAAGTATTAGAGCAGTTACACGGTGATAATGATAATACAGTTAATCAGGCCGCGACTTTAAATGCAAGGCTACTGGATATCATGATAGCCGACTGGGACCGCCATGATGATCAGTGGCGCTGGGGAGTAGAAAAGAATAAAAAAGAAAAGACAAAAGTTTTTTATCCTATTCCGAGAGACAGGGACCAGGCATTTTTCTTAAATGAAGGAGCTATATCCAGAGCGGCTGCACGTAAATGGGCCCTTCCAAAATTCCAGGGCTTTCGTAAAAACATTCCTATTGTTGAACGGTTAAATCCAACTGCACAGCCTTTTGACCGCTCCTTCATGAATGAACTGAGTGAGCAGCAATGGAAAGATATAGCACATGCATTTGTATTAAAGATGACTGATACCGTACTTGCCGGTGCTGTAAACAGGCTACCTGATACCATCAGGGCAATGGTGGGCAATCGTACTTACACCACGCTGCAGGCACGCAGGGATATACTGGAGAATGAATCCCTTAAACTCTATCGTTTCCTTGCACACAACGTGAGTATAACAGGCAGCAAGAAACATGAACTATTCTCTATTGAACGTTTGCCAGGAGGCCGTTTATCCGTTAATGTGAATAAGGTAAGTAAAAAAGGTGAACTGGAACAAAACATCTATTCCCGCATTTTTGATCCTAAAGATACCCGCGAACTAAGGTTATATGGTATGGGTGGCGAGGATAAATTTGAAATTAAGGGAGATAATCATACCCCTATTAAAGTACGTATCATAGGCGGTAAAGACGCTGATACTTACGTGGATAGTTCGGGTATGCGTGCCGGCGGACATATTAAGATCTATGATCTATCCAACGGCAAAGACAGTTTCTTACTGAGTGGTCATGAGAGAAAGATCTTATCATCAGATCCGGAAGTGATCAGCTATCAACGAAGCTTTCCCTATAAATACGATAACCTGATACCGTTAGTTACTGGCGGCTATAACCCGGATGATGGTATTTCCCTGGGTGTAGGATTCCAATATATAGGACAAGGCTTCCGTAAATCTCCTTTCGGGGTAAGACATACTCTTTTAGCGGGACATGCTTTGGCGACAAATGCATGGCAATTCCGTTACCTCGGAGAGTTTACAGATGTTATCGGCCATACAGATTTTATATTATCAGCCTCTGCAAAAGCGCCTGACAATACGATCAACTTCTTCGGATATGGTAATGAAACGGTGTATGACAAACATACACCGGAGAAAATCCGTTATTACCGCGCACGGTTCAGTCTATACGATTTACAGCCATTACTGCAAAGTAAATTATCTACTGCTGTAAAACTGATCTATGGTCCTACATTTAATTTCTACAGGATGGACCAGCAGGACAATGTTAACCGTAACATTAATGACTTTGCTCATAACGGTCTCGACTCTACTGATATATACCACGCAAAAACCTATGCAGGTTTAAAGTTGGGATTACTGGTAGATACCCGTGATAATAAGATAGCTGCTACCAGGGGAATACTCTGGTCTACATATTTACATGGCAATCAGGGGTTGAATCAGGAACAAAGGCATTATTTGCAGTTGCAAACGGACATGAGTATCTATACAAGCTTTAATGTTCCGGCCAAACTGATATTGGTAACGCGCTTCGGGGCTAATAAGATTTGGGGGGATTACGAATATTTCCAGGCAGTAACACTGGGTGGTGCGCAGAATCTGCGAGGTTACCGTAACTATCGTTTTGCAGGAAATGCTTCTGTATACAATAATACAGAGCTGAGGCTGAAGCTGTTTGAATTCCAGTCCTACCTCTTCCCTGGTAGTGTGGGCCTGATTGCATTTAATGATGTAGGACGTGTGTGGCAGAAGGGGGAAACTTCCAGTGTATGGCATGATGGTTATGGAGGAGGATTGTACTTCTCTCCTGTCAATATGTTTATACTGACAGCTACAGTAGGCAATTCAAAAGAAGGATTGTTACCGTATATCTCGTTCGGATTCAAATTCTGATGAAGGATATAAATAAAAAAGCCCTGTTACTTTCCGCAACAGGGCTTTTTTATTTATATATAGTCTGGTTAGTCCACATTCACCTTTACCCGTACCGCCCTTAATCCACTCACGCCCTGTAAATCTTCCAGGTCCAGCATTTCCACTTCAGAAGACAGGACGCCTTTGTTTTGCAGGAAGCTGATGTATTTCAGATATTCTTCTACCTCTTTCGCATATGCATATACGATAGCAATAGTACCTGGCTGGGTTAAACGTTGACCGGTCTGGCGTACTCTTACTTTATCTATCCGTTTTTTGATGATCTCATAGCGGATATTGTAAGCACCTTCCACATCAAAGCGGCGTTCATCCTGGCGAAAGCTGATATCGATCGGGTTGCTGTGCGCCAGTATCAGTTGTGTAGTCAATAACGGCACTTTCAGTTTAGGGATCAGGCTATGTGTAAGCTTTGCAATCTCTGCCATAGACGACAACTGCCACAGGCGGAGGTTACGCAGGTATAACATGTCGAACTTACGGTTTTGAGCAATAGCCTGGCCTATATAGATATTATATTCCAGTCCATCGGTACGGTACTTCTCGAAGTAACACGGAAAAGACTGCTGGATTTTATCTTTCTCCACATCCAGGTACTGGCCTATTTCAATGTTGAGTTGTGCGAGACTGTCTTCATATTCTTCGCGGTGATGCTGAATATGACCTTCTGTTTTACCTACCAGGGAAAAATAATTTTCAAGGGCCGGTTGTAAGACGGGATGACTATCATACAAATGACGGAATAAAGGCTGTATTTCATCATCAAGATAATCGTTCACTTTCAGTTCATCTTCAGATAGCATCCCACTGGTAATACCGGTGATCAGGTCGTTGTTCTTATATTGCAGCTCTTCCAGGAGAGGCAGGTAGATCGCCTCACTGGCATGCTGCAGGGTATCTTTGATCAGCAATAACTGTTCTTTCAGATCGTCATGAATGGCATTACTGCGTTCTGTAGAAGAGTTGCGGATATCTACTGCGCCATACAAAGGATATACATCTTCAAAAGAAATATTACCAATGTCTTCCCTTTCTTTTTTAGGAGTATGCAGATAGTGCCATGCAGCATCTATGAATTTCCACTCTACAGCAGGCTGTAAAGCAGTGAATTGTTCTTTTATAACACCTACGATCTTATTATTTAGGATATCGAGCCCACGGTTAAGTAACATAACTATCAGCGGATACGCAGGCATTGCTCTGCCCATTGTCTCATGACTGATCCTGTTTGGTACAGAAGAGGCCAGCTCCACGATACCCAGCAACTGATCTTCATGCCATACAGGGCACATTACAAAACTCCTGACTCCTTTCAGCGGAAGATATTTCAGGAAAGGATATGCGACCGGCGTAGTTTCGTTTACATCAGGGATCAATAACGGATCGCGGTGAGACATTATATAATGCTGCAATTGCTGGAACAATTGATGCTGTTGCATTTCATTCCCCTTCACGCCTAACATGAGCCCTGTTTCGCACAGATTACATTCCAGTACGTAACGGCCATTGATTTTAGGAACGGGTATGATATGTACGGTTAAATCCGTTTCCTGCATCAGTGACTGCACTTCCTCTTCCATACGGCGGTAGGTTTGCTGTTCGTTACCTTCCGACATGTTCAATACCAGGTTCCTCATGCTGTTCTGCACTTCTTCTCTGGTCACATCCTGTACCGTCCAGATCACAAATCCTTCCAGTGAAAAGTTTTGCAGTGGAATTAATTCCTGCAATGCTTCCAGTGAAAACTGGCGGACACAGAGGTTATCATAAGCAATCTGCGGCGCCTCTCCTTTTATTTTTACATCAACGAAACGGGGATCGATATTTACTTTTATGTATTTCTTCAATCCATTCCCTTCCGGTACGGCTATCTGGTGAATGATCTCGTTTTCGTATGTTACCGCAAACCCATACACTTTTTCCAGAATCATTTTATACAGCCATTCCAGTTTATCCCGTTTAATCTTCTCAACGGGCATTCCTTTCGGTACAACCACCAGGCCCTCACCATTCGCGCCGAATAGTTCTTTGAAGAGATCGGAATAATAGAAAATTGCGAATTTATTAGGGACACCTATACCATAGATGTCTTTGTTCATGTCTATTGTAACCGGAAATATAGTAGCGATTACCAGGTCAATATACTCCTGGTAAGCAGACATGTCGTCCGCTCCTGCGATAGGGCCCAGCAGAGCCGGATTGCCTTCGAAGCGTTTTATGATCTGTTGGTAGTACGCGGCACGTGCGTCTTCTTTGTTGGTTGCCTTTTGTTTCAGAAAATTTACATAAGGGGCGAACGAGATATGGCTATCTATTAAAACCTCTTCTTCCTTAAATATTTCCGAATTGGCGGATAATACTTTCATAATCTAATAGGTGTAAAAATGACTCATCTTATGTAGACGATTAAGAGCATAAAATATTTTGTCTGTTAAAAGCAGGTATCAGCGTGCAGGATTAAGCAAAAGGCAGAGATAAGATTTAGCAAAGTTATAACAAATCACCTATATCCGGGGCAAAAAAAAATTGCAGATCTGCCTTCGCAAACCTGCAATAATATTTTAACATTTGTAATTGTTATAATTCTATCTGGTTACGTAACAGGTCTTCAAAAACATCTTTTTTCCTGATAAGATGGGCTTTGCCTTCTTTAATCAAAACTTCCGCCGGTTTAAAGCGGGAATTGAAGTTTGATGACATTTCGAAGCCGTAGGCCCCTGCGTTATAGAATACCAGATAATCACCCTCTCTTACATCATTCAGCTTACGGTCCCAGCCGAAAGTATCGGTTTCGCAGATATTCCCCACTATGGTATAGATCCGTTCTGTCCCTTTAGGATTAGAGATATTACGGATCAGGTGGAAAGCGTCGTAGAACATAGGACGGATCAGGTGGTTAAAACCTGAATTCACGCCTACAAATACGGTAGCGGTGGTTTGCTTGATAACATTAGCCTTTACCACGAAATAACCGCTCTGGCTTACCAGGAACTTTCCGGGTTCAAACCATACCTGTAACGGGCGGCTATAGGTTTTATTGAACTTATTGAAGGCCTCAGACAGTTTTCTGCCCAGTAATGCGATATCTGTTTCAGGATCTCCCTGCTGGTAAGCTACTTTAAATCCGCTACCCAGGTCTATGAATTCCAGGTCGGGGAAGTTTACCGCCAGTTCGAACATGATATCTACTCCACGCAGGAATACATCCACGTCTTTGATTTCAGAGCCGGTGTGCATATGCAGACCTGTCACTTTCAGTTTGGTACTCTTTACGATGCGTTCGATATGGCGCATCTGGTGAATGGAGATACCGAACTTACTGTCTACGTGCCCGGTGGAGATCTTATAGTTCCCACCTGCCATGATATGCGGGTTCAGCCTGATGCAGATAGGGTAGCTATCGCCGAAGCGATTACCAAATTGTTCCAGGATGGAGATATTATCAATATTGATGTTTACGCCCAGGTCTTTTGCTGCGATGATCTCATCCAGATCTACGCAGTTAGGGGTAAAAATGATGTTTTTAGGCTCAAATCCTGCCTTTAGCCCCAATTGCACCTCATTGATAGAGACAGTATCCAGTCCGCAGCCAAGGGAGTTAATATACTTCAGGATATTGATATTGGTAAGGGCCTTACAGGCATAGAAAAAGCGGGCATCCGTCTTTATGAAAGCATTTTGCAGCTTTTCGTACTGGATTTTTATTTTTTCTGCATGGTAGATATATACCGGTGTTCCAAATTCTTCTGCCACTTTTACCAGGAACTCTGTGGAGAGGACGTCGCTTTGTTTAGACATTTATGCATTCAGATTTACAAATTCATATCAGGAGCCTTCAAGGCTCTTCCTAAAAGTCTGCGAATTTACTACTCAAATTCCAGAAAAGAGAATATACTATTGGCTGTTTGCCAGATGTTGCCTTATCATAAATACACTGGATCTACCCTGATTTAGCTTTAGAATAAGGGATTAGGATTTGTTTTTCAATTTAACTTTGACTAAGATTCACGTCAGATAAGGTCTTTTATCGATAAACAGTATCTGCCGCGAAGATATGAGTCATTCCCTATTGACCAGCTTCCTCTTCGTCCTTATCATCCATAAAGTCGTCCAGGCTACGTCTTTCCTTTTTGGTAGGGCGACCGATCTTGCTGGGCCGTTTACCGGTATCGAAGCTGAAAGCGGTACTCTGTATCGCCAGTTTGTCTTCTTCAGGGGTGATATCCAGGTAATGTTTAATGGCTTCTGAGTATTGCACCCTGCTTGGTAACAGGCTAAGGACTTCGATTTTCCATTTACGGGCTTCGTTCCTGATGTCGTATTTATCCCCTATCGCTACTGCACGGGAAGCCTTTACGGATATACCGTTCAGCTTTACTTTTCCTGCTTCGCAGGCTGCGGCCGCCTGGGAACGGGTCTTAAAGATGCGGATAGCCCAGAGATATTTATCCAGCCGGAGTTTTTCTGTGTTCTGCATATATTTAATTTGATTAAAGAGCAATTCTTTTGTAATGGTACTTGGCACCATTACAAAAGAATTAAAGGAATTTTGCAGGGCTTCGCCCTGCACCCAAAAATCAAAAAAACCTATTTACTTAGTTCGGCAAAGTATTGATGAAAATAAGGGATTGTTTCGATGCCCTTATAGAAGTTAGCCAAACCATACTTTTCATTGGGAGAATGCAGGTTATCGCTATCCAGGCCAAAGCCCATCAGGATAGTTTTGAGTCCCAGCTCTTTCTCAAACAGCGCTACGATAGGAATACTTCCACCACCACGCATAGGGATGGGAGATTTACCAAAGGTAGCTTTGATGGCTTCGCTTGCAGCTTTGAAAGCTACGTGATCGATCGGTGTAACATAAGGACTGCCACCGTGGTGGGTAGTCACCTTTATTTTAACTGACTTAGGCGCTATTTTCTCAAAATGAGCTTTGAAGAGCTCGGATATCTCGATCCAGTCCTGGTTAGGCACCAGGCGCATCGATATTTTAGCAGATGCTTTTGAAGGTAATACCGTTTTGGAGCCTTCGCCGGTATAACCACCCCAGATACCGTTTACTTCCAGGGTAGGACGGATACCGGTGCGTTCGATAGGTGTATATCCTTTTTCGCCCCAGAGTTCATCAACGCCAAGGTCTGCCTTATATTCAGCTTCGTCGAACGGAGCAGCGTTGAGAGCGGCTCTTTCTTCTTTGCTCAGGTCCTGTACTTTATCGTAGAAACCCGGAATGGTGACGTGGTTGTTTTCATCGTGCATGGAAGCGATCATCTGGCACAGGATAGTAGCAGGGTTCGCTACAGCGCCACCATATACACCACTGTGCAGGTCGCGGTTAGGACCGGTCACTTCAACTTCCATGTATGAGAGTCCGCGCAGGCCGGTATCCAGGGAAGGATTTTCCAGGCTTAACATGGAGGTGTCGGAGATAAGTACGACGTCTGCCTTCAGGCGTTCTTTATTTTCTTTGATAAAGATCCCCAGGTTGGCAGAACCTACTTCTTCCTCTCCTTCTATCATAAATTTGATATTGCAGGGAAGGGTATTGGTTTGGGTCATGGTTTCAAATGCCTTTACGTGCATATAAAACTGTCCTTTATCGTCTGCGCTGCCACGGGCATAGATCTTATCATCTTTAATAACCGGTTCGAACGGACCGCTATCCCATAGTTCAAGCGGATCTGCGGGTTGTACATCATAATGGCCATATACCAGAACGGTAGGGAGCGCCTTATCAATGATCTTTTCACCGTATACGATAGGGTGTCCGGCGGTAGGACATACTTCTACTTTATCAGCTCCGGCTTCCTGTAATCGCTGCTTTACGGCTTCAGCACAAGCCTTTACATCTTTGTTGTAGCCGGAATCTGCACTTACGGAAGGGATGCGTAGCAGTGCCAGCAGCTCATCCAGAAAACGGTCCTTATTCTTTGCCTGATAATCTTTCCAAACTTGCATGTTTCAGTGTAGTTAACTTTAAGAATGCTGCAATTTAAGGGAAAGTCATAAATTAAAGTGGAGCGTATTTCACTGTTATTTATAGCCGTTAACCAGCCATTAACAATTTTACAGATCTTTTGTTCGAACTTGAACGCCTGTTTAAACCTTAAAAACGTACACCATTACAAATTACCATTACCGTATGCAAACCAGCGGGGATACCGCTATGCCTACAGGTTTAACCTTCAATCACACTCTATTAACCTCTTCTTTGTATGAAATACGACCAAGAGTATATATACACATTATTACTGCGGAAGCAACTTGGGACCCTGAGTCAGGTAGAAGATAAGTTGCTGCAAAAGCTGATGGAAACCGATGAACAGGTGCGTAACTGCTGGATAGAGCAGGAAGAAGCCAGGCGTTATACATTTAATGCATTTCTGGAAGATTTGCGGGTGGAACACGACTGGTGCGAAGTAAGGGAGGTGTTAACTCCGAAGCCATTACATACCCGGATTTATTATTTTCTTAAAAAGTACAGGGCCGTTGCACTCATACTGTTTGCCGTTATCCTGGCAGCAACTGTATTTATCTGCACCTGTCAGCATAAGAAGCCCCATGTGACCACTCATTTTGCAACATATCAGAAGGAAATAACACCTGTGGAAGAAGCCGCTGCAATGCCGGATATTGCGATCCCTGTTATGCAGCTGGTTTGCCGGCATATAGAGAGCGATAACAAGGTGATAACAACATCGCTGGTACAAGGTTCGTTAATAACAGATGTAGGAGATAACCTGGATGTAACCCTTACGCCGGGTTATGAAGCCATTTACAGGCCGGGAGAACCTTTTAAGGTAAAGCGCTTTAATCAAACGATCACCTTTGGCTGGAGAGACGGTATGTACTGCTTTACAAATAAACCACTGGAAGATATTGGCCCGGCAATGATGCGCTGGTTTGGTCTGAAACTGGATTTTTTAACACCTGCATTATCACATCGCTTATTTTCTGCTGATCTTGATAAAGATAAACCCTTGTCAGCGTTCCTGGATGAAATATGCAGTGATTCGGACATTGATTACAAAGTGTACGATGAAACAATATATTTCAGTGTACGCAAATCAGGAAATTAACTTCTGACGTAATAAAAACTCCAGTTTTTCATTTACATCGAGCAGTTTGGCCGTTAACTCCTTGTTTTCTTTACGGAGAGAATACACTTCGTATGCCTTCTCAATATTATGCCTTAGCTCTTCTTCGTTCCAGGGTTTGGAAAAATATTTGTATACCTGTCCTTTGTTGATGGCGTCTATTACGGCATTAATATCTGCATAACCGGTCAGTAAAATACGGATAGGTTCGGGATATTTATCCAGGATAGATTCGAAAAATTCGATGCCCGTCATTTTAGGCATCCGCTGGTCTGAAATGATGATCTGGATCTCTTCTTTTGCCAGCACCGTTTCTGCCTCTTCCGCAGAGGCTGCCGTAAACACGGTATAAAGCCTACGGAAAGATGCTTTAAAAGCATTTAGATTATGAATTTCATCATCTATATACAGAATATGGATGTGTTGTGCACTCATTGACGCAGACTTAAATTCAATTTAATTAAAAATAAAAAGCGTTACAAACGAATGAAAGACGAGAGGTATGTGTAGTAAAAGTTTGTTCTGTTAAAACACCATAACTCCCTAGTAAATAAACTGTTCCATATCTGATTACCGGAAAATAACTGTAAAATTATAGAGAAAGCTGCATTCGGAGTTTGTTTTTTTCGACAATGACAACAACTTTTCTGTGAAAGTAAAGTAACGACGTTTTATCGTTCTACGAACAGTGTCTTATTAAAAAATGCGAACAGGTTTGTTTTTGCATTTTGCATAATTTCGTGTAGGTTTGATCTGCTCAGTACCCTTGTGTACTAAGATGCACATAACCAAATAAATATACTCATAGTATTGTTTAATGTGTTTATCAGCATTTAATTCAAAATTAAAACTCAAATGAAAAAAAGTACACTCGTTATCGTGATTATCCTTGCCGTAGTAGTTCTTTTCGGCGGATGTGGTGTTAAGAAATATAATTCTCTGGTACAGCAGGACGAAGTAGTAAAGAGCAAATGGGGCGCAGTTCAAAGCCAGTACCAGCGCAGGGCAGACCTTATCCCTAATCTGGTAAGCACGGTAAAAGGCGCTGCTAACTTTGAGAAAGAAACTTTAACCCAGGTAATAGAAGCCCGTGCCAAGGCTACGCAAATCACAGTGAACGCAAATGATCTTTCTCCTGAGAAAATTCAACAGTTCCAGGCAGCGCAGGGACAATTAACAGCGGCATTGGGCAAGTTACTGATGGTGTCTGAAGCATACCCTGAACTAAAAGCTAACCAGAACTTCCAGGATCTGCAGGCACAACTGGAAGGAACGGAAAACAGGATTGCTGTTGCACGTAATGATTTTAATGATGCAGTAAAAGGATACAACAGCGGGGTACGTACATTTCCGGGCAATATCATTGCAGGTTTTGGCGGATTCCATGAAAAAGGATACTTCGAAGCAGATAAAGGATCTGAAAATGCGCCTAAAGTGCAATTCTAAAAAACAGTTCTATGGGCATATTTCCTTTCTCAAAGAAAGAGTTGCTGACCGAAGCTGAGAAGCAACGGCTGGTACAGGCTATCCGGGCTGCCGAAAGGCTTACAAGCGGAGAGATACGGCTATACGTAGAAAGTCATTGCAAGTTTGTAAACCCTATAGACAGAGCAGAAATTATATTCCTGCAACTGGGGATGGACAAAACAAAACGCCGCAATGGTGTACTACTTTATATTGCGCTTAAAGACCGCCAATATGCTATTGTAGGGGATAAAGGCATTCATGAAAAAGTAGGGGACGAATTCTGGCAACAGCAATCAAAGTTGTTGCTCTCTCATTTTTCCGGTCAAAAGGTGATAGATGGCATCGAGGCCTGTATCAAAGAAATAGGAAAATCATTGTGCCAGCACTTCCCTTTTGAAGCCGGCGATGAGAATGAATTACCGGACGATATCGTAATCGGGAAATAAATAAATTATTAAACCATGAGGAAATTTGGCTGGTTATGGCTGCTTACGCTATTGGTTATCACCGTTACCGGATGGGCACAGGAGATCCCTCCCCGCCCCAATCCTCCGCGGCTGGTCAATGACCTTGCCGGCATCCTGCTGAGCAATGAGGCAGATGCGCTGGAAAGTAAACTGGAAGCCTATAACGACAGCACCTCTACCCAGATAGCCGTTGTTACTATAAAGACTACCGGCGCTTACGACATCAGCGAAGTAGCTTTAAAAATACTGCGGGGCTGGGGTGTAGGGACTAAAGAAAAGAATAACGGGATTGTTTTACTGATTGCAGTAGACGATCATAAGATAAGAATTGAAACAGGTTCCGGCATGGAAGGCGTACTGCCTGATGCTATTGCCAACAGGATCATAGACCAGATCATTTCCCCCAATTTCCGTGAAGGACATTATTACCAGGGGATAGATGAAGGCGTTGATAAGATCATACAGGCAGCTGCGGGTGAGTACAAAGGTATTCCCTCCAGCAGCAAAGGCAGTGGTAGCGGTGGTGCGATACTGGTGGGTATTATCATCCTGGTGATTATCATCTCCTATTTTAATAACCGTCGCGGCGGTGGTGGGGGTACTACTATCAGCAGACGTGGATGGGGAGGCTGGATAGGCCCTATGATAATAGGTAATGCTCTTGGTGGAGGATTTGGAGGCGGAAGCCGTGGTGGAGGCGGCGGAGGAGGCGGTTTTGGCGGCTTCGGAGGAGGCTCCGGCGGTGGCGGCGGCGCCAGTGGAAGCTGGTAAAAATGAAAAGAGGTTGTATCTACTGGATACAACCTCTTTTCATTTTGGGTACCTGATGAAGGCTGATACAACGTCTTTTTATGCTTCGCCCAATGGGAACCATACATTTACTTTCGTTCCGCAGGCTTGTCCGTCCTTATCAAACAGGTCTTCAATATCGAATGTCGCATCCAAATTAAAACGCTTGTTATAAAGCGCCAGCCTGTCGCGGGTGATTTGCAGCCCCTTTGAATTGTGTCCGGATTGTTGTCTCTGTGCGGCTGCTGCCCTACCTATCCCATTATCTTTAATGATACATACCAGCCTGTCTTTTACTTTGTGGAAAGCAATGCTCACATTTCCTCTCTCTTTTTTATGCAGTAAACCATGCCATATTGCATTCTCTACAAAAGGCTGCAGTACCATTGTAGGGATATCTGTATAATCAGCATCCAGCTCATCATCAATCGTAATCTCATAAGTGAACTGATCAGCGAAACGTAATTTCTCCAGCTCCAGGTAGTTCTCCAGCATCTTTATTTCCTTGGAAACAGGGATGATGTTCAACTGGGAAGTGTCCAGCACATTCCTTATCAGCCTTGCAAAACGGCTCAGGTAAGAGAGGGCTTGTTCTGTCTCATTCTTCATCATGAACGTCTGGATGGAGTTCAACGCATTAAAGATAAAATGAGGGTTCATCTGTGCCCGCAGCGCCTTCATTTCCAGCTGGGCCATCTGTTGCTGGATGGCAGCTTTGCGCCTGGCGGCCCTTTTAATGTAAAAGATACGCATCCTGAAGTAGAGATAGATCAGTGACATGATCAACAGCAGCCCCAGTATCCTGAACCAGGTAGTTTGCCAGAAGGCTGGCAGAATATGGATCTTTAATTCTGTGATGCCTTTGGAATAAGTACCGGCCGTATTTACGCTCCTTACCCTGAAAGTATAGTTACCCGGAGGGAGGTTGGTATATCTTGCTACCAGTATATTCTCTGCCTTCAGCCATTCTTCATCCATGCCTTCCAGCTGATACAGGTAGCGAATCACTTCATGATGATATTGCAGGCTTTTAAATTCAATACTGATAAAGTTCTGACGATAACTCAATGTAACCGGCTCCCCTGTTACCATATGTACGGTACTGTCCATTGTCCGGAAGCTAAGGATGGTTACATCCGGTGGCGGCTGTGCTATGCTTAATTTAGCCGGATCAAATATTACAAAGTGATCAGAAGCGCCAACCATTAGCCGCCCGTCTTTCAGCCGGGCAATACAGCGTCTTACTTTCCGGTTATTATCAATGATATCCCCCGACTGTACAAATGTGCTTACGGTAAATGTTTTTGCATCAAAGCGATAGAAGCCGTACTGGGTAGTGAACCACAGTCCGTTTTCACCATCTTTTTGTATGCTTAAAATCCATTCGTCAAACAGCACGCCGTTGATCTTTAAGGGACTTAAACTATCCCCACGGGTATCATAGAGCCATAGTCCATGGTCTGTACCGGCGACTAAAGTAGTATCGTTCAGTAAGTCCAGGCACGTGATATTGCTGATAGACAGTTTATCGATATGAAAAATTGTTGTGTTGCTAACCTTTTGGGTAAACCTGTTGAAACGGATCAATCCTGCGTCGCTGGTAGCCAGCCATAACAGGGAATCGTGCTGCAAGGTGATATCCATCACAGTGACAGGCCGCTTTAAGTAAGTTGTCAGCGCGGGGTAATGATAGAACTTGTCGTGTTTGGGGTCCCAGCGTGCCAGCCCTTTTTTGTATAGCCCTATCCATACAGCGGTATCGCTTTCCACCTGCATGTTCATGGATGTCTGATCACCCAGTAAAGGGGATTCGTGATGTGCTATGAATGCGCCTTTATTCTGGTCAAACACTGATATCCATCCGTTTTCCTGTCCTATCAGGACCTTCCCGTCCGGCAATTCTGCAAAGCTCCAGACCAGGCTACGTTCTTCGGGTAGCTTTTCCTTGTGGGTGAATTGTTTTTTGAGGACCATGGATGGTGTCATCCAACTAAAACCTTTCCCCCAATAACCAGCATAGATATAGCCTTTACTATCCTGGAACAAACCTGTTACTTCTGCGTTGGGCAATCGGGCACTATTATCATCCATGATATGGAAAGACTTGTCAGGCAGGCTCAGAATATTTACCCCCTCATCTGTACCAATCCACAGGTAGCCGTCCCTATCGTTGAGAAAACAGTTCACTTCATATGCGTAGTGTAATCCGTCTTCATCTTTATTATTAGCAACGATATGCGTAGCGAATGCCTTCGTACTGTCATCAAACCTGTAAATGCCGTTTAGCTCAGTGGCGATCCACAGACGATGATCTTTATCGGAAGTAATATCCGTGATCAGGTTGTCCCTGATATAACATGTCAGTTGTCCCTTATCATAACAATAAAGGGTATGGCCAATACGGGCAGAGGCCCATAAACGATGTTGTTCATCAATATAAAACTTTCTTACGCTACTTGCCACTGAGAGCAAAGGGTTTTTACGGGGATTATTGGTAGCGCTGTACAGCTTTGTTCTGCCAGCATCCAGCATATAAATACTGTTCTTACCACTGATCCACAGATTACCATCATCATCTTCTATGATGGCGCTGTACATTTCCTTTCTTAATTGTTCCGGGATGCCGGGTGGTTTTATGAATGTTTCCCTTCGTTCATCGAATTGCAGCAATCCTTCCTGAGTGGTGATCCAGATAACGCCTGCGCGGTCCTGTACTATCTGACTGCAGTTAAGGTTGCCTTGTACGGCGGGGAAAATATCTGTTTTAAGTATTTTTAGTTTAGCTGCGACAGGGTCGTAAAAGCGGATGTTATCCGGAGCGCCCATCCATATTCTTCCCTGCCGGTCTTCACACAGGCAGATATCATCATAATAAATAGATCCGGGAACTTTATCGAAACTGGCTACAGTGACCAGGTTATATCCGTCATAGCGCTGGAGGGCCGTGCTGGCTATCCAGATAAATCCTTTTCTATCCTGCATAATAGCGGAGACGTGATTACTGGCCAGTCCACTTTTTATATCCAGATGCATAAAAGAGTAAGAGATGCCAGGGTCCTGAGCCAGGGCAGGCAATGTTATCAGCCATAAAAACGCGAGCATCCATCTCATACAGTGGCTTCTAAATTAAGTATTCTGCGTCTCCTTAAGATACATTTCTTCATTAAAAGCATTTTCACTTTTAGCGATCACTATTGTAGCTACTCCATTGCCTATCAGGTTGGTAATCGCTCTGGACTCTGACATGAAACGGTCTACGCCTATCAGTATTGCCAATCCTTCTACAGGAATTACTTTGATAACAGACAATGTAGATGCCAGTACAATAAACCCGCTGCCGGTGATCCCTGCCGCCCCTTTCGAGGTGATCATCAGTATCCCGAGCACCGTTAATTCCTGCCAGATGGTTAAAGGTACATTGAATACCTGGGCCAGGAATATAACTGCCATGGATAGGTAAATACTGGTACCATCAAGGTTGAAGGAGTATCCGGCAGGAACTACCAGTCCAACTACTTCTCTATGGCAGCCTAACCTTTCCAGGCGTTCCATTAGTCCGGGTAAGGCAGATTCTGAGGAGGAAGTTCCGAGCACCAGCAGTATTTCGTTCTTTATGAACTTAAGGTAGCGCCAGAGGCTGAAGTGATAGTATTTAGCGACGATGTTCAGGACTACGAAAATGAAGAGGAACATGGTGAGGTATACGCATCCCATCAGTTTAACCATGGGTTTCAGGGATGCTACGCCAAAACTGCCGATGGTGTATACCATACCTCCGAAGGCACCTAAAGGGGCCAGCTTCATAATAAATTTGAGGATGTTGAAGAATACTTCTGAGAGTCTTTCAAAGGTAGCCAGTAGTGATGTACCGCCGTTTTTCATTCTGGTAATGCCATAGCCGAATAAGATAGCGAATACCAGTACCTGCAGGATATCTCCTTTGGCAAAGGCTTCTACAGCATTGGAAGGGAAGATATGCATGAGGAATTCAGTCCAGCTGAAACCAGCAGCATCTTTTTCTATTTTGGCAAGGGCAGTAACGTTTGTATTGGTGAAGGCCACGCCTTCCCCCGGTTTGAGCAGATTGGCCAGGATGATACCGATGGTAATGGCCATGGTAGTCACTATTTCAAAGTAGAGTAAGGCTTTGCCTCCTACCCGGCCCACTTTCTTCATATCACCCATACGGGCAATTCCGAGGACGATGGTGAGAAAAATGATGGGAGGGATGAGCATCCTGATCAGGTTGATAAAGATGTCGCTGATTATTTTGCCTGTGCCGGCCATGGAGGGGAAGTATGCTCCTATGAGAATACCGAGGATGATAGCGATGATTACCTGGAAGTATAGGTGCCGGATCATTTTGCTCATCCATCAATATACTAAAAAAAATAAACGCCTGACACGCTTACTGTGCCAGGCGTTATAAATTATAAATGATTATCCTTTAATAGCTGCGATACCTGGTAATACTTTGCCTTCAAAGTACTCCAGCATAGCGCCACCACCAGTAGAAACGTAGCTAACTTTGTCTGCCAGGCCAAACTGGTTTACAGCCGCAACGGAGTCACCACCACCTACCAGGGAGAAAGCTCCCTGTGCAGTAGCCTGAACGATCGCATTTGCAATTGCTTTGGTACCGTGCTCGAAGGCTGCCATTTCAAATACCCCCATAGGACCGTTCCACAGGATGGTTTTTGATTGCAGGATCGTTTCGCTGAATATAGCGACAGACTTCTCTCCTATATCCAGTCCCATCCAGCCAGCAGGGATATTATCATTGCTTACCAGCTGTGTATTAGCGTCGGCAGCGAATTTATCTGCAGCAACAGAATCAACAGGTAGGATCAGTGCAACACCTTTTGCTTTGGCTTTAGCAAGCAGTTCGAGTGCCAGATCGAGTTTTTCGGTTTCACAGAGTGAGTTACCGATTTCTTTACCCTGTGCTTTGAGGAAGGTATATGCCATACCACCACCGATGATGATGTTATTGGCTTTTTCCATCAGGTTTTCGATGATGAGGATTTTGTCGCTCACCTTAGCGCCTCCGAGGATGGCTGTGAATGGTTTTTCTGATTTGTGCAGTACTTTCTCTGCGTTACCCACTTCAGCTTCCATCAGCAAACCGAACATACGTTTGTCTGCAGGATAGTATTGAGCGATAACAGCGGTAGAAGCGTGGGCACGGTGAGCGGTACCGAAGGCATCGTTCACATATACGTCTCCTAATTTAGAGAGTTTTTCTGCGAAGGCAGCGTCGCCCTTTTCTTCTTCTTTGTAGAAACGCAGGTTTTCCAGCAGCAGGACTTCTCCCGCCTGGAGGTGTTTAGAAGCATCTTCAGCAACGGAGCCGATGCAGTCAGTTGCAAACTTTACGGTTACGCCACCGAGGAGTTTTATCAAGTGATTTACCAGGTGTTTAAGAGAGTATTTATCGGTAGGACCGTCTTTCGGGCGCCCTAAGTGCGACATTAATATAACGCTACCGCCATCTTTCAGGATTTTCTGAATGGTAGGAACGGCGGCGGTCATGCGATTATCGTCAGTAATTTCAAATTTATCATTCAGGGGAACGTTAAAGTCTACGCGTACGAGGGCTTTATGACCGCTGAAGTTGAAATCGGAGAATTTGCTCATTGGAGAAGTATTTATTTATGGTAAAATGGTGAACAGCGAATGGTGATCTACACCATTTACTATTCACCATTTAACATAGTTGTATGAAAACTTATTTGCTGATCAGACCTGCAAAGTACTTAACGGTACGTACCAGCTGGGATACGTAGCTCATTTCGTTATCGTACCAGGAAACGGTTTTAACCATTTGTTTGTCGCCTACGGTGATTACTTTGGTTTGTGTAGCATCGTACAGGGAACCGAAGTGGATACCGATGATGTCGCTGCTAACGATTTCGTCTTCGGTATAACCGAAAGATTCGTTAGAAGCAGCCTTCATAGCGGCGTTGATTTCTTCTGCAGTAACTTTTTTGTTCAGGATGGTGGTCAGTTCGGTTAAAGAACCTGTGATAACCGGAACGCGCTGAGCGTTACCATCCAGTTTGCCTTTCAGTTTAGGCAGTACCAGGCCAATTGCTTTAGCAGCACCGGTGCTGTTAGGTACGATGTTAGCTGCAGCAGCGCGTGCGCGGCGCAGGTCACCTTTCGGATGAGGAGCATCCAGGGTATTCTGGTCGTTGGTATAAGCGTGGATGGTGGTCATGAAGCCAAGTTCAATGCCGTATTTGTCATCCAGTACTTTAGCCATTGGGGCCAGACAGTTGGTTGTACAAGAAGCGCAGGAGATAACTGTTTCGCTACCATCGAGGATATCGTGATTAACGTTGAATACAACAGTTTTCAGATCGCCGGTAGCCGGAGCAGAGATCACTACTCTTTTAGCGCCGGCAGCAATGTGAGCAGCAGCTTTGTCCTTGTCTGCGAAGAAACCAGTAGATTCTATTACCACATCAATACCATGCTGTCCCCAAGGAATCTGAGAAGGATCTCTCTGTGCGTATATCTTGATTTCTGCACCGTCTACAGAAATTGAGTTTTCGGAATGCTTAACGTCTGCCTCAAAGCGACCCTGAGCAGAGTCATACTTCAGCAAATGAGCTAAAACAGCGGGACTTGTAAGGTCATTAATAGCTACCACGTCTATGCCGGGCATTTTAGAGATCTGACGGTAAACTAAACGGCCAATACGACCGAAACCATTAATACCGATTTTAAGAGTAGTTCCCATTTTACACTGAGTTTGTTGAGATTGAAAAAAATTGAGTAGCGAATTTACAAGCAATACAGGGATTAAGCAATATAAATTTAAGTTAAGCAACTTTTTTTTGAAAATATCAAAATACAGGCTACCTTTGCAGTCCTAAATTAGATGCCGCGTTGGTAAATCGGTTAATACACCTCCCTTTCACGGAGGAATGACGGGTTCGACTCCCGTACGCGGTACAAGAAAAGAAGGAACAATACAAAAGTGTTGTTCCTTCTTTATTTCCCACCAGTATCCAGCCCAGCCATTTGAAGTATCCTTATAGGTCAGGTTCAAAATGGTTCATCTGTGAAGTCCATCTCATCTTCTCCTGTGTCGATAGCGTCCAATATTTTTATTTGCAATTCCTCGCTGAATTGAGGCTCATTTATTATCGAGGTCACAATTTCTTGCAATAAATCTTTATCAATTCTATTATCAGCAACATGGACCGCTACATTTTCCATTTCGATTATAAACCTGGAAACACAAAAATCAAGACCATTTATCTCCAGAAAATACGCCCCCAATGCTATACTAGTTCTTTTATTTCCATCCGTAAACGCATGGCTTTTATTTACAGAAAAAACCAAATGAGTAAGTTTGCATTCAATATCCGGATAATATAAGTCATTCTGAATATGCTCTAAAATACTGCTGAGTAAATCAATATCCCTCTCACCATGAACTCCTCCAGACTCATTAATAATAAACGTATGGTTTATTCGTGCGTGAACTACGTCAAAGTACTGTAAAGCCATGCTAGCGATCTTTTAAACGTTTAAAAACCTCAATATTCTCCTTGAGTCGCTCTTCTAAAGCCATAGTCCTCTCTCCTAGAAATTTGTCAAACTCCTCAGCATTTAAATGTGTTATGTAATTCTTCAATTTTTCATGCAAAGCGTCCCTAAAAGCCATGTCACGGCTAGCCATTAAGCTGCGCGCTTTTTCAATCAAAGGGGTTAATAAGGGATTACTTGAATTGGCGAATTCGCTAAATAACTGATTGGCTTCTGATAACTTTAGTCGTCTACCTAATTTTCCCATCTCTTTAGCAAGTGCATCTGCGAAACCATTTTCATAAGCAGCGATTAAATCAAGTACCTCACTGTACATGGTTGCCCGAACACTTTCTTTTGCCTTAAGATTCAAAATCTGTCTATACTCCTTGGAATTTTCTTTGAAAATGGCCTGATAAATTTTGTCGGTTAGTTGAGCATATTTGAATTTATTAGGCTCAATAAATGCATCTAGCGCATTAGTAAAATTTTGCCTATAGTTGTATTCTCTGATTGCACTTGATACAAACTCTTCTTCTCGTTGGTTAATATATTTCGTACTACCTCCGGCTTTCTTATTTAATACATCTATTACAATGTCGAGAATTAACGTCCTAAGCAGTTTAGCATTTTCACTTTCTGTTAGCAACATTCCAATATTTAGAAAAGCTTTGAATGTAAAAACGCCTAAACTGGCCGCAAATTTATCGATACCCAATTCTGGAAGGTCGGCGACATTAATGTCGTCGACCTTCTGCAACTTAAAGGTTCTCAAAGAGTTATACTGAAGAACTTTATAGCCATTTTCAGTCATTTCACCAAAATGACCTTCTACAAGTCTTTCTATTGTGCGTTCATCGACCTGAAAGAAATCTGAAATCTGTTTTTTAGTAAATCTATATCTCCCTTCAAACATAATTCCGGGAAAGGCAACCTCCTTGTACAATTCAGATAATGCTAATTTATTATTGAGAATGTTTTTCCGGTGAATACTGCTATTTGTTAAGTCCGTCATACAATAACATATTTTACATTTTCCGCCTATGTGTGAACACTTATACAATAATAGAAAATATACCCCATTAAATTAAAAAGGCAGCCAAATCAGGCAGGCCGCAAACTCTTTCTTTACTTTTCTTAAATAATTTGTATCGCACATTAGGTAAGGTACAATGACTCTTCGATAAACTCATAATCATTCTTAATCAGAGAATCACTTTATTAAAGACAGATTTAGAGTAATAGGCTATCCTATTTTTCAAACCTTGCATATCCTCCTAAAATCCCCCACCCAAAAGTTCCGGGTAGAGCGGTTCGTTACCTCCCCGCTCCCCCACAGACCCGTGCGAGCAGCTTTCCTGCACACGGTTCCTCTATTTACGGCTTCGCTAATTGATAACTGTGATAGATTTTAGGTCTGACAAGAGGTATCCATTCGGTAGTAAGTTTTGCTATTTTATTCCATGTCCAGACACGTTTGCCTCCTCGATGGTTGAGCCATTTATGGAGCAGATGCTTTGTCCGGTTATAGTACGTATGTAGCTTCCTACAATTAAATGTAATACCGTAATAAGCATAATGGCCGCGCAGTTTTTGGTTCAGTTCTCCTATAAGCACCGCTATGGGAAGCTTCTGCCTATAGAACTTGATCCAATCACTCAATCGCTTCAGAGCCAGATTCAGTTTCTTACTGCTCGTTTTGCGCTTCAGAATCGATTTTCCTTTTCGACTTTTACTCATGTAATGGGTAAAGCCTAAAAAGTCAAACGTCTTCTTTGGATGTTTATCCTCTCCCTCTACTTCTCCCAGATCAATCAATCTGGTCTTTTCGGGGTGAAGCGTCAATCCAAATTTCCCTAATCGCTTCGGTAGTACTTCCATCACACGTAATGCATCTTCCTTGCTAGTAAAACCTAACAGAAAGTCATCTGCAAACCGGATGATAAAGCTGTCTCCTTTCAGTAATCGCTGGATTTGTTCTTTGAACCATTCGTCCAGAACATAATGCAGAAAAATGTTGCTGAGTAACGGAGAGATGCTACCACCCTGAGGTGTGCCCCCTGTTGGATACATCACCTGTCCGTTTTCCAATATGCCGGCCTTCAGCCATTTGTCGATCATTTTCCTGATCACGCCATCTTTTATCTTCAGATCAAGGAACTCCCGCAGGTATTGGTGATTGATACTCCCAAAGTAGTTTTGCATGTCTGCGTCTATGATGTAGCGCATCCTGTTCACACTAACTTCTCCTGACAGTTTTTCCAACGCCTGGTGTTGAGATTTGCCCGGTCTAAACCCATACGAATGTTGATAAAATATGTCCTCATATACCGGTGTCAGCACTCTTGATACAGCTGTCTGTAGTAGCTTGTCTTCCACAGTTGGAAGGCCCAGCGGCCGCAGTTTACCATCTCCTTTCGGTATAAATACGCGACGGATATTGGGCGCACGGTATGTACCGCTCCTAAAAGCCGTTAGTAGTTGAGGTATTCTCTCATTTCTTTGTTTATTATAGTCGATCCATTTCTCTGCATCTACTCCACTTGCCCCTTTCTTATTCAGGGAATCGAAGCATACATTTAATAGACCAACGTCGATAAACTCGTGCAGGTTAGTAAGCGCTTCTCCAGGGTATTTCCTTGCCCTTGTCGCTATCTGCATCTCTACTGTTAACACTTCTTTCATGTCTCTGGTACATTTAGTGTTGCTAAGATGCTAGTTCCATAAATAGACATCCCCCTTCCTTACTAAGTGGCTTTCATAGAGCTGATTTCCCACCTTTCAAACAGTACTATGAGGATGCTAAGACTGCCTTCGTCCTTCTCCTTACCTTCAATTTCTCTCGGCTAGGATACCGCCCGATATCGCCTTTTCTTTGCGCAAAACAAGGTGGCGATATGTACCCCGCATGCTCGGATTATTTTTGTTCGGCCAATCCAGCATAAACCGACTTTCGGTTGGAGACGTTAGGCTCTCCTGTGTTTCCGTATTACCCCTGTCTGCCTTTGATATGTTCTAAGACCCCGGTCGAATCGCCCCCACTCGTCAATAGCGCGGGTTTGATGTTGCCTTAATATTTCGAACTACGAAGGCTTCAACGTTCCGTAAGTTTCGAGGCTCTATAGCATACCTTCAGCAGTCGCTGTCTACGCTTCGTGCCATCATCTCTAATGACTACGCAAGACTCGCTTCCAATGGTTGACTAGACCTTGTCGGGCAGGGTTGATTACCTGCCGGGTAATTTCGAGGTGTTTCATTTATAAATCCCCACCTCACGGACTTTGCACAGCGCAATCGATGACCTACCGTTACTGGGCACATAAAAAGCAAGACCCGCTCTACGAGCGGGTCTTGCTTTTTATGTTATTTCACTCTATTATATAAGTATTTCTTATTTAACCTCAAATTGGTTCGATCAAGGGTTAATGAACCAATTTTCCATGACCAAACTATTGCTTAGGCCAATGGTAACTGACTGTCGGAGCAAATCGGAACTATCACAAATTATTAATGTAAGAGCTGAACTACGTCGATTGTCAAACAACAAAAGTCTTTGCGAAATCCAATCCAAGCAGTAAGCTGAAAGAGAATCTGGAAGTAGAAGAATACCTTTCATCATTAGGCCCCCCCTGTCTAAACGAAGAAGTTAAAGCGGCGTTCATTTTTTGCTGTTATAATGGTCTTAGATGGGTTGATGTTAATCGTCTTTTCGATAATGATATTAGGGCTGAAATACTTACCACCCGAATTATTCAAACAAAAACAGGTGAACCCGTTACTTTAACTTATAACTGAACGATATGGTTATGGCAGATATTATCATATAGCATCGGTGCTTAATAAGCCATCACAGTTCCATATGACCATCGCTCGTTCCAGGAAACAAATCATGACCTAGTCATTAACGCGCTATTATTGTTATAAAACAAAAAAGTTAGTTTAACTTGATATTAACAGGGGGGCGGGCTATTTATGAAGCTAATGAGTTTTTTCCTATCTTGTGTTAGCTGATCAAAAGAGAACAGCAGACCGGTTCGTGAAAATCTGTAAGTAGCGCTATCCATTCCTTTTTAGTTTTTTCTGATGCTAACTAATAAAAGTCCTCAACCCGTAAATACTACCACGTCAAATGCTACATCTGGTAGCTCTTCAGGTATATCAATGCCTGCGGTTCATCCCTATCAAAGAATGGCAATTGAGCAACATGAGAAAAAAGAAGGTCCGGTTGAACGGCAGGAGAACCATGTGAGAGGAACAGTTGAACCTTTTCAGCTGAAATCGGATAGAACTGATGTTGCTCCGGGACAGGAAAAACAACCTTCGCTTGAAGCCTGGCATGTAGTACAGCAGAAGCAGCACAAAGTGGGGGCTATTGCCGTTGTACAACGAAAAGAGCCATGGGATTCAATGGCGAAAGAAAAGTGGAAGGACACTGTTGAGAAGATAGAAAAATATGCCCATCAAATAGGAAATTACGACATAGAGGAATCGGATATTATTGCCTACATTATAAATATAGAGAACATAGAGCCTCCAAACGAGCAGCGTTTTAAGGAGCCGGATTACAAGAGTTATTGTGAGACGCTGGATAATGTAGACACTGGAAAGGCCATAGAATACGCTACAGCAGCTCACCAACAGCGTGAATGGCTGAATTATGAAGTTGATGATTCTGAATCAAGTGACGACGAGGAACGGTATTATAGCAGCGAGGAAGACGAGACGCCGGGAAATGAAGCAGATTTTGATCTTATTATTGCTGTCATTATAGCTTTGAATAAATTGCTTAATGAATACATTTCGGATTTAGATCCCGAAAAAAAGTTTGATAAAATTGCAGTAACTGTTATTGATAATATCAGGAAGCATAAGCAAACTTCAGCGTATAAAAGGGAGAAAAAATTCCCAAATTCTTTTAACAAAGTTGCTGTTGGTGGTATGGAAGATTGGCTAAGTTTTGCCAGTGAATTCAGATACGCCAAAGGTGGTAAGAGTAAGCAGAAGCCCACTGTTTATAATATCGAGTTCGGACTATGGGAAAAAGCCAAACATAAAGAAATCCAGTTTCGCGGCCGGCAATTGAAGGATGCGGAAGGGAAACCGGGCAGATCGTGGGCTGCGATAGCACTTTCTTTGCATAACCTTGCTGCAGAATTGGGCGCTCATTTGCTCGGAGCATCTAATAAGAAGATACAGACGGAAAAGGGGAACCAGATTCTGGCTGCGGCTATGTTGACCATTCTAAGCGGTCGGGGCAATGAAGTATATGCTGTTATTCAGAACTATAAAATAGATCAGAAAGTCATTCATCGTTTTGAGTTGCTCGTGCTCGAGTTTTTTGCGCTGACAATGGGCATTGAGAACATACGGTTGGAGTTCACACAGCTGGATACCATCTTTCACCTGAACAACATAGCCCGTGGAGCTACGTATGGTCAGCATAATAAGAAATATAACTTTCTCAATGTATTTTCTTCCATAAGGGAAATCAAAACCGGACGTATGGTCCACGTTTATGACCGAGCACGGTATCGATGGAAAAGGAGAAGGGACGACAGTAAGTACAGTCAAATGAATGACATTGAAATTGCAGAGGATATAGAGGATATAGAGAGCAATTTAGAAGTAAACAAGGAACTCACTGTATATAAGGGACACAGAATGCGTTCCAAGAAAGAAAGCTTGAAAAAGCCACGCGACCGCGGATCTATCAAGAGTAGTAAGTCCGTCGGCAAAAGCATATATTCACATAGCGCCGGACATAAAAAAACGGAAAACCTGCTTTTCGGGGTACAGTCTGAGATTAATAAACTATGGGCGCAGGTGCGGCCGGTTAAAGATGACGAAGATAGACGGGAACTTCATCAGAGCAGGCTTTTCAGCATGGGGCCTATACGTTTGTATAATCTGTTTGCCAATCTGATATTAAGGAACAGGGAAAAGCTTGCTGAGTTGTCTGCAGAACAGATTGCTGCATTCATCATAGATCTGTATATCAATTTTGTGGAAAATAGAACACCTAGCAGTGCAAATCCGTTTCACAATGAAATCGAAGTGATCAGTGGTTCTGATTTTGGCGCGACAGTTGAAAAGATCCTGCATGGGGAAGATAATCACAAGCCCGACAAAGCGATTGTCGAACTGCTGGTAAAAGCTTTGAATGGTGATAGAGAGGCTTTAGGATTAATAGGCACTATAGATAAATTGCAACTTAGAATTGCGTTGATTAATATAGACCGGAGCGTCAAAATGAGTAGTGGCAACTTACTGCATATGGCTGTCGCGTCAAACGATCCGGCATTGGTCGCAACGATATTGTCAATCGGAGTGGATTTTGATGGAGAAGATAATGACGGCAGGACTCCCTTAGCGCTTATGCTTGAATTGAATAAGAAAGATGATAATAGTAAAAAGATAGTTGATTTACTTATAAGAGTACAAGATAAACAAAAGAAAAAGAAAAAAACGCAGCTGCCCCGGGAATGGAATAGATACAGCAAGTTCAATATTGATGCAAATTGGTTAACCAATGAAGAAGTGGATGCTGGACTTGCCGTGGCGAATCTCCCAAACACGCATGTTACTCCCTCTGTAGACATCGCAAATAATCCTGATGTTTTAGCCGAATTTATCCGGGACAACTATCTTGACCAGATGAGCCATGGTGTTATTGCCAAGAATACGGTAATCCCCATTAATTTTAATAATGCGCATTGGGCAACATTGGTCATCAGGCAGAATCAGGATCGCAGGTCCGCACCTGAGGTGTATTTCTTTGACTCATTGGGAGAGGACGAAGAGAAAATAGTATTGATTAAACTTATGCTCCAGATGACCGGTGTTTATACCAGGGCTAATAATATTGTTGACCTTTCTGAGTACCTGCAGCAAGACGGGTACACATGCGGCACATGGATGATTGAATCTGCCAGTAAGATCGTGAACATTTTGGAAATTGGCGGAAGTGTAGAGGATGTAAAAGATGCACTGAAATTGATAGGGGCTGTTGTTAAAGAATTGCATAGACAAAACATACAACTGGCAAAGCCTGGCCGTAAGGGAAAATCAAAGTCTGGCGCCGATGTGGAATTGGAAAGTAAAGAGCATGTGTATCATACTTTTGGAGATGGTATGCAGGTGTATAGCGAACGTTGGATAGAAGATAGCTATAATGAATCTTTCAAATTTCCTACTCAACTTTCGGAGTTGTCACAAATGTTGATGGTAAGTTATGAGGATGTGGACAGGAAAATGCAGAGAATCTACCTTGTATATATTTACAGAATATACGGGGAGTTGAATAAAACAGAAGAATTGGCGGAGGCGTATTATGAAGAAATAAAAGAAATCGTTGAATTTTTAAAGTAAGCATCCGGTAGACAGCATCTATGGTGTGTAAATGTCAGTGTTTATTTTTGCCTCAGTTTAATCAATTTGTATGATGCAATCCACCAGTACATTGAGGGGGTATTCCTTTACAATATCAGAGAAGAAGAATATAGCAATGCTGTGGAGCCAGTCAAAGCTGAAGATGGAGGTATTCTGCGAAGAACAAGGCATAACGATATCTATGTTGAAGAACTGGCGTAAACAGTT
>Ga0209258_100481_pt1 | contig 41699 bp, 29 predicted proteins | sample Araplaol_mTSA_r2_FD_184281 | JGI IMG/M metagenome (GOLD analysis project Ga0209258, IMG submission 184281) | Arabidopsis root microbial communities from North Carolina, USA - plate scrape CL_Col_mTSA_r2 (SPAdes) (version 2) | ecosystem: Host-associated > Plants > Roots > Endosphere | place: USA...
GAGAAGCTGGCGCCTTCGCCGGTGAGCACCACGGCGCGCACCGCCGCATCGCCGCCTGCGGCAGCAAGCGCCTCGGAGAGTTCAGCGATCAGCACATCGTCGAACGCGTTATGCACCTGCGGGCGGTTCAGGGTGATGCGGCGAACGCCCGCGAGGTCGGCGATATGGATGTGGTCGGTCATGATCGGCTCCGTTGGATCGCGACATCTTAGGGCCGATCAGCGCGCTGCGCGCCGTTGCGGGGCAGCCACGGCAACGCGCGACCACTTGCGCGAAGCCGTCGCGAAGGAGCGCGACGCGTCAGTCTTTCGCCGGCAGCACCAGGAATTCGGCCGCTTCCAGCGCCGATCCCTGCCAATGGCCCGGCGCCACGTCGCGCCACCACGGCTGCACGCTTTCCACGCGCGAAGGTTCCACGGGTTCGCCGAGTCGAGGCATCACCAGGCCCTCCGGCGACTTCGCCAGCAACACGTCCGCCGGCTCCGCCCACGGATGCATGGCGAGGTTGAACGTGCCCCAGTGCACCGGCAGCAGCTTGCCGCTGCCGAGTTGTCGCCATGCGTCGATGGCGTTGTCCGGACCCAGGTGCACGCTGCCCCAGGACGGATGGAACGCGCCCACTTCGATCATCACCAGGTCGAACGGGCCCAGCCGTTCGCCGATCTCGGCGAAATGCGGCGAAAGGCCGGTGTCGCCGCTGAAGAACACGGCATGCCGCTCGCCGCGCAGCGCGAACGACGACCACAGCGTGGCATTGCGATCGCGCAGGCTGCGGCCGGAAAAGTGGTGCGATGGCGCGGCGGTGATGGTGAGCCCGCTCGGCAGCGTGATGCGTTCCCACCAGTCGAGTTCGGTGATGCGCTCCGGTGGCACGCCCCAGGCTTCCAGGTGCACGCCCACGCCGAGCGAGGTGATGAAGGGCACGCGCAGCTTCGCCAGTTCGCGGATGCTCGGGTAATCGAGATGATCGTAGTGATCATGCGAGATCAACACGGCATCCAGAGGCGGCAGCGTGCTGATGTCCACCGGCACGGGCTGGAAACGCTTGGGCCCGAGGAAGGAGAACGGCGAGGCGCGTTCGCCCCACACGGGATCGGTGAGGATGCGCACGCCGTCGATTTCCAGCAGTACGGTGGAATGGCCGAGCCAGGTGGCGCGCAGGCCGGTTTCCACGGGGCGCGTCCAGGCGTTGCGCGGATCGAGTGCGGGCAGCGGCCCCGCGGGCGTGCGCCCTTCGCCGCGGAACACGAAATCGGCCAGTGATGGGCGGTCGTCGGTCACGCGTGGCGTGCTGGCGGGGTACGTATTGACGAAGCCTCCGTCGGCGTATTGCGCGGAAGCCCGCATGCGTTCCAGTCGCAGACCTGTCGGGTGTCGGGAGAACCAAGCCATCGGAGACCTCGTCGAGAAGCAGGGGACGCCGAAGTTCGTCCGAGAACGGCTGCGGAACACGCCATTCGCCGGCACCTCGGCGGGAGATGATTCTGCTATCGGGGTGGCCGGGGGCTTTCCCAAGGCGTCGCCGCCATCACCGTGTCGTTCGTTGGGTTTGGCCCGGGTGCAAGTGGCTGCGCAAGACGCGTGACCGTGGCATCCAGCGGCAACCGGCCACGCTGCGCTCGGCGGGCGACTCGGATACAATGCGAACCATTCTTATTTGAATTGGTGACCAGTGCGCCTGTCCGACCTGCCGAAAGGGGCTACTGCCGTGGTGGACCGAGTGGACGATGCTCATGCTTCCGACCCGATCGCGCAGCGCCTGCGCGACCTGGGGTTCGTGGCGGGCGAGCCGGTGCGCCTGGTGGCTGTCGGGCCGATGGGCGCCGATCCGCTGCTGATCCAGATCGGTTCGACGCGCTTCGCGCTGCGCCGTAACGAGGCGGCACGCGTGATGGTGCGCGTGGAGGCCACGGCATGAGCGCCGACAGCCTGCGCATCGCCCTCGTGGGCAATCCCAATTGCGGCAAGACAGCTCTCTTCAACCAGCTCACCGGCGGCCGCCAGAAGGTGGCGAACTACGCCGGCGTCACCGTCGAACGCAAGGAAGGCCGCTTCACCGCGCCGTCGGGTCGGGTGCTGCAGATCCTGGATCTGCCGGGCACCTACAGCTTCGACGCCACCAGCCCCGACGAGCAGATCACGCGCGACGTGCTGGAAGGCAACTACCCCGGTGAAACCGCGCCGGACCTGATCGTCTGCGTGGCCGACGCGACCAACCTGCGCCTGCACCTGCGCTTCGTGCTGGAAGTGAAGCGGTTGGGCCGCCCCATCGTGCTGGCGTTGAACATGATGGACGCCGCGCGTCGCCGCGGTGTCGTCATCGATGTTCCTGAGCTGTCGCGCCGGCTGGGCATGCCGGTGGTGGAAACGGTGGCGGTGAAGCGCGATGGCGTGAAGGCGCTGATCGCCCGCGTGGACGGCGAGATTCCCGACGCCGCGCCAGCCCAGCCGGACGACGCGGCCAGCCGTGCCGACCTGCACGCGCAGGTGCGCGAGCTGCTGGCGGCCACGGTGACCATGCCGCGCGCTACCGCCGAACTCGACGACGCGCTCGACCACTGGGCGCTGCATCCGGTGTTCGGCCTGGCGATCCTGTCGGTGGTGATGTTCCTGGTGTTCCAGGCCGTGTATGCGGCCGGCAAGCCGATGACCGACCTGATCGGCGACGGCTTCGGCTGGCTGGGCGAGCACGCCACCGCGTGGATGCCGGCCGGGCCGCTGCAGAGCCTGATCGTCGATGGCGTGTTCGGTGGCCTCGGCACGGTCATCGGCTTTCTGCCGGAAATCCTGGTGCTGTTCTTCTTCATCCTCGTGCTGGAGGAATCCGGCTACCTGCCGCGCGCCGCCTTCCTGCTGGATCGCATGATGGTGTCGGTGGGCCTCACCGGTCGCTCGTTCATTCCGCTGCTGTCGAGTTTCGCCTGCGCCATTCCCGGCATCATGGGTACGCGCAGCATCACCGATCCGCGCGATCGTCTCGCCACCATTCTGGTCGCGCCGCTGATGACGTGTTCGGCGCGCCTGCCGGTGTATGCGTTGCTGATCGGCGCGTTCATTCCCACGCGCAAGGTGCTCGGCATCTTCAACATGCAGGGCCTGGTGCTGTTCGCGCTGTATGCCGCTGGCATCGTCGGCGCGATGGTGGTGGCGTGGGTGATGAAGAAGCTGCGCCGCGATCGCAGCGAACACGCGCTGCTGATGGAGCTGCCGTCATATCGCCTGCCCAAGCTGCGCGACGTGGCGATCGGCCTGTGGGAACGCGGCATGATCTTCCTGAAGCGCCTCACCGGCATCATCCTGGGGCTGACCATCCTGATGTGGTTCCTCTCCAGTTTCCCGGCGCCGCCTGCGGGCGCGACGGGGCCGGCGATCGATTACAGCGCGGCGGGCTACATCGGTCGCGGCCTGCAAGTCATTTTTGCGCCGCTGGGCTTCAACTGGCAGATCTCGGTGTCGCTGATCCCAGCGTTCGCCGCGCGCGAAACGGCTGTCGCCGCGCTGGCTACGGTGTATGCGGTGGGTGGCGAGGGCGCTGGTTTGCAGCAGGCGCTGGCGGCCAATTTCTCGCTCGCCAGCGCGCTGTCGCTGCTGGTGTGGTTCGCGTTCGCGCCGCAGTGCATGTCCACGCTCGCGGTGATCCGTCGCGAAACCAACAGCTGGCGCAACGTGGGTATCTCGTTCGGCTACATGTTCGTGGTGGCATACGTGGCCTCGTTCCTCACCTACCAGATCACGAGCCTGCTCACATGAGCACCGGGCTGCTGGTGCAGTACGTGATCATCGGCGTGATCGTGCTGTGCGGCGCGCTGATCACTTTCCGTAAGCTGGCGCCGCAGCTCACCAATCGCTGGCTGGCGTCGCTGGCCCTGCATTTCGACCGCGCCGATCGCTCCGCATGGCAGCGCTCGCTGGGCCGTCGCCTGCAACCGAAGCAGGCCACTGGCAACTGCAGCGACGGCTGCAGCACCTGCGGTGCCTGCGGCCCCAAGCCGCCGGCTGCCGCACACACTGCGCAGCCGCTGGAGTTCCGCCCGCGCGTGAAGTGATACGCAGGCGCCGCGTGGCGCCTGCGTCTGCCGTTTCGGCAGCGATCAGGCGTTGCCGGCCTGTTCGTAATGCGCGAGATGGCGGCTGAAGATCGGCCAGAACGGTTGCGGCTGTCGGCCCGCCAGTCGGTCGGCGAGTACGTCCAGGTGCGTGTGCCAGCCGCCGCTGGTGGTCGCCATGTCGCCCGGTTGCAGGCGGCTGTGGGTCACCACAAGGCGTACCTCGTCGCCCTGCGGCGTCAGCTCGAAGCGGACTTCGGAAGGTTGTGCCGGGTTGCCCCAGGTGAAGCCGAGCAGTCGCGGCGGATCGCATGCGGTGATCCGATGCTGCGATGTGACGCCATCCGCGTGATCCTTGAAGCGCTGCGGTGCCGGCACGGGCGTGCGTGATAGTTCGACGTGGTGGAAATGCAGCTCGAACCGGCTGCCCACGTTGAGCTCCATCGCACCACTGGATAGCCACTGGCCCCGCTTTTCCGACTCGGTCAGGTAGGCCCACACGCGTTCGATCGGCCCGGGCAGCAGTCGTTCGAAGCGCAGCGTGTCCGGCGCCACCAGCTGGCGGGTCGGCTGCTGGTGCAGGTTCTCTTCGAGATGGCCAAGGATCATGCCCCAGCCCTGCTGCGTGGCGTCGGCCCAATCCGGCAGGACGTCCTCGTGGGTCAACACGAGTTCGCAGCCTTTGCCGACGGGGGTGATGTCGAGGGTCACGCGGGTCACGGCGGGATCGAATTTCGGCACGGCGAAGGTGAACACAAGGCGGCGCGGACGATCGATCTCCAGATACTCGCCGACATGCTCCACGTCCTCGCCATCGCGACGAGTAAAGCTGAAACGCCCGCCGACGCGGGCATCGATGGTCACGTCCACCATCTCGCCGTTGTCGGTGGCGAACAGCCATCGTCCGGCGGTGGCGGGATCGAGCCAGGCGTCGAAGACGCGCTCGGCGCTGGCGTCGAAACGTCGGGTGAGGCGAAGGGAACGGAGGGCTGTGGTGTTCATCGCGGCTTACCTTTGCGTGGGGGAGGGGCCGTGGCGAGATCCTCGGCCTTGAGCAGGGCGTCGAGTGCGTCGAGCCGGCGGTTCCAGAACTGCTCGTAGAAGCGCAGCCATTCGTCGGCGGCGGCCAGTGGCGCGGGGTCCAGCCGGCAGACATGGGTGCGGCCGCACACGGCACGCTGTACCAGGCCGGCGCGTTCCAGCACCTTCACGTGCTTGGAAGCGGCGGCCAGCGACATGTCGAACGGCGCGGCCAGTTCGCCGATGTTGCGTTCGCCGGCCGCCAGGCTGCGCAGCATGGCGCGCCGCGTGGGATCGGTGAGGGCCTGGAAGACGGCGTCGAGGGCGGGAGCGGAAGATTCAACCATAAGGTTGAATATCTGCCCAAAAAGAAGGACTGTCAACCTTTTGGTTAAGCGTTCTCAGGCGGCCCGTCGATCCGCGACGCGGAGCACGGCGCGCTGGCGCCACAGGTCCCAGCACCAGGGGATCATGGCCAGCACCAGCAGGAACGGGAGGGTCACGTCCTGCTGCACTACGGTGCGCAGCAGCGGCACCAAGAGGAAGATCCCGACGCGGAACACGTTGGGCGACACCCAGTCACCGGTCGCCGAACGCCGCCAGAACCGCCGCAGGGCGAGCCACGCCGCCGGCACCAGCGGCAGCAGGAAGACCAGGTTGTCGGGCTGCCATAGCTTGAGGGCCGTGCCAGCCGCGCAAAGCAAAGGCACCGTCAGCAGGTTGAGCCAGGGCCAGCGCACCGGCACGTGCTCCGGATGGCCATGCCACGCGTCCAGTGGCAGGTACAGCATCCACATCGCCCAAAGCAGGCCGGGAGCGAGGGCCACCCCCATCAGCACGTACACGGGCGTGAGATCGACCGACCCGGCTTGACCGCTCAGGTCGTTGCCGTTGGCCGGCGCGATGGCGATCAACAGACCGATGATCGCCGCGACGAACAGCGCGGTGAGCCAGCGCGCCACGCCAAGCGCCAGACGCGCGCGCGTCACGCCGCCCTGCGTGGCATCCATCCAGAACTGGATACGGCGGCGATCGAACGATGCGGGCAGGTCGTTGAACTGTCCCTGGCACAGGCGCGTGAGGAACTGCGCGCGCCGATGCGCGGCCGACGGCATGAAGCCCGCCATCAGCACCGGAGGCCACGAGAACGGTCGCGTGAATTCTCCCAGCAGCGAGCGAATCTTCGGCACCGTGAAGGTTTCGATGCCCACGCGCCGACGCAGCGTTTCGTGATGCGCGCGCTGCATCTCCCACGCCAGCTGCATGCGACGCGAAAGCCGCGCGAGCGATGCGGCGTCGATGCGCGACTGCACGCGATCGAGATCGAAGAAGCCGAGCAGGGCCTCCTGGCAATCGACCGGCATGGGCGGCACTTCCTGGAACATGCGTTCCACGCAGCGCCAGCCGGTTCGTGCCTTCGCCTGCAGCGACCACAGCGCAGGTTGCGTACGCAGCCATGCCAGCAAGGCATCGGCGTCGCCCTTCATGGCGAGTGAAATCGTTTCCTGCGCGATCGCATCGACGGCCTCCTGCGAGAGCAAGGGCTCGATCAGCGCGTTCTGCGTGGTGGCCGGCTCGTCTTCCTGCGGCGTGATGGGCTGCAGCGTGACAGGAACATCCTGCTCCAGAGGGAACGCGGGCATCTGCCCGCCCTGCGAGCGGCACTGCGCCAGCGCGCGCTGGTACATCGCATGCAACTGCTGGAAACCTTCCGGGTCTTCGTCCGGGCGCGTCGCGCGCAATCGCTGCGCATAGGCACGCTTGAGCGCGCGCTCATCGGCATCTCCGGACAGGCCGAACCATTCCAGCGGCGAACTCACAGCGATTTCTCCAGGAGATCCATCGCTTCGCCGAACAGGCGGCGATGCTCGCGGATCTGCAATTCGTCCTGGCTGTCCAGCACGCTGCGGAACTGCATGATCCACTGCTGCAGCTGCTGCCGCGCCGACACGTATTCCTCGTAAAGGCGCTCGGCACGCGCGAGCACGGCGAGGTTTTCCTGCTTGTCGCGCGGATGGATCTTGATGGCGTCCAGCGCGGCGAGGCGCGCGCGGATCTCGGTGGGGTCGAGCACACCGGGGTTCTGCTCCAGCACCAGCTCGTGGCGCGCACCGGTGGCCTGCACGGTGGCTTCCACCTGCAACACGCCGTTGACGTCGTAGGTGAAGCGCACTTCCACGGCATTCTCGATGGCGGTGCGTCGCGCCGGCAGCACGATGCTGAGCGAGCCGAGCTTGATGTTGCGCTCGACCATCGGGTTCTCGCCCTGGTAGACGTTGAGCTCCAGCTGCGTCTGGTGATCCTGCACCGGCTGGAAGCTTTCCGCGCGGCTTACCGGCACCGTGCTGTTGCGATGGATGATGGGGGCGAAGAATCCCTGCTGGCGTCCGCCGGCTTCGTCGCGCCGCGACACTTCGATGCCGAGCGTGTACGGGCACACGTCGGTGAGGATGACCTCATCCAGCCGCGCATCGCGTGCCTTCAGTCCGGAGGCGACGCAGGCACCCAGCGCGATCGCCTCGTCCGGGTTCACATGCCGCAAGGGCAGGCGGCCGAACATGCGCGAGACCAGTCGCGCCACCAGCGGCATGCGGCTGGCGCCGCCGACCAGCACGATCTCGTCCAGTTGCGCGGGTTGCAGGTTGGCGTCGCGCATCGCGCGTTCCAGCGGCGCGCGCAGGCGATGCACCAGCGGTTCGCTGAGCCGCGCGAAGCGTTCCTCATCGATATCCCACCCGATGGCCTGTTCACCATGCTGCCATTCGATGCTCGTTGCGCCACCATTGCCCAGCTGCCGCTTGGCGACTTCCAGGCGACGGCGAAGCTGGCCACGCTCCTGCGGCGACAGCTTGGCCTGGTCGATCTGACGTTCGCTGCAGACGGCCATTTCCAGCACGTCGAGGAAATCCTCGCCGCCGAGGAAGTTGTCGCCTGCGCTGGCATGCACTTCCACCACGCCTTCGAACATCTCCAGCACGGACACGTCGAAGGTGCCGCCGCCGAGATCGAACACGAGGAAGCGCGAGCCGTCGTGCTTCTCCTGCAATCCATAGGCGAGGGCGGCGGCGGTGGGCTCGTTGATCAGCCGTTCCACGCGGATGCCCGCGAGTTCGCCGGCGGCGCGCGTGGCCTTGCGTTGCGCATCGGAGAAATAGGCGGGCACGCTGATGACCGCTTCGGTCACCTTCTCGCCGTTGGCGGCCTCGGCGTCCGCGATCAGGGCGCGAAGAATCAGCGCCGACAGTTCCTCCGGGCGAAAGACGTGCGGACCCAGTCGCGTCTCGCGCGGCGTGCCCATCCAGCGTTTGAAGGTGGCCACGCTGGCCGTCGGGTGGCTCACCATGCGGTCGCGCGCGGCCTGGCCCACGATCACGTGTCCGGCGTCGTCCACGCTCACCACTGAAGGCGTAAGAAACCCTCCCAACGCATTGGGAAAGAGCACGGGGCCTTGCTCCCCGTAGGTGCCGATAAGCGAATGCGTGGTGCCGAGATCGATGCCGACGATCATCCCTGACAGTTCCCCCTGTAGGTACATGCCCAGTGTACCGAAGGAACCGTCGCCTACACGGCGAGACGCCAACGCCGATAGAATCCCCGGGACTTCAGGAGCCGCCATGCATCCGACCAAGCCTCTCGACCCCTCCCTGACTACCGACGACGCGACGTCCAAGCACCCGCATCAGCCGGGTCAGGGTCTGCTCAACAACGAAGAGGTGGCCGCCCAGGACGAGCTGCAACACGACGCCGCCTTGCGCGATTCGGCGCTGCGCGTCCCGCGCTGACGCTGCCCGCCGGGCGGCGGGTTTCAGACCAGCTGCGTCTTCACGCCCTTGGCTTCCAGCGCCTGCACGTATTCGGCGGGCGCGGCGGTATCGCTGATCACCAGGTCGAGGTCGCCGACCGGCGCGATCACCGACAGGCTGCGCTGGCCGAACTTGCTCGCGTCCAGCACCGCGACGGTCTGGCGGGAGACGCGGATCATCAGCGCATTGAGCGAGGCTTCCAGCGGATCGGGCGTGGTCACGCCCACGTCCGGGTCCAGCCCGTCCACGCCCAGGAACAGGCGGTCGGCCGACAGGCGCGACAGCGCCTGCTCGGCATCGGGGCCGGCCAGCGAGTAGGAGGTCTGCCGCAGCAGGCCGCCCAGCATCATCACGCGCACCGACGGCAGCGCGGAAAGCTCCATCGCGATGTTCAGCGCGTTGGTGATCACCGTGAGCGAGGTCCACTTCTGCTGGCGGATCTGCCGCGCGATCTCCACCGTGGTAGAGCCGGAGTCGAGGATGATGGTGTCGCCGTCCTCGATCAGCCGCGCAGCGGCCTGGCCGATGCGGCGCTTCTGCGCGTGGTGGCGCGTTTCCTTGATGTTGAGCGGTGTGTCCAGCGTGGCAGGTGCCGCGGGCAGGGCGCCGCCGTGCGAGCGGCTGATGGTGCCGGCGCGATCGAGCGCTTCCAGGTCGGCGCGGATGGTGACGGCGGAGATATCGAACAGCGCGACCAGTTCGTCCACGGTGACCCGGCCTTGCTGGTTCACCATCTCCACGATGCGACGGCGACGCTCTTCCACCAGCAGTTTGGGCGGCGGTGCAGCCTTGCGTCGGGTCGTCATGGGTCCATTCCTAGGAGACGGGCGGCGTTGTCGTGGTACAGCTTGCGCAGGATCTCGCGCGGCAGGCCGACGCCGTAGATCGACCAGCGCCCCTGCGGCGGTACGGCGGCAGGAGCGTAATCGAAATATTCGTCCTCTGTCTCCAGGAAGCGGTAGTAGATCTCGTACAGCTCGTCGCACAGCAGCTGCTGGGGCACGTCGTTGCCGTAGGGCGGCGGCACGGCATCGGTACCGAACAGGATGCGGTCCTGGTATCGCTCGAAGAAACGCCGCGCCGCACGGGGCTGGCGGCCCAGCTCGCCGATGCGCGCGCTGATGTCCACCTGCACGTTGGGGTGGCGTGCCATGCAGTCGGCGATGGCGGCCAGGTCTTCGGCCTGGTTGCCCACGTGCATCAGCACGAACGTGGTGCCCGGGTGGCGCGCGATCACGCGATTGCGCGCGGCGAGCAGGTCGCGATGGCTGGGGTATTCCGGGCCGTAGAACGACCAGTCGGGATGGCGCGCCAGTTCCTCGTAGCGCTCGTTGGTGCTGTCGCCGGGCAGGAAGAACGCCTCGGGGTCGGAGGTGTGGATGAACACCGGCATCTTCAGCGCGCCGCAGGTCTCCCACATCGGGGCGAAGCGTGCGTCGTCTACGGTCACCAGCTCGCCCTGGTCGATGCCTTCGCGCAGATACAAGCCCAGCGTCTTCAAAAGCTTCAGGCCTGCCGCGCCCACGCGATGCGCATGTTCGATCGCTTCGGCCTGCAGTCGCGGGTAGTCCGTTTCATTGAACAGCGCGAACGAAGGCTCCGTCATGGTGCGGAAGCGGCCGGGCGCCACGGCGTCGAAGCGCGCAATGGTCTCCTCCAGCCCGCGGCCGGTGCCGCCGGTAAGGTTGACCATGGTGCGGATGCCCTTGCGATCCATCAGCGGCAACAGCTCGGCGGGATCGGCGAAGTAACTCATGGCTTCGCCCAGCGACACGCCGCTGCGCGTTTCGCTCATCCAGCTCAAGTGCGTATGCACGTCGATCACCGGGAACGCGGGCTTTTCCACGCGGGTGGAGGGCACATGCAGCATGCTGCGTGGCTGGAAGTCGCTGAGGCGAAGGTTCTCGCCCTGCGGCGCCATCGCCGTCTCCAGAGGGTTCTTGCCGCTGCCGCCGGCCAGCATCGGCGGCGCGCAGCAGCCGCAGCCGGTGCGCGTGGCGGAGAGAATGCGGCGGCGCTCGGGGTCGAAGCGCCGCCGGTCGCGTGGGGTCGCGCGCAGCATCGTCACGTCCTGCGTCAGCGCGGGTAGCGCGCCATGATCTCGTGCGCCTGGCGCGTCAACGCCACCGCCTGGTCGAACGGACGCAGCCACATGTTGCGGCCGAACATCACGCCGCTGGCGCCGCTCTGCATGTAGAACTCCACCTTGCGCAGCACGGCGTCGTCGTCGTCGTTCTTCTCGCCGCCGGAAAACAGCACCATCGTGCGGCCGGCCGAACGCACCACGCGTGCGCAGCGTGCGCCAGCGTCTTCCTGCAGCTTGTCGTACGGCGCCGGCACGTTGGCCACGCTGTCGTTGGGCTCGTGCAGCTTCACGATGTCGGCGCCCAGTTCCAGCGCCACGCGTGCGGCGTAGTCCTGCGCAAACAGCGTATTGGTGCCGCCCTTGGCGTTCACTGCGCTACCGCGGGGGTACGACCACAGCACCAGCGGCATGCCGAAGCGCTCGCAATCCTGTCGCACCTTTTCGAACTGGCGGAACTCGTCGTGCTGGCGCGGCGAACCCACGTACATGGTGTAGCCCACTGCATCGGCGCCGAGGCGCACCGCGTCTTCCACCGACGCGAACAACGGCGAGGTGGCTTCCGCATCGCTGGGGATATTGGTCTTGCCGTTGAGCTTGAGGATCAGCGGCACGCGACCGCAGTACTCGGTCATGTACTTCTCGGCCAGGCCGATGCCCAGCGCGATGGCGGAAAAGCCGCCGGCCGCCGCGAGCTCGAACTGGTAGCCCGGGTCGACGGCCGGCGGGTGGGGGAAAAAGTCGGTCGGGCCGTGCTCCAGGCCCTGGTCCAGCGGCAACACCAGCAACGAGCCGTTGCGCGGGCCGCTGCCGTACAGCAGGCGCCACAGGCGGGTGCGCTTGCCATGCGAAAGGGGCAACGAAGCCAGCTGGGTCGACGAAAACGAAGGCGCTTGCAAGTTGTGTTTCATTTCGAATACCGTGATATGGAGGTTTCGTTAGATTTCGTTTTACATCATATTTCATCAGATGACCATGCCTGTCAAACCCGCCGCGAGTGTTTCGATGCTGGATTCCCTGCAAGCCGCCCCCGTCGCCGAACAGCAAAGGCTGGGTTACGCCGACACGCTGCGCGAGATCCTCCAGCAGCCCGTCACCTGGCGTGATACGGCCGCGCGCCTCGCCGATGCGGGCACGCGCTCGATGCTGAAATCGCTGCTCGCCGCGCAGCCCGCGCACATCGTGCTGACCGGTTCGGGAAGCTCGGTCTACGTGGGCGAGTGCGTGGCGCCGGTGTTGCAGTCGGCACTGGGCATTCCCTGCATGGCGATCCCCGCCGGCACGTTGCTGACTTCGCGTCGCGGGGTACTGCCGGGTGGGCGCGGCCTGCTGGTATCGATCGCGCGCTCGGGCGACAGCCCGGAAAGCACCGGCGTGGTCGACCAGGTGCTGGCGGCTGAACCCGGCTATGCGCACCTCGCCGTGACCTGCAACGTGCAGGGCAAGCTGGCGACGCGCTACCGCGATGAGCCGCGCATGCATGTGCTGCAGCTCGACGAGCGCACCAACGACCGCAGCCTGGTGATGACCAGCAGCTTCACCAACCTGCTGCTGGGTTGCAGTGGCCTGCGCCATGGCGCATCGAGCGAAGGCGACGCCCGCCTGGCCGATGCCGCCGCGGCCGTCGCCGGCCAGGTGTTCGCGCGCTACGGCGACGCATTGACGCATGCCGCGCAGCAGGTCGTCCCTGCAGCGGTCTATCTCGGCAGTGGCGCGGCGCTGGGCGCGGCGCGCGAGTCGGCACTGAAGATGCTGGAGATGTCCGGCGGCGCCGTGCGTGTATTGCCCGAAACCTTTCTCGGCCTTCGACATGGCCCGATGTCGTGGCTGGACGAACACTGCCTCGTCGTCGCGTTCCTTTCCGGCGAACCCGGCGTGCGCGGTTACGAATACGACCTGCTGCGCGAACTCAACCGCAAGAACCTTGGCGGTGCGCGCGTGGTGGTGGGCGAGTCCATTCCCGAGGACGTGATCGGACCCAATGGCATCGCCATCGACCTGCCAGGCCTGTACGCGCTGGAAGAAGCGCAGCAGCAGATGGTGCACGTAGTGGTGGGCCAACTGCTCGCGTTCTTCCGCTGCCTGGCGCTGGAACAGCGGCCCGATGCGCCTTCGCAGGGCGTGCTCACGCGCGTGGTGGAGTCCTTCGCCATCCACGCGGAGGGCGGCGCATGAAACCCGTGCTCGTCGCCGGCGAGATCAATGCCGACCTGGTGTTCACCGGGTGCAACGAACTGCCGGCGTTCGGCCGCGAAGTACTGGCGGAATGCTTCCGGCAAGGCCCGGGCAGCTCGTCGATGATCTGCGCGATGGGCATGGCGAAGCTGGGCGATGGCGTGCTGTTTGCCGGCGTCGCGGGGCAGGACAGTTGGGGTGATTATTGCGTCGACGCACTGCGTGGCGCAGGCATCGACACCCACGCCGTGCGCCGCGATGCGACCCTGCGCACGGGGCTCACCGTGGCACTGTCGGCAGCGCACGATCGCGCGCTGGTGACCTATCCCGGCGCGATCACCGCGTTGCGCGCCGAAGACATCGGCGACGACCTGCTCAGCCAGGCCGGCCACCTGCATGTGTCTTCGTACTACCTGCAGCAGGGCCTGCAGTCCGGCCTGGGCGCCTTGCTTGCACGCGCTCGCGTTTGCGGTGTCACCACCTCGCTCGATCCCGGTTTCGATCCGGTGCAGCAGTGGGGCAGTGCGTTGCGCGAACTGCTGCCATTGCTTGACGTGTTCCTGCCGAACGCATTGGAGGCGTGCGCGATCAGTGGCGCGGCCACGCCGCAGCAAGCACTGCAGGCCTTTGCGAATGGCGTGACGCGCACGGTGATCAAGTGCGGCGCCGAGGGCGCCATCACGCTGGGTGACGATGGCGACGTGCTGGCCGTGCCGGCCATTCGCGTCGACGCGGTCGACAGCACGGGCGCGGGCGATTCCTTCGACGCCGGCTTCCTGCACGCATGGCGACGTGGTTTGTCACTGCGTGAAAGCCTGCGTTGGGGCGCCGCGTGCGGCGGTCTTTCCACGCGTGGCGTCGGTGGCACCGCGACCCAGGCAGACGCATCGGATGTGCGGCGACTACTGGCAGGAACACCATGATCACCGTCGCCGGCTTCAACACCGCGATCGATCATCTGTTCCTGCTCGATGCGTTGGTGCCAGGCGCCGTGCAGCGCGCGTCGCGCGCGGAGCTCTATCCCGGCGGCAAAGGCCTGCACGTGGCGCAGAGCATCGCCGCGCTGGGCGAACGCGTGCAGCTGGTGGGGCTTACCGATGTCGCGCATCGCAACCTCATCACGCGTCGCATGGCCGAACGCGGCGTGCTGTTCCATGGCGTCGAGATTGATCAGTCGCTGCGCACCTGCATTGCCGTGCGTGAGCGCGAAGGACGCTTCACCGAGCTGCTCAGCCCCGGGCCAGAGGTATCCACTGCCGTGCGCGAACAGTTGTTGCGCACGTGGTGGCGCTGTGCCGAAGAGAGCGAGCTGTCGGTGATGTCGGGCAGCCTGCCACGTGGTTTCGGCTCCGATACCTATGCGTTGATGGTGCGACAGGCCACGGCAGCGGGCGTACCCAGCCTGGTCGATGCCAGCGGCGAGGCCCTGCAACACGCGGCCGATTCCGGTGCGCACTTGTTGAAACCCAATCGGGACGAAGCCTCCAGCCTCGCCAATGGCCCGGTGCGCACGCTTCGCGATGCTGCCGATGTGGCGCGAGCGCTGTACGCGCGCGGCGTCGCGCAGCCGTTGGTGACGATGGGCGCGGAAGGTGCGGTGGCCTTCGATGGCCGCGTGGCCTGGCATGCCTCCATCGCCTTGGCGCACAGCACGAACACCGTGGGCTCCGGCGACTGCCTGTTGGCGGGCTTCGCGGTCGCGCTCAAGCGCGGCGAGCCCATGCACGTGGCGCTGCGCCTGGGCGTGGCCTGCGGCGCAGCGAACGCGATGGATGAAGAAACCGGCTACGTGCGGCGCGAGTGCGTCGATGCACTGCTGGGCCAGGTGCAGGTGCAAAGGCTGGAAGGCTGAGGCGACGACGGGTCAAACCAAAACCCGCGGAAATACGTGAGCTATCGATGATTTTCGCGCTGCGGGGAAGGCAGCGGACAACAAGCGAGGTGGATGGCATGAACGAAGTGGTTGGGGGAGGCCGCGACAGCGGCGTCATGCAGGGCAGGCACGCAGCCGTGCGCGTACGGCATCCGTCGTCACGCGCACCGGCGTACATCGGCGTTGTCCTGGCATCCGCGCTCGGCGTGGCTGCCGGTGTCGTTTCAGCGGCACCGGCCGGTGCGAATTTCGGCAACACGTCCATCGGCGTGCGCTGGAATCTTGCCGACGGCAAGCTGACCGACATGGTGGTGAGCGACCGCATCAACACGCTCGACATCCCGGTCAGCCAGCCGTTCGTGCTCACCTATCGCGACGGCCGCAAACTCGACACCACGCAACTGAAGCTGCTGTCGACGCCGAAGGAGAGCAAGCTCAAGGCCGACCCCAAGGCTTCCCGCGAAGCCGAATGTGCGCCGGGTCGTGCCATCAGCGCCACCTTCGGCGATACCGACGGCCGCCTGCGCATCGAGTGGCAATGGGTGCAGCGCGAGGGTTCGGATTATCTGCGCGAAATCGTGACGGTCACCGCGCTCAAGCAGGACGAGGACATCTCGCGTGTCGACCTGCTGCAGGCCAAGGCCGAAAGCACCGAAGTGGTGGGCTCGGTTTCCGGTTCGCCGGTGGTGGCCGGCCCCGACTACTTCGGCTTCGAACATCCGCTCTCGTCCAGCGAGGCATGGGGCAATCGCGTCAAGCTGTGGATCGAGCGCGGACTGCCGCTGCCCAAGGGCCAGTCGATGACCTATTCGGCGGTAGTGGGCGTGACGCACGGCAACCAGCTTCGCCGCGATTTCCTTGCCTATGTGGAACGCGAGCGCGCGCATCCCTATCGCACTTTCCTGCACTACAACTCCTGGTACGACATCGGCTACTTCACGCCGTACACCGAAGCGCAGGCGCTGGATCGCATCCATGCGTTCGGCGAGGAACTCTCCGTCAAGCGCGGCGTGAAGCTCGATTCATTCCTGTTCGACGACGGCTGGGACGACCGCAGCGGCAGCTGGAACTTCAGCAAGGACTTCCCGCACGGCTTCGCCCCGCTGCGCGATGCGGCCGCGAAATACAACGCTGCGCCGGGCATGTGGCTGTCGCCGTGGGGCGGTTACGGCCCGCCGAAGCAGGAGCGCGTGAAGAACGGCCAGGCAAACGGTTACGAGATCATCGACGGAGGCCTCGCGCTGTCCGGTCCGAAGTACTACCAGCGCTTCCACGACGTGACGCTGGACCTGGTGCGCAACGATGGCGTCAACCAGTTCAAGTTCGACGGCACCGGCAACGCGGACAAGGTGTTTCCGGGCAGCCGTTTCAGTAGCGACTTCGATGCGGCCATCGCATTGATCGATGACCTGCGCAAGGCCAAGCCCGATCTCTACATCAACCTCACCACGGGCACGCTGGCGTCGCCGTTCTGGCTGCGCTACGCAGATTCGATCTGGCGCGACGGCGAGGACGACTGGCATGCGGGCGTGGGCACCGAGCGCGAACGCTGGATCACCTATCGCGACCGCGAGACGTACCGCAACATCGTGGTGAAGGGCCCGCTGTTCCCGCTCAACTCGCTGATGCTCCACGGCATCATCTATGCGAAGGAGAACAAGCGACTCAACACCGATCCGGGCCACGACTTCGCCAACGAAGTGCATTCCTACTTCGGTACCGGCACGCAGCTGCAGGAGCTGTACATCACGCCGTCGCTGCTGAGCAGCGCCGACTGGGACATGCTCGCCGAAGCCGCCAAATGGTCACGCGCCAACGCGCGGGTGTTGAAGGATACGCATTGGGTCGGCGGCGACCCGGGACGTCTGGACGTCTATGGCTGGGCCGCGTGGACGCCGGCCAAGGCCATCCTCACGCTGCGCAACCCCAGCGATCGCCCCCAGCTGGCAGTGATCGACCTGGCCAAGCAGCTCGAATTGCCGCAAGGCGGCGCGCGCCGGTTCCGGGCTCGCAGTCCCTGGCAGGCGGATGCTTCGCAGCCACCGCGTGAACTGGATGCCGATCACGCCCAGACCATCGAGCTCGCGCCGTTCCAGGTGCTGACGCTGGAGCTGATACCCAACCACTGAGCCACGCCGTCCGCCGGCGCGTGGCGTCGGCGGACCCATCACCCTGGGGAGGGAGCGATGTCCACCTTCGATCTGACGCGACGCCAACTGCTGAAGGCCGCCGCCTGGCTGCCGCTGGCATCGGCCTGCGGACGCCTGGCGTTCGCGAGCGATGGTTCTGCGACGAAACTGGCACAGGCGTCGCTCGTCGTGCATCCGGATCGCCTGGGCCGCACCGTCAGCGACTCGCTGACCGGCTTCAGCTACGAGACGCAACAGCTGGAGAACCCGGCTTTCTTCTCCGCGGACAACCACGCGCTGGCGCGCCTGTTTCGCGAGCTGAGCCCGCGCGGCGTACTGCGCATCGGCGGCAACAGCAGCGACTACACCGTGTGGACCGCGTATCGCGGCGAAGTACCGGCGCAACGCACGCACAAGGGCGGTCCGCAACGACCGGTGATGTTGAAGCCGGAGGCCCTGCATGCACTGGCCGGCTTCCTGCGCGCCACCGGCTGGAAACTGGTGTTCGGCGTCAATCTCAAGATCGGCGTGCCGGCGATGGCGGTGGAGCTTGCGCAGGCCGTGCGGCAGATCGTCGGCGACGACCTCATCGCCATCCAGATCGGCAACGAAGCGAACAACTACGAGGCGGACTACGCCGCGTTCGACCAGGCCTGGTCGCCGTACGCGAAAGTCATCCGCGATGCCGGCATACCCATCGCCGGCCCCGATACCGGCGCGAACACCGATTGGGTGATCGAGTACGCCAAACGGCATGGCGAAGAGAACATCTTCCTCAGCCGTCACTACTACAAGGAAGCGGCCCCGCGCGGCTCGATTGCGGATCTCCTGGCGGGCGATGCCGGGTTCTATACCGAAGTCGAACAGGCGATGCAGGCTGCCGATGCGAGCCACTTGCCATTCCGCCTCACCGAAGCCAACTCGTACTACCTCGGCGGTCGCGACGGCGTCAGCAACGTGTTCGCTTCGGCGCTGTGGGGCGCGGACTTCATGCTCGCCATGGCGCAGCGCGGTGTGGCCGGTATCCATTTCCATGGTGGCACGCTCGACTCGATCGAGGCGTCGCTCGGGCGCACGGCCGACGCCTCGACGACGGCCACCGACCAGGCGGCACGCCGCGATTCGGTGACCTCGCGCTACTCGGCCATTGCGGGCGACGTTGCGTTCGGCTTCCAGCCACGACCGCTCTACTACGGCATGCAACTGGCGCAGTCATTTGCCGGCGCGCAGATGCTGAACGCGGACCTTGATACTGCGGGCGCCGACCTTACGGCCTACGTGGCGAGACGTGGGCACGCGCTGCTCGTTGCCTTGATCAACAAGGATGCCGGCCGTGATGTCGCGGTGTCCTTGAGCGGTCTGCGCGGCGGCGGAAAAGGGCGGCTCATGCGGCTGAGTGCTCCAGCGCTCGATAGCCATAACGGCGTCGTCTTCGAGAACGGCACCGATCCTGCGCAGGCAGGGCGCAGCGTGACCGTCGATGCGCACGGCCGCTGCAGCGTCGTGCTGCCACGCGGCAGCGCGGCCTTGATGCATCTGGATCGTTTTGTCTGACGGCCTTCAGGGGACGCTGCATCCGGCGCGGCCGGCATGCGGAGAGAAGGCCTTCCTTAAATCAGAGCGGTATCCATCCGAACAACGGGGAGAGTTGTAACATGAGCAAGCACGAGTTGATGAGCAGAAGCAGGCTTAGCCTGCTGATCGCGATGGCGCTGGCCAGTGGCGGCGCCTATGCGCAGTCCACGACCGGCAGCATCGTCGGACAGGTGCCGACGGGCATGGGAGACACGGTCACGGTGCAGAGCGACAACGGCCTGCAGCGCGACGTGGCTGTCGACAATCGCGGCCGTTATGCGGCCAACCAGCTGCCGCTGGGCAACTACAAGGTCACCCTCAAGCACAACGGCGCGGTCGTGCAGACACGCGACAACGTCTCGTTGCGCGTGGGCGTTTCCACCGATGTGTCCTTTGCCGAGGCGACAAGCGGCGCGAGGGAACTGGAGGGCGTCAAGGTGACGGCCAACGCCTTGCCCGCCATCGATGTCACCAGCGTCGATTCGCGCACGGTGATTACTGCCGACCAGCTCGCCCGTTTGCCCTTGAGCTTTTCGGCGGAAGCCGTGGCGCAACTCGCGCCTGGCGTAGTGAACAATTCGGGCGGCTTCACCAGCGCCACCGGCGGCTCGCTGGTGAGCTTTGGCGGTTCGGGTGCCAACGAGAACGCTTATTACATCAACGGATTCAACACGACCGATCCCTTGAAGTCCGAGGGCGGCATCACCTTGCCCTATGGCTCGATCGACCAGGAAGAGGTCTACACCGGCGGCTACAGCGCGCAGTACGGCCGTTCCGATGGCGGCGTGCTGAACATGGTCGGCAAGCGCGGCACCAATGACTGGCACTTCGGCGGCATGGCGAGCTGGGAACCAGGCTCGACGCGATCGTCCTTCAAGAACTGGTACTACGAGAACGGCCAGCCTGATCCGCCGTTGCCGACCGGCACGCTGTATCAGCCGCGTGCGCAGAACGAATACTGGATCACCACCTATGACGCCTACGTCGGCGGACCGCTGATCAAGGACAAGCTGTTCTTCTTCGCGTCGGCGGAAATGGCGAAGAAGGAGGGCACGTCCGTCGGGGCGGTGACCAGCTCGTCACCGTATGCCGATTACAGCTATCACATGCCCAAGTGGTACGCGAAGCTGGACTGGAACATCAACGACAGCAACATCCTCGAAGTCACCGGCGCATCCAACAAGCAGTCCTACGACGCCGACCTGTATCGCTACGACTTCCAGAACATGGTGCCCGGCAAGTTCGTGAGCCATGCGGACGGCACCAAGAATGGCGGCGACCTGTGGTCGGGCAAGTACACCGGTTATCTCACCGACAGCCTCACGCTCACCGCACTGTACGGAAAGATGCGTACCACCGCGTTCCAGCAGCCGGTGGGCTATGCCCCGAGTCTTACCTACGTGGCGGGCATCACCGCGCAGAACCCGGCCATCGTCGGCAGCCAGCCCAGATACAACAACCAGACCACGCAGCAGCTGTACGACCCCTCGCGCGGCAACAGCGTGACGAACCTGCGCGTGAGCCTGGAATACAAGCTTGGCGATCACACGCTCACGGCGGGTATCGACAACCTGACGGCGGAAGCGCTCAACCAGGGCAAGGTGTCGTCAGGGCCGGGTTACACCTGGTCGTATGGGCACTCCAACTTTCCGCAGAACCCGATCGATCCTGGCCTTGGCGTGGGCGCGCCGGCCGACTTCGCGAATGGCCAGACCGGCTATTACGTGAAGAAGCTGGTCAACAGTCAGCTGGCGAACGTGAAGACGGTGGAGCACGCGCAGTACATCGAGGACAACTGGCAGGCGACCGACAAGCTGCTGCTTTCGCTGGGCATCCGCAACGACCAGTTCACCAACTACAACGCCGACGCGCAGCCGTACATCAAGCAGACCGCGCAATGGGCGCCACGCCTCGGTTTTGCGTGGGACGTCAACGGCGATTCCAGCTTCAAGGTCTATGGCAACGTCGGCCGCTACTTCCTGGCATCGCCGCTGGAGCCGGCCTTGAGCGCCGCCGGTGCCAGCCTCAGCACCACGCAGTACTTCACCTATAGCGGCGTCAATCTGGACGGCACGCCTACCGGTCTCACGCAGATGTCGCCGCCGGTGTCGGCCAACAACAACTTCGGCATCCTTCCCGATCCCAAGACGGTGACCGCCAAGGACCTGAAGTCGATGTACCAGGACGAGTACATCCTTGGCTTCACCAAGATGCTCGGCACGTCTTGGCTCTACGGCGCGAAAGCGACGCGTCGCGTTCTGCGCAGCACCATCGACGACTTCTGCGATGTCGACCTGATCACCGAGAAGGCGCAGGCGCTGGGTTACAGCGTCAGCTCGGTCAACAGTTGCTACCTCATCAACGCCGGCCGGGCCAATACCTTCGTGGTGGTGGACGATGCGGGCCAGCATCACGACCTGAAGTTGAGCCGCGAGGAACTGGGCTTTCCACCGGCCAAGCGCAAGTACTACGAGCTTGAGGCGTTCCTTGAGCATCCGTTCGACGGCCAGTGGTACGGCAAGATCGACTACGTGTTCTCGCGCAGCTACGGCAACACCGAGGGCATGACGCAGTCGGACGTGCAGTCCGACGGCCCGAACGAATCGGCCGACTGGGACAACGCGCCGATCATGGTCTACAGCAATGGCGACCAGGGCAACGATCACCGCCATCAGCTGAAGTTCAACGGCTACTACCAGATCACGCCGGAATGGCTGGTATCGGGCAACTTCTCGTACATCTCCGGCGGCCCCAAGGTATGCCTGGGCCTGTTCCCGGGAGACAACCCGGACCCGGCCGGTTATGGCTCGTCGTACCACTTCTGCAACTACGTGCCGGTGACGCCGGGCAGCATCGGTCGCCTGCCGGCCCAGAAGCAGCTCGACGTGGGCGTGAAGTACACGCCGGCCTTCGCGGCACAGCGCCTGGGTTTCCATCTGGATGTGTTCAACGTGTTCAACAACCAGGCGGTAGTCAACACCACGCCGGCGTTGTACTCCAGCTCCGACGGCACGCCCAATCCGCTGTACGGTACACCCAGGGTGATGCAGGCGCCGCGTTACCTGCGTGTGTCGGTCACGTACGACTATTGAGGCGCCGCGTGACCTCGTCCATCGCTCCTCGTGGTCATCCTCGAGGAGCGATGGACTACTCGGCGTGTTCTTCACAGGGAGCGAGCATGAAGCATGGGTCGTTCGCGATGATGGTGTTGTTCGCGTGCCTGGTCCCGGGCGCAAGCGCCGTGGGAGCGGCAGGCTCGAAGGCGGCATCGGATGACGATCCGAATGTTCCCTATCGCACGTTCGACAGCACGCCTGCCATCACCATGGGGCCGCTGCTGCTGGACATGTCCGATACCTCGGTGATCATCGAGTGGATGACCGATGCGCCCAGCGATGGCAGGGTGAGTTATGGCGAAGGCAAGCTCGACCGCGAGGTGCTTCCCCAGGTGGATGGCATGGTGCCGGTGGGGACGATGCACCGCGTGCTCATCGAAGGCTTGAAGCCGGGCAGCCGTTATCAATACCGCGTTGCGTCGCGCAGGGTGGTGGCGCTGAAGCCCTACTGGCCCGACATGGGAAAGACGGTCGAAAGCGCGACCGGCAGCTTCACCACCTTCGACGCCACGAAGAAAACCACCCGTTTCGCAACCATCACCGACACGCACGAGAATGTGGAGCGCATACAGGTACTGATGGGCCTGATCCAACAAGCGCCGGTCGACTTTGTCGTGCATACCGGCGACAGCCTCAACTATGTCGTCAGCGAAAACCAGATCAAGGATCGCTTCCTCGAACCGATGGCGAGCGGCCTGCAAGCGAAGACGCCGCTGCTCTATGTGCGCGGCAACCACGACTATCGCGGCGAGATGGCGCGTTCGTTCGGCGACTACCTGCATGCGCCGGACGGACGCTACGTGTATACGCGCGACGACGGTCCGCTGCACATGGTGATGGTCGACACCGGCGAGGACAAACCGGACGGCACGCAGGTCTACGCGGGGCTCAACAACCTGCGCGACTATCGCACGCAGGAACTGGCGTGGTTTCGTCACGTGCTTGCCGATGAGCCGCGCACGAAGGCCGCCCCGTTCACCGTCGTGTTCGGACACGATTCGAACTGGGGCTGGGTCGATGGACAGAACGATCAGTGGACTCAGGCCGCCAACCACGCACGGGTCGACCTGTTCATTGCCGGTCACGAGCATCATTTCCAGCACATCAAGCCCGGCGAACGCGGCAACGACTATCCCATCCTGGTGGTCGGACAGGACCAGGTGGCGCGCGTGGAAGCGAGCGATACCGAGCTCACCGTCAAGGTAGTGGACCGCGCGGGCAAGCTGGTCGATGCTTTCACCCTGCGGCGCAAGCCCAAGTCGTGAGGTTGGCATCGTGAACCCGAGTCTCGTGCATCGTCATCGTTATGGCCGCCTGGCCGTCCTCGCGACCTTGTGCATGATGGCAAGCAGCGCGTTTGCAGGGTTCGACACGGCGCCAGCGCGGAGTGCCTTGCAGCGGCTGCTCCCACGACACCAGGCGCAGTTCACCCTGGTCGCGCTGGAGGGGCAGGGCGCGGATCGTTTCGAGATCAGCGGCACGCCGGGCCACATCGTGGTGGCGGGAACATCGCCGGCGACACTGCTGACGGGCGTGGAAACCTACTTGGAACAAGTCGCCCACACCAGCTTCGGCTGGCCCGGGGACAGCGTGGATCGTCTGCCTGCCACCTTGCCGGCGCCGCCATCGCCGATCGATCGCACGTCGAAGGTGCCGGACCGCTTCGCGCTCAACGACGTCGACGACGGTTATTCCGATGCCTATCTCGACTGGCCCGGCTGGGAGCACAAGCTCGACCTGCTGGCCTTGCACGGCATCAACGAAGTCTTCATGCCCATCGGCACCGAAGAGGTGTACCGGCGTACATTCCGCGAGTTCGGTTACGATGATGCGCAGATCCGCGCCTGGATTCCCGCGGCAGGCCACCAGCCCTGGTGGCTGCTGCAGAACATGTCGACTTTCGACGGACCGATGTCGACGACGCAGTTCGCGCGTCGCACCGAGCTGGCGAAGAAGATCGCAGCACGTCTGCGCGAACTGGGCATGACGGCGGTGATGCCCGGCTATTTCGGCACGGTGCCGGCCGGTTTTGCCGAGCGGCACGCTGGCGTGCACGTGGTGCCGCAGGGCGAGTGGGTTGGCTTCACGCGACCCGACTGGCTCGATCCGCGCGACCCGATGTATGGCCGCGTCGCCGCCGCGTTCTATCACCATCAACGCGAGCTGTTCGGCGACAGCATGTTGTACAAGATGGATCTGCTGCACGAGGGCGGGCGCGCCGGTGACGTGCCGGTGGACGAGGCGGCAAGGCATGTGATGCAAGCCTTGCAGACGGCCCATCCCGAGGCGCGATGGGTCATCCTTGGCTGGCAGCACAACCCGCCCACGGCGGTGATCGATGCGGTGGATCCGCATCGGTTGCTGATCGTCGATGGTTTGTCCGATCGTTACGACGGTCTGGACCGGGAACGCGACTGGCATGGTGTGCCCTACGCGTTTGGCGCGATCAGCAACTTTGGGGGACACACCACGCTCGGCGCGAATACCGGCGTCTGGCTGTCGCGTTTCCCGGCATGGCACGACAAACCGGGCAGTGCATTGCGTGGCATTGCCTATATGCCTGAAGGCACCGGTACCGATCCTGCCGCCTTCGCGCTGTTTACCGCATTGGCGTGGCAGGCGTTGCCGGGCGAGCCGGTGCCCTGGTTTGCCGATTACGCCACCTATCGCTATGGCGGCTTCGACGCCCATGCTTCCGCCGCGTGGCGCACGCTCGCGGACACGGCATACACGATGCCGTCGAATGACTGGTCCGAAGCGCAGGACAGCCTGTTCAATGCGCGTCCCGACTTGGCCGTGCGCACGGCAGCGCACTGGTCGCCGGAAACCATGCGTTACGACGCCGCTCATTTCGACCAGGCCGTGTGCGAGTTGCTGCAGGTGGCGCCTGCCTTGCGCCAGACGAGCGCGTATCGCTACGACCTGGTCGACGTGACGCGGCAAGCGCTCGCCAACCAGGCGCGCGTGCTGCTGCCGCAGATCGGGGCGGCCTACGGCGCCAAGGACGTCACGAGATTCCGCGCGCTCACCGGGCAATGGATGGACGACATGACCATGCTCGATCGCCTGCTCGCCACCGAGCCGCATTTCCTGCTGGGCCACTGGCTGTCGAGCGCCAGGCACGCGGCCGGAAACGATGCGGAAGCGGCTCAGCTGGAATACGACCAGCGGTCCCTGATCACCAGTTGGGGAGATCGCTCCGGCGCCGACCGCGGTGGCTTGCACGATTACGCCAACCGCGAACTGTCAGGGCTGGTCAGCGGGCTGTATGCGCCGCGCTGGCAGCGCTATTTCGACTCGCTGGCGAAAGCCATGGCCGATGGAACGCCGCCTGCGCCGATCGATTGGTTCGCCATGGAGCAGGCCTGGGCCCACGCGCGCGACGCACAGCGAACAACGCCGCAAGGCGATGCGTGGCAGTTGGCGAACGAGTCGGCACAGCGCATCCGGATCTGTCCGGCGAAGGCGGCTATCGCGGATTCACGATGATTTTGGCCGCCAAGCCCACGCCAGCCGCGCGAAAAGCCATCGCGCGGCGTCCGTCCCATCGCTACATGCGGAACACGCCGTAGCGCTGCGGCTCGATCGGCGCGTTGAGCGCGGCGGATATCGCCAGCCCCAGCACGCGGCGCGTGTCGGCTGGATCGATGATGCCGTCGTCCCACAGCCGCGCGCTGGCGTAATAGGGATGACCCTGGTGCTCGTACTGCTCGCGGATGGGCGCCTTGAAGGCTTCCTCGTCCTCGGCGCTCCACGTCTTGCCGCCGGCTTCGATGCCGTCGCGGCGCACGGTGGCTAGCACCGACGCCGCCTGCTCGCCACCCATCACGCTGATGCGCGAGTTGGGCCACATCCATAGGAAGCGCGCGCCATAGGCGCGGCCGCACATCGCGTAGTTGCCCGCGCCGAAGCTGCCGCCGATCACCACGGTGAACTTCGGCACGTGCGAGCACGCCACGGCGGTCACCATCTTGGCGCCGTCCTTCGCGATGCCTGCGTTCTCATACTTCTTGCCGACCATGAAACCGGTGATGTTCTGCAGGAACACCAGCGGCACGTTGCGCTGGTTGCACAACTCGATGAAGTGCGCGCCCTTGAGCGCGGACTCGGAAAACAGGATGCCGTTGTTGGCGATGATGCCGACCGGATAGCCGTGGATGTGCGCGAAGCCGCACACCAGCGTCTTGCCGTAGCGCGCCTTGAATTCATGGAACTCGGAGCCGTCGACGATGCGCGCGATCACCTCGCGGATGTCGAACGGACGACGCGTGTCCTGCGGGATCACGCCGTACAGCTCCTCGGCCGGGTACAGCGGCTCGTTCGGCGCCTTGAGCGCCAGCGGCATCGGTTTGTTGCGGTTGAGGCTGGCGACGATGTCGCGTGCGATGGACAGCGCATGCGCATCGTTCTCGGCGAAATGATCGGCCACGCCGGACACGGACGTATGGACGTCTGCGCCGCCCAGGGCCTCGGCATCGACCACTTCGCCGGTGGCTGCCTTCACCAGCGGCGGACCGCCGAGGAAGATGGTCCCCTGTTCGCGCACGATGATGGTTTCGTCGCTCATCGCCGGCACGTAGGCGCCGCCGGCGGTGCACGAGCCCATCACCACGGCGATCTGCGGAATACCAAGGCCCGACATGCGCGCCTGGTTGTAGAAGATGCGGCCAAAGTGCTCCTTGTCCGGGAACACTTCATCCTGCAGCGGCAGGAAGGCGCCGCCCGAATCGACCAGGTAGATGCACGGCAGGCGGTTTTCCAGCGCGACTTCCTGCGCACGCAGGTGCTTCTTCACGGTCATCGGGAAATAGGTGCCGCCCTTCACGGTGGCGTCGTTGGCGACCACCACCACTTCGGTGCCGTTCACCCGGCCGATGCCGGTGATGATGCCGGCAGCGGGAGCCGCGTCGTCGTACATGCCATGGGCGGCCAGCGGCGACAGCTCGAGGAACGGCGAGCCTGGATCAAGCAGGGCGCGGATGCGCTCGCGTGGCAGCAGCTTGCCGCGTGCGGTGTGCTTCTCGCGTGCCTTCTCGCCGCCACCTTCGGCACTGCGCGCCAGCTCGCGATGCAGATCGTCGACCAGTCCGCGCAACTGCGCGCTGCTGGCCTGGAAGTCCGGTGAGCGGGGATCGATCTGCGAGGCGAGAACACTCATGGGCTGATGCTGCCGTTCGAACGGAGCAGGAGATGATAGCGGCCCGCGCCGACAGGCTAAATCGGCGGCGCAGCATCGCCGCTGCCGCCGATGCTTCCTTGTGTCCTCGGCGCCGGAGGTGTGGCGCCTGACCTCACCCCTGCGTGTGGCGCGGCGACAGGGGCCGCGCTCGAACTCACGGTCGCCTTCGCCAGCCTTCATGGTTACGCACGGCTTACGTGACGCTCGTCACATCGCGAAAAATTCTTTCGTTTTCTTTTGTTGACCGAATGTTTTCATTTCTTTTAATTTCGAATGACACGTCTTTGGGGCGACGTGCCGTGCCGCGAAAGGGGGCGGCAATTATCCATCGATGTGAAGGAGTTGAAGCTATGGCTTTGCAATCTCCTGGATGCCGGCTGTCGTTGCGCCCGACGTCCTTGGCCCTCGCCGTAGGCATGGCCGCTTGCGGGCTTGTCCACGCCCAATCGACCACCGGCACCATTTTCGGCACGACGCCGGCGGGAACCGGCAATGCCGTGCACGTCCAGAGCGTCAGTTCCGGTCTGTCCCGCGACGTATCGATCGACGAGCGCGGCCGCTTCACCATCGGCGAACTGCCGATCGGTGCGTATACGGTGAGCTTGCTGCGCGACGGCAAGGTCGTCGACACCCGGAACAACGTGCAGCTTCGCGTAGGGACCAGCACGCAGGTGGTGTTCACGCCGCCGGCGGCGGCCAGTGCACAGAACGCGCAGAACCTGTCGGGCGTGAACGTGGTCGCCAGCGCGCTGCCTGCGATCGACGTGACCAGCGTCGATTCCCGCACCGTGGTCACGGCCACCCAGCTGGCCAAGCTGCCGGTGGAACGCAATGCCGAAGCCATCGCCTTGCTTGCGCCCGGCACGGCGCAGGGCAACCCGGCGTTTGGAGGCGTGGCCTTCAGCGGCTCGTCGGTGGCGGAGAACGCGTATTACATCAACGGCTTCGACACGAGCAATCCGCTCACCAACCTGGGCGGCACCCAGCTGCCTTATGGCTCGATCGACCAGCAGGAAGTCATTGCCGGTGGCTACGGTCCGCAATACGGTCGCTCCGACGGCGGCGTGATCAGCCAGGTCGGCAAGCGCGGCACCAACGAATGGCATTTCGGCGCGCAGATGCAATGGATACCGCGCTTTGGCGATGCCGATCCGTCCAACACGTACTACGTCAACGGCCGGCGCAAGGGCCAGCTCTACGACTACAACAAGCAGGACAGCAGCTGGGACGACGTGGTCAGCGGCTACTTCGGCGGACCGCTGATCAAGGACAAGCTGTTCGTGTTCGCCGCCTACGAGTTCGAGCGCAAGCAGGGCAGCAGCGTGGGCAACATCAGCAGTCCGTACAAGACGCAATACCGCTACGACTATCCACGCTGGTATGCCAAGGTCGACTGGAACATCACCGACAGCAACATCCTTGAGGTCACCGGCATCTCCAGCAAAACCTCCTACAGCGCCACGCAGTACGACTACGACTACGGCACCTTCACCGAAGGCGGCTTCCACGCCGTGTCCTCGCCGACCAAGGACACCAGCGACATTGGCATCGTCAAATACACCAGCTACATCACCGACGACCTCACGCTGAGTGCGCTGTACGGCAAGATGCACCAGATCAACCAGACGCTGTATCCAAACTACGATTCCAGCCAGGTCTACGTTTCGTCCATCACGGCGCAGAATCCGGCGATCGTCGGCGGCAACCCGATCAAGGGTACGCAGCCGTTCGGGTACATAAAGGCGGACGACGCGGGCAATCGCACCAGCAACCTGCGCTTGGATCTCACCTATCGCCTCGGCGACCACACGCTAAGCGCAGGCATCGACAACCAGACCGCAAGGGCGAAGGACCAGGGTTCGCACGTGTCCGGTCCGGACGGCGGCTACTGGTGGATCTACCACGATGGGTCGAACGACCCGAACGCGTTGCTCGATCCTTCCAACGGCGTACCTTCGCCGGTGAATTATCCAGGCGGCGAGACGGGCTATGCGGTGAGCCGCTATGTCTACTCGGCGTTGGCCTCGGCGCGCACGGTGCAACAGGCGCAGTACCTCGAGGACGCATGGCAGGTCAACGATCGATGGTTGCTGAAGCTGGGCCTGCGCAACGAGCAGTTCACCAACTACAACTCCGACGGCAAGGCCTATATCCGCCAGACCAAGGCGCAGTGGGCGCCGCGGCTGGGCTTCAGCTGGGACGTCAACGGGGATGCGAGCTTCAAGGTGTTCGGCAATGTGGGCCGCTATTACCTTGCACTGCCGAACCAGGTGGCGATCCGCGCTGCGGGCGGCAGCATCTACACCAACGAGTGGTACACCTATACCGGCATCGACCCGGCCACCGGCGTGCCGACCGGCCTCACCGCGCTGCCCCCGTACCACCCGGTGTCGCCCGATGGCGAGCTGGGCACGGCGCCGGACCCGGCGACGGTGACCGCCAAGAACATCAAGTCCGAATACCAGGACGAATTCATCCTGGGCTTCCAGAAGCAGCTCAACGAGCAATGGTTCTATGGCGTGAAAGGCGTGGTGCGGCGGTTGCGCAATGCCATCGATGACGTCTGCGATACCGACCCCATCCTTGCTGCCGCGCAGGCCCAGGGCATCAACCCCGACGATCTGCAGCCGCTGAAGGGTTGCCGCTTGTTCAACCCCGGCCGCGCCAACGACTTCACCTTGCTGATGAACGACGGCAGCCGCAAGACGGTGACGGTGAGCAATGCCGAATTCGGGTTCCCGTCGCTCAAACGCGACTACGTCGGCCTTGAGTTCACCGTGGAGCATCCGTTCGACGGCAAGTGGTACGGCTCGTTCAACTACACGTTCTCGCACAGCTACGGCAACACCGAAGGCCCCGTGCGTTCGGACGTCCGACAGTCGGACATCTCGGCAACCACCTCGTGGGACAACCCGGCACTGATGGTCTACTCCAACGGCAGCCAGGCCAACGATCAGCGCCACCACTTCAAGTTCAACGGCTACTACCAGCTCGCGGACGAATGGATGGTCGGCGCCAACGTCGATATCGCCTCGGGATTTCCGCGCAATTGCCTGGGCGCATTCGGCGGACCGGGTACACCGGCGGATGAGCGCGATCCGGCCGCCTATGGCGACTCCGCCTACTACTTCTGCAACAGCGTGCCGGAGCCGCCCGGCAAGGCGGGGCGCACGCCATGGACGTACCAGTTGTCCACGAACCTTGAATACCGGCCGCAGTGGGCCGACAAGAAGCTCGCCTTCAACCTCTACGTGTTCAACCTGCTCAACCAGCAGAAGCCGATCCAGTACGACTACGGCTATGGCAGCACCAACGACCAGCCCACCGACAGCTACGGTCGGGTGGTCTATCGGCAGACGCCTCGCTACGTGCGCCTCGCGGTGTCGTACGACTTCTGAGGCCCTAAGCCGCGCAAGCCGAACGTTATCTCCCCTTGCCGCAGCCGACACGCTGCGGCTTTTTTTCTGCCCAAGGCCTGCCAAACGCGCAAAAAAAAACCGGCCGCACGAGGCGGCCGGTTTTTCAGAAGTACACGAGGTACTTAGTGACCCGCGGTCGTGGCCGGAGCCGGAGCAGCGGTCGAAGCCGGAGCCGGAGCCGGCTGTTCGGCCGGAGCGGTGGCCGGAGCAGCAGCGGTCGAAGCCGGAGCAGCAGCCGGAGCCGCAGCGTTGGCGTCGGCAGCAGCCTTCTGAGCCTGGTCAGAAGCAGTCTGCGCCTGGTCAGCCGACTTCTGGGCGTCCTGCGCGGAATCCTGCGCGCCGTTGCTGCAAGCCGCCAGCAGCGCGACGAGCGCAGAGGCGAGAAGGGTACGCGTGAACTTCATGTTGAATCTCCTTTGCCGTGGAATGCCGTTTGGCGGGCGTATTAATAGCGCTTTCGCGGAAAATGCGCCACATCTTTGTGTAAAGAGGGGAAAACGGTTAACCCCCCTTTCATCGGCGACCGGACGTCCGATCGCCGTAAATACCCTTAATCAAGGAGTTCCACGGCAACCGCGGTCGCTTCGCCACCGCCGATGCACAGGGACGCCACGCCGCGCTTGAGGCCACGGGTTTTCAGTGCATTGAGCAGGGTGACCACCAGGCGGGCACCGCTCGCACCGATCGGATGACCCAGGGCGCAAGCGCCACCGTTGACGTTGATCTTGTCGCGCGGGATGTCCAGCTCGCGCATGGCCGCCATGGCCACCACGGCGAAGGCTTCGTTGACCTCGAAGAGGTCCACGTCAGAGACCTTCCAGCCGGCCTTTTCCAGCACCTTGTGCAACGCACCCACCGGCGCGGTGGTAAACCATTCCGGTTCCTGCGAGTGGGTGGCATGAGCCACGATGCGGGCCAGCGGCTTGAGACCACGGGCCTTGGCGTCGTCGGCCGAGAGCAACACCACGGCGGCGGCACCATCGGAAATGCTCGAAGAGCTGGCGGCCGTAATGGTGCCGTTCTCCTTGCGGAACGCCGGCTTGAGCGTCGGGATCTTGCTGACATCGGAGCGACCAGGCTGCTCGTCGGTGTCGACCTTCACTTCGCCCTTGCGGCTCGCCACGGTGACCGGGACGATTTCGCCGGCGAAGGCGCCGGATTGCTGCGCGGCCTTGGCGCGCTCCACCGATTCGGTCGAGAACGTGTCCTGCTCTTCCCGGGTGAAGTGGTACTTGTCGGCGCACAGCTCGCCGAACACGCCCATGGCCTTGCCGTCGTACGGATTGGTGAGGCCGTCCCACGCCATGTGGTCGACGAGGGTGCCGTCGCCGTAGCGAATGCCGGTGCGGGCGTTGACCATGTGCGGTGCATTGGTCATCGATTCCATGCCGCCGGCCACCACGATGGTGGCCGAGCCGGCCTTGATCAGGTCATGGCCCAGCATGATCGCCTTCATGCCCGAGCCGCAGACCTTGTTGACCGTGGTGCAGCCGGCGGACACCGGCAGGCCGGCGCCCAGCGAGGCCTGACGTGCGGGCGCCTGGCCGAGGTTGGCAGGCAGCACGCAGCCCATGATCACTTCGGTGACGTCGGTCGGCGCCAGGCCCGACTGTTCCAGCGCCGCGCGGATGGCCGTGGCGCCCAGGGTGGGCGTGGGTACGCCGGTGAATTGGCCGAGGAAGGAGCCAATGGCGGTGCGCTTGGCACCGGCGATGACGACGCTGACATCCGACATGGAAATCTCCACAAGTACTTGATGAGGCAGGAACTGCCCAGGTAATAGCGGTCGAATTATCGCAGCCCCTGGCGGGCGGGGGCAAACCGGACCGGTTTGGTGCAGCCATGCGATCTTGCGCCCGTTTGGTTGCGATTTCGTTGTGCGACTATTCGGCCTGACGTGCGTTGGTGGGAACAGGGGACGTCATCGACGGGGTGAGGCGATGAAGACGGGTAGACGAGCATTGCCATGCAGGCGCGCTGCCGTGCTGGCGGGATTGGCCCTTGGCCTCACGGCCTGCGGGGGTGGCGGAGGCAACGGCAACACCAGGCCGGCGCCTGCGCCCGCACCGGCACCGGCGCCCGCTCCTGCGCCGCCGCCATCCGGCAGCGTGGCGCAGCCGCCGATCGATGCGCAGCTGGGTATCACCAGCACCTACGCCGCGCACGCGGCCGGTTACACGGGAACCGGCGTCACCATCGGCATCGTTGATACCGGCGTGATGTCCACGCATCCGGCATTGGCCGGAAGAGTGTTGAAGGAGCTGGTATACGTCGACCCGAGCACCAACAACCTGAAGGTCGATGACGTCAACGGACACGGCACCTATGTGGCCGAGATCGCCGCAGGCACGCCCTTCGGCCAATTCGCCGGAGGGATCGCCTCGGGCGCCAGCATCGTGTCGGCGCGCATCATCGACGACAACGCGCCGGACGATAACGGCTCGACGCCGCCGGCGCCGGTCAGTTCGTCGGATGCGATTCCGCTGGGGCAGGTCAACGCCGACCTGATCAACAGCGGCGTGAAGGTGATGAACAATTCCTGGGGCGGCATCAGCTGGAGCGCCAGCGATAGTGTGACCACGAAATCGTTCCACGATGCCTACAGTCCCTTCATCAACAGCTGGGGCGGCCTGGTCGTTTTCGCGGCGGGCAATGATTCGCAGGCCAACCCCAGCACGATCGCATCCTTGCCCAGCCTGGCGCCTGATCTGGCAAAAGGCTGGCTGGCCGTTGTCGCGGTCGACAGCAACAATCCGGGCAAGCTCGCGAGTTATTCGAACCAGTGCGGCATCGCGATGAGCTATTGCCTTGCCGCGCCTGGCAGCGTGATCGTCAGCGGCAAGGGCGACACCTCGACGGCCAATGAAACCTACTGGATCGTCGCCGGCACCTCCCTGGCGGCGCCGCAGGTATCGGGCGCCGCGGCGCTGGTATGGCAAGCCTTTCCCTACTTCAGCAATGACCTCGTGCGGCAGACCTTGCTGGGCACGGCCGACCCGTTGGGTGGTTCGCAACCCAACGCCACGTTCGGCTATGGCGAACTGGATGTCGCGCGGGCCGTTAAAGGGCCTGCACAGTTCAACTGGGGCGATGTCACCGTCAACTTCGCTGGCAGCTCCACGTGGTCCAACACGATCTCCGGTGCGGGCGGCCTGATCAAGCAGGGCACGGGCACGCTGACGTTGACCTATCCGGCGACCTACACCGGCTTGACGCAGGTGCAGGGCGGCATGCTGGCCGCGGCGTCGCTGGCCTCCAGCGTCAACATCGGTGCGCAGGGCGTGCTGACCAACACGGCCTCCGTCGGTGGCTCGGTGACGAACGCCGGCGTGCTGGCCATGAACGCCACCGACATGATGATCCTCGGCAACTACACGCAGCAGGGCAACGGCCGGCTCGCGATGCCGCTGGGCGCGAACTTCCATGTCGCCGGCACGGCCAACCTCGCCGGCGGCGACCTCTACATCACTGGCATGCGGCAGGGCTATCAGGTCAATTCGCATACCAACGTGCTCACGACGGGCGGCGGGCTGACCGGCACGTTCTCGGCGTTGAATGTCGCCACCGGCGTGCTGCTGTCTGCGTCGCTCAACTACGACGCCACCGACGCGTGGTTGAACGTGAGCCAGGTGCAGGCGACCAATGTCACCGGCGTGACCTACACGCCAGCTTCCTTCGCCGCAGCACAGCGAGTGGATGCCGCATTCAACCAGCTCAACACGCAGGCTTCGCAGGGCGGTGCGAGCGCGATGCCTACGCCTTCTTCATTCGCCAGCGGTGCGGCCGCGCTGCAGCAGGCCGCCACCGCCAATGCCTTGCAGCAATCGCTGGAGAGTCTCTCCGGCCAGTTGCATGCCGCAAGCGCGGCGATGACGTTCGAAGCGATGGACGCAGGTACCCGCGCGTTGTCGGGCCGGTTCGATCAGTTGGCCGATACCACGCGCGTGGGCGGCTGGTCGAAGACGCTGGATGGCTACGGAAGCCTCAGTCGCAGCGGCTTCGCCCCCGTCGGTTACGACCTCAGCGGCTGGATGGTGGGCCAGGATCACCGGCTTGGCGCGAACGGCGTCGTCGGCTTTGCCGTCAGCCAGAGCCAGAACCTGGGTCGCCTCGATGAATTCGCCGACCAGGGCACGAGCCGTGCGGTCGAAGGCATGCTCTACGGTGGCGTGGTTCGCAACCAGTGGTACGCGATGGGGCGACTTGGCGTAGGCAGCTATCGCGAGGACATGCGTCGTCATGTCGAATTAGGCAGCGATGTGCAGAGCGTCGCCAGTGACACCAACGGCCGCTATGGCGTGGCCTATGCGGAAGGTGGCTATCGCTTCTCGCTCGGCGCCATGCACATCACGCCCTATGTCGATCTGCAATATGCGGACGTCCGTACCGGTGGCTTCAATGAAGTCGGTGGCGACGGTTTCGGCCTGAAGGCGGGCTCGCAGACGATCGAACGCTGGCAGGGAGGCGCAGGCGTGCGTGCCGGACGGGATTGGTCGCTTGCCGGTGGCGGCCTGCTCAGCCTGCAGGGTCATCTGCTCTGGGCACGAGCCTTCAGCATGCGCGGTGCCATTCCCGATGCCAGCTTCGCCGTGCTCGACCAATGGTCGCCGGTGGGCGGCATCGGTCTTTCCCGCTACGGCGGCGATGCCGGCGTAAGCCTGGACTGGCTGCTATCGCCGCGATCGCACCTGTCGCTGGGTGTTGATCACTACGTGGCCCAGTACGACCGTGGCGAGACGGAGATGCTGAGCTACCGCCTGTCGTTCTGACGGTCCGCAACAGCCGTTTCCAGTCGGAGCCCCGGTCTACGCTGCGACCGGGCATAGAAACTTCCTGGGCAAGGTTGTGCGAATATGGAGCAAGGAGGTGCTGGCGGAGTCCACTCAATCAGGGACCGCCGCGCTTGGATGGCACGGTTCGCCCCAAGGGGCACAGAGAAAGCTATGGATAGTGGTATGCGCGGAATGCGTTTCCGCCAGATGTCTGTGTTGGTGTGTGCGGCGCTCGGATTGAGCGCCTGTGGAGGCGGAAGCAACAGTAACGTCAAGCCCGCCGGGCCCTATGCACTACCGAGTCCCGGCTACACGCCACCAGGCGCCGGCTATACGCCGTCGACAGGCCTTGGCGACTCGGGCACCCTGACGTCGCCGACCACACCCACACCGCCGCCGACGGACCAGCCGCTCGATGTGCAGCTCTCGCTGACCCATGCCGACGCGGCGCATACCGCCGGGTTCACGGTTGCCGGCGTCACCATCGGCGTGGTCGACAGCATCATCATGAGCAACCATCCCGTGTTGGTCGGAAGGGTGAGCAAGAGCTGGTCTACATCGACCTTGAGACCAACAACATCGCCGTCGATGACGTGATCGGCCATGGCACGTGGGTTTCCGAAATCGCCGCTGGCAAGACCTATGGCAGTTTTCCGGGAGGTGTCGCACCCGGTGCCAATCTGGTCTCTGCGCGCATCCTTTCGGACTAAGCTCCGAGCGATAACGACTCGACGCCGCCGACAAAAGTGGCCGCAGACGCTGCAGCGCCCTTCCAGTACATCAACGCCGACCTAATTCATGCCACGGCTCTTTCGTCCGACCTATGCTGCAAGTAGGCTGACGCTAGCTTCTAGCGATACTAAAACCTCAACGCGAAGGGCATGCTAGTTATCTAAGTCCTTTGAGCTCAACGAATGAGAGGAAACCCTATGTTGGCCTATGTTGAACGCTACGTGCGCGACCTGGAACAGGATGCCGATTCTTTGCCACGTAGTGAAATCTTCAAAAAGCTTGGCGCACTCGGACTGGATGACTGCGGCGAGTTCCTGCTTTCCCTCCCCAACGCATCGTTTCCCCGGCTGTCGCGTTCGCTTCCCCGCATGGCGTCAGACCAGATCCAGCGCGACTGGACGGGCAACTGCGGCATCCCACTATTGAAGCAGACGCTGAATTTTGTTCGCTCAATGAGTGCGACCTACACCCGCCTTACCGGAAGAGCTGTTCAGGATGCCTCAGTTCTAGATTATGGGTGCGGTTACGGGCGCATCGCCCGGCTGATGTATGCCTACGTCGATGAGGCTAATCTGTGGGGCGTCGATCCTTGGGACCGTTCGATCGAAATCTGTCATGCGGATGGCATGGGGCCAAATTTCGTCCAGTCGGATTATTTGCCCGAATCACTGCCTGTCGCTGGTCGCACCTTCGACCTGATCTATGCGTTCTCGGTGTTTACGCACCTGTCAAAGCGTGCAACGCTGGCCTCGCTTCGCGTGCTGCGCAAGCATATCAAGCCCGATGGTGTGCTTCTGATCACCATTCGGCCGGAGGAATACTGGGCGAAGGACAGCCATACAACGCCAAAACAGAAGCATGATTTGGTTCAGCAGCACAATGACATCGGGTTTGCATTCTCTCCTCATTGCCGCGAGGCCATCGATGGTGACATTACCTATGGCGACACATCGTTCACTCTGGCGTGGCTAGAAGCAAACGCGCCCGAGTGGCAGATCGTCGCGACCGATCGGTCGTTGGAGGATTCGTTGCAGCGATATATCTTCCTGACGCCGAGGGCATAAGCATGCACGGGGAGCGCGCTTGTGTCATTTATGATCAAGTGCGCTATTAACGTGCTTTATCGAGGCCTTGCGCGCAACAAGCGACTGTGAGCGCGGCCGCGTTCGCGTAGTGGGGACCGTGGCCTAACTTGCGCAATGATGCCCGAGACTTCTTGTCTCGGCGGCCACCAAAAAAACGCTTCGCCGGTGCCGAGAGCCTGTCATCCGAAGGCCCAGCCTCTCCTTGACGCGTTGTCGCTAGGTTGCCCCCTATGCGGTGGCGTTCCGATCTCCTACGGGCGACCCGAAGCCAGTTCCTTTGGGAGGGGCGAGTCTTCTTTTGTTGGTCCGATGAAAAATAACCTAAAGAGAATAGTTAGAGCAGCTGGCCGTTGGCAGCGAAAAACTCGTTTGCAAAATGAATATCACCGCCTTCAGAGGCTAGACAGCCAACACCATGGCGCCGACGAATTAAGGCGGAGCCGCGCTTGACGCTTTTCCTCTTTCCTTCCCGGAATGGGAAGGCGCTGGCGGAAGCATCACGTCGCACCCTTGTAGAAGCGCGCCAGTGCGTGAAAACCTACGGAGCGACAACACGAAATACGGCGGTCGCGCACTAGGTGCGCTCCTACGGAGCCATCGCTATAAGAAGGCTCACGCCTTGCCGTGAAACAACTCGCGACCGATCAGCATGCGGCGGATTTCGTTGGTGCCGGCACCGATCTCGTAGAGCTTGGCATCGCGCAGCAGGCGGCCTGCCGGGAATTCGTTGATGTAGCCGTTGCCGCCCAGCGCCTGGATGGCTTCGAGCGCGACCTTCACCGCGTTCTGCGAGGCATTGAGCAGGCAGGCGGCAGGATCGATGCGCGACTTCACGTTGCCGTCGAACTGCTGGGCCACCATGTAGGCAAAACCGCGCGAGGACTGCAGCGCGGTGTACATGTCGGCCACCTTGCCCTGCATCAGCCCGAAGGTGCCGATGGGCGCGTTGAACTGCTTGCGCTCGCGCACATAGGGCAGGGTGATGTCCATGGCCGCCTGCATGATGCCGATCGGTCCGCCCGACAGTACGAGGCGTTCGGTGTCCAGGCCGCTCATCAGCACGCGCACGCCTTCGTTCACTTCGCCGACGATGTTCTCGGCAGGGATCTCGCAATCCTCGAACACCAGCTCGCAGGTGTTGGAGCCGCGCATGCCGAGCTTGTCGAGCTTCTGCGCCGTGCTGAAGCCCTTCATGCCCTTCTCGATGATGAAGGCGGTCATACAGCGGCTGCCGGCGGGACGCGGCGCGGTGCGCATGTAGACCAGCAGCACGTCGGCGTCGGGTCCGTTGGTGATCCACATCTTCGAGCCGTTGGCGACCCACACGTCGCCCTTCTTTTCCGCCTTGCAGCTCATCGAGCCGACCACGTCGGAACCCGCGCCCGGCTCGCTCATTGCCAGTGCGCCGACGTATTCGCCCGAGCACAGCTTGGGGATGTACTTGCGGCGCTGCGCTTCGTTGCCGTTATGGAAGATGTTCTGCACGCACAGGTTCGAATGCGCGCCATAGGAGAGGCCCACCGAACCGGAGGCGCGCGAGATTTCCTCCATCGCCACCATGTGCGCTAGGAAGCCCATGCCCGTGCCGCCGTATTCCTCGGGAATGGTCATGCCGAGCAGGCCCATCTCGCCGAACTTGCGCCACAGGTCGGAAGGGAACAGGTTCTCGCGGTCGATGTGATCGGCGCGCGGTGCGATCTCCTTTTCGGCAAACGCGTGCACGCTCTCACGCAGTAGATCGATGTCTTCACCCAGCGGGAACGGACGCATGCCAGCCAACTCCGAATTCAATCAAGGAGCAAATGGTAACGCGCCGGCGATGACAGGCCGTTGCGCGTCGCACAACCCGTCATGGATCAGTCGGCGTGGAACGCGTTGGCGAGCTCCGCGAGACGGTCGCGCTGGCTCAACACCTGGGCCAGCTGGCCCAGCACCAGGCGGGCCGTTTCGTTCTTGTCGCAGATCGCCATGGCTTGCGCGAAGGCTTCGTCATCGGTGGCGCTGGTGGCTTCCAGGCGGTTGGCCAGCGCGTCGGCCAGCTGTTGAAGCGCTTCCACGGTGCGCGCCCCCGCGCCTTCGACGGCATCGCGCGCGGGGCCGGAAGAGATCACCTGTCGGTTCGCTCCCAGGGCCGAAAGCATGCCCAGAAGTGTCTGCGCGGCGGCCAGGAAACGCAGCAGGAGTTCGTTGGCGCGCCGGTGCTCGCCGGGTTCGCGCAGCATGTTCGCCAGCAGGCTGCTAAGCGCTGCGTTGGCGTTGTGCGCATCGCGACGCATGATGCGATAGTCCAGGTCGTCGTGTCGGCCGTTGGAATACTGGGCCAGGATGCGTACGAGATAGTGGGCGTCGCAGCGCACGGTATCGGTCAGCACGTCATCGAGACGGCGGCCTTGCCAGTCGGGCAGGATCAACCGCATGGCCAGCGCCGAGATCGCCGCACCGATCAACGTGTCGAGCAGCCGTGGCCACATCACCTCGTAACCATTGCCCACCTGGTTGAAGCACAGCACCACGAACAACGTGATGGCAGCGGTTGCGGTGGGATAGCGGCGCAGCCGCGCCGCAAAGAACGTGACGCCGGATAGTACGATCAACGGCATCTGCCACGGGCCGAACGGCACCAGCTGAAGCGCCGCCCATCCGAGTACCAGGCCGACCACCGTCCCCGCGACGCGCTGCACCAGCCTTCGCTGCGTGGCGCCGTAGCTCGGCTGGCAGATCAGCAAGGTGGTGAGCAGGATCCAGTAACCGTGGCGCGGGTGCACCAGGTGCAGCACCACGTAGCCGGCCAACAGCGCCAATGACAGGCGCAGCGCGTGGCGAAATCGAAACGAACGCGTCGTGAGTTGTTCGCGTATGCGCTGCCACGCTTCCTTCAGCGACTGCGGGGCCGGGTTCTGCAGCAGGCCGCCATGCCGTGTCGATGGCAGGCCAATGGCATGCGTGCCCTCCAGCTGTCGGTGCAATGTCTCGAGGTTGTTGACGAGCGCCTGCACCGAACGCAGCAAAGGCTCGGCCGGCGCCTGTGCTTGCCCGCGCAGCGCGTGCATGGCGCCATGCAGGTCGTCCAATGCGGCGCGGGTCGACGCACTGGGTTCTGCTTCGTCCTGCAAACGCAGGGCGTCGGCTTTCTGTCGGCAGACGTCAGCTTCTAGCCGCAGGAGATGTTCGCAGCGGAACAGCACGTCGCTGTGAAACAACGCCTCGGCGAGCGCGTCATAAGGGTAGTGGGACGAGCTGACCCGCTCGTGCACATCCTGCGCTATGAAGTAGAGGCGCAGCATCGCAGCGCTGGTGCCACGCGGCCGGCGCGAGCCGATGCGGTCTATCAGCATCAGGCGTGCGTCGTTGAGTGCTTCCACCACGCGCTCGTTGCGCGTGGCGAGGGTCACCTGCAGTGCCTCGCGGTCGACGCCATGGACGGGCATGAAGAAGGCGGCCTTGCTTTCGAGCAGATCGGCCAGCGCCTCGAACAGCCGCGCCAGCGACTGCCGCACCGCCTGCTGTGGGGCCAGCACGCTCCACAGCAGCGAGAGCACGCCATACCAGGCGGCGCCGGCCAGCAGCCATAGCGGCTGCTGCCAGGGATTGCCCGGTGTCGTCAAAGCCGCGTCCGCGCCGATCATCGTATAGACGGCCAAGAGCAGCGTGGAGCCGGCGATCGTCGCGTACCGTTCGCTGATGGCGCCCAGCATCACGAGCACGAATGTCGACGTGAGCAGGCCCAGGCCGAACCACACGGGATAAGGAAACAGCCACTGCACCGAGAACGCGGAGACCGCGAAACAGGCCAGCGTGAGCAGCAGGGTACCGGCGCGGCTGCGCCAATGGTCTTCGGTTTCGGCGAGCGCGCACGCGATGATGCCCAGCAGCAGCGGCACCACCGCATCGTTGCGGCCATCGCCAAAGCACCATGCCACCGCGCCACCCAGCGCAATCAACACGCGCACGCATTCGGCAAAACGATCCGAGCCGCGCAGGCGGCGCCAGCGTTGGGCGAGGGCAGGTGCGGAGATCACGGTGGCAGCATAGATGATGCGCTGCATCATGCACAGCGCCCGTGCGCTGCAGGCAAAAAAACACCGGCACAAGGCCGGCGTTTTTCTTCAGGCTGGCGACAGCGCTTACTGGCCGCGCATGCGACCGGCGAAGCGCGGGCCGTTGTTGCCCATGGTCGGGAGCTTGATCTTGCCGATGGCTTCGATGCGCTCTTCGGCCAGGCGATCGGCCGCCTTGTAGGTCGGCACGCCTTCGCTCTTGGAGATTTCGAAGATGCGGCCCAGGTTGTAGTAGATGGTGCGCATCATGCGCATGGCGCGCTCGCGGTTGTAGCCGTCGATTTCCAGCGACACGTTCATCACGCCGCCGGCGTTCACGGCATAGTCCGGTGCGTACAGCACGCCACGGCGCTGCAGCTCGTCGCCGATGGCGTCGGTAGCCAGCTGGTTGTTGGCCGCGCCGCAGATGATCTTCGCCTTGATGCGGTCGATGGTCTGCTCGTTGAGCGTGCCGCCCAGCGCGCACGGCGAGTACACGTCGGCGTCGACGTCGTAGATCTCGTCCAGGCCCACGGCTTCGCAGCCCAGTTCATCGACGCAGCGCTGCACGGCATCCTTGTTGATGTCGGTGACGAACACCTTGGCGCCCTGTTCGCGCAGCAGCTTGATGAACTCGCTGCCCACGTGGCCGCAG
>Ga0209258_100482_pt1 | contig 41643 bp, 35 predicted proteins | sample Araplaol_mTSA_r2_FD_184281 | JGI IMG/M metagenome (GOLD analysis project Ga0209258, IMG submission 184281) | Arabidopsis root microbial communities from North Carolina, USA - plate scrape CL_Col_mTSA_r2 (SPAdes) (version 2) | ecosystem: Host-associated > Plants > Roots > Endosphere | place: USA...
CCCCACCTCGTCGTAGCGGCCGCCGCGCAGCAGCGCGTCGGTGGAACCGGCGGCGTAGACAGAGAAGCGCACGCCGCTGTAGTAGGCGTAGCCGCTCATGTCGGACAGGTCGAAGCCGACCTCAATGTCCGGATGCGCCGCGCGCAGGTGGCGGCCCAGCCAGGCCAGGTCGTCGAGCGCCGCGGCGATGCCGGGCAGCGCCGGCAGCCGCTCGCGCGCGCGGGCCAACACCTCGTCGCCGCCGTACAGGTCCAGCAGCGTCAGCAGCGCGCCGCGCACGGGCGCGGAGCAGCCCGCGACCAGCGTCTCGACGGCGCTGCGATCCTTCAGGGTCAGTGCGGCGACGATGTCGGCCGCGCTGTCGGCAGGCGTTCCCTCGCCGGCGAGCAGGCTGCGCACGATGCGGGCGTCGCCCATGTCCAGGACGAGGCGGCCGACGCCCGCGGCGGCCAGGCCGTCGAGGGCCAGGTCCTGGATCTCGAGGTCGGCCTCGAGCCCGGCATGGCCGTAGATCTCGGCGCCGAACTGCAGCGGCTCACGGGTGGCCAGCGGGCTGTCCGGGCGCGCGTGCAGCACCGGGCCGCAATAGCACAGGCGGGCGACGCCCTGGCGATTGAGCAGGTGGGCGTCGATGCGCGCGACCTGCGGCGTGGTGTCGGCGCGCACGCCCAGCATGCGCCCGCTCAGCTGGTCGACCAGCTTGAAGGTCTTGAGGTCGTGCCCGAGGCCGGCGCCCGACAGCAGCGACTCCAGGTGCTCCAGCATCGGCGGGATCACCAGCTCGAATCCGTAGCTGCGGGCCAGGTCGAGCAGCTTGCGCCGCAATTCCTCGATGCGCCGCGCTTCGGACGGCAGGACATCGGCGATGTGCTCGGGCAGTAGCCAAGCAGACGTCATGAGAATGCTGGAGGGGTTAAAACCAGGATTGTACCGATGTGTCCGGGCCTGCAGACGATTGTTTCGTGCCGGGCGGCACGCCAGCGGCCGCCAGCAACGGGCATTCGGGCAAGCCAGCCTTCGCGGCGCCGGCGCGGCCGGCCGGCGCCGGCGCGGACCCTCACGGCCCGAAAGCGAGCAGGATCACGGTGCCGGCCACGAGGCTGGACAGCCCCAGCAGCCGGATCTGGGCATCGCTCATCTGCAGCGCCCGCTCGAACACCCGGCGCCAGGCACCGGGATTCAGGAAAGGCAGCAGACCCTCGAGGATCAACACCAGCGCGATGGCGCTGGCGAGGATCAGCCACGTCATCTCAGTGCTTCTTGGCGGCGGCCGGCTCGGCCGCCCCGCCGGCGGTGCTGCCCGCGCCACGCATGGCCTTGAAGAAGTCGGAGCTGGAATCGACCACCACGACGTCCGACTTCTTGTTGAAGCTGGCGCGATAGGCCTCGAGGTTGCGGTAGAACTGGGCGAACTTCGGGTCGCGGCCGAAGGCCTCGCCGTAGATCTGCGTCGCCTGCGCGTCCGCCTCGCCCTTGGTCTTCTGCGCCTCGAGCTGGGCCTCGGACAGGATCACCGCGACCTGCCTGTCGGCGTCGGCGCTGATCCTCTCCTTGATGGCGCCGCCCTCGGAGCGTGCGAGGTTGGCCACCTGGGCACGCTCGGCCTTCATGCGGTTGTAGACCGAGGAGGTGACCTCGGGAACGAAGTCGACCCGCTTGATGCGCACGTCGATGATGTCGATCCCGAACGACTTGGATTCCACCTCCAGGCGATCCTTGACGTTGTTCATGATCTGGGCGCGTTCGTCGGAGAGCACGCCGCGCACGGTGTGCTTGGTGATCTCCTCGTTGAACGTCGCCTGCGTCACGGCCGCCAGGCGGATCTCGAGATTGCGCTGCTCGCCGGAGTTGTTGCGGATGAACTGGCGCGCGTCGTTGATGCGCCACTTGACCAGCCAGTCGATGACCAGGCTCTTCTTCTCTGCCGTGAAGATCGGGCCGGGCGTCGGGTTGTCGAGCGTCTGGATGCGCTTGTCGAGCATCGAGACCGTCTGCACCAGCGGCCAGTTGAAGTTCAGGCCCGGCTCGGTGATGACGGACTTGATCTCGCCGAAGGTCTTGATGACGGCCACCTTGCGCTGGTCGACGATGAACAGCGAGGACGAGGCCACCAGGACCGCGATGATCGCGATGCCGATCGCGAGGAAGATTCGATTCATGGCGTCGGCTCCTCAGCGGGTGTCGCGGTCGCGGCTGCGGGCGTTGTCGCGCGCCCGCGCGTCGTTGGCCGAGGCGTCGGACGGCGAGACGGTGACCGTCGCGGCGGCGGCGCTCGCATCGGACGGCGATGCCGCCGCCGCGGGCGTGCCGGCGGCGGGCGGCTGCCCGAGCTTGTCGAGCGGCAGCTGGATCAGGTTCGTGCCGTTGTGCGTGTCGACCATCACCTTCGTGACGTTGGAGTAGACCTCCTGCATCGCATCGATGTACATGCGGTCGCGCGTGACGGCCGGCGCCTTCTGGTACTCGGCGTAGACCGCCTTGAACCGGTCGGCGTCGCCCTGTGCCGCGTTGACGATGCGCGCCTTGTAGCCGAGCGCGTTCTCGCGCAGGCGGGCGGCGTCGCCCTGCGCCGCGGGGATCACGCGATTGGCGTAGGCCTGGCCCTCGTTCTTGAGCGCCTCGCGGTCCACGCCGGCCTTGAGCGCGTCGCTGAAGGCCTGCTGGACGGGGTCGGGCGGATTGACGGCCTCGATGTTGACGTTGACCACGAGGATGCCGGCGTTCAGCGCGTCCAGCTGCTGCTGGATCGACTTGACCAGCGACGCCGTCAGCGCGGCGCGCTGCTCGTACAGCACGGAGTCGATGCGGCTGTTGCCGACGATCTCGCGCACCGCCGATTCGGCCGCCTGCGTGACCGCCAGCTTCGGGTTGTTGTTCTCGTACAGGTAGGCCCGCGCGTCCTTCAGGTTGTACTGGACGCTGAAGCGGACGTCGACGATGTTTTCGTCCTGCGTGAGCATGGCCGAATCGGTCATGCCCGCGACGGAGGAGCCGGCGCCCGCGCCGATCTCCACCGTCGTCGTCTGGGTGAAATTGACGGTCTCGTTGGCCTGGATGGGGTACGGCCAGCGCCAGCCCCAGCCGGCACCCACCGTGTGGCTGTAGCGGCCGAAGGTGGTGACGACGGCCTGCTGGCCTTCCTGCACGATGAACGAGCCGCTGAACAGCCAGACCACCACCACGATCAGCGCGATGGCCACCACGCCCATGCCGGCGCTGCGCGCATCCGGCTGGAAGCCGTTGCCCGGATCGCTGCCGCCGCCGCCACGCTTGCTCACGCCGAAGAACGACGAGAGCTTGCGCGTGAAGTCGCGCCACATCTCCTCGAGGTCGGGCGGCCCTTCCGGGTTCTGCGCCATGAAGGCACCCAGGAGTTTGCGCAGCAACGGGCGCCGGCGCCCGGGCGGCACCGATGACGGGGAGGTGTTCTCGGGCATGTTCATGCGGAAGAAGATGGGGACGCCAGCGGAATTTTCGAGCCGTCGGCGCCGGCATTGTCGTCCAGGTCGGGCCGGGCGAAACGCTCGTCGCGCTCGAAGTCCTCGCGGGGCGCATCGCGGCTGGCGACCAGCGCATCGGCGATCGCCTGGCGCAGCGCGTCCAGGCCCTCGCCGCCGAGGGCGCTGACGAACACGCGCGGCGTGCGCACGCCGCGCTCGCCCTCGATCTCGTCGACCAGCGATTCGGGCCGCTGCGCGACGTCCAGGCGATCGAGCTTGTTGTAGACGAGGACCTGCGGCACCTCGTCGGCGCCGATCTCGTGCAGCACGCGCTGCACCTCCTCGAACTGCTCCTGCAGCAGCGGGCTGGCGGCGTCGATCACGTGCAGCAGCAGGTCGGCGTCGGCCGCCTCCTGCAGCGTGGCGCGGAAGGCCTCGACCAGCTTGTGCGGCAGGTCGCGGATGAAGCCCACGGTGTCCGACAGCGACACCGAGTCCTGCACCTGCTGCAGGTACATCGAGCGGGTGGTCGTGTCCAGCGTGGCGAACAGCTGGTTGGCGACGTAGGTGTCGGCCTTGACCAGCGCGTTGAACAGCGTGGACTTGCCGGCATTGGTGTAGCCCACCAGCGAGACCTTGAAGGTGCCGCTGCGCTCGCGCGACTTGCGCTGCGTGCGGCGCTGCTTCTTGACCTTCTCGAGGCGCTCCTTGGTCTGCTTGATGCGCTCGCCGATCATGCGCTTGTCGAGTTCGATCTGCGTCTCGCCCGGGCCGCCGCGCACGCCGGTGCCGCCCTGCTGGCGTTCCAGGTGGCTCCAGCGCCGCACGAGACGCGTCGACAGGTACTGCAGGCGCGCGAGCTCCACCTGCAGCTTGCCTTCGTGGCTCTTGGCGCGCGCGGCGAAGATCTCGAGGATCAGCGCCGTGCGGTCGGCCACGCCGACGCCCAGGTGGCGTTCGAGGTTGCGCTGCTGCGCCGGCGACAGCGCCTGGTCGAACAGCACGCCCTGCGCGTTGTGCGCCAGCACCAGTTCGCGGATCTCGTCGGCCTTGCCGCTGCCCACGAACAACGCGGGATCGGGCGCCTTGCGGCGCGCGGTCACGCGGGCGACGGGGATGTCGTCGGCCGATTCGGCCAGCAGCGCGAGCTCGTCGAGGGTGGGATCGAACGAGGCCCCGCGACCGAAATCGACGCCCACGAGCACGACGCGCGGAGGCACGCCGTGCGTGGAGCCGCCGAGCTGCGGGCCGCGGGCGCCGTGGGAGGTGTCGTCAGTCAAATCAGGACCGGCGCGCTGACGCCGGACGTGGACCGAACCGTCATTCGGGTGCGTCACCCGCGTGGAAGTTCACCGCGCGGCCCGGCACCACCGTGGAGATGGCGTGCTTGTAGACCATCTGGGTGACCGTGTTGCGCAGCAGGACCACATACTGGTCGAACGATTCGATGTGGCCTTGCAGCTTGATGCCGTTGACCAGGTAGATCGAAACCGGAACGTGCTCCTTGCGCAGCAGGTTCAGGAACGGGTCTTGTAGGAGTTGCCCTTTGTTGCTCACGATATTCTCCGTGTTGAAAGTTCGTGGATCGTGTTGGAAAGAGTTCACGTTATCACACGCGACGTACCACCCGCCCGTCTACGGGTGAACTTTATTCTTCTTTGTCGGTGAACGGGTTGCGCCCCGAGCGCATCTCGATCTTCAGCGGCGTGCCCACCAGCTTGAAGTGGTCGCGGAAACGCCCCTCGAGGAAGCGCTTGTAGGCGTCGGTGACGTGGTCCAGCGAGGTGCCGTGCACCACGATGATGGGGGGATTCATGCCGCCCTGGTGCGCATAGCGCATCTTGGGGCGGTACATGCCGTCGCGGCGGGGCTGCTGGTGCTCGACAGCCTCCATCAGCAGGCGCGTGAGCACCGGGGTGGGCATCTTGCGGTTGGCCGAGGCATGGGCGTCCTGGATGCTCTTCCACAGCGGCCCCAGGCCCTGGCGCTTGAGCGCCGAGATGTTGATCAGCGGGGCGAACTTCAGGAACGCCAGGCGCGCCTCGATGGAGCGATCGAGCATCTGGCGCTGGTAGCTGTCGACCGCGTCCCACTTGTTGATCGCGATGACCACCGCCCGGCCCGAATCGAGGATGTAGCCGGCGATGTGCGCGTCCTGGTCGGTCACGCCCTGGGTGGCGTCCAGCAGCAGCACGACGACGTTGGCGTCGGCGATCGCCTGCAGCGTCTTGATGACGGAGAACTTCTCGATCGCCTCGAACACCTGCCCCTTGCGGCGCAGCCCGGCGGTGTCGATCAGCTCGAAGCGCTGGCCGTCGCGCTCGAACGGCACCGTGATGGCGTCGCGCGTGGTGCCCGGCATGTCGAACGCCACCAGGCGCTCCTCGCCCAGCCAGGTGTTGATCAGCGTGGACTTGCCCACGTTCGGGCGGCCGGCGACGGCCAGGCGGATCGGCCGGTCCTCCGACGCGGCCTCGTCCTCGTCGTCCTCGCGCTCGTAGCCCTCGAGCGCCTTGTCCAGCAGGCTGCGGATGCCCTGCCCGTGCGCCGCCGAGATCGGATGCAGCTCGCCCATGCCGAGTTCGTGGAACTCGTTGAGCAAGGGCGACTCGGACATGCCCTCGGCCTTGTTGACGGCGATCAGCACGTTCTTCTGCGACACGCGCAGGTATCGCGCGATGTCGTGGTCCTGCGCCGACAGGCCGCCGCGCACGTCCACGACGAAGACGACGACGTCGGCCTCGGCCACGGCCTGGCGCGTCTGGCGCGCCATCTCCTTGACGATGCCGGTGGTGGAATCGGGCTCGAAGCCGCCGGTGTCGACGACGATGAACTCGATGCCGTTGTGGCGCCCGTCGCCGTAGTGGCGGTCGCGCGTCAGGCCCGCGAAGTCGGCGACGATGGCGTCGCGCGTCTTGGTCATGCGGTTGAACAGCGTCGACTTGCCCACATTGGGCCGTCCGACGAGGGCGATGACGGGTTTCACGCGGAAGGGCTCCTGCTCGCCGACGAGGTCATTCGGGGCGGAACGCGTAGACGGAACCGTCCCGCGTCGTCACCGCGATGGTGTTGCCCACGTGCACGGGGGCGCCCACCACGGGCGAGCCGTCGGTGGGCAGGCGCAGCAGCGGCGTGCCGTTGGTACGGTCCAGGAAATGGACGTAGCCCTCGAAGTCGCCGAACACCAGCACCTTGCCGACCGGCAGCATGCCGCTGAGCTTGCGGTTCTGGAACTTGTCGCTGAGCCACACCGTCTCGCCGGTGGCGCGCCTGCGCGCGCTGAGGCGGTCGCTGGCGTCGCCGGCGAAGACGTAGTCCTGGTCGGCGCCGATCGCCTGGGCACCGCCCATGTTGGTCGACCACAGCGCCGTCACGCGCTCGGCGTCGATGCAGCCGATGCCGTTCTGGAACGCGCGGATGCAGTAGACGCTTCCCACGCGCGCCGCGGGCCCGACCAGGTCGGCCAGCCGCTCCACCTCGTTGGTGCCGCGCGGCGCGGCCACCGGCACTTCCCAGCGGACCGTGCCCTTGAGCGGATCCAGCGCCGTCAGGCGCGCGCCGAGTCCGAACAGCAGCGTGTCCTGGTACGACGTCAGCACGCCGGCCTGCGACAGCGTCAGCGCGTCGCCGGCCTTGGCATAGACCCACAGGCGCTTGCCGTCGACGGCGTCGAAGGCCTGCACCGAACGGTCGACGCCCAGCACGAACACCCGCTCGCCGGCCACGAAGGGCGCCGTATAGACCGCGCTGTTCAGGTGCTGGCGCCACGTGACCTTGCCGCCGTCCAGCGTGACCAGGTCGCCGTCGCGCGTGACGACCGCCGTGAAGCGGCCGTCGCTGCCGACACCGGCGGACAGCCGGGCGCCCACGTCGGCGCGCCAGTTCTCCTTGCCGGTGGCCGCGTCGACCGACACCAGCACGCCGTTGCGCGCCGCGATGACCAGGTCGTTGCCGGCGGCGACCGCGCCCTGCGCCCCGAAGCCGGCGTTGCCGGCCAGGGCGTTGAGCGTGCTGAAGCTGGCCAGGCTCAGCTTCCAGACTTCGTGGCCCGCGATCTTGGCCTCCAGCGGCTCCAGCGGCGTGGGCTTGGCGACGTCGTCGGCGCAGCCGGCCAGCAACGCCGCGACGGCGAGGCCGGCAGCCGCGGCCAGGCGGCGCAGGTTCAGGCCCGCCTTCATCGCGCGGCTCCGGAAGCGACGCCCGAGGCCGCCGAGGCGGCCGGCGCGGCGCCCTGCGCCGTCAGCTTGGCCTCGACGAGGATGCGGTACTGCGCCGTCTCCGGCAGGCCGTCGTAGGCCGCCTTCCAGGCCTTGACGGCGGCGTCCTTCTGGCCCTGGGCCATCTCGATGTCGCCACGGCGGTCGGACACCAGCGCCGCGAACGAGGCCGGCTTGACGAGCGCGAGCTGCTTGAGCGCGTCGTCGTACTTCTTGGCATCGGCCAGCAGGCCGGCCAGGCGCAGGTGGGCGATGGCCGAATTCTCGTCGTTGCCCGCGTCGGCGACCCATTGCAGGCTGGCCATCGCGTCGGCGGCGTCGCCCTTGTCGGCCTGCGCCTTGGCGGCGAGCAGGCCGCCCAGCTGCGTGTAGGTGGCCTTGGCGTACTTGGCCTTCATGTCGCCGAAGATCTGGCCGGCGCGCTTGTCGTCGCCGGCGTCGGCCGCCGTCTTGAGCTCGCCGTACATCGTGCTGGCCTGCAGCGCCTTGTCGCGCTCCTGCTTCTGCCAGAAGTTCCAGCCCGCGAAGGCGGCCAGCAACAGCGTGACCGTCCACATGATCAGGTTGCCGTACCTGGCCCAGAACGCCTTGAGGGCGTCGACCTGTTCTTGTTCCTGGAGATCGAGTTGTTGTGCCATCGGAAATCGGTCTGTCTTGATTCGTTGGGACGCGAGGCGAAGCCTGAAGCGCCGGGAGACCGGCCCGCGCGAGCGGGCCAATCGTCGATTATGCGTTGCGCAGCTCGGCGGCCCAGGACGCGACGTCAGCCAGAGGGCGCTCGACCTGCTGCGACTCCCCTTCGCGCAAGGGCTTGAGACCCACGACGCCGCGCGCGAGTTCCTCGCCCGCGAAAACCAGCGCGAAGCGCGCGCCGCTGGCGTTGGCCTTCTTGAACTGCGCCTTCAGGCTGGGCAGGCCCTCGACGCCCTGCCCCTGCTGCAGGACCGACACGCCGCGGGCGCGCAGCGCCTCGGCCACGACCATCGCCTGGACGCGGGCCTGCTCGCCGCCCACCACGACGTAGGCGTCGGGCGACTGGTCCGGCGGCACGATGCCCACGGCCTCCAGCAGCAGCAGCAGGCGCTCGATGCCCAGGCCCCAGCCCACCGCCGGGGCGGGCTTGCCACCGAGCTGCTCGATCAGGCCGTCGTAGCGGCCGCCGCCGCATACCGTGCCCTGCGAGCCGAGCTGCTCCGTGACCCACTCGAACACGGTCAGGTTGTAGTAGTCGAGGCCGCGCACCAGGCGCGTGTTGATGCGGTACTCGAGGCCGACGCCATCGAGCACGGCGCGCACCCCGTCGAAATGCGCCAGCGTCTCCGCTCCAAGGAAGTCCATCAGCTTGGGCGCGGCGTCGATCATGGGCTGCATCGCCGGGTTCTTGCTGTCCAGGATGCGCAGCGGGTTCGTCTTCAGGCGGCGCTGCGAATCCTCGTCCAGCAGCGCTGCGTTGGCCTCGAAGTACGTCACCAGCGCGGCGCGGTGCGCGGCGCGCTCGGCGGGCTGGCCGAGACTGTTGATCTCGAGGCGGACGTGCTCGCCTTCCTTCAGGCCCAGCTCGCGCAGCAGCGTGCGCGTGAGCAGGATCTGCTCGGCATCGACGTCCGGACCGGCGAAACCCATCGCCTCGACATCGAGCTGGTGGAACTGGCGGTAGCGGCCCTTCTGCCAGCGCTCGTGGCGGAAGACCGGGCCCGTGGACCACAGGCGCACCGGCCCGTTGTACAGCGCGTTGTGTTCGATGATCGCGCGCACGATGCCCGCGGTGAACTCCGGACGCAGCGTGAGCTTGTCGCCGTTCATCGAATCCTCGAAGGAATACATCTCCTTCTCGACGATGTCGGTGACCTCGCCGATGCCGCGCACGAACAGCGCCGTCGGCTCGACGATCGGCGTCATCAGGTTCTGATAGCCATAGCGATGCAGGACCGAGCGCGCGGTCGTCTCGAACCACTGCCAGATGTTCGAGGAGGTCACGCGCGCGTCGACCTTCAGAGGGACGGACGCCGGGAAGATGTCGTTCATGCCTTTGACGGCACGCAGGATTTCAGCCATGAGCAATACGGTGCAAGCGGCCCGCGCGGGGCCGCGAAGAAGGGAGTCGCGTCGGCGACGACGGCGTGGAGGCTAGGACAGCTTCAATGCGCTGCCGTTGCTGCGCCGTAGCGACGCTCGATATATTGCTCGACGATCGCCTGGAACTCGGCGGCGATGTTGTCGCCGCGCAGCGTCAGGACGCGTTCGCCGTCGATGTAGACGGGCGCGGACGGCGCCTCGCCGGTGCCGGGCAGGCTGATGCCGATGTCGGCGTGCTTGGACTCGCCGGGCCCATTGACGATGCAGCCCATCACGGCCACCTTCATGCCTTCGACGCCCGGATAGCGCGCGCGCCACACGGGCATCTGCGAGCGCAGGAAGTCGTCGATCTGCTTGGTCAGGTCCTGGAACACCGTGCTGGTGGTGCGGCCGCAGCCCGGGCAGGCCGTGACGCTCGGGTTGAACTGGCGCAGGCCGAGGGCCTGCAGGATCTCGAGCGCGACGACCACTTCCTGCGTCCGGGCCTCGCCCGGCTGCGGGGTGAGCGAGACGCGGATCGTGTCGCCGATGCCCTCCTGCAGCAGCACCGACAGCGCCGCGGCCGAGGCCACGGTGCCCTTGGCGCCCATGCCGGCCTCGGTCAGGCCCAGGTGCAGCGCATGGTCGGTGCGCCCGGCCAGCGCGCGATAGACGGAGATCAGGTCCTGCACACCGCTCATCTTGCAGCTGAGCAGGATCTGGTCGGGATGCAGGCCGACGTCGCGCGCCGCCTGGGCCGATTCGATGGCCGAGCGCACCACGGCCTCGTACATCACCTGCTTGAGCTCCCACGGGCGCGCACGCCTGGCGTTGGCGTCCAGCAGCGCCTTGAGCAGTTCCTGGTCGAGGCTTCCCCAGTTGACGCCGATGCGCACCGGCTTGTCGTGCTTGCAGGCCACCTCCACCATCTGCGCGAACTGGCGATCGCCCTTCTCGCCGCGGCCGACGTTGCCCGGGTTGACGCGGTACTTGGACAGCGCCTCGGCGCACGCCGGGTACTCGGTCAGCAGGCGGTGGCCGTTGTAGTGGAAGTCGCCCACCAGCGGCACGTCGACGCCCATGCGGTCGAGCTGCTCGCGGATGTGCGGCACGGCGGCGGCCGCCTCGGGCGTGTTGACCGTGATGCGCACCAGCTCGGAGCCCGCCAGCGCCAGTTCCTTGACCTGGATGGCCGTCTCGATCACCTGCACCGTGTCGGTGTTGGTCATCGATTGCACGCGCACCGGCGCATCGCCGCCCACCGTGACGACGTTGCCGCCCCAGGCCACGCGCGCCTGGCGCGAGCGGCGCGCCGCCGGCCGGGCCGCGACGATGGGCTCGCCGTCGAGCAGGTAGCCGGCTTCAGGGTTGGACAGGAGGGTGTCGGTCATGGCAGGAAACTCGTGCAGGAGGATCACTTCACCTCGAGGCGGGCGACGTTGTCGCGCGTCCAGGGCGTCAGGTCCACATTGTCGCCGCGCAGCTTCAGGCGCGTGCCGCCGGCATTGCCGATCTTGACGTGCATGGGCATCGCCCCGTCCAGGCCGACCGATTCACCGGCGACCACGGTGCGCGACAGCAGCGTGCGGCCGTGCGCGTCGACGACTTCGACCCAGGAATCGGCGGAGGCGATCACCTGAAGCGGAATGCTGGGCGCGGGGGCGACGTGGGCCAGCACCTCGTCGACGCCCGGGGCGGCCGGCGCCGAAGCCGCGGCGGCCGGAGCCGGCGCGGAGGCGGTCGGCGTCGCGGCGAAGCTGGCGGAGGCCGCCGGCGCCGCGGGAAGACCCGTGCTCGCGGCCGCCGACGTCCCCGGCGACGGCGCGGCCGCGCTGGCGACCGGCAGCGCCACCGGCACCGTGGCCACGTTCGCGGGCGCCGAGGCGGCACCCGCGCCGCCCTCGGCCGGCGCAGTGGCGGCCAGGCCGTTCACGAAGGGCCGGGTCACCTTCGCCAGCCAGCCCTCGGGCACGACGAACAGCGCGATGGCGGCCAGGATCAGCACGATGACGATCACGCCCACCGGCCGGACGATCGCCGGCAGCTCGATGCCGCCGCCGCCCTGCCCGTCGCGGAACGGCGTGTTGATGCCTTCGGTGACGCCTTCGAGCGTGTTGCGCGCATGCTGGGGCAGCAGCGCCAGGACCGGCTTCGGGTCGATCTTGAGGACGCGGCAGGCGGCCTGCGCGAGCGCACGCTCGAACGTCGGGCCCTGCAGCTCGTCGTGCCGGTCGTTCTCCAGCGCCTCCAGCCGGCGCAGCGGGATCTTGAGCATCGCGGCCAGCGAGGCGAGGTCGATGCCCTGGGCCTCGCGCGCGTCGCGGATCATGCTGCCAGCCGTGGCCGGGCCCGCGTGCGGCGGCGATTCGGTGGCCGGGCCACCGGCGGCCGCGTCGTCCGCCTCGCCCGCGGGCTGCGCGGCGGCGGATGACGGCGTCGGGTCCGGCGTCAGCTCGTCATTCATCGAACTTGCCCTTTTCGAACAGCGCGGTCTCCGGCGCCTCCGGGAAGCGGCTGCGCAGCGCGTTGCCCATGGCCCTGACCTGCTCCTCCTGGCCCAGCTTGTGCTCGATGCGCGCCGCCAGCCACAGCGTCTGCGCGTTGGACAGTTCCGGCCGCATGTTGACGCGGCGGACGTAGAAGCGGGCGCGATCGTACTGGCCGCTGCGATACAGCACCTCGGCCAGGTTCACCGCGATCGCGGGATTGGCCGGGTCGACCTCGTAGGCATGCGACAGCGTCTTTTCCGCGTCCGCCAGCTTGCCCGCGCGGATCTGGCAGATGCCCTCGACCAGCATCGTGCGCGGAGCCGAGCGGTAGCCCGGTTCGGCGATGGCGCGCCTGAACTGCGCGTCGGCCGCGTCGAACTGGCGCTGCTGGCACAGGTACCAGCCGTAGTTGTGGATGAGGTCGCCGTCGTGCGGCGCGAGCTGCATCGAGCGGCGGAAGCTCTCCTCGGCCTTGTCGTTGTCGCCGAGCGCGGCGTAGATCAGGCCACGCAGGTTGTATGCGGGCGCCATGTCGGGCTTGGCCTGCAGCGCCTGCTTGACCTGGTCCAGCGCGTCGGTGGCCTGGTTGCGACTGAAGTAGGCCTGCGCGAGCTCCATGCGCGTGTTGTAGAGGCGGTCGGCGTTGGTCTGGTCGGACGCCGTCTTGATGTCGTCGTCGCCCGTGCTGTGGTAGGGGCGCTGCGGCCCGCCGGTGGTCACGCACCCCGCCAGCCCGGCCATCAGGCCCAGCGCCGCGAGCGCGGCCCTCATCCAACGCATCGATCTGGCGGGCCCTGGAACGGGATGCATGCGGTCGTGACTCACTGCTTGTGGGGTTGAGGGGCGGCGGGCGGGCCGGCTGGGGACGGCGCCGCCGCGACGATCGGGATGGCGCGGGTCATGCGACGCTGGGCGTCGGTGCGATCCTGCACCTCGCCCGCGAGTTGACCACAGGCGGCGTCGATGTCGTCGCCGCGCGTCTTGCGGATGGTGGTGACGAGCCCGGCCTCGAGCAGCACCTCGCCGAACGCCTGGACGCGGGCGTTGGACGAGCGCTTCAGGCCCGACTCGGGGAACGGGTTGAACGGGATCAGGTTGAACTTGACCGGCAGCCGGTCCTTCACCAGGCTCACGAGCCGGCGCGCCTGCGCCGGCGTGTCGTTGACGCCGTCGAGCATGCAGTACTCCATCGTGATGAAGTCGCGCGGCGCGGCGTCCAGGTAACGCTCGCAGGCCGACAGCAGCTCGTCGATCGGGTACTTCTTGTTGATGGGGACGAGCTGGTCGCGCAGCGCATCGTCGGGCGCATGCAGCGACACGGCCAGCGCGACGGGGCAATCCTCGCGCAGGCGGTCGATCATCGGCACGACGCCCGAGGTGGACACCGTCACGCGGCGGCGCGACAGGCCGTAGCCGTGATCGTCGAGCATCATGCGCAGCGCGGGCACCAGCTGCGAGTAGTTCTGCAGCGGCTCGCCCATGCCCATCATCACGACGTTGGAGATGGCGCGCTCGTTGGCGCCCAGGCCGAGCTTGGCGCGCATCTGGTGCTCGGCGTGCCACAGCTGGGCGATGATCTCGCCGGTGGTGAGGTTGCGGCTGAAGCCCTGGTGGCCGGTCGAGCAGAAGCGGCAGCCGACGGCGCATCCGGCCTGCGAGGAGATGCACAGCGTGGCGCGATCGTCCTCGGGGATGTAGACCGTCTCGACGGCATTGCCCTGGCCGACGTCGAACAGCCACTTGCGCGTGCCGTCGGCCGAGGTGCGGTCGGTGATCGCGGCCAGCGGGCGCACCTCGGCGACGCCGGCCAGCTTCGCGCGCAGCGAGCGCGCGAGGTCGGTCATCTCGTCGAAGTTGCCCACGCCGCGATGGTGGATCCAGCGGAACAGCTGGGTGGCGCGGAACGACTTCTCACCCACGCGCTCGCAGTACGCCTTGAGGGCGGACTGGTCGAGGTCGAGCAGGTTGTCGAGGGGCGGCGTCGTCATCGCGGGAATTCCGGTGGGCACGACTCGGGCCGAGCCGTGCCGCAGGGTCGCGACTTAACGCGAGTGGACTTGCATGCCGGGGAAGAAGAACGCGATCTCGTTCGCGGCCGTTTCCGGGGCGTCCGAGCCGTGCACGGCGTTGGCGTCGATCGAGTCGGCGAAGTCGGCGCGGATCGTGCCCTTCTCGGCCTTCTTCGGGTCGGTGGCGCCCATCAGGTCGCGGTTCTTCTGGATGGCGCCTTCGCCTTCCAGCACTTGCACCATCACCGGGCCGGAGATCATGAACTTGACCAGGTCGCCGAAGAACGGGCGCGCCTTGTGCACGGCGTAGAACGCCTCGGCGTCGGCTTGCGACAGCTGCATCATGCGGGCCGCGACGATCTTCAGGCCGGCGCCTTCGAAGCGGGACAGGATCTGGCCGACCACGTTCTTGGCGACGGCGTCAGGCTTGATGATCGAGAGGGTGCGTTCGGTCATTTTGATTCTCCAGAGGGCTGAAACTGAGCAAAGCCCGGTATTTTAGACCGGACGGGTGAATTTGATAAGCGAAGCGGGGACAAGGAAGCGTGTCGGCCCGGGTGAGAGCCGATTCCTGCCCCGGGGTTCAACGGCGGCCGCGCCCGCGGCCACCACCCCCGCCGCCGCCGCGATTGTTGAGCTTCTTGATGAAGGTGTCCGCGCCGATGTAGCCGACGGCCGTCTTCAGCGGGTCGGGCTGCTTCTCGCCGCCACCGCCGCCGCCGCCACCGCCGCGCTTGCCCTTGCCGCCCTTCATGAAGGCGTTGGCGTTGCCGGACACGCCGCGCTTGTCGTAGGTCTGCTGCAGCGGGTTCGGGATCGGGCCGATGGGGCCGTCGCTCTCGTCGTCGTAGTCGGCGATGACCGGACGCTCGCGCTGCTGGATCGCCCGGCGGTCGAAGGTCTGCTGCAGCGGGTTCGGGATGTAGGCCGGGTCGCCCGCCTCGCGGAACGGCGCAGGGCTCTGGTCCTGGCGGCCGCCGCGGTCGCGGTTGCGGCCACGATCGCGGTCGCGCTGCTTGGGCTGCTGCGGCTGGCCGCCGCCGCTGTTGGCGCGCTGGCCGTTCTCGCCGCGCGGCCCGCGGTCGCCGCGGTCGTTGCGCTCGCCACGCTGCGGCTTGTCGCCGCGGGGTTGCTGCTGGCCGCCGTCCTCGCGCTGCGGCTTGTAGCCGCGCTGCTGGCCGCCGCCGTTGTCGGCGCCGGCGAGCTGGCGCAGGCGGCGCACGTCGTTCTCGTCCAGATCGACCCACACCGAGCGGCGCAGGCCCTTGGGCAGCACCACCGAGCCGTAGCGGATGCGGATCAGGCGGCTCACGGCCATGCCCACCGCGTCGAACAGCTTGCGCACCTCGCGGTTGCGGCCTTCGGTGATGACGACGCGGTACCAGCGGTTGGCGCCTTCGCCGCCGCCGTCCTCGATCGACTTGAAGTGCGCCTCCTGGCCGTCGATGGACACGCCGGCCAGCAGCTTGTCGCGCGATTCCTGGTCGAGGGTGCCCAGCACGCGCACGGCGTACTCGCGCTCGACGCCGAAGCGCGGGTGCATCAGCTTGTTGGCGAGGTCGCCGGAGTTCGTGAACAGCAGCAGGCCCTCGGTGTTGATGTCGAGGCGGCCGACCGACTGCCACTTGCCGTGCGCCAGCCGCGGCAGTCGGCGGAACACGGTCGGGCGCTTCTCGGGATCGTCCATCGTGACGACCTCGCCGGCGGGCTTGTGGTACGCGATCACGCGCGCCGGCGGCGGCGCGATGCGCAGCTTGACGACGCGGCCCGCGACGCGCACTTCGTCGCCGAACGAGATGCGCTGGCCCGTGTGCGCGACCTCGCCGTTGACGGTGACCTTGCCGTCGGTGATCAGCTGCTCCATGTCGCGGCGCGAGCCGATGCCCGACTGAGCGAGCACCTTGTGCAGCTTGGGCGCGTCGGGCTCGGCGGCCAGCACACGCTTGGCCGGGATGGCGCTCTCGCCTTCGCCCAGCTCGGGTTCGTTGTCGTAGTCGCCCGACAGCACGCCGGCGAAGGTGTCGGAGACGTCGGCCGTGGAGAACTCGACGATGGGCCGGTTGCCGCGCTCCGGACGCGGACCGCGCTCGCCGCGCGCCGGCCGGCCCTCGCCGCCGTCCTCGCCGGGCTCGGCATCGGCGTCGGTCTCCGCGCTGGCATCGCCGTCGGCGTCGTCGTCGCCCCCGGCACCGTCGGTGCGCGCGCCGGGCGCGTCGTCGCCGCCAGCGCCACGGCGGCCGCGACGGCGGCGGCGGTTGCGCGAGCGGCGGCCCTCGCGGCCCTCGCCCTCGCCCGCCTCGCCGCCTTCGCCGCCCGCGGACGACGCATCGGCTTCGCCGCCCGCCTCGCCCTGCGCGGACTGGCGGCCTGCGTCTTCGGATCCATGCCCGACGGGCTCGCCGCCGGGCGCCGTGGCCTCGATCGTGGCAGCGGCCGCGGGCGTCTTGCGGGCGCGCGGCGGGCGCGGCTCGCGCACCTCCAGCACCTCGCCAGCCGGCGTCGTGTCGGCAGCCGGCGCGGACACGGGCGCCGCCGTGTCGGCGGACTCGACCGCCTTGCGCGCGCGCTTGCGCGGGGCCGCCGGCGCCTCGGCGTCGGACGCGGGCGCGTCGCCGCCGGCGGCCTCGGCGGCCTCGGCGGCCTTCTGCGCGGCGGTCTTGCGCGGGGCGCGCGGCTTCTTCACCGCGGGCGTCGCGCCCTCGGTGGCGTTCACGTCTGCCGACGCGTTCTCGGGCGTCACATCCGGGGTATCGGGACTCATTGCAGCGGACCTTGTTTCAGTGGTCTTCGGGTGATTCGGTCGCGCCGCCGGAGGCGGGCGCGTGGCCGCCGGAGGTCGGCGGCGCGTCGGTGGTCGGGTTCTGCGCGGCCAGCTGGGCGGCGTGCGCCTGGTCGGCGGCGATGGCGGCCGCGATGGCGTCGGCCTGGCGCGCCGCCTGGGCCGCCTCGGCATGCGCCAGCGTCGGCTCGGCGGGGGCGTGTGCGGGCGCCTCGGCGTGTGCCGCCGGCGTCATGTCGGCCGCGCCGGCGGCACGGGGGACGATCGTGTCGTCGCCGGTCTCGGCCTCGGTCTCGGTCTGGGCCGGCGAGCCGTCGGCATCGCCCGCTTCCGCCGCTTGCACATGCGTCGGCGCCACCGCCTCGACAGGCTCCGCGGCCACGGCGCCGCCGGCCGGCTCGGCATCGGGCCCGCCGGCTTCGCTCCCGGCGGCCGCGGTCTCGCCGCCCTCGGCGCCGTCGTCCAGCGTCGGCGCGAGCTCGAGCGAGCCTTGCACCTCGCCCAGCAGGCTGGGCTGCAGGTCGGCCAGCGCGTCGGACGGCGGCAGCCCGCCCTCGAGCGTGGGCAACTGGTCGAGGCTGGCCAGGCCCAGGTCGTCGAGGAACTGGCGCGTGGTCGCGAACAGCGACGGGCGGCCCGGGGCGTCGCGATGGCCGATGGCCTCGATCCAGCCGCGATCCTCGAGCTGCTTGATGATCTGGCTGCCCACCATCACGCCGCGGATGTCCTCGATGTCGCCGCGCGTGACCGGCTGGCGGTACGCGATGATGGCCAGCGTCTCGAGCACCGCGCGCGAGTACTTGGGCGGCTTCTCGGGGTGCAGGCGATCGAGGAACTCGCGCAGTTCGGGGCGGCTCTGGAAGCGCCAGCCCGAGGCGATCGAGACGAGCTCGACGCCGCGGCCGGTCCACTCGCGCACCAGCTCGTCGAGCATGGTGCGCAGCGTGTCGCTGCCGATCTGGTCATCGAACAGACTGCGCATCGCACGCATCGGCAGCGGCTGATTGGCACAGATCAGCGCAGTTTCGAGAACGCGCTTGGCATCCTGGGTATTCATCGACGAATTCGCGGATATCCGCCTGCTCGCGCAGGCCAATGGAAAGACCGGGTTCGGGTCAGCATGGCGACGCCATCCTTCGAGGCGCAGGCCACGCTGTACGGCCGCGTGTTCAGGGACAGGTTCCAAGGTCAAAGCGGGGCCGGCGGGCTTCGTTGAGCACTGCGCGCGGTGGAATCGCCCCATTCCTGGCTCCGGCCGACGTGTGACCGGGCGCCTTCACGGCGGGTCACGAACTCACGGGCTGGAGGTGGAATGGCCCATTGTAACCGTATTGGCGGGCCCGGCCCCGACAATCTCGCGCGGCGCGCGTCCGGAGTTTCCCCGGCCCGCCTAGCCGTCCACGTCGTCGAAGTCCTCCAGCAGGTCGTCGCCGACGATCTGCGCCCAGGCCTGCTGGAAGTCGGGCGGCGGCGCGGAGTCGAAGCGCAGCGGCTGCCCGGTGATCGGGTGCTTGAACGCCAGATGCGCCGCGTGCAGCGCCTGGCGCGCCATGCCCAGCGCGGGGCGGCCGCCATAGAGCTCGTCGGACACCAGCGGGTGCCCGCGGAACGCCAGGTGGACACGGATCTGGTGCGTGCGGCCGGTGTGCAGCGTGCAGCGCACGGCGGCGATGCCCTGGTCGTAGGCGACGAGCTCGACATCCGTCTTCGCCCACTTGCCGGTGTGGACCACGGCCATGCGCACGCGCGTCTTCGGGTCGCGCCCGATCGGCGCCTCGATCGTGTCCTCGTCGAGCTTCAGCCGCCCGTGCACCAGCGCGAGGTACTTGCGGCTGACGACGCGCGCGGCGATGTCGCGCATCAGGCCCGTGACGGCCGGCAGCGTGCGACCCACCACCATCAGGCCGGAGGTGTCCTTGTCGAGCCGGTGCACGATGCCCGCGCGCGGCAGGCCGGCCGCCGCGGGGTCGCGCGCCAGCAGGCCGTTGAGCAGCGTGCCCGACCAGTTGCCGGCCGCCGGATGCACCACCAGCCCGGCCGGCTTGTCGACGACCAGCACGTGCTCGTCCTCCCAGACCACGTTCAGCGGGATCGCTTCCGGCTGGAATGCCAGCTCGTGCGCGGGCTTGACCAGTTCGACCTGCACGCGCATGCCCGCCTTCACCTTGGCGGACGACGTTGACGAAACTTTACCGTCGACCTGGACCCGCTTGTCCGCGACCAGGTTCTGCAGATGGGCGCGCGAAAACTCGGGCGCGATGGTCGTCAGCAGCTTGTCCAGCCGCTGCCCGTGCTGCTCCAGCGTGACGGCGTGGACGCGGATCTCGGAGGACTCGTCATCGGGCTCGACCTCGTCGGGCCGCTGGTCCGCCTCGAAGTCTGAAGGGGCACTACTCATATAATTCCGGGGTTTCTTCCATGTTCGCGGCTTCGACGCCGCAGCGCAGCCCAAGCCAATGACCTTCTCGATCGCCATCCGCCGCCTCGCCACTGTCCTGGCGCCGATCGCCGTCGCCGCCACCCTGGCGGCGTGCGGCACCACCCAGGCCGAGAAGGACAACGCCACGCCGGTGGAGAAGCTCTACGCCGACGCGATGGACGACGTCGAGTCGGCCAACTACGACCGCGCGATCAAGCAACTGGACCGCATCGAGGGCAAGGCCGCAGGCTCCATTCTCGCCCAGCAGGCGCAGCTCGAGCTCGCCTACCTGTACTGGAAGACCGCCGACAAGACGCAGGCGCTGGCCACCATCGACCGCTTCATCAAGCTGCATCCGTCCAGCCCGGCGCTGGACTACGCCCTGTACCTGCGCGGCATCATCAACTTCAACGACGACCTCGGCTTCCTCGGCACCCTCAGCGGCCAGAACCTGGCCGAGCGCGACCAGGCCGCCGCGCGCGAGTCCTACCAGTCGTTCAAGCAGCTCACCGAGCAGTTCCCCGATTCGAAGTACTCGGCCGACGCCCGCCTGCGCATGGACTTCACCGTCAACATGCTGGCCGAATACGAGGTGCGCGTCGCTGCGTACTACCTGCGCCGCGCGGCCTACGTGGCCGCCGCCAACCGCGCCAAGGAATCGGTGCTCGAGTTCCCGCAGACGGCCTCCACCGCCGAGGCGCTGTCCATCATGGTCAAGGCCTACGACAAGCTGGGCCTGACGACGCTGCGCGACGACGCCCAGCGCGTGCTGGACAAGAACTTCCCCAACAGCGTTTTCAACGAGACGGCCAGGCCCAAGGCGTGGTGGAAGTTCTGGTGACCGGCCGCTTCGCCACAGCATGACCGACAGGGCCGCGTCTGCGGCCCTGGTCGTTTGCGGGCGGCCGGCAGGCCAGCCCACGTGGCTCCTGCGACTACGTGCAGGATGACGAGGCGGCGATCGCCTGGCGGGCAGCCAAGTCGCGGCCGCGCCAGCCCAGGCCCTTCGCCCTGCGCTGAAAGCCAAGCGCAGTCGCGGCTTCCCCGCCTGCCAAGACGTCAGGACCTAGTCGTCGTGCGTCAGGGCCAGCTGGCGCAGGAATTCCAGCGCCTGGCCCCCGTCGTCCAGCTGGCGCATCGGCGGCAGCGCGTCGATCAGGCGCTGGCCGTAGCGCGCGGTGCGCAGGCGCGAGTCGCAGATCACCAGCAGCCCCTTGTCCGAGACGGTGCGGATCAGGCGGCCGGCGCCCTGCTTCAGCGACACCGCCGCCTCGGCGACGAAGCAGTCGTTGAACGCGTCGCGGCCCTGCGACTGCAGGCGCTTGACGCGCGCCTCGATCAGCGGGTCGTTGGGCGGCGGGAATGGCAGCTTGTCGATCAGCACGCACTGCAGCGCGTCGCCCGGCACGTCGATGCCTTCCCAGAAGCTCTGCGAGCCCACCAGCACGCAGCCGCCGCGCGCGAAGCGCTCCAGCATCGCGCGCTTGGGCAGCGTGCCCTGCACCAGCACCTCGAGCGACGCGCCCAGCCTGCCCAGCTCGGCCTGCAACGCGTCGGCGGCGGACCGCATGGCGCGCAGCGTCGTGGTCAGCACGAAGGTGCGCCCGCGCAGCGCCGCGGCGCAGTGCGCGGCGGCACGGCCGACGCTCTCGGCGTGGTGCGCGTCGGCCGGCGCGGCAAAGCGCGGCGGCACGTAGACGCAGGAGTTCGCCTCGTAGTCGAACGGGCTGTCCACACGCAGCTTGCGGGCGTCGGCCAGCCCGGCCGGCTCGGAGAACCAGGTCAGCCCCGCGTCGTCGCCTAGCGTGGCCGACGTGAAGATCCAGGCGCGCGGCACCGCCTCGCGCTGCACGCTCAGGGGGCCGCCGATGTCCAGCGGCGACTCCACCAGCCGCGCCTGGTGCGTGGTGAGGTCGACCCAGCGCACCTGCCCTTCCGGCGCCGCGCCCTGGAAGCGCACGCACAGGCCGCGGTAGGCGTCGGCGCGGCTGCGCAGCTTGGTGAAGTCGGGCCCGATCTCCTGCATCGGCTCGAGCGTCTCGACCAGCAGCGCGCAATGCGACGCGAGCGCCCCGAGCGCGTCGGGCAACAGGCCGTCCGCCTCGACCTGCTCCCACGGCCGCCGCGTGTTGACGGTGCCGCCGCCGCGCGCGTGCGCATGCGGGCCCGCGGCCGCGAGGCGCAGCTCGCGCGCGAGCAGCTCCAGCCGTGCGGCCAGCTCCGTCCAGGGCGCGAGGCCACGCGCCTGCTGCAGGCCAGCGCCGACAAGGTCGCGCGCGAGATCGATCGCCTGGCCGGTGGCCAGCGTCTGGCCGAGGAACTGCACGCCGATGTCGACCATCTGGTGCGCCTCGTCGAAGACCGCGACGTCCACCGACGGCAGCAGCTCCGCCACGCCGCCTTCGCGCAGCGCCATGTCGGCGAAGAACAGGTGGTGGTTGACGACGACGACGTCGGCCGCCATCGCCTCGCGCCGCGCCTTCATCACCGGGCACATGGCGAACTTCGGGCATTCGCTGCCCAGGCAGTTCTCGCGCGTGGAGGTGACCAGCGGGATGACCTCGGAGCGCTCGTCCAGGCCCTCCAGCTCGCTCAGGTCACCGCTGGTGGTGGACTGGGCCCAGGTCTCGATGCGCGACAGCGCGCGGATGGCCAGGCGATCGGCGAACGTCGCCTCGGAGCGGGCGCGCTCCATCCGATACGGGCACAGGTAGCTGGCGCGGCCCTTGAGCAGCGCGGTGGTCAGCGGCACGCCCAGCGCCTCGGTCAGGCGCGGCAGGTCGCGGTAGAAGAGCTGGTCCTGCAGGTTCTTGGTGGCCGTGCTGACGAGCGCGCGGCGCCCGGCCAGCAGCAGCGGCACCAGGTAGGCGAAGGTCTTGCCCACGCCCGTGCCGGCTTCCACGACCAGCGTGGCGCGATCCTCGATGGCCTGCGCCACCGCCCCGGCCATGCTCAGCTGGCCGGCGCGCTCCAGGTAGGCGTCGTCCTCGCGCGCCAGCGGGCCATCGGCCGAAAGCGCGCGCAACACGGCCTGCACCAGGGCTGGTGCCGCATCCTCTTGACCGTCGTTCACGCTTTTTCCGGGGGAGACAGGTCGGCCTCGAGCTGCGAGATCTGGTCGCGCAGCATGAGGCGGCGCTTCTTCAGGCGCTTGAGCGCCAGCTCGTCGACGCTGCCCTGCTCGCCCGCGGCGTCGATCAGCTGGTCGAGGTCGGCGTGGGCCATGCGCAGCTCGATCAGGTGACGTTGTGGGGAATGCAGGGATTCGTTCATGGCGGCAGCCCCTCGACGGGTGCAATCACAGTTTATATTGACGGTCATGAACACGAGCATGCAAGGCTTCCGCATTTCGGCCTCGACCGGCCTGCACAAGGGCGACCGCGCCTACCAGCAGGATCAGATCGAGCTGCTGGTGCATCCGCGTATACCCGGATGCGCCCTGGGCCTGGTCGCCGACGGCATGGGCGGCAAGAGCGGCGGGCGCACGGCGGCCGACCAGGTCGTGATGACCGCCCGCCAGGTGTTCGAGCGCTTCGCGCCGATGCGCGACGACCCCACGCAGATGCTCACCAGCCTGGTCGTCGAATCGCATCTCATGATCAAGCTGACGGCCATCACCGCCGAAGAGGAGCCGCACAGCACGCTCGCCGCCTTCCTGGTGATGCCCAGCCGCCAGGCGTTCACCGTGCACGCGGGCGACTCGCGCATCTACCACTACCGCGGCGCCGAGCTGGTGCGCCGCACGAAGGACCACTCCTACGTGCAGCGCCTGATCGACGAAGGCCGGCTGACCGAGGAGAAGGCCAACACCCACCCGCAATCGAACCTGCTGACCGGCTGCCTGGGCACCCAGCAGGATCCGCCGGTGGAGCTCAACCACATCGACTACCTCGAGATCGGCGACTCGCTGATGGCCTGCAGCGACGGCCTGTGGCACTACCTCACCGCCCGCGAGATCGGCGCCATCATCAACGCGCTGTCCCCGCGCGAGGCCACCGAGATGCTGATCAGCAAGGCGCGCCAGCGCGCACGCGGGTCCGGCGACAACCTGTCGCTGGTGCTGGTGCGCATCGAGGCGATCAGTTGAATTGACGGCCCCACGGTCGCTGGCGCTCCCTGCTCCCGAGGGGCCAGCAGCGAGCGGCCCGGCAAAGCCGGTTCGGCCGCTCCCTTGATTAACAGTTGAAGCAGGCGAGCGGCAGCGCCGGGTACGACAAGAAAGTCGCCTGCGAGCGCCGTTCTCGTCAGGTCACCAGCTGACTTCGCGCTCGGGCGTCGCACCGATGCGGTGGATCGACAGGTCGGCCCCCTCGAATTCCTCTTCCTGGCTGAGCCGCAGGCCCACGACCTTGCGCAGCCCGCCATAGACGATCCAGCCCGATGCCAGGCCCCAGCCGACGGCGCCGGCCGTGCCGACCAGCTGCGCGCCGAACGACACGCCGCCCAGCCCGCCCAGCGCCGTCTGCCCGAAGATGCCGGCCGCGATGCCGCCCCAGGCGCCGCACAGGCCGTGCAGGGGCCACACGCCCAGCACGTCGTCGATCTTCCAGCTGTTCTGCGTCAGCGTGAACAGGCGCACGAAGATCGCGCCGGCCACGCCCCCGACCACCAGCGCGCCGATCGGGTGCATCAGGTCCGAGCCGGCGCAGACGGCCACCAGGCCGGCCAGCGGGCCGTTGTAGGCGAAGCCCGGGTCGTTGCGGCCCATCACGACGGCCACCAGCGTGCCGCCCACCATCGCCATCAGCGAATTGACGGCCACCAGGCCCGAGATCCTGTCCAGCGTCTGCGCGCTCATCACGTTGAAGCCGAACCAGCCCACGGCCAGCACCCACGCGCCGAGCGCCAGGAACGGGATGTTCGAGGGCGGGTGCGCGCTGATCGCGCCGTCCTTGCGATAGCGGTTGGCCCGCGGCCCCAGCAGAAGCACCGCCGCCAGCGCCACCCAGCCGCCCATCGCATGCACGACGACGCTGCCGGCGAAGTCGTGGAACGGCACGCCGAACCAGGCCCTGAGCACGCCCTGGATGCCGAAGCGGTCGTTCCAGGCCGCCCCCTCCAGCAGCGGGTAGGCCAGGCCCACGATGACGGCGGTGGCGGCCAGCTGGGGCTCCAAGCGCGCGCGCTCCGCGATGCCGCCCGAGACGATGGCCGGCACCGCCGCCGCGAATGTCATCAGGAAGAAGAAGCGCACCAGCTCGTAGCCGCTGCGCAGCGCCAGGTGCTGGGCGTCGACGAAGAAGCTGGTGCCGTAGGCCACCAGGTAGCCGATGAAGAAGTACGCCACCGTCGACACCGAGAAGTCGACCAGGATCTTCACCAGCGCGTTCACCTGGTTCTTCTTGCGCACCGTCCCCAGCTCCAGGAACGCGAAGCCGGCGTGCATGGCCAGCACCATCACGGCCCCCAGCAGCAGGAACAGGACATCGCCTTGTCTCGAAGTCTCCATTTTCATCTTTCACGAAGGGGCGTACCGCATTCCACGATGGTGCGGTTTCGAAGCCGGCGCACCAGAACGCAAAATTCGTGCGCGCAAATGAAGCGGCGGGGCATCGCTCGACGCGTCGAGGGACTTCGTTCAAACACCATTGCAGTGCATGACGCCCAATGTCGAGGCGCGCCGCCCCATTTCGGATCACCCGGCGAGGGTGCGCTCCCAGGAGCGGTCGTCGGCGGCTGCCTGGCGGGCAACGGCCCGCACGCTCCCGCGAAATGGCACGCACCATGCATCCCGGTGCGGGTCTATATTCATCCCACCCATGGAAGTCGCGCCCTCGCTCCCACCCCTGCTCGGCCTCGCGATCGTCGCGCTGGTGCTGGGCATGCGCCATGGCGTCGACGCCGACCACCTGGCCGCGATCGACGCGATGACCCGCTGCAACGCCCAGGCGCGTCCAGCGCTGGCGCGGCGCACCGGCGTGTGGTTCTCCGTCGGCCACGGCGCCGTGGTGATGGCCGTGGCGCTGGCGGTGGCCGCGACGGCCCACGCCTGGAACGCGCCCGCCTGGCTGGCGCCGTTCGGGGCCTGGGCCTCGATCGCCGTCCTGGTGCTGCTGGGCGTGCTCAACCTCGCCGCCTGGCAGCGGGCGGCCCCGGGCGCGCCCGTCGCCCTCGCCGGCTGGCGCAGCAGGCTGTTCGACGGCGCGTTTCGCGCCTGCTCGCGCCGCGCCGCGATGGGCGTGGGCATGCTGTTCGCGCTGTCGTTCGACACCCTGACCCAGGCCGCGCTGATGGCCGCCACGGGCGTCGCCCGGCACGGCCTGGCCGCGGTGGCCCTGCTGGCGGGCGCGTTCGCGGCCGGCATGATCCTCACCGACGGCCTCAATGGCTGGTGGGTGGCCAGACTGGTGCAGCGCCCGGGCGCCGGCTCTGCGCGGGCCTCGCGCGTGATGTGCGTCGCGGTCGGAGTGATCAGCCTGGGCACGGCCGCGATCGGCGCGGCGGCGCAGCTGTCGGACCCGGTCGCCGGCTGGGCGCAGGCGCACGGCGAGTGGATCGCGGGGGCGATCGTCGCCATCATGGCATGCAGCTTCGGCGCGGGCCTGCTGCTGGCGCGCCGGGACGCACCCGCTGCAGCGGCCTGAGCCCCGCGCGCGATCGCGCGGCGGCGGCGCGTCACGCACGAAACCGCGGGCGCGGGCGAACCCTCAGGTCAGGCTCGTGTCGACGTCACGCTTGGCGATGGCCAGGTACTCCTGCGACTGCATCTCCTGCAGCCGCGAGATCGTGCGTGGGAACTCGTGGGCCAGCGGGCCGTCGAGGTAAAGCTGCTCGGGCGGCACCTCGGCGGAGAGCACCAGCTTGACGCGGCGGTCGTACAGCACGTCGACCAGCCACGTGAAGCGGCGCGCCTCCGAGGCGAGGCGCGGCGACATCTGCGGCACGTCCGACAGCATCAGCGTGTGGAACTGGGTCGCGAGCTCGAGGTAGTCGTTCATCGAGCGCGGCCCGCCGCACAGCTCCTTGAAGTCGAACCACACGACGCCGCCGGCGCGCCGGCGCGCGCGGATCGCGCGGTGCTCGATGTGCAGCAGCGGGTCCTCGTCGCGCGCCTCGGCGATGTGGTCGAAGGTGGCCGCCATGTCGGCGTCCGCCTCGGGGCCCAGCGGCGTGTGGTACAGCTTGGCGTCGGTGAGCGTGCGGCGCCGGTAGTCGGTGCCGGCGTCGACGTTGATCACCTCGAGCTTCTCGTTGAGCAGCGCGATCGCCGGCAGGATGCGGTCGCGGTTCAGGCCGTTCGGATACAGGACGTCGGGACGGAAGTTGGACGTGGTGACGAACGAGACGCGGTTGTCGAACAGCGACTGCAGCAGTCGGTACAGGATCATCGCGTCGGTGACGTCGGCGATGTGGAACTCGTCGAAGCAGATCAGCCGATAGCGCAGCGAGATGCGGCGCCCCAGCTCCTGCAGCGGATCCGCGACGCCCTTCAGGTCCTGCAGTTCGCGGTGCACCTCGCGCATGAACTCGTGGAAGTGCAGCCGCACCTTGCGCTTGAGCGGCACGGACTGGAAGAAGCAGTCCATCAGGAAGCTCTTGCCGCGCCCCACGCCGCCGTACATGTAGACGCCGCGCGGGATCGGCGGGCGCACCAGCATCTTGGTGAGCGCGTTGGAGCGCCGCGACTTGTACGCCACCCACTCGTCCTCGCAGCGCTGCAGCGCCGCGACGGCGTTCAACTGCGCGGCGTCGGCCTGGAAGCCGCGCTCGGCGAGGGTCTGGTGATAGAGCTCGGTAACCGTGGGCATGAACTGTTGATCAGCGTCGAATTCCGACGACGGAGGGGTCTGGCACCTCCTCGGATCGCGCAGCGATTCGAGGCAATGCCTGACCCCGAACCCAAGGGCGAGGCCTCAGCGCAGCCGGGCTCAGGCATTGCCTCGCTGCGGCTGCGCCGCAGCGAGGAGATGCCAGACCCCTGCGGATCAGAAGTTGAGGGTGCGCTTGTCGATGGCCAGCGCCGCTTCCTTGGTGGCTTCCGACAGCGACGGGTGCGCATGGCAGATGCGCGCGATGTCCTCGGCCGAGGCCTTGAACTCCATCGCGACGCAGGCTTCCGAGATCAGCTCCGAGACCATCGGGCCGATCATGTGCACGCCCAGGATCTCGTCGGTCTTCGCGTCGGCGATGAACTTGACGAAGCCGGTGGTGTCACCCAGCGCACGGGCGCGGCCGTTCGCGAGGAACGGGAACTGGCCGGTCTTGTACGCGCGGCCTTCGGCCTTGAGCTGCGCTTCGGTCTGGCCGACCCACGCGATCTCGGGGCTCGTGTAGATGACCCAGGGCACCGTGTTGAAGTTGACGTGGCCATGCTGGCCCGCGATGCGCTCGGCCACCGCGACGCCCTCTTCCTCGGCCTTGTGCGCCAGCATCGGGCCCCGCACGACGTCGCCGATGGCCCACACGCCCGGCAGGTTCGTGCGGCATTCGCCATCGACCACGACCATGCCGCGTTCGTCCAGCTTCAGGCCGACCGCCTCCGGGTTCAGGCCGATCGTGTTGGCGACGCGGCCGATCGAGACGATCAGACGGTCGACGGCCAGCACCTGCTCGGCGCCCTTGGCGTCCGTGTACGACACCTTGACGCCCTCGCCCGACGCATCGACCTTCGTGACCTTGACGCCCAGCTCGATCTTGAGGTTCTGCTTGGCGAAGGCCTTGGCGGCCTCCTTGGCGACGGCCTCGTCGGCGGCCCCCAGGAACGCGGGCAGCGCCTCCAGGATGGTGACCTGCGCGCCGAGGCGGCGCCACACCGAGCCCATCTCCAGCCCGATGACGCCCGAGCCGATCACCCCCAGCGTCTTCGGCACCGCGGGGATGCGCAGCGCGCCGTCGTTCGAGAGGATCTTGTCCTCGTCGAACGGCGCGCCGGGCAGCGCGCGCGGGTTCGAGCCCGTCGCGACGATCACCTGCCTGGCGACCAGCGTCTCCTCGGCCGCGCCGGCGACCTTGATCTCGTAGCCGCCATCGACCGCCTTCACGAAGCTGCCGCGGCCGTGGAAGAACGAGACCTTGTTCTTCTTGAACAGGTAGAGGATGCCGTCGTTGTTCTGCTTCACGACGCTGGACTTGCGCGCCAGCATCTTGCTCACGTCGATGGCCAGGTTCTCGAGCTTGATGCCGTGGTCGGCGAAGCCGTGGCCGGCATGCTCGAAGTGCTCGGACGACTGCAGCAGCGCCTTGGACGGGATGCAGCCGACGTTGGTGCAGGTGCCGCCCGGGGCCGGGCCGCCCTTGTCGTTCTTCCACTCGTCGATGCACGCCGTGTTGAAGCCGAGCTGCGCCGCGCGGATCGCCGCGATGTAGCCGCCGGGGCCGCCGCCGATGACGACGACATCAAAATTCTTAGCCATAGATCTTTCCTAAATTCGGGCCGAAGGCCCGTCTACTGCACCGGCGCTGCCGGCCGCGCATCCCGAACGAGGTTCAAGGGAGCGCTGAACCGGCTGCGCCGGGCTGCTCGCGGCCGCCCCCTCGGGGAGCAGGGAGCGCCAGCGACCGTGGGGGCTCGATGACTGGGGCTCAAATGTCAAACAGCAGGCGCGAAGGATCCTCGAGGGCATCCTTCATCGCGACCAGGCCCAGCACGGCTTCGCGGCCGTCGATGATGCGGTGGTCGTAGGACATCGCCAGGTAGTTCATCGGGCGGATGACGATCTGGCCATCGACCACCACCGCGCGATCCTTGGTGGCGTGCACGCCCAGGATGGCCGACTGCGGCGGGTTGATGATGGGCGTGGACAGCATCGAGCCGAACGTGCCGCCGTTGGAGATCGAGAACGTGCCGCCGGTCAGCTCCTCGAGCGACAGCTTGCCGTCCTTGGCCTTCTGGCCGAACTCGGCGATCTTCTTCTCGATCTCGGCGAACGTCATCTGGTCGGCGTTGCGCAGGATGGGCACCACCAGGCCGCGCGGCGAGCCGACGGCGATGCCGATGTCGAAGTAGCCGTGGTAGACGATGTCGTTGCCGTCGACCGAGGCGTTGATCACCGGATAGCGCTTGAGCGCGGCGACGGCGGCCTTGACGAAGAAGCTCATGAAGCCGAGCTTGACGCCATGCTCCTTCTCGAACTTCTCCTGGTACTTCTTGCGCAGCGCCATGACGGGGGCCATGTCGACTTCGTTGAAGGTGGTCAGGATGGCGTTCTGGGACTGCGACTGCAGCAGGCGCTCGGCGACGCGGGCGCGCAGGCGCGACATCGGCACGCGCTGTTCCGGGCGGTCGCCCAGCATCGGCGCGACCGGCGCGGCGACCGCGGGCAGCGGCGCCTTGGCGGCCGGCGCCGGGGCGGCGGCGACCGGGGCAGCCGCGGGCTTGGCGCCGCCCGCGACCGCGCCCAGCACATCGCCCTTGGTGACGCGGCCGTCCTTGCCGGTGCCGGCGACGTCGCTCGTCTTCAGGTTGTTGTCGGCCAGCAGCTTGGCGGCGGCGGGCATCGCCACGTCGCCCTTGCTGCCGCCGGCGGCGGCAGCGGCGGCTTGGGCGGGCGCCGGGGCGGCGGCCGCCTGGGCCGGCGCAGGGGCCGGCGCGGGCGCGCTGGCACCGGCAGTGGCCGTGGTGTCGATCTTGGCGATCAGCTGTTCGGCACCGACGGTGGCGCCGTCGGCCTGCACGATCTCGGTGAGCACGCCGGCGGACGGCGCGGGCACCTCGAGGACGACCTTGTCGGTCTCGACCTCGATCAGGATCTCGTCGACGGCGACCGCGTCGCCGACCTTCTTCTTCCACTGCAGCAGGGTTGCTTCAGTCACCGACTCCGACAGCTGCGGAACCTTCACTTCAACGATGGCCATGAATATTCTCTTTGTGTGTACGTGGACGCGAGCCCGGCCGTGAGGCGCCCGTTCCCGTCAGGAACGCGGCGCCACGGCCGGCGTGCGATGTCTTACTTGCTCAGGATGAAGCCCTTGAGCTTCGTGAAGGCCTGCTCCAGCAGCGCGATCTGCTGCTCCTGGTGCAGGTGGGCGTAGCCCACGGCGGGCGAAGCCGACGCCGCGCGACCGGCGTAGCCGAGCTTCTGGCCCTCGAGCATGTTCTCGTGGATGTAGTGCTGCACGAAGAACCAGGCGCCCTGGTTCTGCGGCTCGTCCTGGCACCACACGATCTCGGTGGCCTGCGGATACTTCTTCATCTCCGCCTGGAACGCCTTGTGCGGGAACGGGTAGAGCTGTTCGACGCGGATGATCGCGACGTCGCTCGACTTGCGCTCGGCGCGCTTCTTGACCAGGTCGTAGTACACCTTGCCCGAGCAGGCGATCACGCGCTTGACCTTCGCCGCGTCGATCGTCGCGTCGAGCTCGGGGATCACCGTGCGGAACTCGCCCTTGGTGAACTCCGACATCGGCGACGTGGCGTCCTTGTTCCGCAGCAGCGACTTCGGGGTCATGATGACCAGCGGCTTGCGGAACGCGCGCACCATCTGGCGACGCAGCAGGTGGAAGATCTGGCTGGCCGTGGTGGGCTGCACGATCTGCATGTTGGTGTCGGCGGCCAGCTGCATGAAGCGCTCCAGGCGCGCGGAGCTGTGCTCCGGGCCCTGCCCTTCGTAGCCGTGCGGCAGCATCATCACCAGGCCGTTGGCGCGGCCCCACTTGACTTCGCCCGACGCGATGAACTGGTCGATCACGACCTGCGCGCCGTTGACGAAGTCGCCGAACTGGGCCTCCCAGATCACCAGCGTGTTCGGATCCGACGACGCATAGCCGAACTCGAACGCCAGCACCGCCTCTTCCGACAGGATGGAGTCGATGACGACGAACGGCGCCTGCTTGTCGGTGACGTTCTCCAGCGGGATGTAGGTGCCGGTGTCGAACTTCTCGCGGTTCTGGTCGTGCAGCACGGCGTGGCGGTGCGTGAACGTGCCGCGGCCCGAATCCTCGCCCGACAGGCGGATCGGGTAGCCCGAGGCCACCAGCGAGGCGAACGCCATGTGCTCGCCCATGCCCCAGTCGACGTTGATGTCGCCGCGGCCCATCGCCGCGCGGTCGGCCAGCACCTTCTCGACCAGCGGGTGCACCTTGAAGTTGCCGGGCACCTGCGTGATGCGCTCGGCCAGGCGCTTGAATTCGGTGACGGGGATCGCCGTGTCGGCGGCGTCCGTCCACTTCTTGCCGAGGAACGGCGACCAGTCGACGGCGTACTTGCCCTTGAAGTTGGTGAGCACCGGGTCGCGGGTGTGGCGGCCGGCGTCCATCGCGGCGCGGAACTCCTTGACCATGTCGTCGGGGCCGGTCTCGCCCAGCACGCCCTGCGCGACCAGCTTGTCGCCGTAGAGCTTGCGGGTGCCCGGATGCACGCCGATCTTCTTGTACATCAGCGGCTGAGTCAGGCTGGGCGTGTCCTGCTCGTTGTGGCCCAGCTTGCGGAAGCAGACGATGTCGACGACCACGTCCTTGTTGAACTGCTGGCGATAGTCGAGCGCGAGCTGCGTGCACAGCACGACCGCTTCGGGATCGTCGCCGTTGACGTGCAGCACCGGGGCCTCGATCATCTTGACGACGTCGGTGCAGTACAGCGTCGAGCGCATGTCGCGCGGGTCGGAGGTGGTGAACCCGATCTGGTTGTTGATGACCAGGTGCACCGTGCCGCCGGTGTAGTAGCCGCGCGTCTGCGCCAGCGCGAGCGTCTCCATGACCACGCCCTGGCCCGCGAAGGCGGCGTCGCCGTGGACGATGACCGGCAGCACCTGCGCGCCGGTGGCGTCGCCGCGGCGATCCATGCGCGCCCGCACGGAGCCCTCGGCCACCGGATTGACGATCTCCAGGTGCGACGGATTGAACGCCAGCGACAGGTGGACCGGGCCGCCCGCGGTGGTGATGTCGCTGGAGAAGCCCTGGTGGTACTTCACGTCACCCGAGGGCAGGTCCTCCGGCGCGGTGTGGTCGAACTCGGCGAACAGGTCCTTGGGCATCTTGCCCAGGGTGTTGACCAGCACGTTCAGGCGGCCGCGGTGGGCCATGCCGATGACGACTTCCTGCACGCCCTTGCTGCCGGCGCGCTGCACCAGCTCGTCCATCGAGACGATGAAGCTCTCGCCGCCCTCGAGCGAGAAGCGCTTCTGGCCGACGAACTTGGTGTGCAGGTAGCGCTCCAGGCCTTCGGCCGCGGTCAGGCGGTCGAGGATGTGCTTCTTCTGCTCGGCGTTGAAGGTGGGCTTGCCGCGGATCGCCTCGATGCGCTCCTGCCACCAGCGCTTCTCGCCGGGATCGGTGATGTGCATGAACTCGGCGCCGATGGTGCCGCAGTACGTCTCGCGCAGCGCCCGCACGATCTCGCGCAGCGTCATGTTCTCGTTGGCCGAGAAGTACGTGTTCGTCGCCGAGAACGTGATGTCCATGTCGGCTTCGGTCAGGTCGTAGAACGCCGGATCGAGCTCGGGGATGCGCGGACGCTCGGTGCGCTTGAGCGGGTCGAGGTCGGCCCAGCGCGAACCCAGGAAGCGGTAGGCGGCGATGAGCGACTGGACGTGGACCTGCTTGCGGGCGATCGCCAGGTCGGTGGAACTGGCCTTGACGGCGAAGGCGTTGGCCTTGGCGCGCTGCGCGAAGGACTCGATCACCGGCGCGTGGGGCACGTCGCGGGAGTCGGAGCCGTCCGCCGCGGGAACGTGCTGGAGCGCGTCGAAGTAGGCGCGCCACGTGTCCGGCACGGAGCCGGGGTTCTCGAGATAGGCCTCGTACATCTCCTCCACGTACGGCGCGTTTCCGCCGAACAGGTAGGAGTTGGACCTGCTTTGTTCCATCATTTCTTCGCTCACTTTCGCCCCGGTTTCCAGGGCTACGATGGGTTGGACAACCTTCCGCGGCCCGGCTCTACCGGTAGGCGGATTGCAAACGCCTTGCTGCGGATCGGATGCCAGCAAGGGGACACAGAAGGACTATTGGGGTACTTCAGACCATGAATGTAGCACTTACCCTGAGTCAATGCCTTTGCACTTCTGTCCGGAAAACATGGACTTTCTCCGCGGATTCGCAGGTGAAACACCCTGTCACAGTGGGGGCCATGTCCCGCCAGGTCATCCGGCTCCATCCCGCCGCCCCCGCCAAGCCCGCCGAGACCGCGCCGTGCAACGGCTGCGGCGTCTGCTGCGCGGCGGAGCCCTGCCCGGTCGGCGTGCTCGTCAGCGGCCGCCGCTCGGGCGCGTGCGCCGCCCTGTCGTGGAATGACGACAGCGGCGTGTACCGCTGCAGCCTGGTCGCCGACCCGCGCGCCATCCTGCCCCGGCTGCCCGCCGCGCTGGCGCCGGCCGCGAGCCGCCTGGCCCGGCGCTGGATCGCCGCGGCGAGCGGGTGCGACAGCAGCCTGGTGGTCGAGGCGCCCTGAGCGGGTCCTTGCCGGCGGCCTGCGCCGGGTTCAATATCGAGTTCGGACACAGGCGCCGCGCCGGCGCCCTGCCCGCCTGGAGGCGGAACTCGCCATGGCCTTCGAGAACGTCTGGGAACCCGGAGGGGTCACGACCCGTTTCACCGGCTTCGTCACGGCCGCGGAGTACGTGCGGTCGGCCGAGGAGATCTGCGCCGACCCCCGCTTCGACACGCTTCGGTTCGTCATCAAGGACCTGCTGGCCATCACCGGCCACGCGATCGAACCCGAGGCCTGCGACCCGATCGCCGCGATCCGCCATGGCGCGCGCTACACGAACCCGAACATCTACCTCGTGCTCCTGACCACGGACGAACGCCTGCAGACCCTGGCCCACCCGGGGACGGACTCGTTCCTGCACGGGCTGTACGAGTCGCACGCCTTCGCGAGCGACGAGGCCGCCCGCCGCTGGCTGGTCGCGCAGCCGCCGCTGGCGCGGCCCAACGGACGCCTGCGCCGCGCCTCGGCCTGAGGCACCCGACCGCCCATGAAAAAAGCGCCCCGCAGGGCGCCTTCGCCGTCGCGCGCCGCGCGTTCAGGCGAGCGCGAGGCGCTTGCGCGCGGCGGCGTATTCGTCGGACAGGCGCTTGACCAGCGTCGCGGTCGGCACGATGGACTTGACCGCGCCCACGCCCTGGCCCGCACCCCAGATGTCCTTCCAGGCCTTGGCGGCGCCGGCGCCCGCGAAGTTCATCTTGCTGGCGTCGCTGGTGGGCAGGTTGTCGGGGTCGAGGCCGGCCTGCGTGATCGAGCCGCGCAGGTAGTTGCCCAGCACGCCGGTGAACAGGTTCGAGTAGACGATGTCGTCGCTCGTGGACGCCACGATCATCTGCTTGTAGCCGTCGGACGCGCGCGCCTCGTCGGTGGCGATGAAGGCCGAGCCGATGTAGGCGAAGTCGGCGCCCATCGCCTGCGCGGCCAGCACGCCGTCGCCGGTGGCAATCGCGCCGGACAGCGCCAGCGGGCCGTCGAACCACTCGCGGATCTCCTGGATCAGCGCGATCGGGTTCTTGACGCCCGCGTGGCCGCCGGCGCCCGTGGCCACGGCGATCAGGCCGTCGGCGCCCTTGTCGATCGCCTTGTGCGCGAAGGTGTTGTTGATGATGTCGTGCAGCACGATGCCACCCCAGCCGTGCACCGCGGCATTGACGTCCTCGCGCGCGCCCAGCGACGTGATCACGATGGGCACCTTGTACTTGGCGCACACCTGCATGTCGTGCTCGAGGCGGTCGTTGCTCTTGTGCACGATCTGGTTGATCGCGAACGGCGCGGACGGCGCCTCCGGGTGCGCGCGATCGTAGGCGGCCAGCGTCTCGGTGATCTCGGAGAGCCACTCGTCGAGCAGTTCGGCCGGGCGCGCGTTGAGGGACGGCATCGCGCCGACGATGCCGGCCTTGCACTGCTCGATCACCAGCTTCGGATTGCTGATGATGAACAGCGGCGACCCGATGACGGGCAGGCGCAGGTTGGCGAGGGCGGCAGGGAGCGGGCGGCGGGTCGTGGACATGTTCAGAATGCTTCCAGGGGCATGGCGAGGGTGCCTTCGGCACCGTCGACGATCGAGTCGCGGATGCCCGCGGCCTTGCTGAGGATGTGGTCGCCGTAGAAGCGCGCGGTGGCGATCTTGGCCTTCATGAAGGTGGCGTCGTCGCCGGCGGCGGCGCGCTCGGCGGCCACCAGCAGCGCGCGGCCCATCTGCCAGCCACCCACCAGGTTGCCGGCCAGCATCAGGTAGGGCACGGAGCCGGCAAACGCGGCGTTGGGGCTGCCCTTGGCATGGCTCGCGATGAAGCCGACGGCGTCGACGAAGGCCTCGCGCGCCGCCTTCAGGCGCCTGCCGAACGCCTGCGCGTCCTTGTCGGTCGACGCGGCCAGCGCCTTTTCCGTCGCCTCGATGCGCGCGGCGATCGCCCTGGCGGCGGTGCCGCCGTCGCGCGCGGTCTTGCGGCCGACGAAGTCGTTGGCCTGGATCGCGGTGGTGCCTTCGTAGATCGTCAGGATCTTCGAATCGCGCATGTACTGCGCGGCGCCGGTCTCCTCGATGAAGCCCATGCCGCCGTGCACCTGCACGCCCAGGCTTGCCACCTCGATGCTCATCTCGGTGGAATAGGCCTTGACCAGCGGCACCATGAATTCGTAGAACGCCTGGTTCTCGGCGCGCACCGCCGCGTCGGGGTGCTCGTGGGCGGCGTCGAACGCGCTCGCGGCCACCAGCGCCATCGCGCGGCAGGCCTCGGTGTAGGCGCGCATCGTCATCAGCATGCGGCGCACGTCGGGGTGGTGGATGATGGGCGCGGCCGTCGTCATCGAGCCGTCGACCGGGCGCGACTGCACGCGGTCGCGGGCGTACTCGACCGCCTTCTGGTACGCCCGCTCGGCCACCGCGATGCCCTGCACGCCCACGCCGAAGCGGGCCGCGTTCATCATGATGAACATGTATTCGAGGCCGCGGTTCTCCTGGCCCACGAGATAGCCGACGGCGCCGCCGTGGTCGCCGAACTGCAGCACGCAGGTCGGGCTCGCCTTGATGCCCATCTTGTGCTCGATGCTCACGCAGTGTGCGTCGTTGCGCGCGCCCAGCGAGCCGTCGGCGTTGACGAGGAACTTGGGCACGATGAACAGCGAGATGCCCTTGACGCCCTCGGGCGCGCCCGCGACGCGCGCGAGCACGAGATGGACGATGTTCTCGGCCATGTCGTGCTCGCCCCAGGTGATGAAGATCTTGGTGCCAAACACTTTGTACGTGCCGTCGGCCTGGGGCTCGGCGCGCGTGCGCACCAGCGCGAGGTCGGAGCCGGCCTGCGGCTCGGTCAGGTTCATCGAGCCCGTCCACTTGCCCGAGAGCATGTTGGGCAGGTACTTCTCCTTCTGCTCGTCCGAGCCGGCCGTCAGCAGCGCCTCGATCGCACCGTCGGTCAGCAGCGGGCACAGCGCGAAGCTGACGTTGGCCGAGTTGATCATCTCGCCGCAGGCGGCGCCGATCAGCTTGGGCAGGCCCTGGCCGCCGAAGTCGGTCGGGTGCTGCAGGCCCTGCCAGCCGCCCTCGCCGAACTGCCTGAACGCCTCCTTGAAGCCCGGCGTGGCGATGACCTGTCCGTCCTTGAAGAACGACGGGTTGCGGTCGCCCTCGACGTTCAACGGCGCCACCACGTCCTCGTTGAAACGGGCGCACTCCTCGAGCACGGCCTGCGCGGTGTCGAAGCCGGCGTCCTCGAACGCGGGCAGCTTGGCCAGCTCGTCGATGCCGGCCAGCTCCTTCATCACGAAGAGCATGTCCTTGACGGGGGCACGGTAGGTCATCTTTGTCTCCACACTGGCAAAAAAAGGGGCGCCTCGGCAAGCGCCCCGCTGTTCGAGTTCCACGACGCCCCGCTCAGTCCAGCGCGCGGCCGCTCCGGAGCGGCCCGAGCGCCCCCTCGGGGGGCTGCGAGCAAAGCGCCCGGGGCTCGTCGTTCAGAGCGCCTTGATCATCTCGGGGACGGCCACGAACAGGTCGGCGACCAGTCCGTAGTCGGCCACCGAGAAGATCGGGGCTTCCTCGTCCTTGTTGATCGCGACGATGACCTTGGAGTCCTTCATGCCGGCCAGGTGCTGGATCGCGCCCGAGATGCCGCACGCGACGTACAGCTGCGGGGCGACGATCTTGCCGGTCTGGCCCACCTGCCAGTCGTTCGGGGCGTAACCCGCGTCCACGGCGGCGCGCGAGGCGCCGAGCGCCGCGCCCAGCTTGTCGGCCAGCGGCGTCAGCACTTCGTTGAACTTCTCGCTCGAGCCCATCGCGCGGCCGCCCGAGACGATGATCTTGGCGGCGGTCAGCTCGGGGCGATCGAGCTTGGCGATCTCCTTGCCGACGAACGTGCTCTTGCCGCCATCGGCGACGGCGGCGATCGTCTCCACCGCGGCCGAGCCGCCCGTGGCCGCGGCCGAGTCGAAGCCGGTGGTGCGCACGGTGGCGACCTTGACCGGCTGCGAGCACTGCACCGTGGCGATGGCGTTGCCGGCATAGATCGGGCGCTCGAAGGTGTCGGCGCTGACGACCTTGCTGATGTCGCTCAGCTGGCCGACGTCGAGCTTGGCGGCCACGCGCGGGGCGACGTTCTTGCCGTGCGCGGTGGCCGGGAAGAAGAGGTGGCTGTAGCCCGAGGCGACGGCCAGCACCTGCGCGGCGACGTTCTCGGCGAGCTGCTCGGCGAGCGATGCGCCGTCGGCATGCAGCACCTTGGAGACGCCCGCCACGGCGGCCGCCGCTGCGGCGGCGGCGCCGGCATTGGCGCCGGCCACCAGCACGTGGACATCCCCACCGACCTGCGTCGCGGCGGTGATGGTGTTGAGCGTCGCGCCCTTGAGGGTCGCGTTGTCGTGTTCGGCGATGACGAGGGTGGTCATGTCGTTGTCTCTTCAGATGACTTTGGCTTCGTTCTTGAGCTTCGCGACGAGGGTCGCGACATCGGGCACCTTCACCCCGGCACCGCGCTTGGGCGGCTCGCTGACCTTGAGCGTCTTGATGCGCGGCGCCACGTCCACGCCGAGCGCCTCGGGCTTGAGCACCTCGAGCGGCTTCTTCTTGGCCTTCATGATGTTGGGCAGCGTCACGTAGCGCGGCTCGTTCAGGCGCAGGTCGGTGGTGACGATGGCCGGCAGCGACAGCTTGAGCGTCTCGGAGCCGCCGTCGACCTCGCGCGCGACGGTGACGGAATCGGCCGCCAGGTCCACCTTGGAGGCGAACGTCGCCTGCGGCAGGTCGGCCAGCGCCGCCAGCATCTGGCCCGTCTGGTTGCAGTCGTCGTCGATCGCCTGCTTGCCCAGGATCACGAGGCCGGGCTGTTCCTTGTCGACCAGTGCCTTGAGCAGCTTGGCCACGGCCAGCGGCTGCAGTTCGGCGTCGGTCTCGACCAGGATGGCGCGGTCCGCGCCGATGGCCATCGCGGTGCGCAGCGTCTCCTGGCACTGCGTCACGCCGCAGGAGACGGCGATGATCTCGGTCACGACGCCCTTCTCCTTCAGGCGCACGGCCTCCTCGACGGCGATCTCGTCGAAGGGGTTCATGCTCATCTTGACGTTGGCGATGTCGACGCCGGTGCCGTCGGACTTCACGCGAACCTTCACGTTGTAGTCGACGACGCGTTTCACGGGCACCAGAACCTTCATGACGCAGAACTCCTCAGGGGCAATTGACGTTAACGTAAACGGAATACGGGTTGATTCTAGTAGTCTGGCGCCCGCGGCAGCCTTCTTGTCGAAGCAACTTTCCAAGAATAAAACGAACGGTCGTGCTATTTTAGATGAGGCGCTCCAGGATTCCAATAGACTTCGAGGCCATGTCGCGCCAAGCCAACCCTGTTCCCGCCTCGCCGTCTCCGGCGCCCCAGCCGCTGCGCATCGGCATCTTCGATTCCGGCGTCGGCGGGCTGTCGGTGCTGCAGGCCGTGCGCACCCGCCTGCCGCACGCCGAGCTGCTTTATGCGGCGGACACTGCCTTCGCCCCGTACGGCGACCGCACCGAGGAATTCCTGTGCGACCGCTCCGAGCGCATCGCGAGCTTCCTGCGCGAACAGGGCGCGCAGATGATCGTCGTCGCGTGCAACACGGCCACGGCCGCCGCCGTCGCCCGCCTGCGCGCGACCTGGCCCGCGCTGCCCGTGGTGGGCGTCGAGCCCGGCGTCAAGCCCGCCGTGGCGCTGAGCGCGGCGCATCGGATAGGCGTGCTCGCCACCACGAGGACGCTCGCCAGCGAGAAGTTCCGCCGCCTGGCCGAGGCGCACGCCGCAGGCGCGCAGCTGGTGCTGCAGCCCTGTCCCGGCCTGGCCGATGCCATCGAGTCCGCCGACGACGACGCGATCGACTTGCTGGTGCAGCGCTACTGCGCCCCGCTGCGCGACGCCGGCGTCGATGTCGCCGTGCTCGGTTGCACCCACTACGTGTTCGCCCGCGCGTTGTTCGAGCGCGCCCTGCCCGGCGTGCAACTGGTCGATACCGCCGAGGCCATCGCGCGCCAGACGGCGCGCTTCGCCGACGAACTCGTCGCCCGCGGGCTGGCCGATGCCGACGCGACCCGCCCATCCGTCCTGCGTGCGTGGAGCAGCGGCTCGCCGCACGTGCTCGAGTCGTTCGCCCGGCGCTGGCTGGACGCCCGGGTCGACGTGCGCGAAATGCGCTGCTGAGCGCGCGCTGCAAGCCCCGTCCGCCTTCGTGAACCCGTCAGCGCCCGCCCCTGCGCGCGTCGCGCGCCACGCGCGCGAGCGGCCGTCCACGCAGATGCGCCGCATGCGCCACGCGGCGCTGGGCCGCTGCATGTACTGCCTCGCGCCCGGCGGGCCCGGCATCGCGCTCACGGAGGAACACCTGGTGCCGCGCGCCCTGGGCGGCCGGCCGACGCTGCGCGACGCGGTCTGCGAGCCCTGCCGCCGCCTGACCGGGCGCCGGGAGCAGCTGACGCTGGACCGCGAGTTCGCAGTGCCCCGGACGCTGCTCGCGATGAAGCGGCGCCGCGCCCGCGCGCACGGCCCGAGCCGCCTGCCACCCGTGGTGCTCGCGGGCGGCGACGGGTCGCCCGTGACGCTGGCCGCCGACGCCTTCCCGCGCACGTTCGCGCTGCCCGTGTTCGAGCGCGCCGGGCTGCTGGCGGGGGTCGAGCGCGCCGCCATGCCGGCCCGGGTCGACTTCGTCCCGTGCACGCTGGACCTCGGCACGATCGCGCGCCGCACCGTCGCCGCCGCGCCGCGCCTGCCGGAGCCCGCCGCCTACGCCCACTCGATCGCCAAGTGGGCCTACGCGCTGGCCGTGGCCGAGAGGGGACCGCGATGCGGCGACACGCAGGCGCTGCGGGACCTGATGCTCGGGCGGCGCGAGGACGTGTTCGCATTCGTCGGCTCGGCCCCGCAGCGCGCGCCGGCCTCGCGCGAGTGGCTGCACGACGTCGCCTTCCACGAGCAGGACGGCTGGCTCGTGGCGACGCTGGCGCTGTTCGCGTCGGCGGGCATGGCGCCCTACGAGATCGTCATCGGGCGGTCGACCGGCGCCTGAGCCCGTCTTTCACCCGTGCGAAGCGGCGTGCGCGGACGATCACTTGGCGACGGCGCCGATGTCGACGGCGCTCTTGCGGGCCGTGCCGTAGAGATCGTCCCGGACCAGCGCGCTTGCCGTGGTGCTGCCCACGCCGATGGCCGGACTGCCCGTGGCGAGATGGAAGTCGGTGCCGGCGGCCACGAACCTCGGATCGGCATGCACGGTGCCGACGGCGAACGCAGGGACGGCGTCGCTGCCGTTGAACCAGAGATTGTTCAGCCACGCGCCTTCGAGACCGCTGAACCCGACGCTGCCGCCGAGGTTCGTCTTGCCGCTGGCCGAATAGAAGATGTTGTCGACGAAGCTCACCGAGCCCGCCAGCAGGCCCCAGTCGTTCGACACGGCCCCGTAGGCGTTCTTGATGCCCGAGATGCTGGTGTTGTAGAACGTGTTCGACCAGACCTTCGCGCCGGACAGGTCGACCGTGTTGAAGCGCAGTCCCGAGTACTGCGTGTTCAGCACGAGGTTGTCGTAGACGCGGATGTTGGCGCCGCTGCCGTCGGCCAGGTTGATCCCGTGCTTGCCGACGCCGTCGACCACGTTGTGATGGAACGCGACGTTGTTGGTGACGGTCGAGAAGCCGCCGTTGGTATAGATCTGCAGGCCGTTGCCGCCGGTGATGCGCTCGATCACGTTCCAGCCGATGTCGTACGAGCCGTCGTCGTCGATGTAGATGCCGTGGTTCTCCAGCGGGTTGGTCGCCTGGCCCTGTGCGCACGCGATGTCATGGATGTCGTTGCCCAGGATCACGACGCCCGTGCCCTCGCCGCTGATGCCGCCCGCCTTCGCGTTGCCGGGCGACGCGAGC
>Ga0209258_100483_pt1 | contig 41572 bp, 36 predicted proteins | sample Araplaol_mTSA_r2_FD_184281 | JGI IMG/M metagenome (GOLD analysis project Ga0209258, IMG submission 184281) | Arabidopsis root microbial communities from North Carolina, USA - plate scrape CL_Col_mTSA_r2 (SPAdes) (version 2) | ecosystem: Host-associated > Plants > Roots > Endosphere | place: USA...
GCAGGATCTTGCCCACGTTGCTCTTGGGCAGGCTGTCGCGGAACTCGATCAGCTTCGGGCGCTTGTAGCCGGTGAGGTTGTCGTGGCAGAACTTCTTGAGGTCTTCCACGGTGAGGTTCGGATCCTTGCGCACCACGAACAGCTTCACCACTTCGCCGGAATGCTCGTCCGGAATGCCAACCGCGGCCACTTCGGCCACGCCCGGATGCTGCATGACGACGTCCTCGACTTCGTTCGGGTACACGTTGAAGCCCGATACCAGGATCATGTCCTTCTTGCGGTCCACGATGTAGACGTAGCCGCTTTCGTCCATGCGGGCGATGTCGCCCGTATGCAGCCAGCCGTCGGAGCCCAGCACCTTGGCGGTTTCTTCCGGACGCTGCCAATAGCCCTTCATCACCTGCGGGCCGCGCACCATCAGCTCACCCACCTCGCCGATCGGCAGTGGCTGGTTTTCTTCGGACCAGATGGCCACGTCGGTGGAAGGGATCGGCAGGCCGATCGAGCTGTTGTAATCCTTGAGGTCGAGCGGATTGATGCAGGCGGCAGGCGAGGTTTCGGTCAGGCCGTAGGCCTCTACCAGGGTGCAACCGGTCACTTTCTTCCAGCGCTCGGCCACCGCGCGCTGCACGGCCATGCCGCCGCCCAGGCTCAGGTGCAGGCGCGAGAAATCGAGTTCCGCGAACCCCGGCGTGTTGAGCAAGCCGTTGAACAGCGTGTTGACGCCGGTGAGCGCGGTGAAGTTGGACTTCTTCAGTTCCTTGACGAAGCCGGGCATGTCGCGCGGATTGGTGATCAGCCAGTTGAGGCCGCCCAGGCGCATGAACACCAGGCCGTTCGCCGTGAGCGAGAAGATGTGATACAGCGGCAGGGCAGTGATGATCACTTCTTCGCCCGGCTTGGCATTGGCGCCGATCCACGCACCGGCCTGCATCATGTTGGCGACCATGTTGCCGTGCGTGAGCATGGCGCCCTTCGCAACGCCGGTAGTGCCGCCGGTGTACTGCAGGAAGGCGATGTCGTCGTGACTCAGCTGCACCTTGGGCAGCGGATACGAGGCGCCTTGAGACAGGGCATCGCGGAAGCGCACCGCATGCGGAATGCTGTACGACGGCACCATCTTCTTGACGTTCTTGAGCACGAAGTTGATGGCCACGCCCTTGAGGCCGAGCAGGTCGCCGATGCCCGTGGTAATGACGTGCTTTACTTCGGTCTCTGCCAGCACCTGCTGCAGCGTGGCGGCGAAGTTGTCGAGCACCACGATGGCCTTGGCACCCGCGTCCTCGAGCTGGTGCTTGAGTTCGCGCGCGGTGTACATCGGGTTGGTATTGACCACCACCATGCCTGCGCGCAACGCGCCGAACAGGGCGATGGGGTACTGCAAAACGTTGGGCATCATGATCGCGACGCGATCACCCTTGTTGAGCTTGAGCACTCCGGTGAGGTAGCCGGCGAACTGGCGGCTCAGCTCATCGATCTGTCCATAGCTGAGCTGCTTGCCGAAGCTGGCGAAGGCGGGGCGCTGGCGGAAGCGCTCGAACGCTTCTTCCACGACGGCGGCCACGGAGGCGTACTGGTTGGTGTCGATCTGCGCGGGGACGCCTTCCGGGTAGTGGGCCAGCCACGGACGCTCGTTGCTCATGTGGAATCCAAAGCTCCTTCGTTGTTCGGCCCGTTGGTGATGGTGGCACGGCTGGGGCAAGATGGCGACGCGGCATTGGAGCATACGCTCGCGTATAGCGGCAAGCCGCGCCGCAGCGAGCTTCCAGGGGGAACGTCCGTGCGAAAACTGCTTATGAAACCGCTGCTTTGCGGTGCGTTGGCGCTCTGTCTCGTGGCCTGCCACCGGGCGCCCGACGAAAGTCGGGTGCGCCAGGGTATCGAAACCGCCGAGCATGCCGCGGAGCAAGCGGATGCCTCGGCGCTCGGCGACGTGCTCACCGATGACTTCACCGGCAACAACGGCGAAATGGAGCGTCGCCAGTTGATCGGCCTGTTGCGCGCGGCGGCATTCCGCGGCGAGACGATCCATGCGTTGACCGGTCCGGTGACGGTCGAGCAGCGGGGAGACCGCTATGTCGCGCGCTTCACCGTCACGCTGACCAGCGGCGGCAAGCTGCTGCCCGCGCAGATCGGTGTGTACGAAGTGGAGACGGCGTGGCGGAAGGACGGTCGCGAGTGGCGCTGCTACTCGGCCATATGGAAGTCTGCGTAGGCCGCCATCGAGCCCGGCGTTGCCTTTTTTGTGGGAGCGCACCCTGTGCGCGACAAGCCTACGAAGCGGTGACGCTGCGAGGCTGCGGTCGCGCACAGGGTGCGCTCCCACATTTGAGAGGAGAGTCGAACGGTGCGCATTGGTTCTTCTGTAGGAGCGCACCCTGTGCGCGACAAACCTACGAAGCGGTAGCACTGCGAGGCTGCGGTCGCGCAAAGGGTGCGCTGCCACATCTGAGAGGAGATTCGAACGGTGCGCACCGGGTCTTCTGTAGGAGCGCACCCAGTGCGCGAAAAGCCTACGGAGCGGTAGCACTGTGAGGTTGCGGTCGCGCACGGGGTGCGCTCCTACAATCGACATTAGGGAACGGAGTGCCACCAAAGAAAATGCCGCCTGCTGGCGGCATTTTTCTTCTAACCGAACGACCGGCGACTCAGGCCGCGGACTTCTTCCCCGCCAGCTGTCGCAGCACGTACTGCAGGATGCCGCCATGGCGGAAGAACTCGCGCTCCTTCGGCGTAAGCAGCAGTACCTTCACCTTGAAGGACTTCTGGCTGCCGTCGGCGCGGGTGGCGGTGACTTTCGCGGTCCTCGACTCACCGCCGTCCAGGCCGACAATGTCGAAGGTTTCCTTGCCGGTGAGGCCCAGCGTCTGCGCGTTCTGGCCGTCTTCGAACTGCAGCGGCAGCACGCCCATGCCGACCAGGTTGGAGCGGTGGATGCGCTCGAAGCTTTCGGCGATCACCGCCTTCACGCCCAGCAGCAACGTGCCCTTCGCGGCCCAGTCGCGCGAGGAGCCGGTGCCGTATTCCTTGCCGGCGATGACTACCAGCGGCGTCTTGTCGGCCTTGTACTTCATGGCCGCATCGTAGATGGCCATCTGCTCGCCCGAAGGCACGTACTGCGTGTAACCGCCTTCGACGCCGTCCAGCATCAGGTTCTTGATGCGGATGTTGGCGAACGTGCCGCGCACCATCACGTCGTCATTGCCGCGACGCGAGCCGTAGGAGTTGAAGTCCTTCGGGTCCACGCCCTTGCTGATCAGGAAGCGGCCCGCCGGGCTGTCCTTCTTGATCGAGCCGGCCGGCGAGATGTGGTCGGTGGTGATGGAGTCGCCGAACAGACCCAGCACGCGTGCGCCGTGGATGTCCTCCACCGTGCCCGGCTCCTTGCTCATGCCGTCGAAGTAGGGCGGATTCTTGATGTAGGTGGAATCGTCCCACTTGTAGACGTCGCCGTCCGGCGAGGCGATCTGGTTCCAGCGGGTATCGCCCTTGAACACATCCGAGTAGCTCTTCTCGAACATGTCCGGATTGAGGGCGCTGCCCACGATGTCCGAGATTTCCTGGTTGGACGGCCAGATGTCCTTCAGGTACACCGGCTGGCCATCGTTACCCTTGCCCAGAGGATCCTTGGTGAGGTCGATGTCCAACGTGCCGGCCAGCGCATAGGCGACCACCAGCGGCGGGGAGGCGAGATAGTTCATCTTCACTTCCGGATGCACGCGGCCTTCGAAGTTGCGGTTGCCCGACAGCACCGATGCCACCGCGAGGTCGCCTTCGGCGATGCCTTTGCTGATCTCCACCGGCAGCGGGCCGGAATTGCCGATGCAGGTCGTGCAGCCGTAGCCGACGATGTAGAAGCCGACCTTCTCCAGCTCCTTCAGCAGACCGGTCTTCTCCAGGTAATCGGTAACCACCTTCGAACCCGGGCCGATCGACGTCTTCACCCACGGCTGCGCCTTGAGCCCCCTGGCGGCAGCCTTCTTGGCGACGAGGCCCGCGCCGAGCATGACGCTGGGGTTGGAGGTGTTGGTGCACGAGGTGATGGCGGCGATGACTACTGCGCCGTCGCCGAGCTTGAAGGATGCGCCATCCTTCTCCACGCGCACGCCCCCGTCGGTGATGTCGTTAGCCGGATTGCCGATCGCAGCCGAGCCGCCTTCGGCGATGAAGTCCGCCGTTTCCGAATTGCGCGGGCGACGGTTGGCGGTAAGCGGACCGACGGCATCCTGGAAGCTCTTCTGCACGCCTTCGAGCAGAACGCGGTCCTGCGGGCGCTTGGGGCCAGCCAGTGACGGCTTCACGTCGGCGAGATTGAGCTCCAGCGTGGTGGTGAAGCGCGGTTCCACCGCGTTTTCGTCATGCCACATGCCCTGCGCCTTGGCATAGGCTTCGACCAGCTTGATCTGTTCTTCGCTGCGGCCGGACAGGCGCAGATAGTTCAGTGCTTCCTGGTCGATCGGAAAGATGCCGCAGGTGGCGCCGTATTCCGGCGCCATATTGCCGATGGTCGCGCGGTCGGCGAGCGCCAGATGCTTCAGGCCACTGCCGAAGAACTCCACGAACTTGCCCACCACGCCGAGCTTGCGCAGCATCTGCGTGACGGTGAGCACGAGGTCGGTGGCGGTGACGCCTTCGGACAACTTGCCGGTGAGCTTGAAGCCCACCACTTGCGGAATCAGCATGGAGGACGGCTGGCCCAGCATGGCTGCCTCGGCCTCGATGCCGCCCACGCCCCATCCCAGCACGCCGATGCCGTTGATCATGGTGGTGTGCGAGTCGGTGCCGAACACGGTGTCCGGATACGCCCACGCCTGGCCGTCCTTGTTCGCGGTGAACACCACGCGTGCGAGATGCTCCAGGTTCACCTGGTGCACGATGCCGGTACGCGGCGGCACCACCTTGAAGTTGTCGAATGCCTTCTGGCCCCAGCGCAGGAACGAATAACGCTCCTGGTTGCGGTGGAACTCGATCTCGACGTTTTTCTCCAGCGCGGACTCCGAACCGTACACGTCGACCTGCACGGAGTGGTCGATCACCAGTTCGGCCGGCGCCAGCGGATTGATTTGCTTGGCATCACCGCCCAGCTTCACCACGGCATCGCGCATCGCGGCCAGGTCCACCACGCAGGGCACGCCGGTGAAATCCTGCAACACGACGCGCGCCGGCATGAAGGCGATTTCGGTATCGGGTTCGGCCTTGGCGTCCCAGTTGGCCACGGCCTCGATTTCCTTGGCGGTGACGTTGACGCCGTCCTCGTGACGCAACAGGTTTTCCAGCAGGATCTTCAGCGAGAAGGGGAGGGTCTTGAGATCGAATCGCTGGCCGAGCTTGGCGAGGCTGGCGATCTGGTACGGGCTGCCGTTGACGGTGAGGGTGTCGCGGGTGGCGAATGAATCCAGCATGGGCTAACTCCTGTTGCTTGAGTCTGGCGAACGCGCGGACGCGTAGCTTGGGGATCCTAAGGCACGGAACGTGAGGGTAATTGCAAGGTTGGCCTCGTCCTTACGTGCGCCGATAACAGTGTGACTGGAGTGGCGAGCATGGGGCGGGCCGGCATTGCGTCCTCGTCGTTGCCGGTCGATGCCATTCAGTTTGGGCCAAAACCGGGGTGGCGCAAGAGACCCGATCGGGGATTGCGCCAGGTTCGCATTGCAAGATTTCGAACGCTGGCGGAAGCGTTGTCTTGCGTTGCGGCGCTTGTGTCGCGGCTGGCAAAATATGGGGCTGTCATGCCGCCCCAAAGCGGTGTGGCCACAAGGTTTTGCGCCTTGTCGAGCGCCGGTAGCGGCCACGCGGAACTCCCTTGGGCGAATCCGCCGCGATGGTGCAAACCATCGCTCGCTGCCCCTTACGTTGTTCACCGGACGAGATCACATGCTTATCGCCTACCGCCAACACGTTGCCGAGCGCGCCGCGCTGGGTATCCCGCCGCTGCCGCTGTCGGCCCAGCAGACCGCCGACCTGATCGAGCTGCTGAAGAATCCGCCCGCGGGCGAGGAAGCCTTCCTGGTGGACCTGATCACCAACCGCGTGCCGGCGGGTGTGGACGATGCGGCCAAGGTCAAGGCCTCGTACCTGGCGGCCGTGGCGTTCGGCACCGAAAAGAGCGCGCTGATCTCGCGCGAGAAGGCCACCGAACTGCTGGGCACCATGCTCGGCGGCTACAACATTCATCCGCTGATCGAGCTGCTCGACGACGCGCAGGTCGGCACCGTTGCCGCCAATGCACTGAAGCACACGCTGCTGATGTTCGATGCCTTCCATGATGTGAAGGAAAAGGCGGACAAGGGCAATGCCAACGCCAAGGCCGTGCTGCAGAGCTGGGCCGACGCCGAATGGTTCACCAGCAAGCCGGAAGTGCCGCAGAGCCTGACCATCACCGTGTTCAAGGTGCCGGGCGAAACCAACACCGACGACCTGTCGCCGGCACCCGATGCCACCACGCGTCCGGACATCCCGATGCACGCACTGGCCATGCTGAAGAACAAGCGCGACGGCGCGCCGTTCCAGCCGGAAGAAGACGGCAAGCGCGGTCCGATCCAGTTGATCCAGGATCTCGCCAAGCAGGGTCATCTCGTGGCCTACGTGGGCGACGTGGTCGGCACCGGTTCCAGCCGCAAGTCGGCGACCAACTCCGTGCTTTGGTGGACGGGCGAGGACATCCCGTTCATCCCGAACAAGCGCTTCGGCGGCGTGTGCCTGGGCAGCAAGATCGCCCCGATCTTCTACAACACCATGGAAGACGCTGGTGCGCTGCCGATCGAACTGGACGTCTCCCAGATGGAGATGGGCGATGTCGTCGAGCTGCGTCCGTATGAAGGCAAGGCGCTGAAGAACGGCGAAGTGATCGCCGAGTTCCAGGTGAAGTCCGACGTACTGTTCGACGAAGTGCGCGCCGGTGGCCGCATTCCGCTGATCATCGGCCGTGGCCTCACCGCCAAGGCACGCGAAGCGCTGGGCCTGCCGGTCTCCACGCTGTTCCGCCTGCCGCAGCAGCCGGCCGATACCGGCAAGGGCTACACGCTGGCGCAGAAGATGGTCGGCCGCGCCGTTGGCCTGCCGGAAGGCCAGGGCGTTCGCCCGGGCACCTACTGCGAGCCGAAGATGACCTCGGTGGGCTCCCAGGACACCACCGGTCCGATGACCCGCGACGAGCTGAAGGACCTGGCTTGCCTGGGCTTCTCGGCCGACCTCGTGATGCAGTCGTTCTGCCACACCGCCGCTTACCCGAAGCCGGTGGACGTGAAGACCCACCACACGCTGCCGGAATTCATCAGCACCCGTGGCGGCATCTCGCTGCGTCCGGGCGACGGCGTGATCCACTCCTGGCTCAACCGCATGCTGCTGCCCGACACCGTCGGCACCGGTGGCGACAGCCATACCCGTTTCCCGATCGGCATTTCGTTCCCGGCCGGTTCCGGCCTGGTGGCCTTCGCGGCCGCCACCGGCGTGATGCCGCTGGACATGCCCGAATCCGTGCTGGTGCGCTTCAAGGGCGAGCTGCAGCCGGGCGTCACCCTGCGTGACCTGGTCAACGCGATCCCGCTGTACGCCATCAAGCAAGGTCTGCTCACCGTTGCCAAGCAGGGCAAGAAGAACATCTTCTCGGGTCGCATCCTCGAGATTGAAGGTCTGCCGAATCTCAAGGTGGAGCAGGCGTTCGAGCTGTCCGATGCTTCGGCCGAGCGTTCCGCCGCCGGCTGCACGGTGCACCTCGACAAGGCCCCGATCATCGAATACATGAACAGCAACATCACGCTGCTCAAGGTGATGATCGCCCAGGGCTACAAGGATCCGCGCAGCCTGCAGCGCCGCATCAAGGCGATGGAAGCGTGGCTCGCCAACCCGCAGCTGCTGGAGCGCGATGCCGACGCCGAATACGCCGCCGTCATCGAGATCGACCTGGCCGACGTGCACGAGCCCATCGTGGCCTGCCCGAACGACCCGGACGACGTGAAGACGCTGTCCGACGTGGCCGGCGCCAAGATCGATGAAGTGTTCATCGGTTCGTGCATGACCAACATCGGTCACTTCCGTGCCGCATCGAAGCTGCTGGAAGGCAAGCGCGATATCCCGACCCGCCTGTGGGTGGCTCCGCCGACCAAGATGGATCAGGAGCAGCTGACCGAGGAAGGCCACTACGGCGTGCTCGGCACCGCCGGCGCACGCATGGAAATGCCGGGTTGCTCGCTGTGCATGGGCAACCAGGCGCAGGTGCGCGAGGGCGCCACGGTGTTTTCCACCTCCACCCGCAACTTCCCGAACCGCCTTGGCAAGAACTCCAACGTGTACCTGGGCTCGGCCGAGCTGGCCGCGATCTGCTCGCGTCTGGGCAAGATCCCGAGCAAGGAGGAGTACATGGCGGACATCGGCGTGATCAACGCCAATGGCGAGAAGATCTACAAGTACATGAACTTCAACCAGATCGCCGACTACCAGGATGTGGCCGATACGGTCACGGCGTAAATCGGCCGGTTGTACGGAAACGGAAGGAAGGGCGGCGCAAGCCGCCCTTCTTTTTTTGCCGCCACCTCGCTCCCTCGTACGATCCCACCCAGTGGGCGACCGTGGCGTATCGGCGTTACCGCTTCGTAGGCTTGTCGCGCACTGGGTGCGCTCCCACAACGGACGATCAGGAGATTAGGGAAACAGCCATCTCTGGTGGGAGCCCACCCTGTGGGCGACCGCGGCGCATCGACATCACCGCTCCGTAGGCTTGTCGCGCATAGGGGGCGCTCCCACAGAGGTAGGTTTATTCGGCGCGGCGAGGATGAGTAACCCCGCGCCGCGTTCTGTCGTTTATGCTTCCGCCGTCCCACCGCCCGCAGGCAGCGCATGATCTCCAGCCATCTCTCGGTAGTTTCGTTGCGCGATCTGATGCTGGTGCAGGCCGTGCATCGGCATGGCAGCTTCAATAGTGCGGCGCGGGCGATGCATATCAGCCCGTCGGGACTGTCGCATCAGGTGCAGAAGGTGGAGCAGGCGCTCGGTGCCCCGTTGTTCGAACGTGGCGGCCGTCGCGTGGTGCCGACGGCGGGCGGTCAGCGATTGTTGGAGCAGATCGATGCCGTGCTGGCCGCGGCGGACCATCTGCAGCAGGTGGCCCGTGCGGGCGAAGTGGCGTTCGGTGGCGAATTGCGCCTCGGTGTACCGGCTTCGCTTGGCCCGTATCTCCTGCCGCATCTGATTGGTCCGTTCCCCCAGCATTTCCCCGGCACGCGACTGAGCCTCTCCGAAGGCAAGCCGCGCGGCCTGCTGCGTCGCCTCAACGAAGGCGAACTCGACGCCGTGCTTGCGCCGCGGGTCACGCCGGTGAGCGGCGTGGCGGTGCGCCCGTTGTTCTTCGAGCCGTGGGAGGTGATGTTCCGCGCCGACCACGCTCTCGCCGGCAAGCGCACCGTGTCGTTGGAACAACTGGAAGCAGGCGATGCCACGCTGATGACAGAGAGCCACTGCGAGGACATCCTCGGCGGTGGCCATGTGCAGGACGTCAGCCTGGAAAGCCTCGCCGCTTTGGTGGAGCTGCGTGGTGGTTACGCGCTGGTGCCGGCCCTTGCGCATGACCGCCTGGCATCGATGCCGAATGTGGTGCTTGCCAAGCTGAAGGGTCAGCAGCCGGGGCGCGAGATCGCCTTGTACTGGCGTGAAGCCTCCCCCTGGCATGCGGACCTGCAGAACTTCGCGTTGCTGCTGCGCAAATTGGCCAGGCAACGTCCCGGGCTCAAGCTCGCTGACGAAGCCACGCCTTAGCCTCCTTCCCATCGGGAGAGGGGCGGGGAGCGGTTGGGGCTTGCGCAGGCCTGCATCTTTCGCTCCGCCCGAACCCTCATCCGGCTGCCGCCACCTTCTCCCGGAGGGAGAAGGATCCACGTAGTGGATTTGACGCAGACCAGGCCATCTGCGCGTGGTTCGTCTCTTAGCCCCTCTCCCACCGGGAGAGAGGATGGGGAGAGGGTGAGCTTGCGCAAGCTTTCATCCTTCGCTCCGCCCGAACCCTCATCCGGCTACCGCCAACTTCTCCCGAAGGGAGAAGGAATACATATCGACGTGATGCAGAGCTCAGTCGAACTGCGGTGCATGCAGGCTTGCCTCTTAGCCCCTCTCCCACCGGGAGAGGGGTTGGGGAGAGGGTGCGGGACTTGCGCAAGCCTTCATCATTCGCGCTGGCCGGACCCTCATCCGACTGTCCCCACTTTATCCCGCAGGAAGAAAGGCTCACTCACATAGCGACCGGCACGTTCCTCAAAAATCGAGCTCTTGCGAAGCGCACAGATAATCGATCATTGGCGCCACCCGCTTGTAAGTCTCGACCAGCCACGGCAGCAGCTCCGATGAGCACGCCAGCTTTTCGTCAAAGCCTTCGCCGCACGCAAAATCCTTGCGCTTGATGTCGTCGATCAACTCGTGATTCGGATCGAAACCGCGCGGCGGGCGGCTCAGCGATTCGCCCCAGAATTCGAAATGGTCGCGGAAGGTCTTGCTCTGCGTGGCGCGCTTCCATGCTTCCGGATTGTCGGTAAGGAACTCGCGGATGCGCTTGAGCGCGTCGGATTCCGGATGCCACATGCCGCCGCCCGCGAAGCTGTCGCCGGGTTGCAGGTGCATGTAGAAGGATGGCGCGTGCACTTCATTGCGACGCTCGTGGAAGAAGCGCGCGCCTTGCCACGGCTTGTACGGCTGTTTGTCGTTGGAGAAACGCGTGTCGCGATAGATGCGGAACAACGAGCCGCCGTTCTTGCGCGGGTCGGCGCGGTAGTGCGGGCTGATCTTCTTCAGCGGCGCCTGCAGGTCGGTGATGAGCGCGAGGAACGGTTCGCGCACGTCGCGTTCGTAGTTGTCCTTGTGAGCCTGGAACCATTCGCGGTTGTTGTTGCGGTCGAGCGAGCGCAGGAAGCCGAACGTGGCGGGCGTGAAGTAGGCAGTCGGCATGGTGATGATCAGGCGGTGAGAATGGCAACGTCGTCGGCAAGCTGTTCGCCCCATAGCTGCAACTGGTCGAGCAGCGGAAGCTTGTCCTGGCAGTTTGGATCGGCGCGCAAGGCTCCGATACGCGCGAAGTAATCATCCAGGGTGAGGTTGGTCAATGGCGTCGGTTTCAACAGGCGATCACGGCGGAACGCCAGCCAGCGCGCCTGTTCCTCGTCACTCAGGGTGTCGGGCCAGTTGCGTGCGCGATAGCGGAACAGCAGCTCGGCATAACGCGGGTCGCGAAAAGGAAAAGCACGTTGTCCGAGTTCGGCAGGCGGCGTGCCGCGCACTTCAGCCAACAGGCGCTTGTCCGCGTCTGGCAGGAAGCCGCCATACAGCGCGAGCTCGGGATCCTGCGGCGGCGGCAGGTCGGTCGCACGTTGGAATACGCGCCGCAGTTTCGCGGCTAGTCCGTCGGCGCTCGCCAGCATGTCGCGATGGGCCTGCACTTGCGCCAGGTCGATCTGCAGACGCTCCAGGTCCACGCCCTTGAGCGCCGATAGCGGCGCCAGCGCGGGGGCGCGATTGGCGCGCACCGTCCGCAGCGGGATGCGCGCGACGCCTTCTGGCAGATCCGCGCGCGCCGTGAACACGCGGTCGGCAATCTCCTCCTCGCCAAGCGCAAGCAACTCGGAGGGATCGGTTGCCAGGTCATATACGATGATCTCGCCCTGGCGGCTGGGATGCGCAGCCAGCGGCACGACCACCGCCAGGCAGTGCCGGCTTGACGGATAGCGCGAAGAAACATGCACGACGGGCGTCATCGCCGTCATGTCCAACAGCTCGAACACGCGCTGCTTGCGGCGCAGGTTGAAGTACCAGTCCCACAGGCGCGGCTGCCGCACGCGGATCAGCCGGGCGAGGTCGATCAACGCATGCACATCCGACAGCGCATCATGCGCACGCTCCTGATGCAGGTGGTTCGCCGTGGCCAGGTGTTCGAGCTTGAAGCTCGGCGTGCCGTCCTCGCGGGTCGGCCACACGATGCCTTCGGGGCGCAGCGCCTGGCACATGCGCACCAGATCGATCAGGTCCCAGCGCGAATTGCCGTTCTCCCACTCGCGGCCATAAGGCTCATACATGTTGCGGTACAGCAGCTGGCGGGTGACTTCGTCGTCGAAGCGCAGCGAGTTGTAGCCCACGCCGCAGGTGCCGGGCTGGGCCAGCTGCTCATGCACACGGGCGGCGAAATCCGCTTCGTTCACGCCCTCGCGTTCAGCCTGCTGGGGTGTGATGCCGGTGATCAGGCAGGCTTCCGGATGCGGCGGCATCTCCCGGGGCGGCTTGCCGAAGAACATCACGGGTTCGTCGATGATCTCCAGGTCGAGGTTCGTTCGGATGCCAGCGAACTGCACCGGGCGGTCGCGCCAGGGATCGGCGCCGAACGTCTCGTAGTCGTGCCAGAAAAAGGTCTGCATGGCGCGATCATCGCATACGGCCCCGCGGGGTATTGTCCAAAAAGCGGCCGGATCGTGGGCCTGCTGCTAGACTTCGCGGCCAGGAGGGCGCATGAGCCAAGCGAACGACGACAATCTGATCTGGATCGATCTGGAAATGACCGGCCTCGATACGGACAACGACTCCATCCTGGAGATCGCCACCATCGTCACCGACAAGAACCTTCGCATACTCGCCGAGGGCCCGGTGTTTGCGATCCATCATCCGCTCGACCGCCTGGAAGGCATGGATGCGTGGAACCGCAACCAGCATCGGCGTTCGGGGCTGTGGGAGCAGGTGGTCGCATCCGCCGACGACCACACTGCGGCGGAACAGGCCACGCTCCAGTTCCTCAAGGACTGGGTGCCACCCGGCAAGTCGCCCATGTGCGGCAATTCCATCTGCCAGGACCGCCGCTTCCTGCATCGCCAGATGCCGCGCCTGGAGCGCTACTTCCACTACCGCAACCTCGACGTGTCCACCTTGAAGGAACTGGCACGCCGCTGGGCGCCGGCGATCGGCAAGGGCTTTGCCAAGGAATCCGCGCACACGGCGCTTTCCGACATCCGCGACTCGATCGACGAGTTGCGCTATTACCGCCAGTTCATGGGGCCGCTGAGCGGCGAATCCTGATCCGCTTCGTCCACGGGAGTCACCATGTCCCTTGACCTGTTTGCTCCCGTGCTCGATTGCGGCGGCCGGCCGCTGAAGCTCGACCGGCCGCGCGTGGTCGGCATCCTCAATGTCACCCCCGATTCCTTCTCCGATGGCGGCAGCTACGCCAATACGGATGAGGCCGTCGCGCATGGCCTGCGCATGGTGGAAGAGGGCGCGGACATGCTGGATATCGGTGGAGAGTCCACCCGCCCCGGCGCGGACGACGTGTCGCCCGAGGAGGAGCTGCGACGGGTGCTGCCCGTACTCGAACAGCTGGCAGCCAGGACCACCGTGCCCTTGGCCATCGATACCTCCAAGCCGGAGGTGATGCGGGCCGCCGTGGCCGCGGGCGCTGGCATGATCAACGACGTGTACGCATTACGACGCGATGGCGCGCTGGATGTCGTCGCCGAACTCGGCGTACCGGTGTGCCTGATGCACATGCTGGGTGAGCCGCGCAGCATGCAGGACGATCCTCATTACGACGACGTGGTCGGCGACGTCCACCGTTTCTTGACGGACCGTCTGTTTGCCTGCGAGTTGGCGGGCATCGATCGCCGCAAGGTCATGGTCGACCCGGGCTTCGGCTTCGGCAAGACGCTGGAGCACAACCTCGCGCTGCTGCGTGAGCTGGAGCGTTTCGCCAGCCTGGGGAGCGGCGTGTATGTGGGGCTCTCGCGCAAGTCGATGATCGGCGCGATCACCGGACGCCAAGTGCCGGCTGAACGTGCCGCCGGCTCGGTGGCCGCCGCGCTTGTTGCCGTTCAGCGTGGCGCGCGCATGGTTCGCGTTCATGATGTGGCGGCCACGGTCGACGCGCTGGCCGTGTGGCATGCAGTACAAGCTGGCGATACCCCGGTACGCCGCGATACCAAGCCGCCCGCGCCACGTTGGCCGGACGACGAATAACACGACGGAACAAAGGCAAGGAACGCGCGGCAAGTGCGCGCGCCTTCGGAGTGCAGCAATGACGCAACGCAAATATTTCGGAACGGACGGCATCCGTGGCCTGGTCGGCGAATGGCCCATCAGCGCGGACTTCATGCTGAGGCTGGGGCGCGCCGTGGGCATGGTGCTGTCGCGCCAAGGCCATCCTCGGCCGAAGGTGCTGATCGGCAAGGACACCCGCGTTTCAGGCTACATGTTCGAAGCCGCGCTGGAAGCCGGCCTCGTCGCGGCCGGTACCGACGTGGGTCTGCTCGGCCCGATGCCCACGCCGGCCGTGGCCTTCCTGACGCGTTCGTTGCGCGCGGATGCCGGCATCGTCATCAGCGCCTCGCACAATCCGCATCACGACAACGGCATCAAGTTCTTCTCCGCCGACGGCGAGAAACTTTCCGACGAAATCGAGCTGGCGATCGAGCAGGAGCTGGAGCTCGACTTCACCACCGTACCGTCCGAGCGCCTCGGCAAGGCCATCCGCGTGGCCGATGCAGTGACGCGCTACGCCGAGTTCTGCAAGTCCACCGTCGATGAGAATTTCAGCCTGCGCGGCGTGAAGATCGCGCTCGATTGCGCCAACGGAGCGACCTATCAGGTTGCTCCCAAGGTGTTCGCCGAACTGGGCGCCCAGGTAACCACGATCGGCGACAAGCCCGATGGCTTCAACATCAACCGCGATGTCGGCTCCACGCATCCGCAGGCGCTGCAGCTCGCGGTGCTGGAGCAGGGCGCGGACATCGGCATCGCCTTCGACGGCGACGGCGATCGCGTGCAGCTGGTCGATCGCAACGGCGAGCTGGCGGACGGCGACGACATCCTCTACGTGCTGGCCAACGCCTGGCGCGCCAACGGCCAGCTCGAAGGCCCGGTGGTCGGCACCCTGATGAGCAACTATGGCTTGCAGCTGGCGCTGTCCAAGCTGGACGTACCGCTGATCCGCGCGAACGTCGGCGACCGCTACGTGCTGCAGCAGCTCAAGCAGAACAACGGCAACCTCGGCGGCGAAACCTCCGGCCACATCCTATGCCTGGATCGTGCCACCACGGGCGACGGCATCGTGGCCGCGCTGGCCGTGCTGGAAGCGCTGAAGCAGACCGGCCAGAACCTCACCGAGGCTCGCCAGGGCATGCAGAAGATGCCGCAGACCATGATCAACGTGCGCGCCGACGGCGCCCGCGAGGCCTTGGACGGCAATGCCGTGCGAGAGGCACTGGCCGAGATCGAGCTGGCCCTGGCCGGCCGGGGCCGCGTGGTGCTGCGCGCCTCAGGCACCGAGCCGGTGGTCCGTGTCACGGTGGAAGCGGCAGACGAGGGCGAGGTCCGACAGTTGGCCGAAAGGCTGGCCGATGTCGTAAAATCCGCCGCTGAACGCTCGTGAGCCTGTAAGAGCTGAGCTCTACACCCAGGTCGCCAAGGATTGGCCCGACGTGCCCCGCCCCTGCGGTGGCGGATTAAAGAGTCTGTTCAACATCTCCATGCAGCCCGCGTCGGCCCGGCGGGTCGGCCTCCGGGCCCAGCGCAGGCTACACGGAGATGTTGCGCAGCCTCCAAATGGACCGCACGCACTCCCTGTGGATTAGCCATGAAGAAAGTTCCGACCCTCGACATCCGTCGATATGACACCGACCGCGCCGCTTTCGTTGCCGAGCTGGGCAATGCGTATCGCGAGTTCGGTTTCTGCTGCATCAGCGGCCACGGCATCCCGCGCGAGCTGATCGACGGCGCCTACGACACCTTCCAGCGCTTCTTCGCGCTGCCGACCGAAACCAAGATGAAGTACTACGTGGCCGGCTCCGGCGGCGCACGCGGCTACACGCCTTACAAGGTGGAGACGGCGAAGGACAGCAAGCACGCCGACCTCAAGGAGTTCTGGCACATCGGTCGCGAGATCCCGCGCGACTCGAAGTTCGCGGAGGTCATGCCGCCGAACATCTGGCCGGAAGAAATCTCCAACTTCAAGCAAAACGGCTACGGCCTGTTCGAGGCGCTGGACCAGCTCGGCTCGCGCGTGCTTCGTGCGCTCGCATTGCACATCGATTTGCCCGAGCACTTCTTCGACGACAAGATCGACCAGGGCAACTCCATCCTGCGTCCGATCCACTATCCGCCGATCACCGAAGACAACATCCCGAATGTTCGCGCCGGTGCGCATGAAGACATCAACTTCATCACGCTGCTGGTCGGCGCCAGCGCCGAAGGACTGGAAGTGCTGACGCGCGAAGGCGAGTGGCTGCCGATCACCACCGAGGGCGACGCCATCGTGGTGAACATCGGCGACATGCTGCAGCGCCTGACCAATCACGTGTATCCGTCCACCTCGCATCGCGTGGTCAACCCTCAGAACGACAACGCCCGCAAGCCACGTTATTCGGTGCCGTACTTCCTGCACCCGAACCCGGACGTGGTGCTCGATCCGCTGCCGCAGACGATTACGGCTGACAACCCGAGTCGTTACGACACCAGCATTACGTCGCACGAGTACCTGCTGCAGCGCCTGCGCGAGATCAAGTTGATCTGATCGCTCGCTTGCCCTCTCTATGTTTCATGGAGAGGGCAAGTTGCTTTTGCGCTTCGCAAACTCCGCCCTGCCGCTCCGCTCCTTTTTTCTTTTGTAGGAGCGCACCCGGTGCGCGATCGTCTTTCGCCGTAATCTCTACACTATCGCCGCTCTTTAAATTGTGGGAGCGCACCCTGTGCGCGACAGCTTTTCGCACCGGTCTTCATCTTTTCGGATTTTGCGAGAGCGGACTTCAGCCTTCGGTTGCCAAGCGCCGCGAGGATGCCGCTTACGCAGCGGGCGTTTCGATCTCCTGCCGGAGCTCGAGTCACTTTTCTTTTGCTGGCCCAAAAGAAAAGTAACCCAAAGAAAACGGCCTTGAGAGCCAAGGCTCATGGCAGTACGAGGAATAGAAGCGTCGGAAGACTGAGGCCAGTCTTGGTGCGCTCGTTACTACCTCGAGCGGAGCGGCTACACCGCAACGCGCCGTCGCGAAGAGGACTTAAAGCAACTTCGTTGGACGGTGGGGAAGTGTATCGGGTACCGCAATTCATCTCCCTCTCCCCTCCGGGGAGAGGGCTGGGGCGAGGGGCCAATCTTGCCTCAACGCCTCGCTGTCACCTCGACCACTCATGACTTGTGGTCGATCCGCCTCGATGAATTCGCCATTACCCTCAGCTCTCCGCCAAGGAGAGCTCCCTCATGCGTCTCGCGCCTTTCGTGTGTGCCATCGGCCTGATGAGCGGCGGCGCCATGGCCTCGCCCATCGACGCAGCCTTCCGTGACTTCGTCGCCCTGCAGGGCGAATGGACATGTCACGGCGTGTTTCCCGCAAGCGGCAAGACGATCGACTCCAACGTGCGCTTTGCACTCGACCTCGATGGCAAAGCCCTGGTCAAGCACCACGATGACACGTCGGCTCCGGCGCTCTATCACGCGTTGGAGGCCTGGGGTTTCGACGCCAAGAACCAGCGCTACAACGCAACCATTCTCGACAGCTTCGGGGGTGCGCGGCTGTTTTCGTCAGCGGGCTGGGCGGACGGCCGGCTGGTCTGGAGTTCGGCGGCGGACGTGAAACCCGCGCAACGCTTTACGTATGTGCGCGAAGGCCAAGATGGCCTTCGCATCGACTGGGAGCTGGAGCGTGACGGAGCTTTCGTGATCGGCGATACATTGCATTGCTCGCGTCGCAGCAGCAGTCAGTAACTCGCTTCCAGTGCGCGGTATCGCTTCGACTCGCGCGCCGACAGCCACAGCGTCAGTCGATCGGGCAGCAGCTTGGTCAGCGCCTTGATGAAGCGATTGACGCCGCCCGTCACGTGCACGATTTCGCCGCGCTCGACCGCGTCATAGCCCTCGCGCACTACGGCTTCCGCGGTCTGCCACATGAAGGCGGGCAGCTTGTTCATCAGCTCGCGGGTACCGGTCACATCGTGGAACTCCGACCAGGTGAAGCCCGGGCACAGCGCGCTGACATGCACACCCAGGTGCCGGTTCTCCAGCGCGAGCGATTGCGAGAACTTGATCAGGTAGGCCTTGCTCGCCGCATAAAGCGTATGGCCAGCGGATCCCGGCACATGTCCGGCCAATGAGGCCACATTGATGATGCGGCCATAGCCGCGCTCGCGCATGCCGGGCAACAGACGCCAGGCAAGTTCGGTGGGGGCAGTCATCAGGACCCGGATGAAGGCCTCGTGGGTGGCCCATGCATTCGCCTCGAACCTGCCTGGCACGCCGTAACCGGCATTGTTGATCAGCCAGTCCACCGCCAGACCACGTTGCGTGATGGCGTCGCACAGCTGCTGCGCGGCCTGCGGATTGGCCAGATCGGCGGGGAGCACGGTCACCGTCGAGCCATGCCGGGTCCGCAGGTCATCGGCCAGCGATTCCAGGCGCTCGGCACGCCGGGCGGTCAGTATGAGATCGTGGCCACGTGCCGCCAGGTCGCGGGCAAAGGCGGCGCCGATGCCGGCGGAAGCGCCAGTGACAAGCGTGAGTGGGCGGGCTGGCGGCATCAACTGGTCTCCTTGTGGTTTGGTGGATTTTTGCCATGCAGGCAATGGGTTGTCGGTGGTGGCATTGCCGATGGCAAGGTCGCTCGTTATCCTTTCGGGTTTACACGCAACGGAATAGCGATATGCGCAAGAAGCTCGTCGCGGGCAACTGGAAGATGCATGGTAGCCGCAGCATGGCCACCGCCCTGGTCGGCGATATCGTTGCTGCGCTGCCGTCCGCCATCGACGTGGCCGTGTTTCCGCCATTCCCTTATCTGGGTGAACTGGCCATCCAGCACGCCGGTTCCGGCCTGGGCTTCGGCGCGCAGGATGTGAGCGAGCACGACGGGCAGGGCGCCTATACCGGCGAAGTGTCGGCCGCGATGCTGGCCGATGTGGGCGCGCAATGGGTCATCGTGGGCCACTCCGAGCGTCGCCAATACCATCATGAGACCGACAAGAAGGTCGCGCACAAATTTGCCGCCGCACGCGCCGGCGGGCTCACGCCGATCCTGTGCGTGGGCGAGACGCTGGCCGAGCGCGATGCCAATCTCACCGAAGCGGTCGTGGCCCGCCAGCTAAAGGCCGTGATCGAGCACAACGGCATCGCCAGCTTCGATACCGCAATCATCGCCTACGAGCCGATCTGGGCCATTGGCACCGGCCGTACCGCCACGCCGGAGCAGGCACAGCATGTGCATGCATTCATCCGTAGCCAACTCGAAAAAGAAGATGCTATGATTGCCCGTCTGACCCGGCTGCTTTATGGCGGCAGTGTCAAAGCGGCGAATGCTGCGGACTTGTTCGCGCAGTCGGACGTGGATGGAGGATTGATCGGGGGCGCCTCGCTGGCAGCTGCCGATTTCCTGGGAATCTGCGCTGCGGCGCACTAAGCGCTACGGACTCTTTAGAGAACCATGTTCGTCATCTTCAGCGTCTTCTACATCTTGATCGCCGCGGCGATGATCGTGCTGATCCTCATGCAGCGCGGCGCCGGCGCGGACGCGGGCTCCGGTTTCGGCGGCGGTGCTTCCGCCACCGTGTTCGGTGCGCGCGGCTCGTCGAGCTTCCTCACCCGCACCACGGGTGTGCTCGCCGCACTGTTCTTTGCGCTCAGCCTTGGCATGGGTATCTACCTCGGCCATCACGGTGCACCGCAGACCTCGAACGGTAGCGATCTTGGCGTGATGTCCGGTCTTGCCAACAAGCCGGCCGCAACGCAGAATGCGCAGCCCGCCGCTCCGGCCAACGCGGAAATTCCGCAGGCCACGAAGCCGGCAAGCCAGGGTGACGTCCCGGCAGCCACCGCTCCGGCCAAGGCCGCCAGCGATGTGCCGCCCGCGACAGAACCGAAGAAGAACTAAGCAAGACACCTGCCCAGGTGGCGGAATTGGTAGACGCACTACCTTGAGGTGGTAGCGCCGAGAGGCGTGGGGGTTCGAGTCCCCCCTTGGGCACCATATGCAAGTTTCAGGACGTCCCATACAGTCCAGAAACAGTAAATAAACCCGCTACTTGGCGGGTTTTTTTATGCCTGATTGTCCAGAGTCGTCCCATTCTGTCCCTTGAAAGCGCGTGGATTCTGGGGGTATATCTGGGGGTGTCGGGGGTATGTACCCCCTTGCTGGTAATTGGGATACCCCCACCATGGCCCTCTCAGACGTCGCTATCCGTAAGGCCAAGCCGGCCGCGAAGCCACAGAAGCTAGCGGACGGCGGCGGTCTGTATCTGCTGGTGAATCCCACGGGCTCCAAGCTTTGGCGCTGGAAGTACCGCGTGACCGGTCGTGAGAAGCTGCTGGCGCTGGGGGCATACCCGACGATATCGCTCACGTCTGCGCGTGAGGCCTGCACTGAAGCTCGGCGGCTGCTGGCTCAGGGCATTGACCCGGGCGATGCGAAGAAGAGGGCGAAGCAGGCGCACATCGAATCCAATACCACCGCCGTCACGTTCAAGCAGGTGGCGGAGCAATGGATGGCGCGCCAGGACGTCGCGGAAGTCACCGCGAACAAGTCCCGCTGGATTCTTCAGTCGTTCCTCTATCCAGACTTAGGCGATCGGCCTATAGCGGAAATAGAACCTCGGGAGCTGTTGGAAACGCTGCGCAAGATTGAGGACGGCGGCAAATTGGAAACAGCAAAGCGGGCTCGCGTCAAAGCGGGGCAGGTCTTCCGGTTTGCGGTGTTGGAAGGATTGGCGAACAGCGACCCCACAGCGAGCCTGCGCGGCGCTCTGAAGGCACCCAAGGTCAAACACCACGCTTCTATCACCGATCCCACTCAAGTCGGCGAACTGCTCCGCGCCATCGATGGGTTTACCGGTCAGTTCGTCACGCAATGCGCCTTGAAGCTGGCCCCGCTGGTGTTTGTGCGGCCTGGTGAGCTTAGGCAAGCCCAATGGCCGGAGTTCGACCTGGATGGGGCTATTTGGCGCATCCCGGCCACGCGCATGAAGATGAAGGCGGCACACTTGGTGCCCTTGTCCGATCAGGCAGTAGCGATTCTGCGCGAACTGTATGCGATGACGGGGCAGGGTGATTTCGTGTTTCCCGGCCTGCGTTCCGCTAGCCGTCCCATGTCCGAGAACACGGTGAATGCAGCGCTCCGTCGACTTGGCTACAGCAGCGATGAAATGACCGGCCACGGATTCCGAAGCATGGCGGCGACTAGGCTCAATGAGCTGGGCTGGAATCCGGATGCGATCGAGCGCCAGCTAGCGCATGCCGAATCGAACAAGGTCCGCGAAGCCTACACCCATGCCGCCCAATACCTGGATGAGCGCAAGCGCATGATGCAGGCATGGGCGGACTATCTGGATGGACTGAGGGTTAGAGAAAATGTTGTGGCCTTCAAAGATCGAAACCGTGCATAAGTAAGTACTTCCATTGAAAGCACAGCGGTCACCACACTCGACTCACTGACCCACGAGGTTCGTAGTACCAAGCCGCCTCAATTCCCGGCCGCGAATCATCGTCAATCGGAATGACAAGAACGGAGCCATTGTCAAACTCCATAAACAGCTTGTCGTCGACTGCTTCGCCTGAGCGGACTACGGAGTGCCCGACCAATGCCTCTAAGCCGAGGGTTTTGGGCTCGGGCTCCGGTTGGTTCTGAACCTTACCTTCGATTCGAGGTTGGGAATATGAATTCAGGACGGCAGTCTCAAAAATAAAGCAGGTGCAATCATCCAAGCGCTGGATGTTGCGCAATGTTTGCCCCTTCAGTTCGTCTATTTCTGACATGTACATGGCTTCAGCAATTAGCCGCCGGGAATGTGTCGCATAGGGTCGGAATTTGGAACTGTTCGTCCAGTAATCGGATTCACGCCCTGCCGAACTCCGTTCGCATCTTCATTGTTGTACGTCCCGTATCCATCGGGATAGGAGTAATTTCCTCTTGTCACAGGGTCCATAAATCTGAATCCACTGACCCTGGGGTCCAGGCCATTTCCACCTGACCCGCCTTGAAATTCGACTCCCCCGGGAATTGGAAGTGGTCCCCTGGCACCGGCAGGGATTGGGAACGCAACTCCTTGCTTAGTGACCAAGAAATTGACTCCAGTGCCGCCGGGCGGCCCAACTTGGGACGTTGGCTCGTCGAAATCTCCCCTACGGCACGTGCCATCCGTTCCGAACTGAGATGCTGGAATTCGCCGACCAGGAAGAGATCCCGTTGCTTCCCGCCGCGCGTACTCGCGCTCCATATTCTCTTCTCTTGCTTCCTCTCGCGCAGCTGTTTCTATAGCGCGTGCCTCGGGTGGTACTTCTTCCACAGGCACTTCGGGCGGTATGACTGGGGCGATCTGCAATCCCGACGGATCGATGTAATCCAAGGGACTATTTCCCGTATAGCTGTATGGGTTGGGTCCGCCCCACGGGCCCAGTGGATCACTCTGGATATACCGGCCTGTCGTTGACTCGTAGTCGCGGTAACCATTGTGGATGAGTCCACTTTCTGCGTCGTAGTACTGGCCAGGGAATCGCAGATTGAGAATGTACCCACTCGCGCTACTTGGCTGCTGCTCGCCAAAACCATTTTCTTGGTACGGCACTTGCCAGATCGTGTTACCACTCCCGTCTACAACGGCTCGTGGAGTCTTCAGTCCATCAGCATGCACATAGCTAATGGTGCTCGCGGTGCCGACCGTGTCGACCACAGCGACCGGCAAGTCCCCTAGCAAGATGTAGTCACGTGTGCTGTCGCCATACTCCCCAACCAGCTGACTGCCTTCGTCGTACATGAAACGCTGATTGAGTGAGACAGGGAGTGTCGCCACCTTGGCCGTACGCTGCCCCAAGGCGTTGTACGTGTACGTGCTCACCGTAGCGCCATTGCGTTGCACGACAGTCATTCGGTTGCGACCGTTATAGCCGTAACCGAAGGTCTCGCCGCCGATCACGCTACCGGTGGTGTTGCCGTTGTCGTCGTATACGCGCGACGCGTTACCCATGCTCGAAAGGCGGTGAGTTCCCGTCTGGTAGCTGTAGGTTCCGGTAGCCAATCCCGCACCAGTCTTGCTGAGGCGATCGCCAGTCTTGTTGTAGGTGTACGTCTCTTCCGGGTTGTTGCTGGCGTCGTAGAGACCTGTCAGACGATAGAGCGGGTCGTAGTGGTAGGTCTCCAGTGCCGGGTTGGCACCAGGGACATTGCCTAGGGCGTCGATATTGCCCATAGCGTCCCTGTGGAAGTGCAGATTCAGGGCGGGGCTGACCACGTCTGTAAGCGCGTAATTGGCGTCGTAAGTCCGGGTAACTGTCTGGCCACTGCCGAGGGTGTAGCTGGCAATCGGACCGAAGGGCAGGTAGGTGATCGAAGTGACCACATTGCCCGCTCCCGCGCCTGAAGTACCCGGCGGCAGGACAGTCACACCGCTGATGCGGCCAGCTCCGTCACGGTTGTATTGAATGGAAGTCCCGCTCGCCGTCAGTGTGCTCGCCAGACGGTCAGCCAAGGTGTAGCTGTAGCTAACGCTGTCGGTCGCCGTACCTTGGGTCTGACGCTTCTGGGTGACGTTGCCATGAGCGTCGTAGCAGTAGACCGTCGTCACGGCCGCTTCAACGATCCTCGTCAGATGACCCACAGGGTAGGAACTGCTGCACCCGGTGACGCTATTGGGCTCATCAAAGCCGTAGGCGACGTTGAGAGAGCTATCAGCATAGGTTGTTGCCGTCCGGCGATTGAGTACATCGTAGGTACTGGTGCTGGTGATGCCCTTGGCATCGGTGCGCTGAGTGACATTCCCCGCGGCGTCGTATCCGAAGCCCGTCGTGCCGGTATCCGGGCTTTGCACAGATGTAGAGTTGCCCAAGCCGTCATGGCCATAGATCGTACTGAGTCCATCCGGGTCACTGATACCTTGGAGCTGGTCCAGTGCGTCATAAGCGAACACGCTTTGAGCGTTCTGGGTCGCTTGATCAGTCCCGTTGTAGTTGTCGATAGTACTGACCAGGCGATTGAGGCCGTCGTACGACTGTTTGCGCTGAATACCCAGCGCGTCGGCGCTATGGATTAGGTTTCCATTACCGTCGTAACTGTCGCTGTAAGCCGCATTGAACACCGCGTTGTTCAGGCCATCGGTGACCTTGGTGAGCTGGCCCAGCGTGTTGAACGTCCGCGACAGGCCACGGCGAAGCGTGTTGCTGCTGTCATAGACCTGCTCGGCGGTTTTATTGCCCGCCGCATCGAGCGTGTATTGCACGTAGTTACCCAGCGCATCGGTGATCTTCGTGAGGCGATGCGCTGCGTCGTAGGTGTAGTTGACCACCACGCCATCCGGATCAGTGATGGAGGCCACGGCGCCGTAGGGGGTATAGGTGATGGTGGTCATTGCACCACCCACCGTGCGCGTGGCGAGCCAGCCACGCAGCGTATAGGTCATGTCGGTCTTAACGCCGTTGGCGTCTGTGATGCGAGTGATGCGGCCTGCTCCATCGTAGGACGCGATGGTGGTGACGTGACCCAGCGCATCGGTGACCGATTTCAAGTCACCCGGTTGGTAGCACGCCGCACCCGGCGTGCCGCAGCTCACGGCGCTGCTCGCCATGTAGTAGCTGTAGCTGAAGGTCTGCGTCAGGTCCGTGCGCGGGCCGGTGACCATCAGCAGTAGGCCGACCAGCGGACACTGCGTGGTGTCGACCGCTCTGCAGTAGGTGTAGGTCCAGCGGCGGACACCCGCTGGCACGGTGCCACTGTTGCTGCAGGAATAGCTGCTGGCCGCACTGTTGGCGGGGTCGATATCGCAGCGCGCCAGGGTCTGGCCGGCGGCGTTGTAGACCCACTGCGTGTTGCTGACGGCCGTGTTGGTGTCGTCCAGAACAGTGCGTGTCAGCGGCACGCGCAGTGTCGTGTTCCAAGTGAAGTTCGTAGTGCGCTGACTGGGTGTTCCGGAGGCGTCGACGCGGCTACCCAGAAGGTGATTGGCGTCGATGGTGTAGAGCGTCTGGTTCCCGTTGAAGTCCGTCGTTCTCGTGAAGTCGCCCGCCGTGTTGTACTCATAACTGGCAAATAAGCCGCAACCGGAGCAGCCTGCTCCAGAAACAGTGCCTAGATGATTGACGTTCTGTACGGTCTGGATCCTGTAAGCCCGGACCGCACCCAAGGCATCCTTCACCGTCGTGGAGCCATCCGCGTTGTAAGCCAGCTGTATGGCGTCGACCGCGTTCGCGTGCTGGCTCGCAATGGCCCTTGAACTGCCATCGTACTGATAGGTGGCAAAGCGCTGCCCCGCTTCATCCTGAATACCGGTCAGGAGATTGCTGTCGGCACCAGCGGCGACGTTCGCAGGCTCATCATAAAAATACGTCCGGACCCCGCCGTTCGGGAAGGTCGCAGTGCTCAGGTTTCCGGAAGAATCGTACCCGTACGCGATGACCTGCCCATCGGGCAGCTGCAACCCGGATAACTGGTTGGAGGCGTTGTAAGTCAGAGTGAGCTTGCGGCTAAACGCATCGCTGACCGTACCCAGGTGGCCCCAATGGTCGTACGCCAGCGTAAGAGTCAGCCCTTTATTGTCCGTGACAGACGTAAAACGACCAGCGCCGTCGTAGTTCTCGGAAACGTTGTTCTCGTCTGTATATTGCCAGCTGTATATCTGGCTGCCGCTGCTATTTGCCTGCTCCGTCAACGTGCCTGTCTCGTCCGCTGCTGCGCACCAGGACGCTCCGCACCGTTGAAAATAGCGGACCTCGCCATCGTCGCGGTATAGCTTGATCTCGATGGGGTTCTGTATAACGAGCATGCGGCTGTAGGTGTGCCCCCATCTGGCCCCCACACTGCCATCGCCACCACTAGCACTGTTGTAGTACCGGTGGAAACTCAGGGGAAACGAACCTTTCCCTTCGTAATCGACCTCGTCCGCGAATTTGTTGCCATTCGAGATATTGACCGGATTGCCCTGCATGGCGCCGCCGCAGGCCGGGCATCCCTTGAAACCAAGGTTACGCTCTACTGAGGGTACGTCTATGCCTGTGACTGCCAACGAGCCACCCGTGTTTATAACGCCCGGATCGCTACAGCAACGAACGCCCGGATAGTCGTAGTAGATGAATATATCAGTGCCATCGATGGACACGTACTTGAACGTAATCGGTCCGAGATTCGGAGCCCAGTGAGCGTAATAAGCAGCCTCCGAACAGGCCCGCAGGGTACTCGTAGTTAATGTAACCGGGCTATGCGGGCACGTTAGGTCTGAACATAACCCGACTGTGCAATAATAAAGAGGAGTGGATGACGTTGATGATGCAATTGCCCGAGAAGGTAAGATTGAGAAAGATCCCAGCAGGCTGACTGCGCAGATAAGCAGCAGAAAATGGCAACGATTTGAGATTTTCCTCTTCATTTCCACATTGCTTCCGATCATTGATTTTGACCCGTTGTAGTTGTCGATCGTCTGCACTAGGCGATTGAGCGCGTCGTAACCCTCCTGTCGCTGGATCACCAGCTCGTCATTGCTCTGCACCAAGTTGCTATTCGCGTCCCCGACTATCGGAGAAAGCGCTGTCATTCGGCCACACCAGCTAGGAATGAAACGCGCAAGCATCCGTGCGATGCCCATGATGTTGACCATTCCTAGCCCTTCGTTTCATGCAACGGTTTACACAGCTGGGAAACGCCATTTTGGTGGCGCCTGCTATTGAGCGTCGCCAACGTGCACGACGGTTCATTTCTGAACAATCTGGAAAGAGGTAATAGTTCGTACGGCTAGGTGCGAGTACACGAAAACGCGAAATCCGTCACCGCACAGAGCTGTCGTTTGTACTTATTGCAGCGTTCCGCGGAAGGCTCGACTTAAACCTAGCGCTAGTCGGTGCCTTCCCCCCCCGGCCAAGTCTGGCGACCTGTGCGTCCGCGTGAATCTTCTACACCCCAATCTGGGATCGTTCGTTTCCAGCGTGAGGCGATGCTCAAAGGTGAAGCATGCCCCTGGGGGCACCTGACGCGTAGCTTGCGAATGGTCGAATTCTCTTGCCATTCGCGTCGTTCTTGCGAAGCGCGTCGCCGCATTCCTGGAGTGTTTGGCTACCTTCGCTTTTCTTAACAGCAAGCGGACGCGACGTTACTCGTGGCGATGTAAACCAATAGCCGCAGGGGCCGACTTGCAAGGAGGGAAGGATGCGAACTTTCATCCAGCATCATGGCCGTACCCTCGCTGTCGATTTTGACTTCAATGAAAAGCGGAATGCAGTTGTCTGGTCTCTCGCGGTAGAGTCGGGGTTAGATAACGTCCCGGTCATTGGCCTGATCACGATTTTGGCAGCTGACGTTCAAAGTGCAGAAGAGCTGGTGAAATGGGCTGCGCGGGATGGCATCGCCTGGCTGGAGAACCGTTCTCGTGAACGCGATTCTCTAGGGCAACTAGTTGGCTATCCGGTAGCTGTTGAACCTTCGCTGCCATGGTGCGCGTCGCCAGCACTGGGCGCGTAGCGGACAGATTTTGTTGACGTGCGTCAACACGAACCCGCTTTAGGTTTCGACAATGGTCGTTGTGGTCCTTCCACGATGGACGTCATATGACCATTGAGCTAACTCAAAATGACGTTGATGCGCTGTTTCTAATCGAACACGGCTGCGCACAAACTGGCGCTCACGAAGCCGCAAGGCTCATCTTGCTTGGCTATCTCGTTGAGACGAACGAGGCGTGGATTTCGAACTTGCCGGCAACGTGCGTTGATACCGCAGCACGTTCCATCCATCTATGTATGACGCCCAACGCTGTGCGCCTGCTGCATGACATCCGCCAGGGTGTCAACGAACGGTGGAGCGTTCACCGCCCATAGAAGTTACGTTGCCTCGTGCCGTCGTAGGTGCGACTCAGCTGAAGGGCCATGCTGTGCTTCCTTCCTGGCTAGGTCATGCGGCCTTTGCGTCCACGCGGATCCTCCACACCCCAGTCGGGAATAGTTCGCTTCCGCCGCGACGCGATCCATCGCTCAAGGTGGTTCATGCCTTTCTCTCGGTGCCGATAGTTCGCCACCGGTCGAATCCTCATGTCCTCTAGCATGATCTCAAGATGCCATGCTCTCTCTCGCCAGTAGATCCAGGCGAACACCAGCGAACGCATGGGCTTGACTAGGTGGGCCTCCAAGCGCTGCAGCGGCGCACCGCCGCTGGTCCTCGCCCGAACCCATTGAATTTTGACCTCGCCCATCCGGGAGAAGGTAAGACGATGCCGTCTCCGCCGGTGAGATATTTGCCCACATCGCAGGGCGTCTGGCGTCGCCAGCCGTCAGGTGCCGCTATTTGGTCGCTGCCTTCTCCAACGGCAGGCTTCTCTCAACCACCAGGTCGGATACGGCATCGTGGAATTGTTTGGTGGGATTAGCGGCACAATAAGTGCTCAACCATTGGTTCATCGTGTCTGAGTCAGGAAGGTCTGCGTACTGCTTGTACTTCATGTAGAGCGCGACGTTCAGGCCGGTCATGAAGCCCTGAGCCCATTGATTGTACGTAACTTTGTTTGGCGTCAGGCCTTGTTCTTTACGAGCGGCCAGATACTGCGTGCACGACGTTATACCAAGACCCCGCATGGTCGCCGGGCCATCCGCTGCAAAAGCGCCGCTGCTAAGCGCCGCGAGTCCTGCGACGAGAAAGACAAGAAGCCTCATAACCCTCCCCATTTGCTGTAGATAATGCCCGGTCCTCCCTGGCCATGAAGAGAGTATCAATCCCGTAGCAATCGCGGTACGGGGATTCGTCGCTAAGTGCTTCCGGGCCCGGTGTGAGCACCGTTGATCGACGCCAACAGCTGCATTGCGCTTACGGTAAGGCGGAGCCTTATCGTTCTCTCCGGACCTTGGTGGCCCGCGTAGTGACCGGTAAGTGCTTCAGTACCGTCTTTTCCGCATCCTTCGAATTCAGCGTTCCTGGCTAGCGGAAATGGAGGGCGATTGGGCGAACTGTTGGAGAAATTCACGCCTGCCCTCCAAGTACCCAGTAGAGCCATGTCTCTATTGGCGTCCCAGGCCCATCGCACCAGCGGTCGGCACTTATGCTCGTCAAAAAAAAACCGGAGTGCTCCGGGCTTTTTGGACGGTCTCAGGTCAACCAACTAGAGCTGTATGGCGAAAAGCTGTACCGCGATTGCTTGCGTAACTTGGGGCGGAAACAGATCGATATCCCCGAATTCCTGGCTCAGGTAGGAGGCGTCGCCACTTGCCGCAGCGGTCGTCAAAGCTTGGGATGCTTTGGCGCCCTCAAGAGCTGCGGCCAGGGCCTGACGCGGTGCACGTCTCAGGGTTGCGTTGCAGCCGATTGCTTCCAGCAGTTCAATGGTGTCAGCCATGTCACGTTCCTTTCGTTGTTTGTCGATGAGACTGGTGCGCCGTCCAATTCCGCAGCTGGCGCCCGTTTTAGATATCACAGTGCGTGTTTGTCGTCCTGTGCCATTGGCCTGGCTAAGCTGAGACGCCACTTGCCTGCTGCGCGTGTATCTCTTCCATACGGCGGATGAATTCTTCATCTCGCTGAAGCGCTTCTGCCGGCGGCACAACGACAGTTTCTTCAGCCGTCATCGTGATGGTGGCGATGTCACGTAGTGTTGCCTTGCGGATGCGCGGCTTTTCGATGGGCAGGGTAGCCGCTCGATAGACGATGATTTCGTGATCGAGTGGATAGTCGCGGCTGAGGCGATCGACTAGCAGCTGCCTGTAGGGGGCGGAAGCATCGGCCTTGGATATCGATTCATTAGCGATCATGGCAACCTGCCACAGCACCAGGTAGGCCGTGGGGTCCAGCCGCCTCTTGAAGAAGACCAATTGGTTTACTTCAAAGTGTTGACATCCATGGCTTCCGGGATCGATGCCGAGATCCGCATAAAGACAGTCTTCGGCAGATATGCCCGGCTCCATCTCCGCGTCATAGCCTTCCGATCGCGCGACTTCGATGACCTTGTGCGGTGACCAGGCGAAAACGCCGGGATGACCATAGAACACGCCACAAACGCGTTTGCCAGCTCGCACCTCGGTCATCATCAGATCGACCCACTCCAAGTACGTCTTTGAGCGTGGCTTGCCCTCTCCGTAGTTGGGTTGCAGGCTTCTGACGTCTTTGTGCATTCGCTGTAGCCACTGCTCAACGATGGCATTGGATACCCCGGCGAATACGACATCGGCTTGTTCAATGTAGCTGCGAGCAATGGGGGTGAGGTGGGAGCCCAAAGTCATCCCTAAGCCGACGCAGGTAATGCTGCCACGCGATGGATCTTCCGCCGTAATCTCTAGGATTGTATTCATTGTCTTCCCTTGACGAAGCCGTCCCGACAGAATGCCGAGTCAGTGGCGAATGTGGCAAGCCATATCAGCCCAGCCTCGGGAGGTAAAACCATGGTCAACAACCCCGAAGATAGATTCGCCCGGAGGGAATTGGGGCGGCCGACAATACAGGCGAAAGGGTACTTGCGGCCTGCACTTCATGTGCCCAGCCTGTAGTCGCAGAGACCGCCTGCGCAGCTTAGGCCGCTAAGGGTTTCTTGCAGCAGATTGACGAGTCCAAATAAGGTCCTGCTTTAGGCTTGATGCTGTGTGTGAAATCCACAGTACAAATCTTGATGTGCATTCACTTCTGAGGGGGAGACATGAGTGCCGAATCGGTAAAGAAATCCCGCAACTGGTGGAAGCTCGCATTCTTTGCTGCGCTTGTCGCGTTCGAATTTGCGCGTGAGGAAGCGGTTGTCGAGGCAAACGAGCCGACGAACGGCAACCTATTTGATTTCCAGTCCAACGAGGACTCTGTATTCGTTCAGGGGCAGTGGTTCCGCAGTGATTCCGGGTCTCCTCTCGTGCCGAACTCCACTGCGATTCAATGTAACAGAGAAACCATGTTATGCATCGAAGCGTCAGCGTCGGTGTTTGGCAATTCGCCAAGATCTGCCTACACGTCGATTAGCACATACGCGATTGCTGACTTTACCGATACTTCCTTGGACTACGTCGATGAATCGCCAATCTGTGTGGTGCAACGAGTGCATTTTGACTTGGTGCAGAAGCGTGTAACGGCGACCACTGAGAAGAAAGAAACCACCGAGAAGTTTTGCACGAACATTGAGGGCCATATGGCTAGGGAGCTTAGCGACGTCCTCCGTTGGCATCAGAATGATGGCGACTGGATGCATGGTCACTTCCTGCCATTGTTGCGCTTGATAAGAGGCACATGAAACAGCGTGCGTGGCTCTTGACTCCGGCATGGATCGGCGTAGGTTATAGATGTCGCCGCCAATTCGGCGACCAGGTGTAGGAACCTGAATCGACTAAGGCGCAACAGCGCCGATGGCGCTTTTTTTGTGCCCGTTGCGTCATGCCCTCTTATGGTGGGCGTGTAGGGCAGCCTTGCGCTGGCCGGTTACCTTAGTCGCCGGTATTCCTACCCCTGCACGTCCGCCACCCTTGCCGCAATGGTTCGGGTGACGCCTTTATCTAGGCAACGCACGGGGGCACGTCATGTTTGATCAATCAAGACCGGATAATGGTTCGCAGAACGCTTCTGAAGATTCGCGCTGGGACTACGCTACCTGCAATCGAAACGAGGGTGCTTCGAACACCTTGGATCGCCGTTTAAGGCAAGCCGCAGGACTCTCCGCGCTGTTGTACGGAGAAGGGTTGGAGGCATTCAGTGGCCTCAATGACACCATCCGAGATGACATTCTCTGGCTACTTCACGACACCATATGTGAGGCGATGGCTGCTAGGGACGCGGAGCGAGAGGGGGCGCGGTCATGAGCATCCAAAGCGTCTGCGACACGCCGCACTCAGTTACGGAGCCTTGTGTGCGTTCAATCCATGACGTACCGGTCGATCCGTCAAGTATGCCTAAATCAATTGCCTTACCTGGCATCAACACGGAGTGGCAACTGCAGGCCACAAACGTCGAGGCCGCTCTGTCGGATGTTGGCAGCCTCCTCGATCAGGCCTTGGCTGTTTTTATGGAAGCGACTGATTTTCCGCTCCCACAATGGGGTGCTGTGCAGCAGTTAACTATGGCGGCCGGCTTGGTTGGGGCGGTCCACGAAACAATGCTTAAACTGAAGGTGGTAAGCGAATAATCGGACTATGCCGCGCCTAGGACGGCCATCCGAAACCCGGGTACCTTCCCCGGCTGGCGCGGCGACGGCTCTTAACAAAATGTCTAAAAAGCCGCTCCGGCTTAGACAGTTCTGATATTGAATAGGCATCGCCTGTCCAGTCGTAACCACGTGCGTCCAGCATCGACTAGACACGGCCAAGGTGATGCCAAAAGTCGCAAAATTCCGTCTTAGCGCGACAAATTAGCTATTGAATAGGCATCGCCCAGGCCAAGGGCCGTACGCAGCAACCACTTACGTGGAGCTCGTGCGTCACCTATATGAGGCGATGCCATGCAAGCAACTCCTGATGCTTTCCGTTTTATACGTCTAGTAGAGGTCCGCCGAATCACTGGCTTGTCGCGCTCGCAGATTTACCGTCTGCAGGCGATCGGTCATTTCCCCCGGCACGTCAAGTTGGGCGCATCTGCGTCCGCCTGGGTTGAGTGCGAGGTGCTTCAATGGTGTTCTGATCGTGTCTCCGCCTCCCGTGAGGTGGCGGCATGAATACACTAAAACTCATCGACTTGCGCGGGGAGGCAGCGGGTCGCCGAGACGGGAAACGGCCTCCGCAAACTCTCCGCAAAGTTCAGACGCCGCGTAAGGCATTGGATCTATTCAATGGGGATCACCAACCAAAAGGTGATGCCATGCAATCCAATCCTGACCCTATCCGTTTCGTCCGCCTGCCGGACGTCTGCCGCCAGACTGGCCTCAGTCGCTCCCAGATTTACCGCCTAGAGGGTGCGGGGCAGTTTCCCCGCCGCGTAAAGCTAGGTCAGGCCGCCAGCGCCTGGGTCGAATCCGAAGTCCTTCGTTGGTGCGCTGACCGCATCGCTGCCTCTCGCGGGGTGGCCGCATGAGCGCGCTCAAGCTTACTGGCTGCCGCTGTCAGTGCTGCGCCTGCGGGGAGTACTTCGGGAACGTCGATGTATTCGACCGCCACAGGGTAGGGGAGTACGGCGTCAATCGTCGCTGCCTGTCCGGGGAGGAGATGACCGCCTTGGGATGGGCTCGAAATGGGCGAGGGTTCTGGCTCAAACACCGTCTGGAAGCTGGCCGGGTTGCCACATTTGCAGGTTCGAATCGTGCCCCCGCTACCAACCCACAGGGGGTGGCTCAATGAAGCCGCGTAGCCGACAAAAACATAAGGGGCGCAAGGTGATGGGGACCTTTACCAGGATTCCCCACGCTGTGCAGGACTCATCGAACTGGAAGGCGTGCGGCCCATCGGCGATCAAGCTTCTCTGCGATGTGGCCCGGCAATACAACGGTCGCAACAACGGCGACCTTTGCGCTTCCATTAGCGTACTTCGCCCACGTGGTTGGACGTCCCCAGATACATTGCGATGGGCGCTCCGAGAGCTTCAGCACTATGGATTTCTCACGCTGACCCGCCAAGGTGGCCTGAACTGCGCCAGCCTGTATGCGCTGACCTGGCAGGCAATTGACGATTGCGGCGGAAAGCTCGATTGCGGCCCAACTTCGGTCGCTTCGGGCGAGTGGAGCGTTCCCCGAGAGCTATTTGTACGGCCTAAGAAAAACAGAGAGACCAGTACGGATTCCGAAGCAGATCGATACGGATTCCGTAGCAGTGGCCGCCAAGAAGCTGCCTGATCGATACGGATTCCGTAGCGATAGGGGCCTTTTTGAGCCACTCGCCTAGTACGGATTCCGTACACCTTTCTAGATTCTTACCAAGGGCCCTACGCAAATGTGCTCATCTCTTTCTCCTGCTTCAAGCCACGTTGGCCAAATTACAAACCTGGAAACGGCGCTTGCGGCGGCTGCTCGATCACCAGGCTGGAACAACCGTGCGCGAGATGTTCGCAAGTACCGAATCGGAAGCTGTGTGCTGTATGTCGTGCCCTATCGCCGTTGGGCGTACCGACGTCAAGAGCTGCTGGCGGCGGAGTGGCACCGAACGCAGGGGCAGGGCTGAGCCATGGCCGACGGTGGGCAGACCGTTGACCAGTGGCATCTGGTAGACCTGGCGGCACGACGACTGGCTAGGGCGCTGGGCACCGGTTACGGCTGGGCGCCGCTGATGCAGGAGGCCCGTATAGAGGAGCCCGGCAGTGAGGTATTGGACCAGTCCTGCGTGCTAGCCATAGCCAAGCGGGGCCGAGTCATAGAGCAAGCTGCGAAGTCAATCGACGGTTGCCGACATGTCCGCCGCCAACATCGGTGGAGTACGTCCCGTACTGTTGTCACCATTCCGAGCTACCGCCACGACACAGAGGCCATCGCCGCGCTGAGCTTCGCCAAGTTAGATGGGCCATTGGGGGCCATCCTGCTGCTGTATGCAACAGGAGATGTAAGCCGCTACTGGCCGCTCGTGGAACGATACGGTCTAGCGGTCAGGAGTGCTGTGTTCGCCAAAGAAGCTCTCATGGATGCGATGGCGCGAGTGATTTGCCTACGTCGAAGCGAAATGGTGCCACTCGATGTAAGGGCGAAGATGTCCGGGGTCCGCGCGTCCACATACCGGGAAGAGGTACGGCAGTGCAAGGCTGTGTTAATGCGTTGGCTGGAACGAGCCGCTTGCCGCTACATGCATGCGCTCGGCAATTGACTCTCAAGTTCTTGTGTCATCGGCCGATGATGGGCAGAGAACCAATTGGAGCCAGTGATGCTAAAGACCCCGCTGCCGACTATTCAGGACGTAGAGGTTACCGCCATCGTCAGTCACAACCGGATGCCGGCCATTCTGGACTTTATCGAAGACGCGATTCGCAGATTCCCCAGCGGACTATCTCGTTCCCACCCGCTTTTCGGTAAGACCCGAGAGCAGTTCGAAGAGGTGTTTTGGGATGCAGTGGAAGAGGAACTCGTTGAGCATTTCGCTGTAGCGAATCCCCAGGACTGGCCTCAGGTCTTCGCATTCACACCCGTCAAGCTTCGGTTGCGCGGAATCCTGTTTGTCGTCCATCCCGTATACGTCCAGGATCAATTTACGCATAGGCGCACCTTCCGGGCTGCCCACCTACCCAAAGGCATTCCCGGCCTAATGGTCGATGCGTTCTCGGTCATTAAGAGACCGGAGTCGTACGGTGAGGATATCCCCGATGTTGAGGCTGGGACGGAATTACTCCCTGCCAACGACTAAGAATGTAGAGGGGCGTACTGCCTTGCGTATTCCTCTCCCGTCGCCGTGCCGGGTCATGCACGGCTCCCAAATTCCACAAGGCAGAGGTGCCACATCATGGGCGGTAGCAGCCAACCGAAGAACACGACAACCACGACTTAGGTGAACTTGCCGACTTGGTTGTCCAACGCGTACCAGAACTATTTCCAGCAGACGCAGGACGTCAACAACAAGTCCTATCAGCAGTACGGTGGCCCTACCGTTGCCCCGATCAACCAGAACCAGTACACCGCTGAGCAGTGGGCTCAGCAAGGTTCTGCGGGAGCCCTTCCTACGCAGGCTGGGCAGACTAACGCGCTTCAGAACGTCATTGGCGGCCAGTTCAATGTAAATCCATCATCTAACCCGTGGATGGGCGCCTAGACGCAGGTCGGGATGAATCAGTACATCGGCCAGAATCCCCAACTGCAATCGATGATCAACCAGGCCAATACGAACCTCACCAACACGTACCAGAACGCCGTGGCGCCGCAGCTTGCCGCGCAGTTTGCCTAGGGCGGTGCGTTCGGAGGTTCGGCCTACAACCAGCAAGTCCAGAACGCCTAGAACACGCTTGCGCAGAACATCGGCAATACCGATAGCAACCTGCTATTCCAGAACTACAACCAGTCGGCTCAGCCCGCGCAGCAGCAGATCGAGAATCAGATTGGCGCGCAATAGGCCGACCTGGCTCGCAACGCTGGCCTGTATCAGCAGGGCGTGCAGAATCAGTTCAACGCGTCTCAGCAGAACGCCTAGAACATCCTTGGGGCGTCTCAGGCACTCACGGGTGCCAACGCGCTGCAGAGCCAATTCCTGGGCCAGTACGCCAATCTGGCTGGCTTGCAACAGCAATACCAGCAAGGCCTTTACGATCAAGCTGCGAATAACTGGTACAACCAGACATACGGATATGACCAGCAGCGTCTTGCGAACATGGGACAGGCGCTCAATTCGGTACAGGGTGCTTATCAGGGAACAAGCTAGACGGGCCTCAACCCACTCTACAAGCCATAGACGGCAGGTGGTGCGCTGGCCAGCGGCCTTGGCGGCGCGGCAGCCGGTGGTGCAATTGGTTCCGCTATTGCGGGCGGCGCTGCTGGTTCGGTTGCTCCGGGTTGGGGCACGGCTATCGGTGCTGGCCTTGGTTTGCTTGGTTATTACATTTGAGGTGGGGCATGGAATATCGAATCACCATTGATCGTGCATCGCCCATCGCTCACATCCACGCCCTTGCCGCCTAGGCCTTTGTAAAGGCAGTTGGGTCTGGCAGTACTGACGACGGTCAGGGCTCCTGCGGCGACGGTCATCCGGTCCTGTATTGCGCCGAACTCGACTTTCGTCATCCCGCGCTGTTGAGAGCACTTGTCCACATTCCGGCGGACCGAGACAACACGATCTTCTGGATTCCTTACAGCCATGTCCTCGGCATCCTGGAGCTCTCCGATGCAAAGGGAAGCGGCAAGGAAGCTGCTGAGAAGTCGACGAATGTTTCGTCAGCAATGGATGCTTCCAGCGGTTCCGAGTCAGCTAGCTCAGCGAGGTATCACTGATGACCTGGCAACCCGGCCAGCCCGTCGTGACGGTAACGGACGAGGCCGAGTGGGAGGCATGGAAGAGGGTGCGGAAACTTGAGCAACAGCGGGAGCGCCGGAAGGCTAACCCGCGAATTGACTACTACCCGAGCAAGGAGGCTTGGGCGGTAATCGAGAGCCTGTTGCGTCCGTGCGCGGGCGGTGATTACTCGTCGGTGATCGACAGTCTCGTGATGGCCGCTGCCGATCTTCCGGAATAAAGTGGGGCTAAGTGGCGTTGCTGATAACAACGAAAAACAATCAAAGCAATCATTCATCAGTTGCTGGGAGCTTCTTCCTGGGCTTGAATGGCCGTAGCCGCTGTGGCGAGAGATTCGGGGTAAATGTTCGCCCGTTGCCCAACACAGTCGTGTAAGCGGACATATTGGGCGCCGGTGGGTTGTCAATCCACGGACGTGACCGGTCTATGGCGTCAAACAGCTCGCATCGCGAATAGAGTTGCTTTCCCATGAAACGTCGCGGAACCAAACCATAGTCTTCTGCGTGCTTCCTAAATTGGCTATTCGACACGCCGCAGTAGTGCGCGGCCTCAATGACGGTCAGCCAGTCTTTGCCGCTTAGGTTTATCTTGCTCGCGTCGCTCATAGCTAGCTACATCGCTTGGGCCACGTGCTTTGCCATGTCTTCAAGGAGGGCATCCGGTGTTGTGAAGTTTGTAGCCGAATTGGCCCTATTGCTAAAGAACGCCATCACTTGTCCGTCAGCCGTCCTTAGCACTCGTACGGACACGCCCGCGCGCTCTGTGCGAAATGTCATGGGGGCTACTCGGTAGTAGTCCACTACGTCACCGTTGACTACATAGGCGTAGCCCTTTGCTTTGGCGTAGCTCACAGCCTGCTCATCGCTCAACTGGGCCTTAGGATCGACAGGGCGATTGACCGGAATAGCCTGCACTCCTGGCCTCTGCGATAACACTCGGGCAAATATCGAACCCGCCGTTAGCCCTGATCCATCGCAATCTTCCTGCCCCGTGATTGTGCAATCGCGGAACATGATGACGGCGACCTGGCTCCCTTGTGGGACGTGCTCACGAACCGTCACCGGGGGGATCGAGGCGCAGGCAGCAAGGAGCAGCGGGATCGCGATTGCTGCCAGATTCCAACGACGCATCGTTACGACTCCTTTCCAGTTTGCTTGCATTGCACCTTGAGCGTCTTCCGGTTGAAGCCGAACTCCTCCGAGATCATGCGATAGCCAGACGGGCATTCTTTGGCGGCCCTGTCGTAGCAAATCGACATAGACGTGCTGGCGCCGCATTCCACCATGAGGATCTGTTGCCCCTTATCGTCGTAGATAGGATGAGCCGTGGTGCAGCCTGTCGCGATTGTGGACATCAACACGAGTGCAAGGGTGGACTGGCGCATTGACGTCTCTCCTGTGATCTTTGAATTAAATCAATGATTCAAAGCGTGGCCCCTGTCGCTCTGCAGGGTGGCGGATTGCTCAGACAAGTCAGCTCCTGAATCGCCGGTCAAATCAGGGTTATGGCTTCGAGAGCCTGGCCTGTCCATTTCCCAATCGCGGTTGAGTTTTGTCAGCCCCTAAAGGCGTTGAGGTCTCAATGACCGTACGGGTTCTTAGTGCCGGCCTTCCCCGTGTACGGGTTCACGTTCCCCTTGGTCGACCAGTTGTTGAGCTTGGTGTGGTCCGGGGCTGTGCGGTAGTGGGCGGGGACGTAGGTCCCGTTCTTCGTGGTATGCCCGCTGACGTGGACGGTTGACGAAGAATGGCCGCTGCTGTGGCTACCCCTTGCTAGGGTAGTGCTGGGCAGCGCGAACGCCGCCAAGGCGAACCCGGCCAGCGCCAAGAGCGTAACGGTCTGTTTCATGAGTTTCCCCTGTGACTGACAAGCGTCGAGTACCGCCCGAATATAGGACGGCAGGAGAGCCCGTTCCTTATCACTTGCGGCGTAGTCGCCCGCGCTTAGAGCGTGCCCCAGAGGCTCGCTGAGCTTGGATCTCAGCACGCCAATCGAGGATGTCTTTTGCCAACCATCTAGGGTGACCGTCACTATCTACTCGCTTCGGAAAATCTGGCTTAACGGCCAGGTGGTCTCTGAGATAGGTATGGCTGTACCCAAGCAATTCGGCCACCTGAGCAGCACTAAGAGACCGAAGCTCAAAAGGCACTTCAATATCGTTCGATTGAGTCACTGCAACCTCCGCTGGCGCCAAGGGGGGGCCTTGCATGACCGCTGCTGGCCACTATCCATCAAGCCTCAGCCATGCATATGCGGGTCCCTCCCCGTAGCTCTTACATGGCGTAGGACGCGATTGAGCGATACGCTGCATGAGCCCTATCAAATGCCAGCGAGTTCACGGATGACCGAGCCTAAGCCATTCGCGGAGCCCCATGAGGCTGCGTTCCACAAAGCCTCGCTGGAGTGCATGCGCAACATGGCTACGGTGGTGGCGTATGCCCTGGGCGCATCCCTTTTGATCCATAGGGCACCGGTCATCTTGGGAAGTCGCTGGATTGCGTTTGTCGTCGGCTGGCTTCTGTACGTCATCAGCCTATGGGGTGCGTACTGCGCCATTGATCAACTGACCAATGCCGTTATTGCTCGACATCCGTATCTGCGGAAGCGTCGTTGGCTGTTCATCGCGTTCCTGATGCCATGCGCTCTTATCCTGCTGGCACTGCCTTGGTACATGACCTTCTTCTACCGTGCATGAAGAGTGGCAAGCGCTATCAGTCTGGGGGTATTTTTGGGGGTATCTATGGCTTCGATGCCTTGTAAGCCACATAAAACGGCGACGTTTGGGTCCCCCCTTGGCACCATATAGAAGTTTCGGGACATTGCTCATAGTCCGGAAACGATAAAAAAACCCGCCATTAGGCGGGTTTTTTTGTGCTTGATTGCCTACCGGCGTTCGAGCTGGTTGGCTTTTCCGCGGGAGGTCAAGTCGTGCCGATCAAGTGGGAGAGCAGCTGGCCTAAATGCATCGGTCCGATGTATGTCCATTCGATGGAGGGCATTGCCTGTCGAGGCTTTGCCGTCCATATTCTTGGGCACAGCCCGATCCGTAGGGGCCGGCTGCATCGCTCAAAGTTCTTCGGCGCAAACGGGGGCGCAGTGGCACTCAATAGCAAGGTGTTGCTTTGTGCTTTGGTGATGTTATCGCTCGCCGTCGGAGCTTACGAGGCTGCGCTTTTCCGCGCTGGCTACCATGCTGGATTGCGATTTCAGGCGACTTGGTCGCTTGTCTTTCTGGTGCTTCTCGTTCTTTGGGTGGACATGGATTGCCGTAAGCGAAAGAACATCTACCGGCCATATGAGTTTGGATTTTTAGTGTTCTTGTTCTGGTTGCCCTACCTGCCGTACTACCTACTGAGAACCCGGCAGGCGTGGGGACTTCTCTGGCTCATCGGGTTCGCAATGTTGTTTTACTGTGGCTATTGGCTGCAGTGGATCGTCTATCTGGCACGCTAGGAAGTCCGTTTCGGCCCGTAGCGGATAGGGTTGCAAGCCTGCGTTTGAGCGATTCGTAGGGATAGGAACCAATGGAAGCACCGACGATTGTTCGTGAAAGGAAGCTGAGGATCCGGGACATCTTGGCTCCGGGCATCCTGATTGTTGTTGTGTGCTTCTTTGAATCACTGCCTCTGGGCATCTGTGTGGCCTTTGCGCTGGCCCTAGCGCTCTTTGCCTACTTTAGCCATGACGGGTCCTTGCCACAGGATCAGCTTCCCATCGTGCTCGAAATAAGCTCGGAGAGCCTGTCTATCAGGCGTCGCTGGCTCCATGACGTCGAAATACCGTGGCAAGAAGTTGAGGCAATGCAGCTTTCACGCGGAGCGAAAGGCGCAGTGAACCTGGACATTAGGGTCACGGAGCCGGAGCGGTATCTGAAACGGCTCGGGCGTTTGAATCTCGTCATGTCGAGGTATCACCTAAGCGTGCGCGTTTCGGGCTTGGATCTTTCCCCCGAAAAGATCGCCCTAGTCATAGAAGACGCTCAGAATGTCTTTCTAAAGAAACTGTCGAGCCAAAAATTGACTGGCTGAATTCTTTCGTTAGGTCAGCTTCCGACCAGACCAAAGCTTTACCCTTCGGATCCACTCGGAGTTCGAGATGTCCACCATCCATGGCGGACATTAGTCCGCAGCATGTGGTTATGGATGACGCCATCGGGAGGATGGATCATGATGTTGCATCGTTGTTTGAGGATGTTTGGTGGCTTCCTGATCGCATGGTTCGCGAGCCCCTTAGTGCTAGCGATCGAAGCGCATACCAAGCCATTGTTCGATGAACAGTTTGCAAGCAACGTAGCGACGATGCTGGCTGGCCGAGCAACGGGCAGTCATGACTTCTCCATTTCCGGCATCTATTTCGAGCCCGCAGCCCGCGAATGGGTGATCCAGATTGACGCCGAGGTCGATACCCAGACCGCGAAGCATTTCGTGGCTCGAGTAAACGAATCCACAGCTCTCGCGTGCCTTGAGGCCACCCCATCTGTGGGTTGCGTTGCCAAAGAAGATATCCACCAACAGGTGACGACAGCCCGACGGAAAGTGGAGGCACTTGAGCTCGCCAAGAAGTATCCCGCTCCCGACTTGCAGCAGCTGACGGAGGTCGTCCTGCGATATCAGGTGAATGCTGATCGGCCCGGCAACAGAGCCGCGCCAAAAGCCCGTTACTTCGTGAGCATGCCATCGCCGAACACCGAAGGAGCAGTAGATCTTCCGCCGGAGACTCTTGCCAAACTTCGAAAGGACGATATTGAAGCCTTTCCAGGGAGCACTTGGACACAGGGCGCGTCGAACGGCTCCATGGCCATACGCTTTGCTGTGGGCCTTCCGA
>Ga0209258_100484_pt1 | contig 41359 bp, 38 predicted proteins | sample Araplaol_mTSA_r2_FD_184281 | JGI IMG/M metagenome (GOLD analysis project Ga0209258, IMG submission 184281) | Arabidopsis root microbial communities from North Carolina, USA - plate scrape CL_Col_mTSA_r2 (SPAdes) (version 2) | ecosystem: Host-associated > Plants > Roots > Endosphere | place: USA...
GCCCGCAACATCTATGTCGTCCAGGCGGGCGACTTCAAGGTGTCGCGCATGGCCGAGGACGGCTACGAGCAGGTGCTGGACTTCGCCGTCGCCGGTGAAGTGCTGGGGCTCGAGGGCCTGGCCGGCGGTCGCGCGCTCGCGACGGCCGAAGCGCTGCAGGATTCCCTGGTCTATGCCATCCCGATCCACGACCTTCGCGCGCTGCGCGCGGCCAACCCGCTGTTCGACGAGCGGCTGCAGGAATCGCTCAGCATGCAATGGAGTCGGATGCGCGATCTCGCGTGGCTCACCGGTGCGGTCGGCTCCGACCGGCGGACGGCGCGCTTCCTGCTGCTGACGGCGCGACGCATGGCCGAGCGCGGCATGTCGGCCCGCCGGCTTCACCTGTCCATGCGCCGACGCGACATTGCGTCCTACCTGGGCCTCGCGCACGAAAGCATCAGCCGTTCGATGACCGCGCTCGCCGCCGCGGGCTTGCTCAAGGTACTGGGCCGGGAGGTGGAGATCATCGACATGGACGGCCTGCGCCAGCTTGCGAGCAATACCCGCGGGCATGGCGGGGAGGGCGGAGCCGCCACCGCCGCGGCGCTGCGATCCCCACGCCGCTCGGCGATCGAGTCGTATGCGCATTGAACGCGCGGCACGGCGTCGCCGCGCCCGGGCCGTTCGCGCATCAGGCCGCGCGCGGATATCCGATCGTCTGGGCGATGAGGATGCGCTGGCTGGGCGTCAGGGACAGCGCCGCCGCGAGATGGCGGCGGTCGATCAGGGCGCGCACCACGCATCCCAGCTTCATCGCCGCGGCAAGGAGAAAGACGTTCTGCGCCATCGCGCCGGCAGCCACGGCGCTGAGGAATTCGCGCTGCTGCGGCGTCGCCTCGGGCGCGCGCTTGAAGTCCGCGACGTAGACCAGGTTGAGCGGCGCGTCCGCGACGAAGGCCTGTTCGCCCGTGCTGGCGCGCAGGTCGCCGGCCGCGACGGGCAACAGCGCGTGGCCAGGCGCGTCGTAGAGCCACGCGCCCTGAGGCGTGACGGCGAACACGTCGATCTCCCGGTTGTCGTGTGCCGTCGGCGCGGTGCGCCCGCCGTTGGCCTGGCGGTTCACGCCGGCGGCGGCCCAGAGCAGCGCCGCGGTCAGGCTCGCGGTGAGCGAGTCGGGACGGAATTCGCGCGTCGACCGGCGCATCTGCAGCGCGTTGCGCAACGTGCAACTCGACATCGTCGGCTCGGGCAGGGCGATCGGGGTGTCTTGGAAGTCGAGTTCCAGCGCAGTCATGTCGGCCTCGGCGAGTCGAATGGAGGCCTCACTGTGATTGCCGCGGCCCGCGTCCGGGTTGAGGCAGCGCAAGTCCCTCAGTGCGTGGACGGCGTGGGCGCGGTCCCTCCTGTCGAGAAGCGCGCACGCCGTGCCACCCACCGGCTCTCCCGGAAGGCCTCGCCGGGCACTTGAGCCTACGCACCCGCGGCAAGTCGCGCGGCCGGCCTGATGCGTATCAAGCCCCGTCGCTGCGATATGCGGTGTCATGGCGTCACGCACTCGGGGACAGTCCATGCATTTGCAGCACACGCCCGCACTGGCGAGCCCGCTCGTGCTGATCCTGCTGCTGTCGTCTCAGGCCGCGGGGCCGGCGACGGACAGCCTCGCATCGCGCAACGAGAGCCTGTTGGCGAGACTGCACGACATCCAGGGCCTGAGCGATGCGCAGGTCGACGGGGTTCGAGCGATCTTCCGGCGCTCGGGCTACATCGGACAGGGCAATCCGGCGATCACCGTCCATCCTCGGACGCCTGCGCAGTGTCGCGAAGCGCGCGCACAGGCCGGTCTGGCCGACGACGACCCTCTGTTCGAGCGCATCTGCCATGCCAAGCACATGGCACCGCTCTACGACCCCGCGCGCGAGCGGCCGGAGGATGCCAGGGTCTGCATCGACCAGTACGAGTTCCCGGACATCCCGTGTGAGTACCCCGTCGTCTGGGTCAAGGCGCGCGAGGCCGCGCAGATCTGTGCGGCCGAAGGCCGGCGCCTGTGCGACGCGCACGAGTGGGAGGGGGCCTGCGAAGGCCGCCTCCAGGCGCCCGACTATCGCTTCGACCTGGCCCGCGGCCGCAGCGATGGCGACGCGGTCGCCGGCATGCGAGCCGCGCACAACCGCGCCGAGGCTTCGCGCAAGACGTGGGGCTACGGCCCGATCGAGCGTCCCGGCGTCTGCGGGACGGGCGGCTCCAAGACGGCGGGATGCAACGGCGGCAGCTGGACGGGTTGCGGCTCCAACACCTTCCCGGCGGGCGCGTTCCCGGGCTGCCGCAGTGCACTCGACGTGTTCGACCTCGAAGGCAACGCCGCGGAGCACATGAACCTCCCGCTCGATCCGTCGCAGATGGCCAGCGCGGGCAGCGTGGAGCTCGGCGTCACGGAGATGAAGGGCAGCTGGTTCGTGTTCGACCAGGTCCATGCGCACGAGGACTGGTGCCGCTGGCGTGCCCCGTACTGGCACGGCAGCCGCGTGATGGATCCGCACAGCCACGCGAACTACCACCTCGGCTTTCGCTGCTGCAAGACGCTCTGAACCACGCGTTCAAGGTGCGGAGGATGCCGACGCGATCGCGTCGAGGGGGGTGGACAGGCGGATCGGTCCCTCGTCGCTCACGGTCGATGCCAGGCGTTCGTCGGCAAGAAGATCGCCCAGGGATCGCCGCGCACCGTCCACCCAGGCGGTGGTCGAGACGAAGCGCACGCCGTGGCTGTAGTCCGCATAGCGCGCGCCGTGCACCAGGCTCAGCGGCTGGATCGGTCGGCCGTCCGCGCGATGCCAGCCGTAGATCGCCACGCGTCCGGGCATGACGTCCAGGCGAGGCGTCAGGACGAGGTCCTTCTTGTGACCGGCCGTGAGGACGTCGAGCGGCGCCGGCGTGCTCGCGCGTTGCGTCCGCACGATGTCGGTGTGCCATTGGACGAACGCCGTGGAGCGCATTTCGTCACCGGCAGGCAGCGGACGCGGCGCCAGATGCAGCGCGGCCTGGCGATAGATCGCGTCGACCATGCGCCGGGTCGGCAGCTCGAAGCCGAACTCGCCGGCAAGCGACAGGGCCGCGCCCAGGCCCAAGGGCACGAGCAGGTAGTCGTCGTCACTGCCGACCGCCAGATAGTCGGGCAGCACGCACAGCGTCACGCGCGGGACGCCGGGCAGCGCGGACGCGAGGGTGACGGCCCGGGCGTGCCGCAGGTGCGGCGGCACGTTGCCGGCCCGGATCTCCTGCACGATCAGCGCGTCGCGTTCAAGGCCGCTGGCCGCGGCGATCCGACGCGCGAACTCGCTGCCCGGGGCCGCCGAGGCCGCCCGCGGGGGCAGCGACGACGCGGCCGACGAACAATCGGGCTGGCCCGACGCCAGCGCCGGCAGCGCCCAGGCGGCGCAGGCGGCGGCCAGGAAGGCCCGGGGAACACGGCTCCACATGCAGCCTTTGTAACCGATCGAAAAGTCGAGCAGCCAGGTCGGGTAATTCGCCGCCCCGGCGGCGAGCACGCTGTCGGAGCCTCAGCTGCGGTGCAACCCGCAGGTGTCGATGCCCAGCGCGCGGTAGAGGGGACAGGTGCCGATGATGCCGGTGACGAGCGGCACGATGCCGATCCAGGCCCAGGGGCCCAGCGCGTCGGCATAGGCGGCGACGACGAGCCCGAGCCCGACGACCACGCGTGCCGCGCGGTCGAGGGTTCCTACATTCGTGTGCATGGCGTTCTCCTTTGCTTGCTGCGAGCAGCATGGCGCCGCTGCAGGCCGCGGGGGTTGTGCCCCGTCAACCAAGCCTCATGCGGCCTGGGCGAGGCCCTGGGGGCGCAATTCGGGCGCCAGCGCGACGATCGCGTCGACATCGAGCGTCTCGCGATCGAGCAGCGCGCGGGCGCAGCGGTCGAGGGAGGTGCGATGCTCGCGCAGCAGGCGCGTCGCGCGCTCGAACGCCTGGTTGACCAACGCGCGCACGGCCTCGTCGATGCGCCGGCGGGTGTCTTCCGAGACGGCATGCCGATCCTGCCAGCCGTGGCCGGGCACGAAGGACGGGGACGGCCCGCCGGTCTCGTAGGCGACATGGCCGAGTGCCTCGTCCATGCCCTGGCGCGCCACCATGTCGGTGGCGATGTCGGTGGCCTTGGCGAGGTCGTCCGCCGCCCCGGTCGATGTCTCCCCGAACACCAGGCACTCGGCGGCACGCCCTGCCAGGAGGACGGACAGGCGTGCCTCGAGCTCGCTGCGCGACATCAGGTGGCGGTCCTCCAGCGGGCTCTGCAGCGTGTAGCCGAGCGCTCCCATGCCGTGCGGCACGATGGAGACCTTGCGCACCTGCTCGGTGCCGCGCTGTGCGATGGCCACCAGGGCATGCCCCATCTCATGCCAGGCCACCCGGTCGCGTTCCTTGGTGGTCAGCACCCGGCTGCGCTTCTCGAGACCGGCGACGATGCGCTCGATGGCCGCCACGAAGTCGTCGCGCGTGACGTCCTCGCCCTGCCGGCGCGTCGCCACGAGGGCGGCTTCGTTGGCCAGGTTGGCCAGGTCGGCACCGCTGAAGCCCGCCGTGAGCGACGCCACGTCTTCCAGCGGCAGGGCCGGGTCGACCCGGATCTTGCGCGCGTGGACCTGAAGGATCGCGAGGCGTCCGACCCGATCCGGCAGATCGACGAGCACCTGCCGGTCGAAGCGCCCCGCGCGAAGCAGGGCGGGATCGAGGATCTCCGGCCGGTTCGTGGCGGCCAGCATGACCACGCCCGCCGAGGTGTCGAAGCCGTCCATCTCGGTCAGCAGCTGGTTGAGCGTCTGTTCCTTCTCGTCGTTGCCGCCGCCGAGGCCGCTGCCCAGGCCGCGCGCGCGGCCGAGCGCGTCCAGCTCGTCGATGAAGATGATGGACGGCGCCGCCTGGCGGGCCTGGGCGAACAGGTCGCGCACCCGTGCGGCGCCGACGCCCACGAACATCTCGACGAATTCACTGCCGGAGATGGAGAAGAACGGCACATGCGCCTGGCCGGCCACGGCCTTGGCCAGCATCGTCTTGCCCGTGCCGGGCGGCCCGACCAGCAGCACGCCGCGGGGCACCCGGGCGCCGAGCCGTCCGAATTGCCGCGGCTGCTGCAGGAACTGGACGACCTCCTCGAGCTCGGCCTTGGCCTCGTCGATGCCGGCGACGTCGGCGAAGGTGACGCCGGTATCGCTCTCGACATGCACCTTCGCGCCACTGCGGCCGGCGCCCATCAGGCCGCCGAGGCCCGACCCGCCCGCGCCGCGCCGCATCACGAAGTACCAGATTCCGAAGAACATGGCCGTGGGCATGATCCAGGAGAGCAGGTCCCGGATCCACGTCCCTTCGACGACGCGCTCGTAGGGCACGCGGAACCGGTCCAGGCGCGCGGCCAGCTCGGGCTCGACGCGCACGGTGGACAGCGCAGGATGGCCGTCGTCGGGAAGCTTCAGTTCCCCGATCAGCCGCGTGTCCAGCACATGCACCTTCGCGATGCGGCCTTGCGCCAGCGCCTGCTCGAAGGCATCGTAGGAGACCTCGCGCGGGGGCGGGACGACCTGCGAGAGCGCGCGCACCATCAGCCACAGGCCCAGTGCAGCGAGTGGCCAGGCGAGGTTGCGCAGGGACTTGCGATCCATGTGAGGCCGTCCTTTCTGCCCGAGGTGGCCGACACCATAGCGTCGGCCGTCGAGGGTGCGGTTGCGGCAGCGCAACCGCGGCTCGCTTCCGGCCGCATCGAACGCCGGCGGCACTTCCGGTTGCGCCGGCTCAATGGCGGCGCCGGCGTTCCTCCTAGAGTGGAATCGTGCGCATCGCATGTCACCGGGACATCGACACGCGAACGCTGCGGACGACAGCCAAAGGAGCCATCATGAAGACCGATTCCACCCTCCAGGTCGACGTCAGCGACGAGCTGGCCTGGGACCCCGCGATCACCCATACCGACATCGGCGTCATCGTGCGCGATGGCGTCGTGACGCTGACGGGCACCTTGCCGACGATGGCCGAGAAGCACGCGGCCGAGGACGCCGTGCGCCGCGTCGCCGGGGTCAAGGGCATCGCCGTGGAGCTGGACGTGCGGCTGCTTCCCGAGCACGAGCGAAGCGACGCGGACATCGCGATGGCGGCGCGCCAGGCGCTGGAATGGAACGCCCAGGTGCCGGCGAACGCGGTGCTGGCCTCGGTCGAGAAGGGGCATGTCACGCTCACCGGCCAGGTGGCGTGGGCCTACCAGCGCAAGGCGGCCGAGCGGGCGGTGCGTGGACTCATCGGCGTGCGCGGCGTCGCCAACCAGGTGCACGTCAAGCCGCTCGTCACCAGTGGCCAGGTCGAACAGCGCATCCAGGGCGCCCTTGCCCGCCATGCCGAGCGCGATGCGAAACATGTGGGCGTGCGTGTCGACGGCTCGAAGGTCACCCTGTCGGGGCGCGTGCACTCGCTGGCAGAGCGTGACGCGGTCTGCGGTGCCGCATGGTCCTCGCCGGGCGTGGCGCTGGTGGTCGACGACCTGGTCGTCTTCTGAGGCATCCGCTCCGGTCGGCGGCGATTGCCGTGGCCCGCGTGAACCCTGTCCGCGTTCGCCGCATCGGCGCTCTCGAACGGCGCGCGGCGACGGCCCGATGCTGCGGGACGAGCCCCGGACGCGCGGTTTCCGGCCTCAGGCCGTCGCTTCCGTCTGGAACGATCCCATCGCCTGCGCCAGGGACGCCGCCTGGTCGCGCAGGCCATCCGCCGCGGCCGCGGACTGCTCGACCAGCGCGGCGTTGCGCTGCGTGGCCTGGTCCAACGCGCCGACCGAGCGGTTGACGTCCGCAATGCCGGCCGTCTGCTCGTCCGCGGCGGTCGAGACCTGCGTCAACAGCGCGTGCACCTGGCGAACCTCCTCGATGATGCCGGCCAGGGCAGCGCGTGTCTCGAGGCCGACGGCGACGCCGCGCTCGACCTGCTCGGAGGACTGGACGATCAGCGTCGTGATCTCCTTGGACGCCTCGGCGCTTCGCTTGGCCAGCCGCCGCACCTCGCTCGCGACCACGGCGAAGCCGCGCCCCGACTCGCCGGCGCGCGCCGCCTCGACCGATGCGTTGAGGGCGAGGATGTTGGTCTGGAACGCGATGCCGTCGATCACGGACGTGATCTCCGAGACCCGCCGGGACGACTCGGTGATCGCGCGCATGCTGCCGGCCAGTTGATCGGCAGCGGTCTCGCCCTCGGCGGCGCGACGCGCGGCTTCGCTGGCCCGCTGCGAGGCGGTACGCACCGTGATCGAGGATCCCTCGACCGTGGCGGTGAGCTGCTCCAGCGCCGCCGCGGTGCGCTGCAGGTCGGCCGCGGCCTGCTCCGTGCGCTGCGACAGGTCCTGGTTGCCGCAGGCGATCTCCGAGGACGCGATGCTGACCGACGCGGCGGTGCGTCGTGCCACGGCGGTCGCGTCGCGCACCGTGCGAAGCACCGACAGCAGCCGCGCGCCGGCCTCGGTGCGTGACGACGCGGTCAGGTGGGAGAAGTCGACGCAGCCTGGCGTCGCCGACAGGCCGGCCGTGATGCTGTCCAGCTCCGCGGCAAGGTGCGACTCCTTGCGCATCTGACGCGCGATCAGGATGCTGAATCCGGCTTGCGACGCGAGATAGCTCAATTGCTCCAGCACGCCCAGGAGGTCGGGCCGGGTCTGGCACCAGACGGGGTAACCGAGCGCCTGCAGGCGGTCGAACACGATGTGGTGCAGCGCGATGGCGCCGGCCGTGGCGAGCAGCGGCAGCCAGTGGCGGTACACCAGCGCGTAGGCGAGCACGACGAAGGCGCCGAAGTGGTATTGCGCCCGGCCGGCCGTGATGTGGATCTGCGCCGCCACCACGCCCGCCAGCAGGATCGGATAGGCCACGGAATTGAACCAGCTGCCGCGGGCGGCGACGAAGAGAACGATCGCGGCGAGGAGCAAACCGGCGGCCAGCGTCGCCCCGAGTTCGAACTGGTCGAAGCGCAGGCCCAGCCATGCAAGCCCGCTCGCGCCAAGCAACGTGGCGGCGAGCATGTAGGCGTCGCCGGTGCGGCGCAGGCCCGGCAGGCTGGTGTCGTAGGTGGTTTCGATGGGAAGCATGGCGGGTTCTCGGGCTACGGGATTCGCGAGGCGGGCGCTGGAAAGACTGCGACCACCGGGACGACTTCGGTCTTCGTCCGTGCTGCTTGAGCGGGAAGCGGGCGCCGCTTGATCCAGATCAAGATCCGCCGGCGGTGCGCCGGCGCCCGCGCCACCAATACGTGATGTCGCTGTCCGGCAACGCCCCGAACGCGCGCTGCATCGCTTCGTCGGGGCGTTCTCCCGCCGGATGGCTGCGAGCCATGCCGCGACCGCCGCCTGATGTGCCGATGCGCGAGATCCCGAACTCGATGTTCCTCGAGCGACGCCGCTGCGTCGGCCCGGTCCGTTGAGCGTGATCAACCGGGCGTCCGGCACGACTCCTAAAGTGAGCCTTGCCAACTCACTCAAGGAGACCCTCATGAGCGCTCTGACCCGCTACGAAAGCATCGACGACTTCTTCCCCGAGTTCTTCCGCCGCCTGGCGCGGCCGATGGACATCGACACCTCGCTGCCCGCCGACATCCGCCTGGACGTCAACGAGAACGACAAGGAATACCTGGTGAGCGCCGAAGTACCCGGCGCGAAGAAGGATGACATCCGCGTCGAGATCGACGGCAACATCGTCACCATCTCCACGCAGATGCGCAAGGATGTCCAGGACAAGCGTGCCGACGGTGGGCGCACCCTGGTGCGCGAGACGTGGCGCGGCCAGTCGTCGCGCACCATCTCGCTGGCGCAGGACGTGGACGACAAGGCCGCCGTCGCCAAGCTCGAGGACGGCGTGCTGCACCTGACGCTGCCCAAGCGCGCCGGCACGGCGAGCCGGCTGATCGCGATCCAGTGAGCCTGGATGGCGGCGCGTCGCAATGCCGCGACGCGACGCCGCGCGACGCGCGGGCTCGGCCTCTTCGAGCCCGCGCTTCGTCCGCTTCCCGTTCCGTGCGCCGCCCGCCATCGGGCGGCGAAGGGCTCAATGCCCGGCGGTCGCGGGCGTCTTCTCGAGCAGGTAGAAGAAGTCCCGATCGTCAGGGAAGGCCAGGAACCGGGGCGCGAGTCGTCCACCGACCTCCTGGTCGAGCACGGCCATGCCTTGGACCAGGTGCTGCACCGCGATGCGGTCGCCCGCGTGCTGATAGAGGGCCAGATAGGTGTGCTCGAGCGCGTTCATGTCCAGGTGCATCGCGTCGCGGCAGCCCAGCGCCAGGAAGACACGTGCCATGGTGCCCGGCGTCGCGGTCGAGAAGTAGCCGTAGACGAGGTAGCGGTCCGCGCCGCTTTCCAGGATGCAGGCGCCGGCGCGCAGCGTGCGCAGTTGCTCGTCGGCCGAGCCCGACCAGTTCCCGGGGCCCCATTGATCGACGAACGCCCCCAGGGTCGGCGCGCCGCCCGCGCGTGTTTCCACCAGCGGCACGCCGTTCTGGCGCGCGAAACGCAGGGCCGGTGCCCGCCCGGCGTCGCCGGCGCGCCAGGTGCGGATGTCGACCTGCCCGTCGTTCGCCACGGTCAGCGTCGACAGTCCGGGCTGCAAGGTGCTGAAGACGACGCCCTGTTCGATGAAGCCGTAATGGCTGGCATGGTTCACCGTCGCCAGCGGCCCCTGGCGAAAGGCGCCGTGCTCGCGCTTGAAGCCCCCGGTGAAGGTGGCGACCGCGCGCGGCACGTCGGCGGGGCTGAGCATGCCCGTGCGCACGAGGGGCGCCGCCGACGCGAGGCCGTCCGGCCCCGGGCGGGCGGCATCGACCATCGCAGGGGCGGCGTGGTCGGACCAGCCGAGCCGCGGGTGTTCGGTGCCCAGCGCGAAGCCGACGTCGAAACGCGACAGGTCGAATGCGACGAACAAGTCGAGTGCCTCCGCCTCGACCGCGTCGGGCGCCCAGGCAGGATGGCCGGTGACACGGGGGGCGCCCTCGATCGCGGCGGGCAGCAACACGTTGACGAAGACGCCGGTGCGACCCCGTGCAGGGACCCATTGGCCGATGCGCAGGCCGCTCGAGGCGGCGCCGACATCGATGCCCAGGTCGAGCGGCACGACGACGCGGTCCGCCATGCCCGGCCGCAGTCGAGGCTGCGGCAGGGTCGACGGCACTGACGGCGCCTGCGCCGGACCTGCGCCGCCGTGCAACGCGAAGGCGTCCTGGTAGAACTGGCGTCGAACGAAGCCGATGATGTGCTCGCCGCCCCAGACGTGGTCGCGCAGGAACTCGGTGGTCGCCTCGAGCGCCGTCCGGCGGCCGTGAGCGGCATTGCGCAGGAACAGGCGGCCGCCGCACAGGGGCTCGAAGGCGCCGCCCTGGCGCCGTGCGGCCGCCAGGGCGTCGGGCGCGACGCTGCAACTGTCGCCGCGCCCGAAGCGCAGGACGAGCCGGCCACCGGTCGTGGGATCGACGCGCGGTGGCTGCGCCAACGGCTCTGCCGCCTCCAGGTGGTAGGTCGTCTCCCGCGCCGTCCCGTCGTCCAATGTCAGCAGGTACCAGCGGCCGATGGCGGGCGCGGGTTCGACGAGGCGCTCGGTGCGTCCGCCGGCGAGCGTGGTCGTCGACGCGGATATCCATGGTTGCAGGTCGAGCACGGTCCGCGGGCCCGATGTCGCCGCGAGACAGAGGCATGCCGATGCGGCGCAGGTCCAGGTCGCGGCGCGCGCCAGGCGCAGCCGCGTCATGCCAATACCACCAGCAGCGCGGTTGCCGCGAATCCGAGGCCGCGGCTCGCCGGGTCGCGCAACGCGAATGCGACAGGATCGTCTTCGATGAGCCCGTCCGCCGCGCATTGCCAGAGCCGGTCGGCCCAGAGCGCGGACAGCAGGCCGGCGAGCCAGAGTCCCGCCACGGCGACCGGCCCGCCGCCGTGCGCGAGCGGGAGCAGCGCCAGGGCCGCCGCCCCCAGGCCGGTCGCGAGGCGTCCGATGACGCCGAGCGGCCGGGCGTCCGCGAGGCGATAGGCGCGGCAGTGCGCCGCGCCGGGATGCCTCAGTGAAGCCGCCAGTTCGGCGCGGCGCTTGAGCAGCGCGAGGCCGAAGAACGTCGGCAGGCACCAGGCGGCGAGCCAGGGATCGACGGCCAGGCCGATGGCCCAGGTGCCCACCAGGGCCCGCAGCGTGTAGCCGCCGGCCAGCACCGCGGCGTCGACGTAGCGCAGGTCCTTCAGGCGCAGAGAGTACGCCAGCATCGTGGCGACATACAGCGCCATCAGCGCACCGCAGCCGGGTGGCAGGAGGAGGGCGGCGAGCGAAGCGGTGCCCCAGAGCAGCGGAACTGCGCCGACGGCTTGCAGGATCGGCAGGCGACCGCTCGCCAGCGGACGCTCGCGCTTGCGCGGGTGCCGGCGATCCGAGGGCAGGTCGATCAGGTCGTTGATCAGGTAGATCGACGACGCGGCCGCGCAGAACGCGACGGTCGCCAGCAGGGCGCTGGCGACGGCACCGGGGTCGCCGAGGCGATGCGCCAGCACGAGCGGCACCAGCACCAGGGCATTCTTGATCCAGTGGCGCCAGCGCAGCTGCTCCAGCCAGGTCGCGAATGGCGTCGCAGGCGCCGCCGGACCGTCCTCGAAGACGCGGTCCACCGGAGCCACGCCGCTCACCGCGTCGACGTGGCGGGCGGCACCACCGGCCACGAGCGCCCGCCGCGCCGCCGCCCACACGGGCAGGTCCCGCCGCGAGTTGCCCACGTAGTCGAAGCCGCGCCCGCCGAATGCCGCGACGAGGCGTCCCCGCTTGACGTCGCCCGTCATGTTGGCGTGGCCGTTGCTGGCGAAGACGTTGTCGAACAGTCCGAGTCGGGCCGCGATGCGATGGGCCACCAGCTGGTCGGCGCCCGTGGCCAGGACGATCATGCGCCCGCGGCGTTTCTCCTGCCGCAGGAACTCCAGCAGCGGTTCGTTCAGCGGCAGCGTGTCGATGTCGGGCTGCGCGCGCTCGGCAAGCGCCCGCTTGAACGCGGCCCGGCCGCGCCGCAGCGCAGACGCCAGAGCCAGCAGGGCGGCCGGATCGCGCTTGGCGAGCACGAAGACCGATTCGACGGTCACATCGGTGCGCAGCAGCGTCCCGTCGAGATCGACGACGAGCACCGGCTGCCGCGCGGGCGCCTGGGGCTCGGCTGCGGCGAACGCGGGCCGCTGCACCACGTCCGACATCAATACAGGTACTTCGCCCACTCCAGGACTCCTCGACGCCACGGAAGGCGATGCGTGATCCCTCGGCGTCCGGCGAAGCGACCGCGATTGGCGAGGTACCAGTCGAAGTTGGCGCGAAGTGCTTCCTCGTTCGAGTGTTGCGGGACATAGCCCAGGTGCGACCGCAACCTGTCGATCGACACCTCGCTGTCGTGGTCGGCGGTCTCGTAGATCCACGGATACAGCGGCGACAGGCCGAGCGCGGCGAGCACGCGCAGCAACGGGACCGTGGGCCAGCGGGGCAGGTGCGCCACTCGACGGCCGAAGCCGGCGCGGTCCAGGACGCACTGCACGTTGTCGGCCATGCTGCCGAAGCGGTCGGCGCCCACGTTGAAGGTGTCGTCGACACGCGATCGTTCCAGCACCAGGCAACGCGCGATCACCTCGCAAAGGTCGCGCACGTCGAGCAGCTGGTAGCGATTGGCGCCGCTTCCCAGCACGGGGAACCGGCGGCCCTGGCTCGCCCAGTCGTAAAGGAGCTCGAAGACACCCAGCCGCTCGGGGCCGACGAAGGTCTTGGGTCGCAGGACGGACACGCATTGACCGAGGGCGCGGCCTTCCGCGCACAGGTCTTCCGCCTCGATCTTCGACCGGCCGTATGCGCCGACGCCCACCAGCCGATGCGATTCGGGGATGGGACGCTGGTCGGGGATGCCATAGACGGCCGTCGACGAGATGAACACGAAGCGATCCACGCCGTACGAGCGCGCGTGCTGCAGCAGCACGTTGGTGCCCGCGACGCCCGTGGACAGGATCTCCGCGGCCGGCGCCAGCGGCAATGCGGCGGCGCAGTGCACCACGCTGTCGACCCCGCGCATCGCGCGTTCGACGGCCGTCGGGTCGCGGATGTCGCCTTCGATCGCCTCGATGCTGCCGCGCTCGGGATAGTCGAACGGGACCAGATCGAGCGAGCGAACCTCCCAGCCGTCGGCCAGCAGACGCCTGACCAGGTTGATACCGAGGAAGCCCGATCCGCCCGTGACGAGGCAGCTGCGGCGTGTCGGGCGTGCGGAGGATCCGCCTTCGGGCGGCGTGGCGTCGGCGCTCATGTTGCTGTCGGAGGGCGTGGTACGAAGCATCTTTATCGCCGCGCCGAGCGCCATTCGCATTGCGTCAGCGCAATGCAGCGCCGGGGTCCCGACCGCGGCCATCGCAGGCTTGACTTCGCCGCTACAGCATCAACGGTTGGTCGGGCAGTTCCGAGTACGGTTCCGGGCGTGCCGAGACAGCCTCGTCGAGTGCGGCCGAGACGGCGCGGATGGCGGCCAGCGCGCCATGCCTGTAGTCGCGTCGCGCGAACGAGGCTTCCATCCGCCGGCAGATCGTCGCCCACGTCTCGTCGGGCACGAGCGCGTCGATGCCGCGATCGACCACGACCTCGACGGCGCGGTCGGCGAGCAGCACGTAGATGAGCACGCCGTCGTTGCGGGCGGTGTCCCAGACGCCCAGCAGCGAGAACAGCTCGATCGCCCGTTCGCGCGGCGTCTGGCGTCGCAGCAGCAGCCAGGGGTCGAGCGCGGCCTCGACGACGAAGCGGATCTCCACCTGATGGCGCTGCTCAACCCCATGCACGGCATCGGCGATCGCCTGCCTGACGTCGGGCGGGAATGCGCGCCGCTGCGCGCGATGCGTGGCGCACAGGTGGCGGACGAGGCGGCGCAGGTCCATGCGGCTACCAGCGCCCCGAGGCGCCGCCGCCACCGAAGCGTCCCCCGCCACCGCCGCCGAAGCCGCCGCCGCCGAAGCCACCGCCGCCGAAGCCACCGCCGGTTCCGAACGGGTAGAAGCCAACGCCGCGCCCGGCGGCCGTGATGAGGAACGCGACCAGCGCCGCCACCGCCGCGACCGGCCACAGGCCCGACAGGAACCATGCGAGCGCCGCGACGCCTGCCGCGACGACGCCGGCGCCAGGAAGCCGGCCCAGCAGCCTGCGCATGGCGCCGCCGAACACCAACGGTCCGAGAAGGAGGACGGGAACGAGGTGCCCGATGTCGGGCGCCTGCGCGGGGGCCGCGGGAGGCGGCAACGGCTCGCCGTCCACGGTGCGCAGGATGCGGTCGACGCCGGCATCGATGCCGCCCGGGAAGTCGCCGTCCTGGAAGCGCGGCACGATGACCTCGGAGATGATGCGCTTGGCTGTCGCATCCGGCAGCGCACCTTCGAGGCCGTAGCCGACCTCGATGCGCACCGTGCGGTCGTCCTTGGCCACGAGCAGCAGGACGCCGTCGTCCACGTTCTTGCGGCCCACCTTCCATTGGTCGACGACACGCAGGCCGTACGCCTCGATGGACTCGGGCGCGGTCGTCGCGACGATGAGCACGGCGACCTGCGAGCCCTTGCGGTCACTGAACTGGCGCAGGCGGGTCTCCAGGGCGGCCTGCTGCCCGGGCGTCAACGTGCCGGTGAGATCCGTCACCAGGCCGTGCATGGAGGGCACCGGCACGGTGGCCAGCACCCATGTGCAAAGGGCTGCCAGGATGGCGGCCAGCGCGGCGCGCAGCAGCGGGGCCATCGCTCGCCTTCAGCGAGAGGCCGCCGAAGGCGCCGCCGGCGTGAACCCGAGGTCGACGACAGGCGGGCGGGCGATCTGCCGCTCGTCCTGCACCGCGAAGTTCGCCTTCAGCGGCATGCCGAACGCCTTGGCAGTGAGATTGACCGGGAACGAACGCGCCAGCACGTTGTACTGCTGCACCGCCTCGATGTAGCGCATGCGGGCCACCGCAATGCGGTTCTCGGTGCCCTCGAGCTGGGCCTGCAGTTCCAGGAAGTTCGTGTTCGATTTCAGGTCGGGGTAGCGCTCGACCACCACCATCAGGCGCGACAGCGCCGTCCCGAGCTCGGCCTGGGCCGATTCGAAGCGGGCGAAGGCCTGCGGATCATTGACCAGCGACGCGCTCGCCTGCACGCCGGTCGCGCGGGCGCGCGCCTCGGTCACGGCAGTGAGCGTCGATTGCTCGAAGCCCGCGGCGCCCTTGACGGTGTTGACGAGATTGGGCACGAGGTCGGCACGCCGCTGGTACTGGTTGAGCACCTCCGACCAGGCAGCCGTGACCTGCTCGTCGGCCGCCTGCAGGCGGTTGTAGCCGCAGGACGAGAGCATGGCGGCCACCAGCATCGACAAGGCGAGAAGCAATCTGCGCATCGGAGCGCCTCCAGGAGATTGGGACATCGATGGCGCAAGGCTAGGCGAGGCCTCCGGAGTCGCCTTTGCGGGCGATCAAGGCCGGACGCGGGTGACGCTCGTGCGGCGCGGCCCGCGCGGGCTCACGCTCCCTTGGCGGCTGCCGTCTCGCGCTCGGCCATGGAACGCGCGCGCCGAAGCAGGGCCGTGATCTCCTGCTCGAACAGGTGCGCGACACGCTGGGGATCGGGCACGCGCGCCGCATCGGCGATCACGCCGAGCGAGAGCTTGCCGCGATAGCTGAAGACGCTGAGGCCGAGCCCCATGTCCTCGCCGGGATGCGGGACCCAGAACATGATCCGGTCGATGCGCGTGCCCGCCAGCGACAGCGGATGCACCGGCCCGGCGACGTTGGTCAGCACGAGGCTCGCCTTGCTCCCGAACAGCCGTTGCGCCACCTGCTGCACCGTCTTCGGACCGCGTCCGAAGACATCGAACAGCCAGCGCATGCCGATGGCTTCCGACGACCGCTTCACCTCGCCGAGTCGACGCCGCGCGGCATGCAGCCGGGCCTCCGGCTTGTCCAGTTCGACCGGCAGGTCGAGGATCGCCAGTCCGAAATCGTTGCCGCCATCGTGCGCATGGTCGAGTGGACGCAGGCTTACCGGCATCATCGCGCGCAGGCTCGCCCCGGCGGAGAAGTCGCCGGTCTCCGTGAGGTAGTGCCGCAGTGCGCCGGCCACGGCCGCGACGGCGACGGCGTTGATCCTGGCGTCGAACGCCGCGCCGATTTCCCGCAGCCGGGCCAATGGGATGGCGGACGAACAGGCGACGCGCTGCCGGGCGACGAAATGCCCCTTGAACGGCGACAGGGGATCGGGCGACTTGAGAAGGTCCGCGACCAGCGCACCGAGGGCCTCGGCGCCGACGAGCGCGGACTGCAGCAGGGGCGTCGAGGCATCGTGGGGATCGGGCAGTCGTGCCGCGGGCCTGCCTGCATGGGCGTGGCCGGAGCTGTCGAAGACCCGCCGCACGACGTCCATCATCGCGGCGCCGTCGCCGATGCAATGGTGATAGCGCAAGACCAGCGCACCGCGCTCGCCGGGCCCGTCGACGACATGGGCCTGCCAGAGCGGCAGGGTCGACGGCAAGGGCTGGCTGGCCAGGTCCGACACGAGCTCGAGCAGGTCGGCGTCGCCGGCCTGCGCGGGCAGCGCGCGGTGGTGGAGGTGCTGGTCGATGTCGAAGTCTTCCATCGGTTCCCAGCAGGGGCTGCCGTAAGACAGGCCGCGCTCGACGACCCGACAGCGGAATCGCTCGATGGCCGCGAGCCGGTCGCCGAAGATCGCGCGGACCGCCGCGACATCGAAGCGCCGGCGCGACGTGGCCAGCGCCGTCACGACGGCCGTGTTGACGGGGCCGTCCATGTGGAACCAGGCGGCGTCGACGGGATCGAGCGGGTGCGGGGTCATGTGAGCTCCAGGAGGCGGTCGATGCGCGGCCGCCGCGCGCCTTCCAGCGTCTTCGTCGCGGCCGCGATCAGATGCCGGCAGGCTTGCGGCGTCGCGACGTCGATGCCCAGCCCGGCCGCGGGATCCCACGGCGCATCGAGCCGGAGGAAGCGGTCGCCGAGGCGATCCTCCATCATGGCGCACACGTGCTGTTGCTGGGACGAGATCAGGGTCAGCAGCAGACGGCCGTCGGACAGCCAGCCGACCGCACCCGCGTCGGGCTCGACGGCCTGGGCGGGACGGTACTGGGCGGCCGCCGTGCCCACCGACAGCATGCGCATGCGCTCCGCCTCGACGCCGCGGAAGTGCTCGGCTTCGTGCATGGCCACCTGGTCCGGAGCGACGGCGAACAGGCCGCCGTCCGCGTACAGGTGGCCGCCGATGGCCACCGAGGGGAAGTAGGCGGGCGCCGCGCAGGCCGCCATCGCGACATCGACGACGCGGCAATCGCTGTCGCGTTCCGGCGTGCCGGGACGCGGCGACTTGAAGACCTTCGTCCGGCTGCGACCGACATCGACCGCCGGCACGATGACCGGGTGCTTCGCCTGGCCGAGGCGCGCGTCCCCGAACTCCTCGTCCAACAGCTTGCGCAGCGCATCGCCGGAGTATTTCGGGCCGAGCACCGAGCGCGTCAGGTCGAGCAGGCGTCGCACGGCGCCCGCGGGCAGGTCGTGCTCGGAGAAGACGGCGCCGCCGCGCTCGACGAACAGCTGGACGATGCGCGCCATCGGCACCTCGAAGGCGAGCGCCAGCGCGAGGATGGCACCGATGGACGTGCCGGCCAGCAGATCGAATCGACGTCCGAACGGCTGGCCGGCGCGCGCCTCCAGGCCGGCCAGCACCTGCGCGGTATACAGCCCGAGGAAGCCGCCGCCCGACAACGCCAGCAGGCGGAACGGGGCGGGTGGGCTGGGGTCGGCGGTGCGTGCGGTCATGGGCGCTCTCGGAACCTCGTTTGTGCCGCAACGCGCCATGTCCGGGGTTGACGGGGCGCAATGCCTGCCTGCCGGGCGCCCGATCGTCCTGCAATTGAGCGCGCGCAATAGCGCCGGACGTGCGAGGCCTAGAGTGATCCGACGGTGACGCTACTTCCGGCGACGCCACAACCTTCAGGAGATGCACCATGACCCACCACGCCGCCACGACCCGCGCGCGCGACCGGCAGCCCGACATCCTCGAGCTGTTCCGCCGCTTTGCCCGCATGGCCGAGCTGCCCGCCTTCCTGGCGGAAGACATGCGCCTGGACATCGAGGAGAACGAGCGCGAGTACCGCGTCAAGGCCGAGATGCCGGGGGTGCGCAAGGAGGACATCCAGGTGACCGTGGACGGCACGCTGCTGGCGATTCGTGCCCGTGCGGACGGCCCCAGGCACGACGCCAAGGCGGACGACGGCCAGCGCAATCTCGTGAGCGAACTGCGTCACGGGGAGTTCTCGCGTGCCGTGCGCCTGTCGCACGAGATCGAGGAGAAGAAGGTGCACGCCAAGCTGGAGAACGGCATCCTCAGCCTGACCTGCCCGAAGCGCGCCTCCGGCAAGCAGACCCTCGTGGCCATCCAGTGACCAAGTCCTCGACCGGCGTCGCGATCAGGAACGTCCTGGTCCACCTGGACGCCGCCGCGTGCGCCGCTGCGCGCCTGCGCGTTGGGCGGGCCGTGGCGCGACGGTTCGGTGCGGAGGTCTTCGCGCAACTGTGCATCGAGCCTTCGCTCGCGTCGATGCGCCTGGCCATCGCGGAATCGCCCGCGGCCCTGTTCGAGACCCGCGCCGCCGTCGCGCTCGAGCAGGCGCAGCGCTGGTTCGAGCAGCGTGCGGCCGACGATGTCGCGGGAACGTGGCTGGAGCCTTCCGGTGCGGATCCCGCGGAGGCCTTCGTACGCCAGGCGCGCTGCGCCGACCTGGTCGTGATGGGAACCCTCGAGGCCACGGCGACCCCCGACTCGATGACCCCGTCCGGCTTGACGGAGGCCGTGCTGCTGCACAGCGGCAGGCCGATCTTGCTGTTGCCTGCGCAAGCGCAGAGCCGCGATGCCGAGGTGCAGACCGTCCTCGTCGGCTGGAACGGCTCGTCGCACTCGGCCCGTGCCGTGGCCGCGGGGTTGCCCTGGATGCAGATGGCGCGGCACGTCCATGTCCTGGTCTCGCGCCGTGCAGGCCAGGCTTGCGAGGCGGATGGCCTGGAGCTTCACGGCGCCCTGGCCCGCCATGGCATCCAGGCCACGATGCATGACGATCCGGGCGATGCGCCCGGCGACGACGCCGGACTGCGACTGGCCCGCCTGGCCGAACAGGTTGGCGCGGGAATCGTCGTGATGGGCGGGTACGGCCACGGACGCCTGCAGGAGCAGGTGTGGGGCGGGGCGACCGCCACCATGCTGCGCTCGGCCCCGCTGCCGGTGCTGATGGTGCATTAGCTTGCCGCCCCGCATGGGCAGCGCACGATACGCCACGCCGGCGCGCGCCCGTCACGGGACAGCACGCTAGGCGCCGTCCTGCGCCGTCGCGACTTCGTGCTCCTGCGGCGTCAGCAGGCGAAGCTCGCGCCGCAGCACCTTGCCAATGGCCGACATCGGCAGCTCGCGCCTGAGTTCGATGTGCCGCGGTCGCTTGTAGGCGACCAGGTGCTGCTCGCAATGCGCGCGCACGTGCGCCACCGTCAGGGACGGGTCCGCGGCGACGACGAACAGGGCCACGGCCTGCCCCGTCCGCTCGTCCGGCACGCCCACCGCACCTGCCTCGCGCACGCCTGCCAGGCGCTTGGCCACGTCCTCGATCTCGGCGGGGAAGGCCTTGAAGCCGGAGACGACGATGATGTCCTTCGATCGATCGACGAACTCGACGTAGCCCGCCTTGTCCATCCGGCCCATGTCCCCGGTGCGCAGCCATCCGTCCGGCGACAGCACCTTGGCCGTCTCCTCGGGCTGGTTCAGGTAGCCCTTCATGACCTGGGGGCCGCGCACGCAGATCTCGCCGACCTCGCCGAGCGCGACTTCGTTGCCATCGAGATCGGCGATCCTGACCTCCGTCGACGGCACGGGCAGGCCGAGCTTGCCGGTGAAGGCCGGGATGTCGATGCGATTCGCGCAGACGATGGGCGACGCTTCTGTCAGGCCATAGCCTTCGACCAGCGGTACGCCGAAGGCCGTCGCCCAGGCATCGGCCACGTGCCGGTTCACCGGCATTCCCCCGGCGACGGCCAGCTTCAGGTGCCCCCGCCGGGCGCGGACGACCGCGTCGAAGCCCGGTGCTCGGAGCAAGGCATCGAACAACGTGTTGACGCCCGTGATGACGGTGAAGTCGGTGCGGGCGAGCAGGCGCACGAGCGCAGGCAGCTTGCGCGGGTCGGCCACCAGCACGTTCTCGCCCCCCAGGCGCGTGAAGGTGAGCAGGTTGGCGAGCAGCGCGAACACGTGGTACAGGGGCAGCGCGGTGATCACCACCTCGTGGCCGGGTTCCAGTGCCGCGCCGAGCCAGGCGATCACCTGCTCGACGTTGGCCACCATGCCGCCATGGCTCAGCAGCGCCCCCTTCGGCCGGCCCGTCGTGCCGCCGGTGTACTGCACGAAGGCCGTGTCGGACGGCTCCAGGTCGATCTTCGGTGACGGGAGCTCGACGCCGCGCGCGAGCAGGTCTCGCAGCGGATGGGCGCCATCGATCGGGTGCGGAGGGGGCGTGTGCTGGAGATGGCCGGCGGCCCAGTTGATCGCGACACGGCGCCAGGCGGGCGCGAGATCGGCGATGCGTGCGACGACGACGTGCCGGACCAGGGTACCGGGGAGCGCCTTGGCGAGCGTCTCCTGGAACTGCTCCAGCACGATCACTGCCGCGGCGCCCGAGTCCTTCAGCTGGAACGCGAGTTCGTCGGCGGTGTACATCGGATTGCAGCTGACGACCTGCAGGCCGGCCTCGAAGGCCCCGAACACCGCGACCGGATAGGCGAGGCAGTTCGGCAGCATCAGGGCGATGCGCTCGCCCCGGGCCAGGTGGAGCTCCTCCGAGAGCGCGGCCCCCAGCGCCACGACGTGCGCGTGGAGCTGGGCGTAGGTCAGGGTCGCGCCCAGGGCGCTGCAGGCCGGCCGGTCGCCGAAGCGCAACGCGCTTGCATCGAACATCGCCTTGAGCGAGCGGAACGCCTGCACAGGGGCCTCGGCCGGCACGCCGGGTGGATAGGAGGAAAGCCAGATCTTGTCCATGGTCTCACTCTCGAGTTGTGGCGGCCCGGCGAGGTGCGCCGGTCTGCCCGTGCAGCATGGACCCTCGGCCGCCGATCGGATTGACGGCGATCACGCCGGCATGCGCCGGCACGCATCAAGTCGACACGACCAGCGTGTTGCGTCCCAGGTGCTTGGCCTCGTACAGGGCGCGGTCGGCCGCCAGCAGCAGCGCCTCGGCCGTTCCGCCCTGGGTCGGCAGCAACGCGATGCCGATGCTGACGCTGGGGTTGACGATGCCGCCGCACGTCTCGATCGGTACACGCGCTGCCTGCAGGATGCGCTTGGCCAGTGCCTGCGCCTGCGCCCCCGAGCCGATGTCGGGCAGCAGCGCCACGAACTCGTCGCCGCCGACGCGGAACACGGTGTCGCTGCCCCGCAGCGAACGGCGCAGCCGGACGGCCAGTTCCACCAACAGCCGGTCGCCGGCAGCGTGTCCGTGGTCGTCGTTGACGGTCTTGAAGTGGTCGATGTCGATGCTGAACAGGGCCACGCGCTCATGCGTGCGGCGCGCCACGGCGATGGCGCGCGCGATCGTTTCCTGGAGCAGCAGGCGGTTGGGCAGCCCCGTCAGCGGGTCGTGGGCGGCCTGCTTCTCGGCCTGTTCCCGCGCGATGCGCAGTTCCTCCTGGGCGCGCTTGAGCGGGCCCACGTCCGCGACGTGCACGAAGATGCCGACGACCCGGCCGTCGACCTTGCGGGGAGTGTAGGTGGCCAGGCTGCTGCGCACGCCGCCGCCGGGCAGGGGGATCTCGCGCTCGAACACCTGCTTCTCGCCCCGGTAAGCCGCGTCGATGTAGGGCAGGTTCAGCGCGTAGAGCGGCCCGAGCAGGTCCTGCAGGGTGTGCCCGAGGATCTGCTCGGGCGTCTTGCCGAACCAGTCGCGGTAGGCGGCGTTGGCGAAGGCGCAGCGCCGGTCCGCATCCCAATAGGCCACCATGGCGTCCAGGTGATCGACGATCTCGGCCAGCGGGACGAGCGGATCGTCCGTGCGAGGACTCGGGTCGGTGGGGGCCTTGTTCATGCGATAGCTCCTGGACGGCACGCCATCGATCCGAGACTAGGGAGATCGACGCTTCTTGCGTTGCGCAGGATCAATGCGGAGGTCGCGCGAGTGCCGTCACGACGACGCGAAGCGGAGCCGCGATGCTGCCGTCGTCAGCCCGTCCGCCCGTCCGCCAGTCCGCCAGTCCGCAGGCGAATCGCCGTTGCACGGCGGATACGGGATGCCTTCGCACGATCACGCGCCGTTTCGCTCTGTTGCGGACGATTGACCCGGTGTTTTCAGTGCACTCCTATCTTGGCCCCAGGCGGCATCGGGCCGCCGGATCCGGAAAGGAGCGCATCGTGACCACTTTCAACAACCAGGCCGCCGCGGAATTCGAGCTTCGCTTCCGCTCGCTGTTCGACGAAGGCCGCGGCTACAGCTTCCCCTGCGACGAGGCCGGCCACGTCGACATCGACGCGCTGAGCGACGGCGCGCGCAACAACTACTTCTTCGCCCATACCGTCATCGGGCGCGACGTCGCGATGCCCGCCGTCCTGCCGCGCGCGATGCACTGACCGGAAGGGGCGCGCGGCTTGCACGCATGTGCGACGCCGCTTGATCCCACGCAACCCGGCTCCGGGACGACGGTCGCCAAATCGCGAGACTTCGAAGGACCTCGATGGCCTCCATCAGCCTGCGCAAACTGTCCAAGCGATTCGGCAGCACCGCCGTGCTGAAGGACGTCGACCTCGACATCGCCGACGGCGAGTTCATCGCCATGGTCGGGCCATCGGGCTGCGGGAAGTCCACGCTGCTGAACTGCATCGCCGGGCTCGAGACGCCCACCAGCGGGGAGGTCTGGATCGGCGGGCGCGAAGTCACCTGGCTGGCGCCGAAGGACCGCGATATCGCCATGGTGTTCCAGGCCTATGCGCTGTATCCCAACATGACGGTGCGCCAGAACATCCTGTTCGGCCTGGAGATCCGCAACGAGCCGAAGGAACGCCGCGACGCAGCGCTGAAGCGGGTGTCGGACATGCTGCGCATCGGCGACCTGCTGGACCGCAAGCCGGCGCAGCTTTCGGGCGGCCAGCGCCAGCGGGTCGCGATGGGACGCGCGATGGTCCGCGACCCGGCCGTCTTCCTGTTTGACGAGCCGCTGTCCAACCTCGACGCGAAGCTGCGGGTGCAGATGCGCGCCGAGCTCAAGGCGCTGCACCAGCGCCTGCACCAGACGGTCGTCTACGTGACGCACGACCAGGTCGAGGCGATGACCCTGGCGGACCGCATCCTCGTGATGAATGCCGGCCGTGTCGACCAGGTGGGCACGCCGGTGGAGCTCTACGACCGCCCCGTCAACCTGTTCGTCGCCGGCTTCATCGGGTCGCCGGCCATGAACTTCATCGCCGGACGCGTCGGCGCGCGGGATCGCGCGGCGGTGCTCGTCTGCAGCGACGGCCATGAGTTTCCCTTGCCGACGGACATCGACCTCGCGCCGGGCAGGGCCGTCACGTTGGGCGTGCGCCCGGAGCACCTCGGCCTCGCCAGCGAAGGCGACGTCAATCTGAAGGTGGACATCGTCGAGCCCACCGGCGACGAGACGAACCTGTACGGCAAGGTCGGCGACGAACTCGTCTGCGTGCGACTGCACCAGCGCGTCGCCGTCGTCCCGGGACAGGTGGTCGCACTCGCGTGGCCGATGGACCGGCTGCATCTGTTCGACACGGCCAGCGGACGGCGCATCGGCGAGCCGGACGCGAGCGCCGACGTCTCCACGGCCGTCTCCCTGGTCGCCGCCGCGGACGCGTCGCATGAAGCGATCCCGGCAGCCGGTTGGGCCGCAGCGCTGCTGCCCGGCCTTCGAAAATCCATGCATCGCTGGAGATCCACGACATGACACACGGTCCCCGCTACATCCGCTGGTTCTCCGAGATCGGTGCCTCCGATGTCGCCCTGGTCGGCGGAAAGAATGCCTCGCTCGGAGAGATGCTGGGCAACCTCGCGCCCGTCGGGGTGCGGGTGCCGAACGGCTTCGCCATCACGGCGGATGCCTACCGCTTCATGCTCGACCAGGCCGATGCCTGGCCGCGGCTGCACCGTGCGCTCGACGGTCTGGACGTGACCGATGTCGACGATCTCGCGCGCCGGGCGCGGGAGGCGCGTGAGATCGTGCACTCGGCGCCGCTGCCGCCGGACCTCGTCGCGGAGATCCTGGCCGCCTACAAGTCGCTTCTTGCCGAATACGGGAGCGAACTGACGGTGGCCGTGCGCAGTTCGGCCACCGCCGAGGATTTGCCGGACGCCAGCTTCGCCGGCCAGCACGAGACCTTCCTGAACGTCTCGGGCGAGGCGCGCCTGCTCGACTCGGTGCGCCTGTGCTTCGCGAGCCTGTTCAAGGATCGCGCCATCGCCTATCGCGTCGACAAGGGCTTCGACCATTTCAAGGTCTTCCAGTCCGTGGGCGTCATGAAGATGGTGCGCTCGGATCGCGCCTCGAGCGGCGTGATCTTCACGCTCGACACCGAGTCCGGCTTTCGCGATGCCGTGTTCATCACGGGGGCGTACGGGCTCGGGGAGAACGTCGTGCAGGGCACGGTGGATCCGGACGAGTTCCATGTCTTCAAGCCCACGCTGCGCCAGGGCCACCGCACCGTGTTGCGGCGCAAGCTGGGCCGCAAGGAGATCCGCATGGTCTACGCGCAGTCGGCCGGACGGGAGACCACGCGGAACGTGCCGACGTCGCCCGAGGACCGGGAACGCTATTGCATCGCCGACGACGACGTCCTGGCCCTGGCCGACGCCGCGATCGCCATCGAGAATCACTACACGCGCAGACTGGGCCGGTCGACGCCGATGGACGTCGAATGGGCCAAGGACGGCCTCGATGGTCAGCTCTACATCGTGCAGGCGCGGCCGGAGACGGTCGCATCGCGGCGGCCGTTCGGCATGATCGAGGAGTGCCGCCTCGACGCCAAGGGCGTGTCGCGCGTGACGGGGCGCGCCGTGGGTGCAGGCATCGCGTCGGGGCGTGCCCGCGTGGTCACCGACCTTGCCCAGCTCGCCGACTTCAAGCCCGGCGAGATCCTCGTGGCCGACACGACGATGCCGGACTGGGGCACGGTCATGAAGAGCGCCGCGGCGGTCGTGACCAATTGCGGCGGGCGCACCTGCCATGCGGCCATCGTCGCGCGCGAGCTCGGCATTCCGGCGGTCGTCGGCTGCGAGGACGCGACGCGCCTGATCCGCACCGGTGACGAGCTGACGGTCTCGTGCGGCGAAGGGGCGACGGGCCGCGTCTACGAAGGCCTGCTGTCGTTCACGACGACGCGCACGGACGTCTCCTCGCTCGACCTGCCGCAGACCGAGATCATGGTCAATGTCGGCAATCCGGACATCGCCTTCCAGACCGCCATGCTGCCGGTGGACGGCGTCGGTCTGGCGCGCATGGAGTTCATCGTCGCCGAGCACATCCGCGTGCATCCGATGGCGCTCGTGCACCCGGAGCGCGTCCAGGACCCGGCCGTGCGCGCGGAGATCGCGCGCCTCGCGCGCGGCCACGCGACGCCCGCCGACTACTTCGTGCGCCAGCTCGCCGAAGGGGTGGGGACGATCGCCGCGGCATTCTACCCGGGGCCGGTGATCGTGCGCATGTCCGACTTCAAGACCAACGAATACGCCAGCCTGCTCGGCGGGCGGGATTTCGAACCCACGGAAGCCAACCCGATGCTGGGTTTCCGCGGCGCGTCGCGCTACGGCCATCCTGCCTATGCCGAAGGGTTCGCGCTGGAATGCGCCGCGATGAAGCGCGTGCGCGAGGAGATGGGCCTGTCCAACGTCAAGCTGATGATCCCGTTCTGCCGTCGGGTGGAGGAGGGCCGGCGGGTGATCGCGGCGATGGAGGCGCTCGGCCTGAAGCGCGGCGTCGACGGGCTCGAGATCTTCGTCATGTGCGAGATCCCGAACAACGTCATCCAGATCGACGCGTTCGCGCAGCTGTTCGACGGCTTCTCCATTGGGTCGAACGATCTGACGCAGCTCGTGCTAGGTGTCGACCGCGACTCCGAGATCGTCGCGTTCGACTTCGACGAGCGCGACGCGGGCGTGCAGGCGATGATCCGGCAGACCGTCGAAGGCGCCCGCCGCAACGGCCGGCACGTGGGCATCTGCGGTCAGGCGCCATCCGACTACCCGGAGGTCGTGGAATTCCTGGTGCAGCTCGGCATCGATGCCGTGAGCGTGACGCCGGATGTCGCATTGAAGGTCCTGCGCGACGTGCTCGCCGTCGAAGCCCGGCTGGGGCGCCCGACGCGCGCGAACGTCCGCCTCACGAAAGGTTGATCATGAGACGCACGGTTTCCTCGATGATGTGCGGCGACGTCTGCGTCGTCGGCATGGACGACACGCTGGCGTCGGTGCAGCAGCGGCTCACCGACCGCCACCTGTCCTGGGCGCCGGTACTCGAGGAGGGCGGCGCGGTCCTCGGCGTCATCAGCACGGCCGACCTCCTGCGCTTCCACGCGGGGGGCGGCGACGTGCAGTCCGTCCGGGCCTGGCAGTTGTGCAGCTTCAGGCCGGTCGCGGTGGCGACCGACGACGACCTGGCCGATGTCGCGCGAACGATGGTCGAACGCCGCATCCATCACGTCGTCGTGACGGAGGCCGGCGCGGTTGTCGGCGTTCTGTCGTCGCTCGACTTCGTGCGGGAGTTCGCGGCTGCGGACCCGGCGGTCGCTGCGAGGGCCTGATCGGCACGGGCCCTGCGTCTGGCGAGCCGCGCCAACGATTCGGGAGCGCGGCGCGCAGGCTTCCTGTGGTCAGGGCTCCTCGCCCGGCTCCAGCCTCAAGCCGCTGTCGGCGAGGAACCGCATGATCACGGAGCGTTGCCCGTGGGCCGGCACGATCACTTCCGCGCGCTCGACCTCGCCCTCGTAGACCGCCGTGATGCTGTAGCGTCCCGGCGGCAGCGATATGAGCAACCACGGGGCGTCGAGCCGACCCTTGAAGACTCGCTGGCCTGCGCTGTCGTTGATCTGCACGACGACGTCGGCCAGGTAGGCGCCGGTGACTCTCGTCGCGAGCCGGAGCGACAGCGAATGGGCGGTGCTCTCGGCTGCCATGCGCGCCAGTTCGTCGGCGCCGATGCCGCCGACGATGAAGTCGAAGCCGGCCGGGGTCTGCCCGGACGTCAGGGCCTGCGCGGGCGGCGTTGCGGCAGCGAGCGCGGCCGCGGCGGCAAGGCTGGCGAGGGCGTAGCGGTGTTGCATGGGGAGCTCCTGGCTTGGGCAACTCGTATGGAGAGCCAGTTTCGAAGCTGTCGGCCGCTCGGGGGTTGACGGGACGCAAGTCAGTCCATGCACCGGGCTCGGGTGTTCACCCGGCCCGGCCATCCGTCGCGACGGCAAGAGGCCGCGGCCCGGTCGCCGCGCCAAGTCGAGCGATCGTGCCGCAGCGGCTGTTGCGGCGACACCGGACCCCGACGGCGATCCAGCCTGATTCGACCTGATCCGCGATCGGAGGCATCACGCAGATGCGACGTCGTCGCGAGCCCTGTCCAGCGGCAGCTCGGCCTCGACCACGGTGCCGCCGCCCGGCTCCGGATAGAACCGCAGGCTGCCCTTCAGGGCGTGGACGCGCTCGGACATTCCCATCAGTCCGAAGCCCTTGCGCTTCGGCCCCAGGCCAGAGTCGATACCGCGCCCGTCGTCGTGGATCTCCAGCTTCACGCCGTGCGCGTCGGCCGTATGCAGGCGGATGCGGGCGCGCGTCGCTCCGGAATGCTTGGCGACATTGTGCAAGGCCTCCTGGGCGATGCGATAGAAGCAAGTGGCGACGGCCTCGGGCATGAGCTTCGAATCGAAATCGTCGTCGGCTTCCACCGTGCAATGCATGTGGTAGCGGCGCGCATGCACGTCCGCCATGTTGCGCAGCGCGGCCACGAGCCCGAGTTCCTCGAGCACCTGTGGCCGGAGGTCGGCGATGATGCGGCGCGTCGAGCGCAGGGCGTTGCGTGAAAGGGCGTCGACGCGCTGGAGGATGTCCCGAAGGGCGCCTCGAGCCGAAGACGGCAGGTGCGCAGCCGCAGCGCATTCCATCCCGATGGCCGCCAGGGTCTGCTGCAGGTCGTCGTGTAGTTCACGCGAGATGCGCCGGCGCTCCTCGTCGAGCGAACGGTCGAGCGAACCGACGAGGTGTCTCAGTGCGTCGCGGGAGCGCTCGAGCTCTTGCTGGGAGGCGATCTCGGCCGTGACGTCACGCGCCGTGGCGACGGCACCGGTGATGACACCTTGCTCGTCGCGGATCGGTGCGTAGTTGAAGCTGCCTGTCCAGGGCATGCCGCCGTCCAAGCGCTGGAGGCGATAAAGCACCCCGGTTCCGGACCGTCCCGCGATGGCCTGCAATGCGGCGCATTGGCCGGCTGGCGCGGGCCGCCCGTCCGCGAACCGTATGTCCAGCATGTCCACGAGGTCGCCGATCCGGCGGGGGGCAGGGCTCGATGCCGGCAGACGATAGAAGGCAGCGAACGCGTCGTTGACCGCGATGAAGCGTCCCTGCGCATCGAGAATGGCCACGGCATCGCTCATGCTGGACAGCGCCGCAGCGAGCAGCGCCTTGCTCTGCGCGAGCGCTGTCATTGCCTTGCGGCGCTCGCTGACGTCGCGCAGTACCGCGGTGAAGAAGCGCCTGCCTTCGACTTCCACCATGGAGAGAGACGCCTCGATCGGCGTTTCCTGGCCGTCGAAGCACAGAGCGGTGAGTTCGGGCCGCCGTCCCATGTCCCGGGGCCTGCCGCCGCTCGCGCCGTAGCGCTCCACCTCGAGACGATGCGCCTCTCGCGTTCGCTTGGGGATCCAGCGGTCGAGCTTCGATCCGATCAGCTGCTGCATCGTGCATCGGAGCAAGGTGGCGGCGGCCGGGTTGGCCATCACGACGGTCTGTTCGTCGTCCACCGTGACGACGGCTTCGGACATGGTGTCGAACAAGGCCTGCAGTCGCGAGCGGCTCAGCGTGAGGGCGTCCACCATGCGGTTGAAGTCCTCGGCGACGCCTTGCAGCTCGGGCGGCCCCTCGACCGCGACATGACCCAGATCGCCGGCGGCGATGCGCCGCGCAGCCTTTTGCAGCGAGCGCATGGGGCGGGCGATCGCCGACGCCAGTTGCCATGCCAGGACGCAGGCGAGCAGGAGAACCATCGACCCCACCACGATCGTGCGCCGCAGCGCCTGCGCATAGGCCGCGTAGACGTGGTCGCGCGGCAGACCGGCGAGGACGCGCCACCCGGTTCCCGGGATCGAACCATGGGCGTACAGCCGCTCGATCGAATCGACGCCCGTGGCGTCCAGGAAGCCGCCGGCCTGGCCCGACGCCGGCTCGATCGCCGGGCCACGCCTGCCGATGAAGGCCGCCGGACGCAGCGTCGTCATGAGGATGGTCGACGCGCGGTCGACCACGGTGATGACGGCGCCATCGGTCGTTTCGCGCGCCAGGTTCTCGCTCGCGCCGGCCAGATCGAGGATCAGGCGGAGCTCGCCGACCGATGCGCCGGAACGATCGGTCATCGGATGCGATACCGGCACCACGAAGCGGCCGGTCACCGGGTCCAGCCTCGCCTGTCCCAATCCCGGCGATGCCCGCGGTCCGGGCGCAAGGGCGGATTGCGGCATCGACGCGTGGCTCGACCAGCACAGGAGCTGCCCGGACGGGCTGCGCATCTCGAGCCGCATGAAGCCGGCCTGGTGCAGGGGGAACGCCTGGATCGCGGACTGGCAGGTCGCGGCATCGTTGACCGCGCGAAGCTGGGGCCACTCGGCCACGGATTGCAGCAACGCGTCGGCATCGTGCAGAACCCCGGCCAGCTGGCGTACCGTGCCGTCGCGCAGCAGCGTGACCGTGTGCAAGGCCTCCTCGCGGGATTGCCGGATCTCGCAGGCCAGGCGCCAGGCGAGCGTCAGGGCGCACGGCAGCAGCACGGCAAGGGCCAGCAGCAGGATGCGGCTGCGAATGGTGATGCCGCCCAGGGCAGCGCCCTCGGCCGGCGCCCCGGCCGGGGTCATTGGCCGGCGTCCTCGTCGGCGTGGCCGCTCACCTCCAGCCCCTGCCAGTCGCTCGCGCCGAATTCGGCCGGGCCAGGCGTGGCCCCGTCGGGGATGAGGCGGTTCTCCATCGCATAGCGCACGAGGGCGGCGGAATTCGGCAGTTGCAGGCGGCTGAGGATGCGCGCCTTGTGGGTGCTGACCGTCTTCACCGAGATGTGGAGCGCCTGCGCGATGTCGGTCGGCCGGCTGCCGGTGGCCAGGCGCTGCAGGATGTCGAGTTCCCGATCCGACAGCTGTTCATGCGAAATCTCGGGAGTCGTTCCGGCCAGGCCGAGTGCCAGGTTCTGCGCCAGCGACTCGCTCACGTAGGCGCCGCCGGAGGTGACCTTGCGGATCGCGCTCACCAATTCCCTGGCGGCGGAATCCTTGGTGACATAGCCGTTGGCGCCGCTCTTGAAGGCGCGCATGGCGTATTGTTCCTCGGCGTACATGCTCAGCATCAGCACGCGGAGGTCGAGCTGCGACGAGCGTACCCGCTTGAGGAAGTCGAGACCGCCCATCCCTGGCATGGCGATGTCGACGACGGCCACGTCGAACGGCCGGTTGCGCACGCATTCGAGCGCCTCGAAGCCGTTCGATGCCTCCTCGATGACCCAGGAAGGTTCGCTGGCTTCGAGCATCCGCTTGAGCCCTTCGCGCACGACGGCATGGTCGTCGATGACCAGGATGCGCATACGGGCGTCTTCGGGCTTGGGAAGGCGGGCGTCGGGCATGGGCAACTTCCTGCAGCTGTCGCCGCGAGCCGGGGGCGGCTGCGAAGCGGAGGCGTCCGAGTCTGCGACCGAGCGGCGGGGCGGCATTTGATCGACCGCAAAGGCGCTGGACGGCGGTGGGGGATGCGATCGTCGTCCGCACGTCCGGCGCATGCGCGGCATCAAAGGGGGGGCCTTTCATGCCGCCAACAATCGGGGCATCCTGTCAACGGGCGGACATCATGACCCTCCTGCGTTCCCTTGCCGGCGCCGTGTCGCTGGCGGCTGTGCTGGCGGCCTGCGCCGTGCGCCTGGACAACGCCGAGCCGGCCCGGCAACTGGCGCGCGAGTCCGCGCCCGCGGGGTCCGCCGTCGAAGGCTGGCGTCTCTTCAACCAGCGCTGCGCGGCATGCCACGGCAAGGATGCCGCCGCGCCGGCCCCGATGCCCGACCTGCTGGATCGCGTCGCGCAGATGGGGCCGCGCCGCTTCGCCAACCTCGTCCTGGCGCGCTATGACTGGAGCCAGGCCGTGGCCGCGGACGAGGGCTATGCGCCGATTCCGCGCATGTACCTGCGTGCGACGCCGCTGGGCGGAACGCAGGTGCTGGAGATGCCCGCCTGGGCGAAGGATCCGGCCGTCGTCGACCACGTGGCCGATCTGTACGCCTATCTCTCGGCGCGGGCCGATGGCCGCCTGGGGACGGGGGCCCCGCCTCGCTGAGAGGCGCCCGGCGCGATCAGCGCCTGCCTTTGCCGGCGCCTGCGTCGCGTCCGGCCGGCGCCGCCAGCAGCCAGTCGGGCAGCATCGATGCGAGCACGCCGTCCTTCAGGATGGCGTGGTGGTAGAGCGCAGCGACCGCATGGAGGCCGGCGACCCAGAGGATGAGGTCGCCCAGCCACGTGTGGATCTCGGCGATCCGGCCACCCAGGTCATGCGACTCGGCCACGGGCGGGGCGATCTCGAGCCCGCCCAGCCAGGCCAGCGGGTGGCCTTCGAGCCAGGCGCCGAGGATCGCCGTCAGCGGCACCGCGAACAGGAGCAGATAGAGCAATCCCTGCACGGTCGCCGCCGCCAGCCCCATCCATCGGCTGACCGGCACCGGGTCCGGCCGTCGTGCGACGAGCCGCCAGATCACGCGCACGAAAGCCAGGACGAACACCGCCGTTCCGAGCGTCTCGTGCAGATGGCGGTCGAAGTCTCGCGAGGGCGCATACACGCGGGCTTCCGGCCCGCCCGGGCCGTAGATGAACGCGACGAGCACCAGCACGGCCGTGATCCAGTGCAGTGTCTGCGCGGCGCGCCCGTAGCGCAGGGGAGCGCCGGTGCGGCGCGTCGACATTTCTCTGGTCATCGATCGATTCCTCCGGGGCTTAGAAGCCGTCGATCATGCACGTCCGGGCGAGCGGACCGGGCTATCGCGGCAGCGCCGCGCTGCATCAGGGCCTGACCACGATCTGGTTGACGACCTCGGCGACGCCCGGCGCCGCCCATGCCGCGGCCAGCGCGGCCTCGCGATCGGCCCAGGTGCGCGTCCTGCCGGAGAGGACGACGCAGGGCCCTTCGACCCGCACGTCGATGCGCGCGGCGTCCCGATCGGCCTGGCGTTCCAGCGCCTGCCGGATCCCGGCGTGGATGTCCGCTGCGCCGATGCGCTGCTTGACGCGCAGCTGGTTGACGACCGCCACGACGCCCAGCAGGTCGCAGACGGCCATTTCCGCGGCAAGGCTCTGGTAGCCCCAGTCGACCTCGCCGACGAGTGTGACGTGCCCGTGCTCGACGCGCACCTTGACGGCGTCGTCCGGAACCCGGGCACTCCAGGCCAGCGCGTGCTGGCAGGCCCGGACGATGTCCGCATCGGCGCGTTCCAGCCCCGGCTTCGATTCCACCCGGATGGCCGTCGTGACGCCCTGCACGCCGCTCACGCGCAGCGCCGCGCGCTCGGCCGCCCGCTTCTCGGCATGGCTGCCCAGCGTTCCGCTCAGCTCGACGACGCCGTCGCACACGCTGACGCCCACGCGCGTTTCCTCGACCTCCGGATCCCACGCGAGTTCTTCTTCGACATGGGACCTGATCTGGACATCGCTCTTCATCGCTACTCTCCCGAGGGTGGCCTGGAACTGCCCGCGGCCAGCGGCGCACTGCGACGCGACGCGGCCTGGACATGCTCGATCCCGGCGATTCTTCCGTGCGGGCGCGGTTCAAGCCTTGCGTCTGCGCAAAGCCTCGGACGGGTCGCCGGCCGCTCGTCGGAGCGATGCCTCGGGCCGGGCGACCCGCGAAGGCTTGATGGCGCTCAAGCCGGCTGGCGAACCAGTCACTAGAGTGACGCGAACATCAACCCCTGCGGAGACGGACATGTCGATGCGATCCTGCAATTCCATCGCCCTTGCCGCGACCATCGCCTGCCTCGGCGCCGTGGCGCCTGCGCTCGCGGCATCGACGGCCGCTCAGCCATCTCGCGGCCCGGCGACGGCGGTGGCGGCTTCTGCCGCGACGTCGTCGGCATCGCAAGGGCTGCACGGCCGCGCTGCGAAGCGCAGGCAGCACGCCGGTCACGGATCGTCGGCGAGAGGGGCGGCCTCGATGTGCGGCGGCATGCAAGGACACGGCGGCCATGCGGACACGCCGATGGGGGTCGACGGGCCTGCCTCGCAACCGATGATGGGCCTGGGCAGCCCCTGCATGTCTTCCTCGGCGCCCGCGCCCTGAGTGGGGCGCCGGCACCGGAATCCGCACCCGATCCGGGGCGGCCCGGCCCGCCCGCGCAGTGCGGTCGACCCGGCCGTGCGCGGATCCTCGTGACCGCGCTGGCCCGGCACCTGGAAGCGGCCCGGGCGACCGGCGGCTGCCTGGCCCGCCGCGACTTCGGACGACCCTGCCGCCCGCGCCGTTACGCGCGGTTCACGCAGAGTTACGCGATGTGGTCGTCAGTTGTTCGCGAGTAGACGGTCGCGACCTAACCTTCTCGAACGCCAAACAAGGCGTTCAAGGAGAGCCGCCATGTTCCAGACCGCCACCTGCGCCCCCCGCACGTCCCGCCCGTCGCTGCTGCACGCGACCTTCACGGCCGGGGAGCAAGACCAGGCCGTCAGCCGCCAGATCGCGGCGCGCCTGGAGCGGATCCGGGACGCGCTGACGGTACAGCGCCGGATCGTGCGCCAGGGCGATTTCGTCTACCAGGCCGGCAAGGCGTTCACGCACCTGTTCGTGGTGAACACAGGCATGTTCAAGGTCGTGAACCTGTCGCGCGACGGGCGCGAGCAGATCGTCGGACTGAAGTATCGCGGCGACTGGATGGGCTTCGACGGCCTCGCCGAGCAACGCCACGACTGCGACGCCGTTGCCCTGGACACCGGGGAAGTCTGGTCCATCTCGTACGACGCCCTGCTGCAAGCCGGCAGCCGCGAGCCCGCGCTGATGGCGGAAATGCACCGGGCGATGGGCCACGAGATCGCGCGCGACCGTGATTCGCTCATCTCCGTGTGCACGCTGCCTGCCGACGCCCGCGTCGCCGACTTCCTGTGCAACTGGGCCGACGCCCTGGCCCACCGTGGACTGCGCACCGACCAGGTCACCTTGCGCATGACGCGTGCGGAGATCGGCAACTATCTGGGCCTGACGCTGGAGACCGTCAGCCGCGCGATGTCGCGGCTGAGCCGCGACGGCCTCATCCGGTTCGTCGACAAGGCCCGCCGCGAGCTTCACCTGCACGATGTCCCGGCGCTCGCCGACTTCGTGCGGGTGGCGGTCGAACCGGCGCCGTCGACGCTTCAGTGACGCGCCCGCGCCGGAATTTCACCATCGCAGCCACCGAGTCGGGGTTTCCATGACGACACACAGCACGGCCGCTCCGGAGCACGCCGGAGCAGCTCATCCGCCACGGTCGAAGCGGAACGTGCCTGGCCTCGGGCGGAAGGCGGGCGGTCTGCTCATCGCCGGCGTGCTGCCCTGGTTTCGGCGCGGTCCCACGCACACGAATTTCCCGGACTCGCGTCGTCATGCACCCGCGCCCGAGGGCGCACCCGAACGGCAAGGTGTGCGCTCCGACGACGACGTGCTGCGTGATTGCCTGCAGGCGTTGTCCTGGTGTCCGCGCGTCCCGGAAGGCGCCGTCCGCCTCGACGTGCACCGGGGGCATGTGGTCTTGACCGGTACCGTGGGGCTGCCCCACGAGCGCGCCGCGGCGGAGATGGCGGTTCGCGGCGTGGCAGGCGTCGTCTCCCTCGCGAATCTAGTCGACCTCGAATCGGGGTCCGCCGGCACGGGCATCGCCGACGGGATTCGCGCGGCCCTGTCCCGGAGTCGCGGAAGGTGCGAGCCCGTCGAGGTTCGCGTGGATGGTGCATGCGTTCTGCTCTCCGGACGTGTCCAGTCCCGCCGCGAGCGCAGCGCGGCGGTTGCGGCGGCGTGGGCCGCGCCAGGCGTTGCGCACGTCATCGACGAGATCGTCATCCAACCGTTCTAGGGGGCGGGCATCGCCGGGATGCCGGGGGACGTTTCGCAGGAGTTTGCTTGAGCGGGCGCAACCGGCGGGTCGTTGCGCCGCGCCACGATGGTCGCTCCATGGTCACCCCGGCAAAGGAGCAAGACATGAAGAGCGACATGCAACTCAGGGACGAAGTGCAGGCCGAGCTGGCCTGGGAACCGTCCATCGACGCGAGCCAGGTCGGCGTCATCGCGAAGTCCGGCATCGTGACGCTGACCGGGCGGCTGAACAGCTATGCCCAGAAGGCGATCATCGAGGACGTGGTCTGGCGCGTCGGCGGCGTCAAGGCGATCGCGCTGGAGCTCGACGTGGCGCTGCCGCCGGACCAGGCGCGCAACGACGGCGATATCGCGCTGGCCATCGAGAACGCGATGCAGTGGCATGTGAGCGTGCCCGAGAGGAACATCCGCGTGAAGGTGGAGAAGGGCTGGGTCACGCTCTCGGGCGAGGTGGACTGGGACTTCCAGCGCCAGGCGGCCGCCGATGCGGTGCGTCCGCTCAGCGGCGTCCGCGGCCTGTCCAACCAGCTCACGCTGAAGCCGCGGGCGACGCCGTCGGACATCGGCGAGCGTGTCACGGCGGCCCTGCAGCGTCATGCGCAGCGCGAGGCGCGCCAGATCTGGGCGTCGGTGAGCGGATCCACGGTCACGCTGCATGGCCATGTCGACGCGTGGTCGGATCGGGTCGAGGCGCAGGCCGCGGCCTGGGCGGCCCCGGGCGTCACAAGGGTCATCAACGAGATCACCATCAAATAGGCCGCCATGTACGCACGCATCCTGGTTCCCGTGGACGGCCGGCCCGCCTCGAAACTCGCGCTGGACGAGGCGATACGGCTCGCCGCGGGGACGCACGCCGTCCTGGTGATCATGGCCGTCGCGTCCGGCTTCGTCGGCGCCATGGAGCTGGCCTCGACGCCGGCCTTCCAGGACTCGTCCGTCCCGCCGCTGGCCGCCACCACGGAACTCGTCGAATCGGCCGCCGCCAGGGCGCGGGCCGCGGGCGTGCCGTGCGAGGAGGTCGTGGTCGACAGCGCGGGCCGCTCGCTGGCTCGAGCGCTGCTGGACGAGGGCGCCGCCTGGAACTGCGACCTCATCGTCATGGGCGTTCCCGGGCGCTGCGGCCTGACCCGCGTGGCCCTCGGCAACGAGGCGGAATCCGTCCTGCGGCGTGCCACGATCCCGGTGATGCTGGTGCACGCGCCGACGATGGAGCGGGCCCGCCGGAACTGGCGCGCCCGGCTGCGCGCGGCCGAGCCCCTCGCGGCCCGACTGCCGGCGTGGCTGGAGCCGCGGCCGGCCCGCTGACGGCCGGCACGCCGGCATGTGCCGCGGTCGCGTCAGTTGCGCCAGCTTGAATGGCTGTCCCGGATGGCGCGGCCGAATAGCGCGACCGCGCTGCGGACCTGGAGCCTGCCCTGCAAGCCGCTGCCTGGCGCCACACGGAACGGCGGCACGCTGTCGCAGACCACGATCCTGTCGATCGAGTCGTCCGCCAGCGCCTCGTTGGCGTCGCCCACGAACAGTCCGTGCGCCGCGCACGCGACCACGCGTGCGGCCCCGGCCTTGCGCAAGGCCCAGGCGGCGCGCGCCAGCGTCTGACCGGTCGCGACGAGATCGTCGACCAGGAGGACCGTCGCGCCGGCGACGTCGCCGGCGACGGTCATCAGACCGCTCACCACTTCCGCGCTGCGGCGCTTGTCCAGCATGGCGAACCCCGTCTCGAGGCGGCGGGTCCGCTCGAGGTGCTCCCGCCACAGCTGGGCGCGCTTGACGCCACCTGGATCGGGCGACGCCACGACGATCCGGTCATGCCGGAACTCGTCGGCCACCGCGTCGAAGGCATGGTGCGCCTCGAGGTGGATCGTGACGCCTCGAAATGCATTCTCAAGGGCTGCAGGGTTGTGCGCCTCGAGCACGATCAACTGCGCGATGCCGACCGCCTCGAGCAATTGCGCGACGTAGCGCGACCCGACCGGGTCGAAGTCCTTCGTCCGCCGATCCTTGCGCGCGTATGCCAGGTAAGGCACGACGGCCGTGACCCGGCTCGCGCCATGGTCGCGCAACGTGGCGGCCATCATCAAGAGCGCCACGAGCTTGTCGTGGGGACTGCGACTGTCGTCGCCATGAAGGCTCTGGATCAGGTAGACGTCGTCGCCGCGTGGATCGACCAGCGGCCGGGTCTTGGCCTCGCCGTCCGCGAAGACTCGAGCCTCGACGGGCGACAGGGGCTGGTCGAGGTCGGCCCCCAGCGCCTTGCCGAAGGTGGTGTCGAGGTCGAGGTCGAACAGCAGCATGGTCGTCTCGCGGTGGTGGCGTGCCGCCACCTTGACACTGTCCGGCGGCGGGCGCTTGAGCGCGATCAACCGCGCGCGGTGGCGGACGCCTAGAGTGACCAGGCCGATCACTCTTCCGGATCTCACGGCCATGAACGAGGAATCCGTCGCTGGAGCGCACATCCCCGCGCGGATCGTCAAGCCGATGGCCGAACTGCGGGTGCCCCCCAACCTCGACGACTACGACGCGGTGCGCGCCGGGTTCGACTGGGATCGTGCAAGAACGATGCTCGCAGGCCTGCCAGGCGGCGGCCTCAACATGGCGCACGAGGCAGTCGACCGGCACCTGGGCGGCGCGCACGCCGATCGGATCGCGATCCGCTGGATCGGCAAGGCCGGCGCCCGGCGCGACCTCAGCTATCGCGGCCTTGCCGGCCAGACAGCCCGCTTCGCGAGTGCGCTGCGGGCCCTGGGCGTCCAGCCGGGCGACCGCGTCTTCGTGCTCATGGGCCGCTTGCCGGAGCTGTACGTCTGCGTGCTCGGATCCCTGAAGGCCGGCTGTGTGGTGGCTCCGCTGTTCTCGGCGTTCGGCCCCGAGCCGATCGCCACGCGCTGCGAGCTGGGCGATGCCCGCGTGCTGGTCACCACGCCCGACCTCTACCGCCGCAAGGTCGCCGGCCTGCGCGAACGCCTGCCGGGCCTCGCGCACGTGATCGTGGTCGGCGACGGGCCGGCCGAGGGGCCCGGCGTGCGGCGCTGGGACGAGCTGGTCGCCGGTGCGTCCGCGGACTTCGCGACGGTGCGCACCGACGAGCAGACGCCTGCGCTCCTGCACTTCACGAGCGGCACCACCGGACGACCGAAAGGGGCGATCCATGTCCATGGCGCCGTACTCGCGCACGCGGTGACGGGCCACTACGCGCTCGACCTGCACGACGAGGATGTCTTCTGGTGCACCGCCGACCCCGGCTGGGTGACGGGAACGAGCTACGGCATCATCGCGCCGCTCGTCGCCGGCGTGACGAACGTCGTCGTCGAGGCCGAGTTCGACGCGCCGACGTGGTATGCCGTGCTGCAGGACGAACGCGTGGGCGTCTGGTACACGGCGCCCACGGCGATCCGCATGATGATGAAGCTCGGCGCCGGTGCCGTGCGCGGCCACGACCTCTCGGCGCTGCGCCTGATGGCCAGCGTCGGCGAGCCGCTGAACCCGGAGGCCGTCGCCTGGGGCGTCGAGGCCTTCGGAAAGCCGTTTCACGACAACTGGTGGCAGACCGAGACCGGCGGCATCATGGTCTCGAACTTCCTTGCCATGGACATCAAGCCCGGCTCGATGGGCAAGCCCGTACCCGGCATCGTCGCCGGCATCGTGCGCCGCACGCCGGATGGCGGCATCGAGGAGGTCGTCCAGCCCGACGTGGACGGCGAGCTGGCACTGCGCACGCCCTGGCCGTCGATGATGCGCGGCTACCTGCACGAGGACGAGCGCTACCGCAAGTGCTTCGCGGGCGGGTGGTACCTCACCGGCGACCTTGCGCGCCGCGACGCCGACGGCTACTTCTGGTTCATCGGGCGTGCTGACGATGTCATCAAGTCGGCGGGGCACCTGATCGGTCCGTTCGAGGTGGAGAGCGCGCTGCTGGAGCATCCGGCGGTCGCGGAGGCGGGCGTCATCGGCATCCCCGACCCGACGGTGGGTGAGTCGGTCAAGGCCTTCGTCGCGCTCAAGCCCGGGTACGCGGCCAGCGAGGCGCTGAGCCGTGAATTGCTCGGGCACGCGCGCCAGCGGCTCGGTGCGGTCGTGGCGCCGAAGGTGATCGCGTTCCGCGCGATGCTGCCCCGGACGCGCAGCGGCAAGATCATGCGGCGCCTGCTCAAGGCGCGCGAGCTGGGCCTGCCCGAGGGCGACCTGTCTACCCTCGAGAGCGACGAGCGATGAAGCCGCATCTCGATCGCGCCCACCTGCACGGCTTGTACCGGCAGATGCTGCGCATACGGCGTTTCGAGGCCAAGTGCGTCGAGCTGTACCAGGCCCAGGAGATCCGCGGCTTCCTGCATCTGTACGACGGCGAGGAAGCCGTGGCGGCCGGCGTCTCCGTCGCCCTGGAACCGCGCGACGCCGTGGTCGCCACCTATCGCGAGCACGGCCACGCGCTGGCGCGCGGCGTCCCGATGGGCGCGCTGCTTGCGGAGATGCTCGGCAAGGTGCAGGGCTGCTGCCGCGGCCGCGGCGGCTCGATGCACCTGTTCGATCGGGATCACCGGTTCTTCGGCGGCAATGCCATCGTCGGGGGCGGGCTCCCGTTGGCCGCCGGCATCGCGCTGGCCGACCGCACGCTGCGGCCCGGCGCGATCACGGCCTGCTTCTTTGGCGAAGGCGCTGTCGGCGAGGGCGTGTTCCACGAGACGATGAACCTGGCCAGCCTCTGGTCGCTGCCGTTGCTGTTCGTGTGCGAGAACAACCTCTATGCAATGGGCGTGCCGCTGTCCGAAAGCGAGAGCGAGACGGACCTCTGGCGCAAGGCGCAGGCCTACCGCATGGCGGCAGAGTCCGTCGATGCGATGGATCCGGTCCGCGTCGAGACCGCCGCGCGGCGCGCGGTGGACCGCGTGCGCAGCGGCAGGGAGCCGTACTTCCTCGAATGCCGCACCTACCGCTTCCGCGCCCATTCGATGTTCGACACGCAGGCCTATCGCACGCGCGGCGAGATCGAGGCGTGGCGGCAGCGCGATCCGATCGAGCGGCTGCGGGGGTGGATGATGGCCAACCATGAGCTGTCCGGCGCCGAGGCGGACGCCATCGACGCGGACATCGGCGCCGAGATCGACACCGCGACGGCCTTCGCCCGGGCAGGCACGCTGGAAGCCGTGGAGGATCTCGAGCGCTTCGTGCTGATGGACTTGGTACCGCAGGAAGCGGCCTCGGGAGAGCGGCGATGAGGATCACCTACCGCGAAGCATGCCGGCAGGCGCTGCGCGACGCGTTGGCATCCGACCCGCGCTGCTTCCTGATGGGCGAGGACGTCGGCCGGTACGGTGGCTGCTACGCCGTCAGCAAGGGCTTGCTGGAGGAGTTCGGCCCGGAGCGCGTCGTCGACACGCCGCTGTCGGAGAACGGCTTCACCGGACTGGGCATCGGCGCGGCCCTGGCCGGACTGCGTCCGATCGTCGAGATCATGACGTGCAACTTCAGCCTCCTCGCGCTCGACCAGATCATGAACAGCGCGGCGTCGCTGTCGCACATGACGGGCGGCCAGCTCGCCGTGCCCCTCGTGATCCGCATGGCCACCGGCGCGGGGCGGCAGCTCGCCGCGCAGCACTCGCACAGCCTCGAAGGCTGGTATGCGCATATCCCCGGCCTGAAGGTCCTCGTGCCGGGCACGGTGGAGGACGCCCGCTGGATGCTGGCGGCGGCGCTGGCCGATCCCAATCCGGTGCTGATCTTCGAGCACATCGTGCTGTACAACGTGGAGGACGAGCTCGATCGGGCCGTGAGTGCCGTCGACATCGCGCATGCCAAGGTGCGCCGCCCGGGCCGCGACGTCAGCTTCGTCACCTACGGCAACAGCCTGCCCCGGTGCCTCGTGGCTGCGGACGCGCTGGCCGCCGAGGGCATCGCCGCCGAGGTCGACGGCCTCACGAACACCGGCGCCATCACGCTTCCGCAGGTCTGACGCCACTCGAAGCTCTGACACCCGTCGTGAGGCCGCGGCCTCCCGGTCTCAGCCCTCG
>Ga0209258_100485_pt1 | contig 41089 bp, 50 predicted proteins | sample Araplaol_mTSA_r2_FD_184281 | JGI IMG/M metagenome (GOLD analysis project Ga0209258, IMG submission 184281) | Arabidopsis root microbial communities from North Carolina, USA - plate scrape CL_Col_mTSA_r2 (SPAdes) (version 2) | ecosystem: Host-associated > Plants > Roots > Endosphere | place: USA...
CCGATCGCATCACGGCGGTCACGGGCGTGCCGGTGCGCCTGAAGGCGGACGTGTTCGGCGGCACCGAGACGACGCCACGGCCGGCAGCGCCGCCCGCACACATGACGATGCCGCTGCCGGCGCTGCCGCAACTGCCGGGGCGCGGTGCCGGCGATTCCGCCGCACCCGTCGCGCTGCAGCCGGCGGCAGCGCGCGACGTGTCGCTGAACGCCGTCGCGATGCGCTGGTCGGGGTCGCTGCAGGGCTATCTCGACCAGGTCACGGACCAGCTGAGCCTGTCCTGGGAGTACCGCGACGGGGTCGTCGTCATCGAGCGTCTGCGCACGGAATTCTTCGAGATCGCGGCGCTCGAGAGCGAGACGGACTACCACCTGGGCCTGAGCGGCGCGGATCAGGCGAACGCCACCAGTTCCGGCAACGGTGGCGGCGGCACCACCAGCACGGCCAGCTCCAGCAACGAGGTCAGCGAGCACGGCAAGTCCAATGTGATCGGCTCCATCCTCGCGGCCATCGGGCAGATCATCAAGGACGTGCCAGGCTCGTCAGCGGTGCGCTCGGACGGCTCCGGCCGCGTCGCGGTCACCACCACCAAGGAGACGCTGTCCAAGGTGCGCGATTTCGTGCGTGCGGAGAACGAGAGCCTGCTGCGCCAGGCGCAGGTGCAGTTCGACGTCTACAGCGTCACTCGCAGCGAGTCCGACGAGCGCGGCATCGAATGGAGCGCCGTCCTGTCGGCGCTCGGCGGCGCGTACACCGGCAGCTTCGGATCGCCCACGACACTGGCCAGCGCCACGGCCGCGGGCATCGGATTTTCCATCCTCACGCCAGCGCAGTCGGGCGTCACCAACCGCGTCACCTCGCACCTGGGTGGCAGCAGCGCGTTGCTGAAGCTGCTCAGCGAGTACGGCGTGTCCACGCAGCATCGCGAGGTCAGCCTGCTCGCACTGAACCGCACCTGGGATCGCAAGTCCAGTCTCGGCGGTCGCGCCTACGTGAGCGCCACCATCCCGGGCGCGGCCAGCACCACGGGCGTCGGTGCACCCGGGCTGGTGACCTCGACCGTCACCACCGGGGACCGCTACCTGGCCCAGCCGTTCATCCTCGACAACGACACGGTCGTCCTGAAGTTCGGCATCGGGCTGTCCTCGCTGGTCAATCTGGTCAATTTCACTTCGGGCACCGGGACCTCGCAGCAGACGGTACAGACACCGGAAACCACCGCGATCAACGACCAGTCCACCGTGGCGCTGAAGGCGGGACAGATCCTCGTCATCACCGGCTTGAGCCGCACGGTCTCCAGCGACGACCGGCGCACGCTGACCGACGACGCGCCCATTGGCCTGGGCGGCAGCAAGACGCAGTCGCGCCTGCGTGAAGATTTCGTGATCTTCGTGCGACCCACGATTCTCTGAGCGGCGGGCGACGATGGCCGGCATCGAGCGATTGATCGCGAGCACCGCGCAGGGCGACCTGCTGGTGGGCCTGCTGTGGCGCGCGCCGACCGCCGGCCAGGGCCGCCGCCGTGCGCTGCTCGAGGCCAGCGCGCTCACCAGCGACGCGACGAACTGGGCCCAGGCGCAGGTCGGGCCGCACGTGCGCTATGGCCTGTTCCAGCCGCGCGCATCCGAGGAAGGCGTGCGCCTGCCCAAGGCCACGTTGGCCGCGGCCGCGTGCTTCTCGCGGCTGGTCGGGCAGCGCGCGCCCAATGCCGCGCTGGTGCTCACCGTGCCGGCGTCGGCCCAGCGCAAGGAGGAGAAGTACTTTGTCGTGTGCCTCGATGACGGCGTGCCGGTGGTCGATGTCCTCAGCAACGAGATCGACGCGCGCAATGCGCTTGGCGGCGAGGATCGCCCGATCTGGAGCGACAACCCGGTGGCGTACCCGAACTGCGAGCCTGCCGACCTGGCTTGGCTGGCCGGCGGGTGCGACCGGTTCGCACGCCTGCAGCCGATGCCGGTCAACCCATGGCCGCTGGTGGGCGCCGGCGTCCTCACCGCGGCCTCGCTGGGCGGCTGGCTGCTCGCCCAGCACCTGCATCGCATCGACGCCGAGCGCAAGGCGGCGGCCGCGGCGCGCGCGGCCGATCCGACACCGCGCTACCTGGCCGCGCTCGCGGGCCAGCAGGGTGCCATGGCCAGCGATCGCTCGGCCGTCGTTGCCGCGGCGCGCGAGATCTTCGGCTACAGCACATGGGTTCCAGGTTGGAGCCTGGCCTCTGCGGAATGCAGCGCCCGCACCCAGGCATGCACGCGCGACTGGGTGCGACGCGGGGGCACGTTCGAGGACTTGCGCCGGGCGTTGCCCGAGGACGCGCTCGAGATGCTGGTGCCGCAAGGCAGCAGCGTTCCGGCGCTCGACGTCGCGCGCACGCGGCATCCGTTCAAGGTCGGACGCCGCTCGCTGCTCACCCCCGTGCATCCGCTGCGCGCGCTCCAGGCGGCGATGTCCGATGCCGGCCCGTTGCTCCAGGGCTGGCGCACCGCCGACATCGTGCTCGAACTGAAGCGGCCCACGCTGTGGCCTCGTGTGCCGGAGGTGCCGACGACCTTCCAGCATCCGGCCGCCGTGCTCTCAGGCGACGTCGATCTGCACAACGTGCCGGGACCCTTCATCGCCGAGGCGCTCGGGTCGGCGCCCGACTTCGTCAGCTGGGAGTCGGTGCGGGTGGATCTTGGCGAAGGTTCGGATGCGCGCGGCCTGCTCAAGTTCTCGGCAACAGGAGTCTTCTATGTCGCTGCACGCTAGCTGCCATTCCCTGTCCTGCATCCTGTGCTGCGCCGCGGCCGCCCTGGCGATCGCCGCACCGCTGGCGCATGCCCAGACCATTGCCGATTACAGCCGTGCCCAGCGGGCGATGCTCGAGAACGCGATGGCACAGTCGGCTGCGCGATCAGCCGGTCTCGGGACACCCGCGCCGGCATCGGCGGCCTCGATGCCCGCGCCGCTGCCCACGCTCCCCGCACGCGCGGCCCTGCCTCCGCTGGGGCAGAGCGTCGAGGTGAGCGGCGTCTTCGTGTCCAACGCGGGCGCGATCGCGGAGATCATCGTCAACGGCACGCCCTACCTGCTGGAGGCGGGCGCGCGGGTTCCGGGCAGCCCCTGGGAAGTGCGCGCGGTCGCCGTCGACCGGGTCGTGCTGGCCCGCCAAGGCGGCGCCGCGGCCGACGAGGCGGGCGCCCGGTGGCGGGTCTTCGCGCTGCCGTCGCTGCGCTGAACCGGTCATGGGAATCCTCCAAATGTGGCGGCGACGCGAGCCGGCCGAATCGGTGGGTGTGGCCGTGACACCGGGGCCGGGCCCTTTCGGCGTCGCGGCTTCGAGCGAAGTGGCGCCTTCCGGACCGTCACCGACGGCTCATCTGGCGAGGCTGACCGGGTCTTCGTCCGCGCGCTCGCCGCTGGCGCGGCTCGAGCGTCGACTGGCCGAGGACCAGGCCTCGCGCGCAGGCGCACCCGACGTGCGCATGGCCGTGGGCGGGCTCGCGCAGGCGCGCGCGCTTGCGCCGGCGCCGGAGGCCTCCACGGCGCCAATCCGGGACACCGAGGTGCGCGTCGACGTCCTCGCGCACTTCCACCAACTGCCGTCCTACCAGGCGTTGTTGACCGTCGGCCCGGAAGCCGTCTACCAGTTGCCCGGCGTGCTGCACGAGAAGCTGGTGGCCCTCGACTGCGGCGGTCGCCAGGCCTGCTTGGTGCGGGCGACGATGCCCGCGGCCGACAAGCTGGCGCTCGACGGCACGGTCAAGGCGGTCAAAGGGGCGTTGCGGGCCCGCGGCTACGGCGTCACCGGTGAATGGGTGGCCGAGCCGCACCTGCTGCGCGAGATCCTGCGCAACGCCGGCACGGCCGGCAAGGGCGGCGCCAAGGGCGGGCCCATGCAGCTGTTCGAGCGCTGGGTCGCGCTGGCCGTGCCCACCGGCGCCACCGACCTGCACATCGAGGTGCGCGGCAATCTCGGCATGGTTCGCATCCGCGTCGACGGCCGCGTCGAGCCGCTGCCCGACGGGCAGGGCGGCCGCTACAGCCGCAAGGAGATCGTCGACGCCATCGCCGCCGGCTACAACAGCACGCGGATTGTCTACCATCGGTTCCATGTCGTCCCAACCTGTCCCAATGTGAACGAAAAACATCAACAAAATCAATGTCTTAGACTGAAGTTTGCGTCCAATTTCGTCCCCGGTGATCTGGCGCCGTCCAGCCCAAACTGGAGCGCAAAAACGGTATCTCCAACGGTATCTCCGACGGTATACGCTGATAGGAGTGCCAATGGCCGAGTAGATACCGTAAGTCGGAGGAAAGCATGCTGACCGACACCACCCTGAGGACATGGCGCCCGACCGCTACCAAGGCTGCGCTTCGCGACGTCGTCGCAAAAGACCCGACCACGGGTAGGCCGCACTTGATCGTCAAGGCAGGAGACCCGATTCCTGATCGCAAGCGCGCCGACCGGGACGGCATGTACGCGACGATGACCGACGCGGGAACGATCACGTTTCGCTTTGACTACGCGCTCAGTGGCCGGCGAGAAACGCTGACCATTGGACGGTACGACGCAACCGTCGGTGCACGCTCGATGCGATCGCCTGACGCGCTGGAGTACGGGATGTCGCTCTCTCTAGCCGAGGCACGCATGCTTCTAGTGCGGGCCCGACGTGAGGTGGAGCAGGGCGTTTCACCGTCACGGAAGAAGGTCGAAAGGCGTTCGAACTTGGCGCAAGAACTCAACTTTGGTCAATGGGGTGACAAGTACTTCGCCGAGGTGCCGCTGGCGGCTTCAACCAAGTCCATGCGCCGCGCGGTCTACGACAACAACCTAGCTGCCGCATTCGGCAAATTAAAGTTGGGAGAGATCTCGCCTATGCGCCTGCTTAGCAGGTGCGAGGAAATCAAGGGGCGCGGGGCCCCCTCAATCGCGATCCAGGCCCGTGAAATCGTCTCTCAGATATACCGCTTCGTCCAAGCGCGCGGTTTGAGAGTTGAAAATCCCGCCGACGCGATTAGGCCCCGCGCGATCGCGACGCGTAGGCCTCGCGAACGTGCGCTAACTGCTGATGAGATTGGTGAATTCTTTCGCGCTCTGGAAAAAGCACCTACCGCCCCTACGCTGAGGATGGCGCTGCGATTTGTGTTGCTCACACTCGTCCGCAAGTCCGAGTTCATCAACGCAACGTGGTCAGAGGTCGACCTGGACGCCGCAGTGTGGACCGTCGGCAAGGAGCGGATGAAAGCTGGCCGGCCGCATACCGTCTATCTGAGCAAGCAGGCAGTCGCGATCCTCAAGACGCTGAAGGAGTGCTACCCATCGAGCGCATGCCTGCACCCGGCCCGCTACTCGGCAGAGCTGCCAATCAGCCGCGCGACGCTGAATAAGGTAATCAACGCAACTCTTGTGGCAATTCGTGCCGAGGGTGGCAGATTCAATGCTTTCAGCGTGCATGACCTGCGCCGAACCGCGAGCACATTGCTGCATGAAGCGGGCTTCAACAGCGACCATATCGAGAAATGCCTGGCGCACGAGCAGGGTGGTGTCCGGGCCGTCTACAACCGTGCCGAATACGCCGCTCAGAGACGCGAGATGCTGCAATGCTGGGCCGACATGGTCGACGGCTGGATCGCGGCGTCTGGCAAGGTGGTTCCGATTGGGAAGCGCCGCCGTAAGGTCGCATAGCGAGACTTGCCCGTCGTGATTCGTTGCGCTCGGATGGGGTTCAAAGGGCCGCGAGTTCGACTCCCGCGGCCCCAACCAAAAGATTTGAGGGTCAATGGCGAAGTGGCTGCTGACCCTTTGGTCTTTCTGGCGGGTTGACACCGGTCTGATGCCCGTTCGATGCGCGTTTGCTACGGGCAACCTTGCATCACCCGTTTTGCTTCGTCCTCGCTCGGACCTCGCAGACCCGCTGCCCGATTAATGCTGGTGACTGACGGGCCGGCTTGCGGCGTGGCCAGTGGCCGTTGCCTGCCGCATTGCAGCCGCGGTGCTGGCGACTGCCGCCGGCTGTTTCCGACCCGAAGGCGTCGTAGCACTGGCCGGATTGGACGCCCGTAAGCAGACTCTCGTACGGTCGAGCAGCCAAGACAATGGCGCGCCGGGCCGGCGGTCTCAATCAAGCCGCGGACGACTCCTTGATGGGCATTGGCAGTTGTCGCAGATCCGGGACAGTCGCTCGCTGTCGCTTCATAGCGATCGCTAGAAAAGCGAGTCTGACGCTAGATGAAAAATCATTGGGGAATTTGAATTGTCGAACTCGCCCGACCTGGCTCGCGAGCATTCGATGCCTCGCCATTCTAATCGGTCGACGACGACCGGCCAGAAGACAATTGCTTCTTCATCTCGTGTATCGGTGTTGCCGGACACATCGACCAGGATATCCAGAAGGCGATCTCCGTTCCAAGGCACTTGCACACGAGGGCCATGGTGCTTTTCAGATCCGCTGCCTCGTCATCTTGGTAGGGATTTGCACCTTGACTCCCATGTCGGCTTCAAACTAACCTCGCAGTCGAGCGGCACGTTGAAACTCCACGAAACGAGGCGCTGCGGTCGAAGCGATCAACCCCGAGTCATCCGCCCTGCGCGCCTCTGAGAAAAATGCTGACTCAAGTCCTGAACAATTCGACCGTTTGGGCCAGGCGCTCAAACTGATCCCGCAGGCTTTCTGCCGCCGCCGCTGCCTCTTCTACAAGCGCCGCGATCTGCTGGGTCATCAGGTCGATCTTCACGAAACTCTCCTCGACGTCCTTGACGCCGTGGCGTTGCGATTGCGTCGCGTCGAAGATACCCGACATCAGTTGGCTCAGCGAGTGGATGGATGACTCCACCGAGGAGATCGACCGACTCGCGTCGTCCAGCCACTCGGTGCCGGCCTCGACGCGCGCCGACGAGTGCACGATCAGCGTGCGGATGTCGTGCGCCGCCGCAGCGCTGCGCTGCGCGAGAGTGCGCACCTCCGCGGCCACCACCGCAAATCCGCCCCTGTACGCCGGCGCGGGCAGCTTCGGCGGCGGCGTTGAGCGCGAGGATATTGGTCTGGAACGCGATGCCGTCGATGACTGCGATGATCTCGTTGATCTTTTGGCTCGACTCGCGGATCTCGTCCATCGTTGCGACGAAGTTGGTCATCTTCGCGCCGCCGGCGGCGGCCAGCTCCGCCGTCTGCTGTGCGATGCGGTTGGCCTCGGACGCGTTGGCGAGGCTGTTGTTGGAGGCGTCGGTGATTTGGAACATCGAGTGCGCGCACGCCTGGATCATGCCGGCCTGCTTCTCGGTGCGCGACGCCAGGTCCTGATTGCCGCTCGCGATGTCTCGCGCGGCGACTTCCACCTGCGAGCTCGCGTTCTGCACGTCCTTGACCAGCATGCGCAGCTTTTCGGAGAACGCGTTGAACGCAGCGCCGATGCGGCCGACCTCGTCGTTGCCGCTGACGTCGATTTGGGCATTCAGGTCACCCTGGCCCTGAGCGATGTCGGCCATCGCCTCGCGCACCTTCCGCAGTGAGGCGAAGCTGCGCTTGAGGTAGCCGGTGAGCGCCAGCGCCACGATCGCCGCGACCACGGCACCCGCCACCGCAATCAAGCCGACGAGCTGCGCTAGGTCGGACTGCGCGCCCGATCGAGCACTAACGCCATTCGCCATGTGGTGCCCGGGATATCGACGAACCGCACCCAGCTCGCGCGGCCGCGATCGTCGATCGGCGTCACGCCATGGGTCGAAAGGCCGGCCTTGAACCAGGGCAGTACCTCGGTGGCTGGCTTGAGGGCATTGCCGGAAGTGGGATGGATCAGGATGCGGTCTTGGTTGTCGATCACGGCGGCGTAAGAGTGCACCGTCGGTTTTGTTTCGTCGACGATCTTCTGCACGGTGTCGAGTGAGTTGAAGCCGTCCATGACACCGAACACCTTGCCGTCGTGTTTGACCGGCAGCGCAAAGGTCATCACGAGTTCATGGTCCACGGCGTCGAAGTACGGCGTAGTAATGACCAACTTGTCCTCCGAGACCGCCTGCTTGAACCAAGGGCGGCTGGTCGGGTCGTAGCCCGCGGGCATCCTGCCCGGCGGCGTGCGCAGGTAGCGGCGGTCGCCGGCGATGCCGATGAAGATCTGCCGGAAGCCACCGGCCTGGCGCGCGACCTCGAGCACGTGCATCAAGCGCGCATCGTCTTTGCCGCCGGCATCGGCGAGCGAGTCGGTGCTGTCGGCTGTCTCAGATGCCATGCTGGCGACCAAGCGCTCGTTGGCAGCGATCCACTCGCCGATGCGTGCGGCCGATCCGGTGCTGAGGATGTCGAGCTCGGCCTGCGCGTGCCGGTCGAGGCTCCGGATCGAAAACCACGTGGCGACGCCGCCGGCGACGGCGATGCCCACGAGCGCGGTAAGGCTGGCGGCCCAGTTGATGCGTTTGACGAGACTCATCGCGACTCCTCGGCGGCGGTTGATGCGATTGGTGAATTGGGTGCGGTCAGGGCGCTCGCGCGCCACGGGCGCGGCGGCGCGGGGAGTTCAACGCTATAGCGACTTCAGCCGTTGTCGCCGCGGTGGGCTGACCGGGGAACTGGTCGCCCGAGATCTCGAGCAGCCAGTCGCGCAGGATTCCCAGCGTCGGATCGTCGGCATGCTGCTTCGGATAGATCAGCTGGTACGAAGCCGCTGTGTCGAACTCGTGCGGATGGAGCTGCACGAGCCGGCCCGACTTCAGGTCCTCGCCGATGAGGTAGGCAGGCAGCAGCGCCAAGCCTAGGCCCGCGAGCGTGACCTCGTGACCCATCGACAACAGATCGAAGCGCGCGCCGCGCGTGACGGCGCCGGGCGTCTGTCCCAGAGACGCGAAATAGTTGGGCCATGCGTCCGAGATGGTCGATTGCTCCATGAGCGGGAACTGTTCGAACACTTTCAGGCCGCCGGGCGGCTTGCCGTTCTTGAACAACTGGCGAGCGCCCACCGCGAGCAGCCGCAGCGGATAGATGCGTGTCGCCTCGAAACCCGCGGGAGGCTCGAGGCAGTAGCAGAGCGCGGCATCGAGCCGCATTGCCTGGAAGTCGGGGATGCCGATGCAGGTGGAGATGTCGAGCATCGCGCCGGGATGCTTCGCGTAGAGCTCGCTCAGCCGCGGCAGCAGCCAGCGGTTGCCGAAGGTCGCGGGCACCGAAAGACGGAAGTGCCGCTTGCCCGCGCGCTGCGAGCGCATGTTGAGCGTGGCGTCCTCGAGTTGCGCGAGCAGTGGGCGGATCCTCGTCGCGTACTCCTGGCCGTTGGCGTTCAACGTGAGGCGCTGCCGTGCGCGATTGAACAAGCGGATGCCCAGAAAGTCCTCGAGCTCGGCGATCTGCCGGCTCACTGCGCCGGGCGACACGCACATCTCGCTAGCGGCTTGCGTAACGCTCAGGGTTCGCGCGACCAGCTCGAAGCTGAGGAGCGCGGTAGTGCTCGGGATCTGTCGATTGGCGCTGAATTTCATTGCTAAAACCTCAAATAGCATTGAGTAAATCTCAATACCTTGGTTTGTGCCGATGTTGACTTTTTATAGCACAGGCGACGAGAGTTGTTGAATCAATTGACCGTGATATCTGTTGCGTATTTTTGAGCCACTCAGGGATTTCCCGAGGAGGAGCTCGAAATATCCATACGATGAAGAGCGATCGACAGCGGATTTCTTCCTCTGCAAATCGCAAGATGCGCTGAGTGGTTGTTGAGGTTATTGCAATGATATTTGCGATTAACTCGTTTGCTCGGCGGTGTTCGCGAACGTAAATTTTCGACCGTGGATGCCAGCCGTTCGACAACGGCCTCGGTGTCCCGCCACCTGAACTTTCGAGCCTGCGTCACAGCAGTCGCGTCATCGCCAACCACTCCCTGGAGGGATCCCATGAAATATTCCTGCGTGCTGATCGGATCGGCAATCGGCATCTCGGGCCTCGCGACGTCGGCGTCGGCAGCCCCGAGCCTGAACGTGTTCGGCATCGCCGACGTCGGCATCGGCGAGATCCAGAACAAGGACAGCGCCGGCCACACGCTGACCGTCAAGCAAGAGCGCACGGACGGCCTGAACAGCAGCCGCATCGGCTTCAACGCGAGCCAGGACATCGGCTTCGACGGGAGCACCGTCAGCGCCTGGTTCGAAGCCGGTCTGGCGCCCGACAGCGGCACGCAGACCAGCACGAGCGCCACGGTCTCGGCGGCGAAGTTCTGGAACCGCAGAACCACGATCAGCCTGGCCAACCCGACCTACGGCGAGCTCCGCCTTGGCCGCGACTTCGCGCCGTCGTTCCGCAACTTGATCGTCTTCGACCCGTACGGCACGAACGGCGTCGGCAACGTCAACAACATGGTCAGCGCGCTGGGCAGCGGCGCGAACACGATCGTGCGCGTCGACAACTCTGTCACGTACTGGTTGCCGAAGACATTGGGCGGCGTCTACGGTGAGCTCGAGGCCGCGGCTGGCGAAGGCGCAACCTCCGCATCGGCGAGCCAGACCAACAACAAGAACGTCGGGCTGAGGCTGGGCTGGTCGAACGCGAGCTTCGAGATCGCGGGTGCGTACGGCGACACCACGATCGACGCCAACGCGAAGAAGTTCGACACCGCACAGATCGGCGCGGCATTCAAGGCAGCGAACTTCCGCCTCGAGACCTTGGTGGAACGCAACAGCTACCGCGACCTGAGCCAGAACCTCTGGCAGGCGGGCGGCACGCTTTCGCTTGGAAAGAATGACCTGCGGCTGTCGTACGTGCATTCGAAGCAGTCAGGCGTGACGAGCGCCGGTGTGTCAACCGACCACGACAGCTCGAGCATGTTCGCGCTCGGCTGGGTCTTCAACTTCACGCCGCAGGCAGCCATCTACTCGACCTACGCTCGCTACGACAACGGCGGCAACGCGGCGTTCACTCCAGGCGGCCTCGGATCGACGAAGGGCGGTCAGTCGAACGCCGGCGAACTGGGCGTGCGCTACAGCTTCTGAGCTGCCCCGGCACGTCCGCGCCGCGCCCGCGCTCGCTTCGATTCGGTTCCTTGCGATCCCCGGGATCGAGGTCGCGCCAGGCAAGAAGTCTGGCGTTGCCGCGGTCCCGGGTGGGAGAGACGAGATGACTGACATGGTCTTCAGGATCGGCATCGTCGGCGGTGCCGCCCCGGCCGTCATTGCCGACTTCATGGGAAAGATCGTCCGTCATGCCGCCGCGCGGCGCGACGGGACACGCCTGGGCATGCTCGTCGAGCAGAGCCCGCGGATTGCCGATCGCACTGAGAACCTGATCGGGGCCGGACCGGATTTGACCATCGCGCTCCATGCCGCCTGCAACAACCTGGAGGCCGCGGGTGCCGACCTCATCGCGATTCCCTGCAACACGCCGCGTGCTTTCGTCCAGCGCGTCCAATCGCACTTGAGGGTGCAGATCGCCAATATGCTCGATATCACGGCCCGGCACGTTGCCGACGCCTTTCCAAGCCAGCGCCGCGTCGGGCTCCTGGCCACCTCGGGCACGCTCGCCAGCGGCGTGTACGAGCGCACGCTGGAACGGCACGGCAAGGCGCCCGTGCTGCCGGCCGCCGCCGCGCAGTCACGCCTGATGGATTCGATCTACGGTGCGTCCGGCGTCAAGGCCGGCTTCGTCGCGGGCTCATGCCAGGACAACGTGTGCGCAGCACTCGACGACCTGCTTTCGCAGGGCGTCGACCTCGTCATCATCGGCTGCCCGGAGCTGGCCTTGCTGCTGTCGCCGACGTTGACCGCCGGCGGCGAACGCGTGGTGCCACTGATCGACCCGGCGACCGTTCTCGCGCAGCATTGCGTAGCCTGCGCCGTCGCGCAGCGGGCGCGCGCGCCTCGCGACGCGGCGAGTCACCAAGCTGGTGCGCCCCAACGGGAAGGGGCGCAGAGTCAACAAGCAATGCGCAGGTCCGAAGCGTGCTCAACCATCCCTCCTGTCGCGACGGCCGAGGCCGTTCCGCGCGCCTCCACATCCAACCGTCGAGCCTTATCTTGAAACCCATCCGCCTCGTCACCCGATTGCTCACCGCCGGACTGCTGTTCGCATCGTCGATCACCGCCGTCGCGCAGAACAATGTGCTTCGCGTCGTCCCGCAAGCCAACCTGACCGTCCTCGACCCAATCTGGACATCGGCCTATGTCACGCGTGACCATGGCTACCTGATCTACGACACGCTGTTCGGAACCGACGCCAAAGGGACGATCAAGCCGCAAATGGTGGACAAGTGGAGCACGTCGGCCGATCAGTTGGTCTGGACATTCACGTTGCGCCCCGGCCTGGCGTTCCACGATGGCAAACCCGTCACCAGCGAAGACGTGATGGCTTCGATCCTGCGCTGGTCGACGCGCGACGCGACAGGCGTGCTGTGGCGCAGCTTCTTCAGCAAGTTCGAGGTAGTCGACGACAAGACGTTCCGCATCGTCTATAGCAAGCCGTTCGGCTTGACGCTCGAGGCATTCGGGAAATCGAGCGGCCCTTGTTTCATCATGCCCAAGCGGGTAGCCGATACGCCAGCGTCGGAGCAGATCAAGGACTACACCGGCTCAGGACCCTTCATATTCAAGTCCGATGAGTACAAGCCCGGTGAGCGCGCAGTCTATGTGCGCAACGCGAAGTACGTGCCGCGCAAGGAGCCGGCCAATGGAACGACCGGAGGCAAGAACGTCTACGTCGATCGCCTGGAACTGGTGATCATCCGCGACCCGCAGACGCAACTCAACGCGCTGAGGGCCGGCGAGGTCGACATGATCGAGCAGCCCGCAGGAGAGCAGTACGCCACGCTGCGTGCAATGCCCGACATCCGCCTGCTCGACATGGTTCCGTCCGGTGCGATGTATACGCTGAGGTTCAATTTCCTCAACCCGCCCTTCAGCGATGTCCGTGTGCGTCGCGCCGCGATGCTGGCGCTAGGTCAGGAGCAGGTGCTGCGCACGCAGGTCGCGACGCCGGGGCTGTTCCAGTTCTGTCGCAGCCTGTATCCCTGCGGCACGCAATACGAGAACTCGAACACCGGCATCTTCACCGGCGTTGCCAACCCCATCGCGGCCCACAAGCTTCTGGAGGAGGCTGGCTACAAGGGCCAGCCCGTCGTGCTGATGCGCCCGACCGACTTTGCCGCGCTTTCGAAAGCGCCGCTCGTCGTCAAGCAGCAACTTGAAGCCGCGGGCTTCACCGTCGATCTGCAGAACATGGACTGGCAGACCCTGCTCGCTCGTCGAGCCAAGCGCCAGCCCGCCGCGCAAGGCGGCTGGGACGCATTCATCACGTTCTCCGCGTCGGCCGACAACATCAACCCCGTGACGATGGCGATGATGAACGCCGCGGGCGCGCGCGGCTGGTTCGGCTGGGACGACGACCCGACCCTCGAGGGCATCAAGCGGGACTTCGCTGTCGCGACATCCGACGCCGATCGGCAGAAATTCGCCGAGCTGGCGCAGCAACGCGCGATCGAGACCGTCACGCACGTGAACCTCGGGCAGTTCGAACAGCCGGCGGCCATCCGAGCCAATATCACGGGAGGTGTCCCCGCCGGTGCAAACGTATTCTGGGGCATCCACAAGGGTTCCTGACGCCTTCGACTTCCACGATCAGCGAGTCGCCATGCTCCGATTCATTCTCTCCCGCCTTGCATCCACGGTGCCCGTGCTGCTCGTCGTCTCGATCACCGTGTTCCTCGTCCTGCGGCTCGCGCCCGGCGATCCTGCCGCCGTGATCGGCGGCAGCAATGCCACGACGGAAGACATCGCAGCCATCCGCCAGTCGTTGGGGCTGGACAAGTCGTTGCTGCAGCAGTTCCTCATCTTCATCGGCAACCTGTTGCACGGCGACCTCGGTCGCTCCTACTACTTCAACAAGCCTGTCGCCACGCTCATCGCCGAACGAGTGGGGCCTACGCTCTCGATCGCGAGCGGAACCATGCTGTTCGCTGTGGCGGTGGCGGTACCCATGGGGACGCTCGCCGCCTGGCGCATGGGCGGCTGGGTCGATCGCCTGGTCATGGGATTTTCGGTGCTGGGCTTCTCGGTGCCAGTGTTCGTCGTGGCCTACCTGCTGATCATGCCGCTGTCGCTGAAGCTCGGATGGCTTCCGGTGCAGGGCTATGTTCCAACGTCCGATGGCCTGCAAGCCTGGGCCAGCCACCTCGTGCTGCCCTGGATCGCGCTCGGTACGGTGTACGTCGCCCTGCTGGCGCGGGTGACCCGCGCCTCGGTCAGCGAGGCCCTGACCGAGGACTACATCCGGACGGCACGCGCCAAGGGCGTCTCGCAGACGGCGGTGCTTTTCCGCCACGCGCTCGTCAACGCCGCTGTCCCCATCGTCACTGTCGTGGGCATCGGCGTGTCGCTGCTGATCGGGGGAGTGGTGGTCACGGAAACCGTCTTTGCGATACCCGGCCTCGGCTCGATGACCGTGGAGGCCGTGCTCAATCGCGACTTTCCCGTGATCCAGGGCGTCGTTCTGTTCTTCGCTTTCGCCAACGTGGCAATCAATCTGCTGGTCGACCTGTGCTACCTGGCCCTCGACCCGCGCATCCGGTACTGACATGAGCCCCGTCCTGCGCAAACTCCTGAGGCACCCGAGCGTGAGCTTGTCCTGTGCCGTGCTAATGGTGCTGCTGGTGATCGCCCTGGGCGCGCCGTGGCTGCACACCATCGACCCTGCGGCGATGGACTACATGAACGTCAATCAGCCGCCAGGCACGCATGCCGTCGTTACTCTCGCCGACGGCCGCGACCAGGCACGCACCTACCTGCTCGGCACCGACACCTACGGCCGCGACATCTACAGTCGCATCGTCTTCGGCACGCGCGTCTCGCTCATGGTGGGCATGGTCTGCGCGGTGATGTCGCTGTGCCTCGGCAGTTTGCTGGGCATGTTGGCGGGCTACTTCCGCATCGCCGACGCGTTGCTGATGCGGATCATGGACGGACTGATGGCGATTCCTGCCATCCTGCTCGCTATTACTCTCGTGGCGGTGCTTGGCGCTTCGTTGCCAACCGTCATCGTCGCGATCGCCATTCCCGAGGTGCCGCGCGTGACGCGCCTGGTGCGCTCGCTGGTTCTCACGCTGCGCGACGAGCCCTTTGTCGAGGCGGCCCGTTCGCTGGCGACGCCGACGCCGGTGATTCTGCTACGCCACATCCTGCCCAACGCGATCGCACCGCTGATCGTGCAAGGCACCTTCATCGCCGCTTCCGCGGTGCTGACCGAGGCGGTGTTGAGCTTCCTCGGACTCGGCTTGCCGCCGGAAGTGGCCACCTGGGGCAACGTGATGGCCGACGGGCGCGTGAATTTCTCGGAGCAGCCCGGCCATGTGCTGTACCCCGTTCTGCTTCTTGTGCCCGCGGTGCTGGCGATCAACCTGCTGGGCGATGGACTGCGCGACGTGCTCGATCCCAAGTTCAACCGTCGCAAGGGCTGAGTCCACCATGTCATCCATTCAGAATCCCGTCCTCGAAATCTCGGGGCTGAGCGTGGCGCTTCCGGCCGGCGGCGATCGCCAGTTTGCAGTCCAAGGCCTCGACCTGTCCATCGGCGCCGGCCATACGGTGTGCGTTGTGGGCGAGTCCGGGTCGGGCAAGTCCGTGCTCGCGACCACAGTCATGGGCCTGCTGTCGAAGAACCTGAAGGCCGACACGGGTTCCGTCAAGCTGATGGGCGAGGAACTGCTTGGTGCGCCCGAGTCGCGCCTGCGGGCCCTGCGCGGACTGCGCATGGGTATGGTCTTCCAGGAGCCCATGACCGCGTTGAATCCGGTGATGCGCTGTGGCGACCAGGTCGATGAGTTGCTGCGCGAGCACACCGACTGGCCAGCACGCGAGCGGCGCGCGCGCATCCTGGAGGTGTTCGAGCAGGTGCGCCTGCCTGATCCGGCGCGCATCTATGCCAGCTACCCGCACCAGCTCTCGGGCGGGCAGCGCCAGCGCATCGTCATCGCGATGGCGGTGATCATGAAGCCGAACCTCCTGATCTGCGACGAGCCGACCACCGCGCTGGACGTCACCACGCAGAAGGAGATCCTCAAGCTGATCGCCGACCTGCATCGCAGTCAGGGCTGCGCGGTGCTGTTCATCACGCACGACATGGGTGTCGTGGAAGAGATCGCCGACCGCGTCGTGGTGATGCTGGGAGGCCGCTGCGTCGAGCAAGGCACGTGCGCGCAGGTGCTGCGCGCGCCGCGCGAAGCGTACACCCGCGACCTGCTCGCGGCCGTGCCCGACATGACGCCGCCCCGGCCTTCGGCCGAACCGTCTGGCGAGGCCCTGCTGCGCGCCACGGGCGTGGGCAAGGCGTATGTGAGCCATGACTGGCTCGGTCGCCGCCGCGAAGTCGCGGCTCTGCAAGATGCGGCATTGTCGGTGCGTGCGGGCGAGACGATCGGCGTCGTCGGTGAATCCGGTTCGGGCAAGTCCACGTTCGCGCGCTGCCTGGCGCGCCTGATCGATCCGACGGCGGGCCAGATCCACTGGGGCGCCTATCCGGTGCAGTCGCTGCGCGAGCGGGCGCTGCGTCCGCTGCGCTCCAACGTGCAGGTGGTGTTCCAGGATCCGAACCGTTCTCTCAACCCGCGCCTGCGCATCGTCGATTCGCTGGTCGAGGGCGCGGTCAACTTCGGGGTGCCGCGCGCCCAGGCGTTGCGCCGCGCGGAGGAGCTGATGACGCTCGTGCGCCTGCCGGTGGCGGGACTCACGCGCTACCCGTCGGAGTTCTCGGGCGGCCAGCGGCAGCGGCTGGCGATTGCGCGCGCGATCGCCTGCTCGCCTCGCGTGCTGGTCGCCGATGAGGCCGTGAGCGCGCTGGACGTGTCGGTGCAAGCCGAGATCCTGAAGCTGTTGCGGGAGGTGCAAGCCCGGCTTGGCCTGGGCATCGTCTTCATCACCCACGACCTTCGCGTGGCCGCGCAACTGTGTCGCCAGGTCGTCGTGATGCATCGCGGCCGCATCGTCGAACAGGGGTTGACCGCCGAGGTGTACGCGCGACCCCAACACGACTACACCCGCACGTTGCTGGCAGCCGCCCCCGGCTGGCATGCCGCGGCGGCGATCCAATCCTGAATCCAAGGCATCCGATGTACGACCTGATCATTCGCGGAGGCACCGTCGTCGACGGCTCCGGCGCGCCCCGCTTTCGCGCTGACGTCGCCATCCAGGACGGCCGCATCGCGGCAATCGGCCCAGACCTGCCGGTCGCGGCGCGGCGCGTGATCGATGCGCGCGACCGCATCGTTGCCCCCGGCTTCATCGACTGCCACACTCATGACGACACGGCGGTGACCAGCCTTTCGCACATGCTGCCCAAGCTTCTGCAGGGCGTGACGACCGTGATCGCCGGCAATTGTGGCATCGGCGCGGCACCGTTCACGCGCGCGGTCGTATCGCCGCCGCTGGACCTGCTCGACCGCCGCCAGATCGACACACGCAGCTTCGCAGGCTTCGTCGACGAGGTGGAGCGTCAGGGCCTGCAGGTCAACATCGCCTACCTGGCGGGCCTGACCACCATCCGCGCCGAGGTGATGGACGACACCGGCCGCGCCGCCACGGCCGATGAGATCGCCCGCATGCGGGCGCTGCTGGCCGATGCCCTGCAGGCCGGCGCGATCGGCGCCTCCGTCGGCACCTACTACCCGCCGGCACGCGCCGCCGACGTCGACGAGGTGGTGGCGGTCTGCGCCGACCTCGATCCCGCGCGCCACCTGATCACCGCTCACCTGCGCGACGAGGGCGACAAGGTGCTCGAGTCGATGGAGGAAGCCGTGACCATGGCCGGCCGGCTCGAGGTGCCGCTGGTGATCTCGCATCACAAGCTGCTGGGCGTGGCCAACCATGGCCGCTCCGCCGAGACGCTCGCGCGCCTGGACGAGTACGCCCGGTTGCAGCCGGTCTGCATGGACTGCTATCCCTACGCGGCGTCGTCGACGATGCTGGATCCCGGGAAGGCCGACGCGGCGACCAGCGTGCAGGTTGCCTGGTCCACGCCGTATCCCGAGCACGCCGGACACGATCTCGACGAGGTGGCGGCCCAATGGCGTTGCACGCGTGCGGAAGCCGCCGTGCGGCTGGCGCCGGGCGGCGCGATCTATTTCTCGATGTCGATGGACGATGTGCGTGCCATCCTCTCGCATCCGCTGACGATGGTTGGCTCCGACGGGCTGCCGCACGACGCCTGTCCGCATCCACGGCTCTGGGGCAGCTTCCCGCGCGTGCTGGGTCGCCTGGTGCGCGAAGAGCGCTGGTTGTCGCTCGAGGCTGCAGTGCACAAGATGACCGGCCTGCCCGCGCGGAGATTCGCGTTGCCGGGTCGCGGCGCGCTGGTGGTCGGGGCCTGCGCGGACCTCGTCGTGTTCGACGAGCACCGCGTGCTGGACGTCGCAAGTTACGCGTCGCCACGCCAAGCGCCGTGCGGCATTGACTGGGTTGTGCTCAACGGCCAGGTGAAGGTCGAGGCCGAAGAGGTCGCCGTCGCGGCCTGCGGCCAACTCATCCGCCGCGCGCCGGGAGTGGCCCCGTGAAGCGCCGCCACATGCTGGGCGCCGCGCTGGCCTTGACGGCGGAGCGGGCATCGAGCGCGACCATCAGTGATGCCGGCCGGTTGCAACGGCTGACCATTGCGACCGGCCCCAAGGGCACGGCCTACCAGCTGATCGGCCAGGAACTCGCTGCTTGCGTCAAGGAGCTGCATCCGGGCTGCGACGTGCAGGTGCTCGTGACCGCCGGCGGCGTCAACAATATGAACCTGATGCGGGAGGGGCGCGTCGACATCGCCTTCGTCAATGCGTCGGTGGCCTGGGCCGCGTCGCTGGGCATCCTGGAGTTCCAGGGCGGCCGGGTGCCGCTGCGCGCGATGGCGGCCCTCTACCCGAACAGCATGCACCTGGTCGTGCGCGAGGACAGCGGGATCAACCGCTTGGCCGACCTTCGCACGCGCCGCGTGGCCACCGGGTCGCCCGGCAGTGGAACGGAGGTGCTCGCGCTGCAGATGCTGGTGGCGATGGACATCGATCCCGACCACGACCTGCAGCGTCGTCGCTGGGGTCTCGACGAGTCGATCAAGGCCCTGCGCGAGGGCCGGCTGGACGCTTTCCTGTTCGGTGCCGCGGTGCCCGTGAGGCCGATCGCCGAGTTGATGGGCGCGGGCGGCGTCCGTCTGGTGTCCGACGCCGACGCGATCCAGGGCATGAACCGGATCTACTCGAGCCTCTACCGCGAGGGGACGATTCCCCCGAACACCTATCCGCGCCAGCCGCTGGAAGTCCGGCCCCTCGACGTCTGGGACCTGCTGGTTGCCACGGAGCATGTGCCCGGGGACTGGGTGTTCGACCTGACGCGCGCGCTCTTCGAGCGCAGAGAGCGCTTCGTCGCCGCGCATCCCAACATGCGTTTCCTCGGGCTGCGCAACCAGGATCCCGAAAGCACCGTCTCCTTCCATCTCGGCGCCAAGCGCTACTTCGCGACGCAGGGACTGCAGCCGTTCGCGCACGACCTGGGCTACCCCGGCCAGGCCGTGCCCGGCTCCGCCTCGGCCTCTGCCATCGAGCGCACCCGACCGTGATACCGGCTGCCACTGACATGCACACGTTCTTCGACAACGAAACCGTCGCCGCCCACGCCGACGTCCCGGCGGTGACCGCCGCCCTGCAGCGGGCCCTGCATTCGCTGGCGACCGGTCGCGCCGCTGTGCTGGCTCGCCAGCGCATCGATTGCGGCGCGGTCAAGCTAAGCACGATGGGCGCGATCTGGCTCGACGAGGGCCTCGCGGGCGAGAAGGTCTACACGACCGTCGATGGCCGCTTCGACTTCGTCTTCAATCTGTTCGACGTCGGCGCACAGGGACGCGGGCGACACTTGGCCAGCTTCGCGGCGGACGCGCTCACGCTGGCGCGCACGCCCGCGCTGACCGTAGTCGCGGCCTGGGCCGGCACGGCAGGCACGCGCAAGCTCGCGCTGTTTGGCGCAGGCGTGCAAGGGCGAGCCCACCTCGAAGCGCTGATGCAGCTGATGCCCTTCGAGCAGGCCTGCGTGGTCGACACCGCCGACGTCGCGTCGTGGTGTGCCGAGGCCAGCGCGCGTTGGGGCCGACCCGTGCGCCAGTGTGCCGCTACCGAGGCGCTGGATGGCGCGGAGGTCGTCGTCACCGCGACTCGCTCCAAGCAGCCGCTGTTCGACGGCGCGCTGCTCGCGCCCGGCGCCTTCGTGGCCGCGGTCGGCACGAGCCTTCCGACCGGACGTGAGCTTGACGACACCACCCTGCGCCGCGCCCGGCGCGTGGTGGTGGAGTGGAAGCCCCAGAGCCTGCTCGAAGCGGGCGAGGTCGTCATCGGGCTGCGCGAGGGTTGCCTGGACGAATCGCGCATCGTCGACCTCGCGGAACTCTACTCGGGCCAGGCGCGTTGGCGAGACAGCCCCGAGGACATCGTCGTGTTCAAGTCCGTGGGCATCGGCCTCGCTGACCTGGCGGCTGCATCCGTCGTTTGGCGGGCGGTGCAAGGTGCGGCGGCGTGAAGCATTCGCATGTCGTCGTCGTGGGCGCGGGCATCGTGGGCAGCGCGACGGCCTACCTGCTGACCCGCGCGGGATTTCGCGTCACCCTGGTCGAATCGCGGCATGGCGCCGGACAGGTCACCAGCCTCGCCAACGGCGCGCAGCTGAGCTACAGCTACGTGGAACCCTTGGCGACGCCGGCGACGTTGCGCAAGGTGCCGGCGATGCTGCTGTCGCGCGATTCGCCACTTCGCCTGCGCCCGACGGGCGAATGGGCGCAGATCGTCTGGGGTTGGCGATTCCTGCGGGCTTGCCGCACGGACCAGGTCGTCCGGGCCACGCGGCAGTTGCTGGAGCTCGCGTTTCTGAGTCGTGACGAACTCGATCGGGCGATCCAGCAGGACCAGTTGTCGTTTCGCCACGGACGCATCGGAAAGCTGGTGGTCTACGACAACCCAGACGCGGTGCGCGGCGCCGAGCGGCAGGTGGCCCTTCAACGGACGCTCGGCTGCGAACAGGACGTGCTGACCGCGGCGCAATGCATCGAGCGCGAGCCGGCATTGGCAGGCCACGAGGCCACGCTGTGCGGCGGCGTCTGGACACCAGGCGAAGCGGTCGGCGATCCCGCGCTACTCTCGAACGAGCTGGTCGACCGCGCCCGGCGTGGAGGCGCCACGCTGCGCTTCGGCGCTAAGGTCGCCGACTTCGAGGTGGACGGCGATCGCGTTCGCCACGTGGTGCTCGGTGACGGCGAACGCCTCGCTGCCGACCACGTCGTGATCGCCAACGGCAACAGTGCCGTCGAACTCGCGCGCAGGCTGCGGATGCGGCTCGGGATCTATCCCGTCAAAGGCTACAGCATCACCTTGCCCGTGGTCGACCGCGCGCGAGCGCCCAGCATCAGCGTGACCGACTCTGCTCGCAAGGTGGTTTTCGCGCCGCTCGGAAGCCAGCTCCGCGTCGCCGGATTCGCAGAACTGGTCGGAAACGACCTGTCCGTCGACTCCAGCCGCATCGCGTCGCTGGTCTCGGCGGTCGGCGAGCTGTTTCCGGGTGCTTGCCGCCTTGAAGACGACCCGCAGCCCTGGGCGGGCTTGCGCCCGATGACGCCGACCTCGCTGCCGCTCGTGGGACGCACGCGTTGGCGCAATGTGCTGCTCAACGCGGGCCATGGCGCATTGGGTCTGACATTGGCCATGGGCAGCGCTCGTCTGGTGGAGCGGCATTTGTCGGGTGTGCCGACGCCTCATTTGGAAGGCGTCTGAAAGCAATCCGACGCTCACCTCCCTATGCGTCGCGCAATCCGGGCCTCGGTGATCGCCTACGGAGTTGGCTAGGCAATGACGCCGTGAAGCCAGCGCGCGACCGGGGTCCGGCGCTACAAGACCTTGATGTACCGATAGGACACGCCTTGACCGATTCAGCAGCAGATGCCACCGAACTCGTTGTACGCCCCGTCGTGGAAACCGACTTCGCCGCCTGGAAGCCGCTATGGGACGGCTACAACGCCTTCTACGGCCGCTCGGGGCCGACCGCGTTGCCCGAGGACGTGACGCGCGTGGCGTGGTCCCGCTTCATCGACAAGGCAGAACCGGTCCACGCGCTGATCGCCGAGAGCGCGGGCAGGCTCCTCGGCTTCGCGCATTTCCTGTACCACCGCAGTACGTCGCAGATCGCATTGAACTGTTACCTGCAGGACCTGTTCACGAGTCCGGATGCACGCCGAACCGGAGTTGGGGTAATGTTGATCCAGGCGGTCTATGCGCGCGCCCGTGAAGCGCGGGCGGGCCGCGTCTATTGGCACACGCACCATACCAACGCCACCGCGCGGCGACTCTACGATCGGATCGCGGATGATTGCGGCTTCATCGTGTATCGCAAGTTGCTCTGATCGGTTCAAGTGCAAGCGCGAGAAGTGCGGGGGAGCCGCGCACGCCCTTGCCCACGCGGTCGACGACACGGCCCGCAAGCAGCATGCCGCTACTGGAGACCAGCGCGAACAACAGTTTCGAGGCGGCGCCGAGTGCGTAGCCCAGCAACGCCAGCGGCTTGCGCCTTCTCCATCAATCGCCCAGCGGGCCGGAGAAGACCTTCGCGACGAGCGCCGTCGCTTCGCCGACTCCGTCGACCAGGCCGACCGTGAGCGCATTCGCGTTCAACACCGTGACCATGAACATGGGCTCGGCGGCCGACGCCACCACGGCCGTGGCGGCTAGGAAGGCTGCCACGAATATTTTTTTCCTGCTAGCTCTCACCGGGCTCTCCTGACCGTCGGCGCAAGTAGCCTACCCGAGACCTGCCGTTCGCGAGCGGCAGCTCATGACCGATCAGTGACATCAGACGTGGCCCGGCGAATGCTGCTCAGCGAAGGCGCGGCTCATCAAACATCTCGATGTCCCACGGACTCAGGAGCGAGGCGCCCTCGCGAGCAGCCAAGCCAGTCGGGTCGCTCACGCAGAGAACCGCATCCTCGTAGGGAACCCGAAGGCAAACAGCGATTGATTCGCCGCTGGCATTTCGATATCCCCACCAATCCTCTTCGCCACCGAAGGTGCAACGGCTATCCGTCTCGACGTACATCGGATCGCCAAGGTGCGCTCGAAGAGCGTCCCTGGAGACGCCACGCGCCCACGCGACCTCCCACATGGGTGTGGAAGCCTCTCCTGGAGCGATAGGAGTCAACGTCGTGAGCATTGCATGCCGGCCTTGTTTCCGCCGGATTTTGACATCGAACAGGCTACCCAGAAGCGGTCGGTGGCGACCGGCAGGTAATGCCGAGTGCTGCCTGACACCGGTCAGCACAATCGTAACGCCATCGATCCGTTGCTGTCCTTCGGCGTCACGATTTGGCCGGCGCCAGGTTGCCATTGACCACCTGATCAACTGCGGTCTTCGCAGACAAGACATCCTTCAATGCGAGCTCAGCCGTCGAAGCGCTGTCATCGAGTGCTTTCAGCGACAGGAATCGATGCAACATGAATAGCGTCATGGCCCCGGTCGCAACACCCAGTCCAGCGGGCGCCTGAGCCCAGGATCTGATGCTCAGGAGCGCAACCAAGGCGCCCAGCACGCAGCCGACTGACCAAATGACGCCGAAGGGATCGCTGAAGCCAACTCGAACAGCAACAGTCGACCCGGGGTCACCGCCGGAAATCTCCCCGCGGATATTCGCCTTGGCGTGATTGCGCTGACCGATAAGTCGCAGCTCGAACCTTTCGCTCGAAATTGAGCCACCTTCAAACAGCGCGGCGACCGGGCGAAATCTCGCTCCGCTGATCTCGCATCTGCGATTGAGCGCATCCACGACCTGATCCGGCTGCAGCGACGTGCTCAAGACGAATTCGCGACCAGGCATGTTTCACTCTCAATCAGGTTTGTTGCCGAATCAGTTGCGTCGCCAAACCGTCCACATCAAGTCGGCCTGTCCAGTTGGAACAGGATGCGGTCACACGCAGCATGGGCAGCGTCGGCGTGCATCAAGGCGACTTCTGCCGCTTCGCGATCGCAAGCCTGCAGCCAGGAAACCGAGCACTGCGCTCTCATGTTCTTGGCAGGCAGGTGATCGGTCTCCGAGTCGATCGCCGCAAACAGCAAGAAGTCAGGACTATCCAGCGCGCCAGGCACGCAGAACCGCTGCGCGGCGATCGCGCGAACCACCTCGATGAACGACAGTTCGCCGGACCGAAGTCCCTTCGCTGCCTTGGCTACAGCAGCGCGAGCGCTTGCGACGTGTGTCTCGTTGAGCGGGTTGAAATCGGCCATGAGGAAGTTAGCTTACCCGTAAGTGGTCGGCGGCGACCGGCTGGTCATGGCCGAGAGCCGGTGTCGTAGATGGTAAAGCCGTCGAGCCATCTGGGCTTCAGAACCGCGAAGCTTGGCACCGTGGTGCGATCATGCGGCGAACGAAAAGTGGCCTGAGTACCGTTCGGCAGATGGACAAAACCGTGGTCAGTCCGCCGCCTCGCTCTGCCCCGCGTTCGGTCGGTGCGTAAGGGCCCGGAAGTGGACTGCCAGCGCGTTGGCGTGGACTGGGGCAAGGCCGTGCGTGAATCTGAGCCGGTCGATGATTTTCATGTGGCTCGGCGTGTCAACGGCGCGCAGCGTTTCCATCCACTGCGCGATGGTCCTGCCATACGCTTCTTCGATTTCCGGAAAGTAGCTCTCCGGCGCCTTGAGTGTTGCTTTGCTGGGCATGAAAAATCTCTCAACACTGGCGTGGTCAGTGGCTTAGAGCATCGTGGTGCGCGCGTCAAAGAGATCTGCGTTGCTCAGTTGGTCTTCGAAGAGCATTTGAGCCTTCAAGCCCGCGCCATCGGCGACACGGAAGCCAACGCGGATCAGCCGTACTCATTGTTCGACTAGCCTACCCGAAACCTGACGTCCATGAACGACCGGACATGGCCGAGCCGTGCCGCAGCGTGCCAGCTGTCATAGCCCGCGAAACGTCAAATTGCTCTTTCCACACGCGCAGCTAGTCTTCCAGGTGGTGCCGGGAACACCGAGAGTTTCGCCGATGATCGCTTGTCCGCAGAAGTGACAGGTCTGGTCGATGGGCTCTTTTGACTGAAGCTGCCCGATGGCGATCCACACTTCCCTAGCCGCCAACGGAAGGCGTTCGAGGTCAAGGCCAACGAGGTACTTGTCGTGTTCAGTCATGAAGGCGGCTAAATCAGGTCAAATTCAATGCCGCAAAGCAGTCGTCGACGAGCGGCAGCTCCTGGCCGACTTCGGGCGACCGCCTACGGAACCTGTCGAACGCAATCGTCTAGCCTGGTGAACAGGTAGTCTCCAACGGGCGCGTAGTTCGGATCATGATGCGCGAGCGGATTCCGCTCAACCCATTCGACCACGACGGCGTCTGCGTCGAGCAAACTCTCCCGAAGCACCCAACCGCGAAACTCCTCATCCACGCCTGCGTGCTCCAGGGTGTCACCAAGCATAACAATCCTCGCAGCGGCCAGGCCGTCTTGCATGGGGATCTGCACGACGTCTCCCAAGGTGACGTCGCTGCCGTCGGCGTATTTCATCAGTTCTTGATTCCAGAACGTCAGTACCGGGATGCCCGAAAGCCGTCCTTCGCGGACGGCAGCTTGTGGCCGACAGCGGCGAAGCTTACCAACCCATCGTATGCACTGGCACAAGGGCCGATGCCGCCGCGAGCAGTTGGGCGGCCAGAATGGTGGCGCCCTGGCGCGGGTAGGCCCTCAACCAGCGAAACACAAAGATTCCGATAATGGGAAGCTGGCCGAGAACGAGCAGTTGCCACAGGTGGGCCAACGCACCTTCGTCGCGCTCCGGCTGTGTACCGTGCATCGCGATCTGAACTCCGACCAGCGCCAGCGCTCCGATCGACATGATCACCGGACTCCAGGCGCTAGGCTTCCTTCCAATCTCGAATTCCATGACTTCGCTCCTGCTGAGTGACACGCCCACTTGCATCAAGGTGTAGGGCACGGTAGCGCCACTGAACCGCGCCCCACCATTGTCTCGGACCTCTGTGTGGTGAGCGTGAAGTCTGACTGGACAGCGCGCCACAATGCCGCCGTTCGCGAGAGGCAGCTCTTGGCCGGACTGCGTCCTCGGCGCCGGCGATCAGGTCGCACGATGCAACTGCGAAGGGCGTCCGACCGCTGTGCGCAGCATAGCCGACGCAACACTGGCCAGGCGACCAGGCTGAGGGCGACCCACAGCCGACATCGCGGGCGGCGAACTGGCCGCTCGAAACCGGACATTCAGCGTATCAACGGGGTCGACTTCTGCTTCCGACCCAAAGCTGCTGGTCATCTTTCCGGTTGGACTACCCTGAAGCGGACGTACGCATGAGCGAGTGCGACCGGGAGGTCGCGCTGCTTTGCAGTCCCCGCAGCTCGTCCTTCAGCTGACTCGTTGCGGTCATCTAATGCTCAGCCTCGGTCCGGGCATACAATTTGCTGGAAGCCCGCAAACACGCATCCCGATGGCCGCCCTTGACCTGCCCGGTTTCTCCGAGACACTGATTTCCAGGAAGATGGCTCCCAAACTGCGAGGAGCCCATGAGAAAGAGTCGTTTCAATGAGGAGCAGATGGTCGCGATCCTGCGTGAAGCGGATCGCACATCGGTGGCCGAGGCCGCCAAGAAGCACAAGGTCAGCGAGCCCACGATCTACGCCTGGCGCAAGCAGTTCGGCCAGCTCGAGGTGCAGGACGTCAAGCGCCTGAAGGCGTTGGAGCTGGAGAACTCTCGACTGAAGAAGCTGCTGGCCGAGCGCGATCTGGACATCGAGTTGCTCAAGGAGATCAACTCAAAAAAATGGTGAGCCCGCAGGGCCGACGAGACCAGCTCGCGCACCTGCGCGCGCGTGGGGCCGGTCTTCGTCGGGCGTGCGGGCTGCTTGGTATGTCACGAGCTACGCCCAGCTACGAACGCCGGTTGCCGGCCAAGGACGCGCCGGTGATCGCGGCGATGAAGGAGTTGTCGGCGCAGTATCCGCGCTACGGCTATCGGCGCATTCGCATCTTCTTACGCCGGCGCGGCTTCGAGCTGAGTTGGTCGCGAACGCATCGGCTCTGGAAGCAGGCCGGGCTGCTGGTGCCGCGCAAACGGCCTCGCAAGCGCATTGCAGCGGTCAGGCCGCGAATCCACACGCCGTTCAAGGCCAACATGGTCTGGGCCTACGACTTCGTCTTCGACACGACGGCCACGGGCCAGCAGATCAAGTGCCTGACCGTCGTCGACGAGTTCACTCGCGAATGCTTGGCCATCGACGTTGCCGGTTCGATCCGATCAAAGCGCGTCATCGAGGTGCTGTCGCGACTGGTCAGTGTTCACGGCGCGCCGCTGTTCATGCGCTCGGACAATGGCCCGGAGTTCGTCAGCCACGCCATCCTCGAATGGATCGCCCACGCCGGCATCGCCACCGTCTTGAACGACCCCGGCAAGCCTTGGCAGAACGGTGCCGACGAGAGCTTCAACGGCAAGTTCCGCGACGAGTGCCTGTCGGTCGAGTGGTTCCGCTCACGCCGCGAGGCCGTTGCTGTCATCGAGATCTGGCGCCAACACTACAACGAGGTCCGTCCTCACAGCAGCCTGGGCTACCGCACGCCCGCCGAGTTCAAGCAGCACAATCAACTACCCCAACTGGCCGTCTTCTAGGAAAGATCGTCTCGAAAAAACCGAGCAGGTCACCCTTACCAACTCGCAGCTGGAAGTCCTGCGCCGCCTGCAGCGCGGCAGCAGCCTGTACTCGTGCAGTGACATCCCGCGTTTCCTAGAGGAAATTGTGTTGCTCTCGCGATTGCACCTCATCTCGATCAGCAGGGACGGTGACCCAACCTTGACGGATGACGGAGCCGCATACCTGCGCGTCGCGGAAGAGATTTCCGCGGTGGAGCGTTTTGATGCTGCTAGCGCGCAGCAAGGTTCCTCTGACCCCATCGTCATCGACGGCCCTCTGCCCCTGCACCACTTGTCGTCTGCCTCGACAGGGCAGTCGAAAGAGTTGCGTCCTGAGCCGCATTCCTTTTCTGAGAGTCGCCTTTGAGAACGGCGACGTTTGTCCACAGATTCTGTTGAAAACCCTGTGGGCAATCTCTCAACGTTGAGCCGGCGAAGGCGTGAACGCGCGCTCGCATCTGCTTTGCCGCAATTGGAGCAGTGGGGAAGCCATCTGTATCGCGACTGACCTCGCGATGAGCAGTTCCGCGAGGTCGAGCCCTCGAGGAGTTTGCATGCTCGGATCCACCGTTTGCCGCCGAGGACCACTATGCCGGACGCGAGCGACTTGGACGACGTCTTCGGCCTCGGAGTAAATCCTCCACGAGCGCCATCGACGGCGGCCAGCGGCAATTCATCGCGGCCACTGGACTCTCGCAAGGAGCCTCGCGTGAGCGTGAAGTGGCTGGCACGAGTTCTGTTGGCCGACAGTACAGTCGTGCAAATGCTCACCAAGGACGTCAGCGAATCGGGGCTCGGGTTGATCGGCGAGCGCGCCATTCCTGCGCACTCGACGTTGAGGGTGGCTCTGGCCGTTCCAGACCTGGACGCCCCGGGGAGGTTCAGTACCGTCACCGGAACCTTCAAGACTGCGCACGTCACGGTCAGTGGCCTTGACCTTATCTACGGCGGGGTGTGGTCGAGCATTGACGGTTCGGGTCGCGAACTCATCTCGAAGTGGATTCGAAAGTCCAGGCGCTAGTTGCACCTCAGGGGAGGCGTCGCAAGACTGTCGGCTGAACCCCGTCGTGCTCAGGCTGAACGACCGTGCCAATGTCCTGGCGGCTCCATTAGCCGCTCCAACACTTGTTCGAGCGTCGAGCCTTCTGCCGAGCCCGTTTCATGCAATTGACGCATCTCTGTGGCCATGTCGTCTCGCATCACCAACCCCATTGACCAAGCTTCGAACAAGCGAACGTTCGAAACTTCCTGCAGCAGAACCCGGACTTCCGTATGACGGCGGTCCGCATTGATCTTGGCCATCACGCGCTTGATGGCGTCGACGCGTCCTTCGAGCACCTGGCAGAAGTGCCCATCGCTCTTGGCGAGCATGCCAGTGATGTCCACCCTCATCGAGATGGCTTTGGCTGGACGGGCACCCAAAGGCGTCGTCGTACATCCGACGGCCAGAGCGGCAGAGGTTCTGCAGATGCTTAGGGCTTAGTTCGCGCTACGGTCCGCAAGAGCGGCTGTAGGTCGTTCGCAGAAGTTCAAACGCTGCGACCTAGAGCGTCTGCTCTCGGGCGCCAAGTTCGAGTCTCCCGATGTCAGCAACAGGTCGATGGCGTTACGATCGCTCAGACCGCATTTCGGCTGCCCGCGGCCATGAGCGGAAGTTCGCGTAAGACTGGTCTCGGGCAGACTGCTGTGTCGGTACGATCCCAGGGAACTGCAGGTATGGATCCGCTGAAACTCGAAACCTCATCACGGCACGTTGTTCCGATGACTCCAACCGCTCTCAAACTTCCGATTGTCAGTGCATTGCACGCAGTGCTGAAGCCCCTGGGCTATCGCAAGTCATCAGCGAGCTTTCAGCGTGCGATAGGAGACGTGGTGCATCTAGTGGAAGTGCAGGGATCTAGCGCCAGCGTCGCAGACGATGCGAGGTTCACAGTAAACATCGGAGTCTTCGCCCCAGCACTCGACTACGAGGACGTACGAGAGTTCACCAAGGCCTCCATCTCGGAGGCACATTGGCGAATGCGGCTCGGCGATCTTCTGCCCTCGAGGCAAGATCTTTGGTGGCGGGTAGGCTAGGATGAGGAGATGCGCCCCGCCAATCGCACACACCTGAACGCCATTTCGGAGCAGTGGCTTTGCTGGTGGTTCGGTGTCGTGTTCTCTTGCGTTGGCAGTCTTGCTCATGCCGCGCCGGACGCCAAGACGCTCGGCAAGGTGGCTGCGGTAACTCTCAGCTATGCGAACAGCCTCGGCTGCGCTGTCACGCTGGACAAGCGCAACATCGTTCCTCTCAGGCTGGATGATCGCGATCTATTCGTCGTTCTGTACAGCATAGACGTCGGCTGCTCGGGCGGCTCTGCGATGAGTCGGCCCGCCTTGGCAGCGCTGGAACGGAATACATACGGCGCGTTCTATGTGCGGCCCGAGTATTCGTCACCTTTGAGCACGTCAGATCGATTCCCAGCCGCGACAGACCGGATCTTCTTGAAGGACGGTCGTCTTGTGTTTCAGGGAAGAGAGCTAGGGCCGGAAGATGCTCTCTGCTGCGCGTCCGTTCGCGTGGAAGGCTGGGCACGATTCGAACACGGCCAATGGATTGCAGACCGGCGAGACTGAGGTCGGCCACAAGTTGCCGCTGCGAAGTGGCGGCTTTCCGGAAGCTCATTCTCATCGCTCGACGATTGAAACCAGGGAGCCAACGTAGATGGCAATCCAGTTTTGGAAGCGCCTCCTCCTTGCCGGTCTGACATGGATCCTCAGTGTTCCACTTTTCGGAGTGGGAATCTTCGTCAGCCTTTCATACGTGTTTCGTTGCCCGCCTGATCACCCGGCGTGCGATTTGCCTGACATGGCGGCTTTCGGCCTGGCCTGCCTGGGCGCACCCCTGGCCGGTGCCCTCGTGGCTTGGTACGCTTGGCGCCGGCTGCCCAGCCTGACAGGCCGGAGGTCACCTGGTGGTGAGAGCTGAGCCAGCCGCTGGTTCGCATGGCTCGAGTCGGCCACAACCAGTCGGTCACGACTGAACGGTCTCAGGTAGGCTAGCTGCTATTTCGCCCTTGAAATCGCGCATGGAACAAGCACTCCTGGGAAAGATCGATGAGGCTCTCGCTGAGATCCGTCCGATGGCGGAGAAGTCCTTCGAGCCAGCCTTGAGCATCGAACGGCAACTTGCATGGTGCCGTACCTTCCTTTTGAAGGGCACTGGCGAGAATCGGCCGGGCCCGTTTTCGATGGGACTCATTGCTGTTCGCGAGTTCGATATGTACGGAGACCGACCGGAACTGGCAGCCCTGATCAACGAGGTCCAGCGCGCCATGCAGGCGATCCTGGGCAAGCCTTGAGGGGCGGAGTTCGCCCAGGAGCGGCCCTGAGGTAGGGCGGCTATGCGGACAGCAAGCGCGTCGAGCAGACCCTCCGTGGTGACGCCGCCATCATCGTCAGGGCGCGTCGAGATGCTGCTAGGCTCGGGCCGAACCATTGACCGGTCGATGAACGCCTCATTCCGCGGCAACCTCCAGTAACAGAGCGCCCCCCCAAATTGATGGTGTCTGAGGCGCCGGCCCCGAATACCATCGAGCGATACCCGACTCTGTATTCATCGAGCCCATGAGCGACGCACTCAAGAAGGTCTATGAGCAAGAAGGTTTGCTCACCAATTTCTTCGAGAAGGCTGTGCCGACTGATCTGTACCGTCGCCGCAATATCGGCGACAAGACGCCGATCATGCAGCCGACCATCATCGGCTTTGGCAAGGACGAGAAGCCACGTCCTCCGGACATCTTGCTTCGTGACGATAGCGGCGCGACGCCGCAGTACAACGCCGAAGGCATGGTTCGCGAACCGAACAGCAAGCCGCTGACCAAGCAGTTGATTGCCGATGCGTCAAAATACGTCGTTCAAGGCTGCCGCACGACCAAAGGCGATTTCCGAGGCGTCTCGACCTTCGACATGATGAATCCTCGTGTGAGAGGCATCGAGTGGTTCGCTGTCCCGGAAGGCACGGAGATTCCCCCTGGCCTCGCCATCACGCGAGACGGCAGGAAAGTGCCCGGCCAGCCGTTGCACCATACGATCGCGCCGAAGGACAACATGCCGTTCACTCTTTTTCTCCAGCATCTCAAGGGATTCGAGGCTGTCCTCAGGAAGGTGCAGGGGTGAGCTCGATGACGGTTTCCATTCAAACGCTGCTGCTCTCTCTCCATGCGTTGGGCAAGGAACGCCGAGCTGTCGCGGCCAAGCTCGACAGCGGTGAATTCAGCGAAGACGACCTGGATGAGCTCAACGATGACATCGACCGGCTGACGCAGGCGTTAGGGGAGCTCGCGGCGCTGTACGAGCCTCAGCGGGAGGGACAGGAGCAGGTGTACCCCAGCGCCGAGATGATCCTCGCGCAGTACGACTGAACTCGCAATTGCGACGCCGCATCGGCGGCACGCAGCGACCGCCCTGCGAGACACAGGGCCTGCGTCGCTTGCCGACGCGTTGTGGCATCCGCAGCATCGCGATCACGGATCTTCTCAGTCGCGGGCCTCGTTGAAATCGCGCTTCCATCAGACGGGCAGGTGCCCGGTAGTCGACTAGCTGCCAAGCGGACGACGGCTTTCCGGAAGTCGAAGGTGTCGGATTCTGCTTCGAGTCGAACCAGCCTGATGCCGGCGATGGCGGGCGTCAGCTATGCTGTGCTCAACGGTCGACCGGCGGTTGGCACACCTTAAGCGCCTGGTCGGCGACGGCCAGGTCCCAAGCCGGCCATGAACTGCCGTCGGCGAGCGTCGGCTTCGGAGCATCGTGTCGCGGGCTCGCCACCAGCGATGCCGGCCGGAGTGGCCGGTTGGGACTGACCAGCGTCGATGAGTGAAACGAATGATCAACTACGAGCAAGCCTTGGATCGTGTCAGGGCTCGGATCGCGGAATTCGATGCCCCAGAGGGCGACGCATGGGTTGTGTACCAAGAGCACACAATCGACAAGCCCTTCGGATGGGTGTTCTTTTGGGGATCCGATATGTACGCGAAGACTGGTGACTTTGCCTACGCGGTCGGAGGGAATGCGCCTTACATCGTCAATCGCTACACTGGCGCCGTGGTCGAGACTGGCACAGCGTTGCCGACTGAGGTTTACGTCCAGCGGTACGAGACAGGCCTGAAATGACGCTGCCGGCAACCGGCTCGTGTCGGCCAGAAGCGGTCTGAGGTGACCGTCTGCTTGCGGGTACTGGCTTTCTCGAAGTTCGACTAGCATTGAACGATGGACACGTTCCAATTCAGGGTGCTCCCCTTCGGCAGCCTCGTAGTGCTCGTAGTCATCGCTTGGCTGGTGCTCCAGATTCGCAAGGGCCGTGGAATGGCCGATGCGGCGTGGTCGAGCTTCTTCGGGATTGTGGGTGGCGCGCTACTGGTTGCAGCACTTGTCTTCATCCGGCGGTTACCCTACGCCGAGGCATGCCTGAACTGCGGCTTCCAGGATCGCACCTGGTATTCCTACGCGCTGACCTTCTCGCAAGGATTTGAAGTTGCCGCTGCCCTTGCAGTCGTCGTCCGTGCCTTCAGTGCAGGCGAGCGCTCACAGGCTCGACGCCGATGACTGGCGCCAAGCGGCCAGGTGCGGACGTTGGTGAGCGACCGGTTTGGGGTCGCGGACTGACACGATAGGATTAGCGGATGAGCTCAGAAGAACTTCCGCCCGTTCCGCGCCACTACACAAAGACAGTTGCCGAGAGATCGTTCACAGGACGCGATAGCGGCGCGGAGTTTGATGTGCGAGTGGAATTCGGCGAACCCGTTCAAGACGTTGCGGTCGTGAACGGAATGGACTGGAGATGTCCAATGCGCCTTACGGTCGGCTCTCAAGTCACTGTCCGTTCGATCATCGGAATCGATTCTCTTCAAGCGCTTCAACTCGCAATCAACCTTGCCCGTGTTGAACTCGAGATCCTTGCGACGCGTCCTGGTACGACCCTTCTGTACCTTGATCAGCAAATCGACACTTCGCAGGCCGATTGGCAGCGAAGCCTTGTGTAGAAACCCGCGTCCGAACTCGACTGCTATTTGGCGCTGAGATCAGCACTCCGGTGAGACTTCTATGGGTCGGGCCCTGCTGCTTGAGACCGCCGGCGCCGACGAGCGGGTCTGCTCCGCATATCGGTCTTCGGTGCTTCACCGGGCCGCCGTCCGGCCAAGCCAGCCGCCTCGACGGCGCAGTTCGGCCACTTCCAGTCGTTCGCAGAGGGCGGCTTTCATGACTGGTCGCCACCCATTCGAGGGATACAGATCCCGATGCGCGTACTAGGATTGGGCGCATGGACATGCAAACGACATCGCAGGAAAGCGTCTGGACCGCGGTCTTCTACTACCTGACAATCCTCGTCTCGGCCTCCCTAATTGTGTTCCCAAACTTGCGTATGCTGTCGGCCTCAAAGATCGCAGTTGCGGCGATGACGCTCGGCATGGCTGTAGTGTTTGTGCGCCGCGAATCCAAGAGACGAACTCTGGGGCTGACGCTTGGCCAGATCTATGCGCAGGCAAGGCAAGGTCGCAAGTTTGCGCCCTCTGCAGTCGAGCTTGCCGCCACCGTCGTTTGGTGCTGGGCAGTGACGGTCACACTGTAGGATGCGTGTTTCGTCCGGCCGTCGGCTCTTGGCGGCCAACTGCAGTCCTTCGCGGATGTCGGGTTTCGGGTAGGCTAGCCTCCATGAACGAGCTATTTTTGACTGCGGACACCGCGTACGAGCGCGGCGACTTCGAAGACGCATTTGCCATATTCCTCAAGCTGGCTGAAAGTGGCGACCTCAGTGGTATGGAGCGCGTGGCGTGCATGTACGGCGATGGCGAGGGCACTTCGCGCAGTCGCGACAAGTCGTTGGAGTGGGACCTGAAGGCTGCAGCGTTGGGCAGCACGACATCGATGTTCAATCTTGGCATCACCTACAGGAACTCCGGGGATGCCCGTGAGGCCAAGCGCTGGTTTGAAGCTCTACATGCGGCCGGAGACGGCGATGCGTGGCTCGAACTGGCGAAGATGTACATGATCAGCGACCTTGAGCGAGAGCGGATCAGGTCGTATCTGCTCGCCGCGGTACAGAGTTCGAACGTCTGCGAGGCGTCGAGAGAAGAGGCACAGCGGCTACTCGAAGACTCGAACGGGGAACGGCCAGGGTCGGCAGCTTTACGATCGACTTGACGCTTTCGGGCCGCACGCGGCCACCAGCCGACGTACGCGGACGACTGGTTTGGAGCTGCGAGACTGAATCGTGAACTACCCTGATGGCGGCTTGATTGAACCTGGCGTCGGCCACAACCAGTCTTGCGCGTACGACCGCTCTGCCGCGGTACAACTCTCTTGCTCAGACCTCATATGCGACGCGCGCTATTCATCTGCAGCAGGAACAGGCTTCGCAGTCCAACGGCCGAGGCCATATTTGCTGCTCCCAATGTCGAGACCGACTCTGCTGGCCTCGCGCCGGACGCCGACTACGTCTTAAGCGCTGAACAGCTCGAATGGGCGGACATGATCTTCGTCATGGAGAAGCAGCATGCGGTTAAGCTCAAGCAACGATTCGCAGGGTTCCTCGATGGGAAGAAGGTCGTCTGCTTGAACATTCCAGACCGCTACCAGTTCATGCAACCTGAGCTCATTGCCCTCTTGAAGCAGAAGGTTGGCAGCCGGCTCCTGTAGGCGAAGGGACATCGGAGCTTGTGCGGCAGATCTCGGCCACAAGCGGGCGGCCGCTGACGTCGGCTTTAGGGAGTCGAGGGAGGCAAAATGGAAGCGTCTGACCGACGGGGAGGGACATGAACCAATTCCGCAAGATTGCTGGGATGCTTCTTGCTTGCGCACTGCTCGCTGCCTGCGCAGCCCAGCAAGAGACGCGCTCGGCGTACAACGCAGGCGTCGCCGCCTATCGCGCCAAGGACTACGCTACCGCGCGCTTGGAGTGGCGAAAATCGGTGGAATCTGGCGACATCGATGCCATGAACAATCTCGGCTACCTGCTTGCAGAGGGATTGGGTGGCGACCGCGACGAGCCAGCCGCCATCGATCTATGGATGACTGCTGCTAAGCGAGGCGAGCCTGAAGCTGCCTGGCATCTTGGCCAGGCCTATCAGTCCGGGAGTGGAGTTCCGAAGAGCGATGTCGAGGCATACGCCTGGTACAGATGCGCCGTGGCAAGTTCGCGCGCCGCTGGCCCTGATCAGGAACTCGTTGCGGAGATTCTGAAGGACGCCAACGACTCGCTTTCGAAACTGCTCGCAGACTTCGCTCCGGAGAAATTTCGAGCCGCCCAGGACCTCGCAGGTCGGTACGTTGCGGCCTATGCCAAAAATAGAGCGAACAGTCGCTAGTCGAACCGGCTCGCTGCGAAGAAGTCTTTCTTCGGCCAGGAGCAGCCGTTCACGAACGGCAGGTATCGGCACAGCTAGACTGCCGGGAAGGACTAGCAGTTCAACATGATCAAGATCGATACCGCCCCGATCAGGTACTTCTCGCAGCTGGATGAGCGCTCGTTCTTCTCGTGGGCGCAGCAGATTCCCTGCGTGAAGAGCGTCGATCGCGGATACCTTCACATCCGGTCGCGAGTCGTGTCGAAGGCAGATCTCTGGGATCTCATCGCGATCATGCATCGATACCGGCTACCGATGGCCCAGCTCCAGCAGTTCTTAACCAAGCGAAATCGACACTGGTTTGCAGACCCGAAGATGTACTGGCATCGCGAGGTTTTCGGCAATCAGAAATAGGATGACTTTCGGCCAGCAGCTGCCGTCTGAGTATGGCCGCTCTCAGGTAGGCTCGTTACTTGGTCGAGACGGAGTCTGAAATGACCCTTGCCGAGGTTCTGCTTCACGTTCGGGCTATCGAGCTTGCCGAAGACGATGACCAGCCTGAAACCATCTACGCCCAACGTCCCTGGCTGCCCACTTCCGCGGCGCTGCTGGCCAAAGCGCCCGTTGATGGACAGACGGCGCTCATCGAGGGCTGCGATTACTTTCTTGAGGCTTCCCTCGCCCAGGACTTCCTCCGAGAATGGCCCTCGTCGTTCGATGAAGGTTGCAAGCGGCTCATCCAGTACGCCGAGAATGACGCCTGAGCGCTTCCGGCCAGCAGCTGCCACTAGGGAACGACCGCTATCCTTCAGGTCATATTCCCGACTGCTCACGCCGCGTTTGGGTCGACTCGAACGCTTGACAGAGGCCTTCGGCAGAGACGTAATAGTCCGCGTTGGCCCCGACTCTGTCCTGCGCTGCTTTGAGCATCGCTTGCGTGCAGTTCGGCCGGGCAACGATTGCCTTGAGAACGTTGCCGGCCATAGGTGGATCCGGATCAGCAAGAGCTGCAGTCAGCAGAGCCGCGAGCCGCTGAGTGTCGAGATCCGTTCGTAGCCAATGAAGGAATGCGGCGTAGCGCCAGTGCTCCGTTCCACCATTAGGTTTCGTAGCACCGTACTCCGCTTCGAAAGCAGCGATTTGCTGGACAAAGAACTCACCGGAAAGTAGACCGTGCTCCAGCCAGCACGCGGGAAAGTCGGCGGCCCCGGCGAAAAGGTCAGTGTTCATTGGGCCCGATTGTGATTGACGGCGCGGCGATCTGCACCATGCCTCGCACGAAGTGAGTACGAGATTCGTTACCGGATCCGCCACCATTGGATGGCGGCTTTCCGTCGCCGGAGGCGTCAGGGCGAAGGACAGCAGCGGGTGGGGCACAGCTTGGCCGCCGCACCCGGCCGGCGTCGGCTATGCTTCCTTTAGCGGACTGACAGTAGCCGCGGCGCGTCGAGCAACGGGTTACTCGCGATCTGGTCGCATACCGGCCAGGAACGGACGATCGCGAACGGCTGGTTTCGGGTTGGCTGCAGACTAGTCGTCCCACCGAGAACCGCCACGTCGACTCGTTTTTGATACCTCAGCACGGCTACAGTCCACCACGTCATGAACTCCTTGGCCATACAGCACATCAGGCGCGACGGTTCATCAATGCCCGGAGCGACCGTGAAGACGCGAGATTCGATCGACTTCCTGATTGACGGAAGATCGCTACTGGATGCGCTGGTAACCTCGGGCGGCGGGCATGGAGATTTCATGGGCTGCTTCGTCCATGGATTTCCCGCTGATAACGAAGGAAAGGAGAAGCAGCTCACGAGCGCGGACAAGCCCGACACCGATAGCGGTAGATACCTGCTCTACCTGTGCCCCGAGTGCGGCGACATCGGGTGCGGCGCGTACGGGGCCAAAATCAGGTTCACTGACGGGATGGCGGAGTGGTACGACTTCGCCTACGAGAACGGCTATGCCCGCTCGTACGCTGCCGTCAGTGGGGCCGTTCTCCTTCGCACGGCTTGACTACGAAGCGACGGTGAAGGCGGCTACCGAGGTGTGATCATCACTTTCGGCCAGTAGCGGCCTGTTACTCAGGTCTGCTTTCAGGCGCGTGAGCTCCCTCGATCGGCAAGACGCGAAACTGTACATCCGACGCCTCGATCAGCCAGCGAGCCTCCTTGCCAGGTGCGCCGGCCCATTCGATTTCATGCACCAGGTGACCGGCATCGCTCAATCGAAATTCATCGTATCGCCAGTCACCGTTTCCTCTCAAGGAAGCGCTGTTCTCCAGTTGGTACGAATAGACGATCGGGTAGTGCAATTCGATGAAGCAGTCGTGATAGGCGCCGAGCAGTCGAAGGCGAATGGCGCAATGCCTCTCGGCGGCGTTGGTGGCAGACCGCACTTCGCTCATCGTGAGCGATTCCAGCCAACTATCGTGCGGGCATCTGTGGTCGTTGAAGTTGAAGTACCAGTTCGACGATGCGAGCTCGTATGCACCGGTCGGGAACCGGACGCGATGCTCTTCGACGTATCGACGATATTTCGCGAAAGCGGCGACCACCTCGCTCGGGCCTTCGTCACGTTCGTTCGCAAGGATGAAGCTCATGTCGAGAGGTTAGCGCATCGTCGGCGTCGCATGTCGGCCAGGAGCTGCCGCAAGCGCGGGGCTGCTTTCGGGTCGTTGACACTTTCCTCAGCGTCGTTGTTGGAGTTCTCTCGATGAGTCGTCGCTACGCATTTGTCTTGATGCGACTGCTTGGTCAGAGCGTAATGCTTGGCCTTGCGGCCGCCGCGGGCACCGCTTTCGCAGCCGATGCTGGAGGCTTTGTCGAAGTTGGGCCCGTGCCTGCGCGTTGTCCAATCACGGTTGAACCCAAGCCGACATTTCGCGTGCCATCAAACTGGAAATTGACGCCGCAGCAGGCGGTGGAACTCGCAGCGAAGGCAGGGTTCTCGAAGTGCAACGACATTTTTCAGCAGGTGCTCTTCAATGACGCTGAGAACTACTACATCGTCAAGTCCGTCTTCGGACCAATGAGCAAGTCGTCGCGAGCGGTCGTGATTAACGGCGTCTCGGGCGAGGTTTCAGTTCAGAACAGCGATGCCACCGTTGCTCAACCAGGCCATTGAAGGGCTGCTTTTCGGCGACGAATCTTGAAGGTCGAATGTCGCCGATGGGTCGATGGCGTTACGATCGCTCCGACCGCTCTTCGGCGGCAGGCGGCCAGAAGCGGAAGGTCACAGTCGTCTACTTTGGGGCGTCGTCATCTCGCGTACTATGACCTTCGCTCGGCTGGTGCAAGGAACGTGCACCGGAACGCATGGCGTCCTTTCGCAGAGGAAACCTTAGATGAGCTACGTCCTTGTGGTCTGGGAACAGCCGATGCCCCGCTCTATGGACGAGGTCAAGCAACTTACGCGCACTCTGCGCGCCGACCATTCCATGGTCAGCAGCCCCAACGTCGACGTCTTCATGGCCCGTTTGTGGGAGGCATATCCGCGGGACCTCGATGGCGATGACGCGGACTATGTGTGGGACGACAGCTTTCCCGCCGAGCCGCAGCCGCGGCCGCAGCTGGTCTACCTCAGCATCTCGTTCTCGCACATCGATGAAGTGATGCCCTTCGTGCTGAGTACCGCGCGGGAGACTGGCCTTGCCGTCTATGACAGCGAAGCGGGAACCGTGTTTCTGCCAACCGGCGAGTTTCTAGGCAATCCGCCATTGCCGTCTAAGCCTCCGGCACACAAGACCTTCGACGTCAGGGCGACGCAACAGGAACTGCTCGACCAACTGGCTACGGCGTTTGTGCCACTTGGCTTCAAATGGAAGAATATCCGAACCTGGGACTCGCGCTTCGTGCGCGAGTTCGAAGGGGGCTGGCAGTCCGTCGAACCCAAGATTGCCGTTGATCCCGATCTTGGATTGGTTGAGGTCGACTACGTGCTATCAGCCTATCTGGACGCCGCGGACCCGCTCCTGAACGTCAACAGCGGCACTGAGCAGGCAGCGGACGCATTCGTCGCGGCCACGTTCCTGTCCGGATTCGCTACCAAAACGGGTACCGACCGGTTGAAGGAGTTCGAGCGCTCTCACTCGGGCTGGGTGTCGCGCAACTTGAAGGACCTTCGACGCTTCATTAAAGCGAGCAGCGACATGATTGTTGCCGAGATGTTGCCTCGTCTCGACAACTATCGATCTCTCGCGGACTACGGGCGCCACGCGCTGGACCGCGTGGCTCGCGATGAGGCGACGCCGCTGTCGGAGCGAACCATCGTTCGGGTCGCCGCGCTCGCTGCGGCGATGCCGGATCGATTCGAAGAGAGCGTGCGGCGAGAACTAGACGCTTGCGACGTCCGCATCGTCGCGGCGGAAACCAGCGTGCCGCCACGGCCACGCCAAGCCGATATTGAGCGCAAGCTGCGAGCGCGAATCGAGGCGTTTGCCGACGAGTTTCGCCAGCCTAAGGGCTGAACGGGATCGAGACGCCTCAAGGTCACAAAGGCGCTGTCGGCCCCGCAGGCTTCATCCGACAGTACGAGGCGGGCCGGACGACCGGTTTGCGAAGAGTCCATCGACCCCATCGGCGTTCGCAACGGATCGAGCGCGTTACGATTGGCTTGGCCACTTTCCGGCAGCCGCCGGCCACAAAGAGTCGTCCGCGAACGACCGCTTGCAGGGAGAACCGTTTGAACAGAGATCAAACCAGTGTGCGCTTCGAGAGTCACGAAGACTTTCTCGAGATGGAAGCCACCATCGAAGAGGATGCTTCGCTACAGTCTTTGGGTGATGCCTACGTCACTGTTCTCGTTCAGGCCAGCGGCTTCCGCGGCCACAACGATCTTTGGGTGCAGCGCGAAAGCCTTGAAGCCTTCGTGACCCAGCTCGATGCGCTGAATCGCAACTTGTCGGGCGAAGCCAGACTGTCTGGAATCAGCCCCGATGAACTCGAGTTGGTTATTCGTGCTGTGACGTCACGCGGACATGTCGCCATCTCGGGGAGCACAGACTATTTCATTCAGAGCGACAACGGGCGACACTGGCATTCCGTGTCGTTTGGGTTCGAATTCGAGCCAGGCCAGATGACAACTGCACTTTGGCATTCGTGGCTCTCCCGGTATGCTTCCGACACCTCGCGTCCAGCGCGGTGAGCGGTAGTCCGAGGTCGGCCA
>Ga0209258_100488_pt1 | contig 40514 bp, 21 predicted proteins | sample Araplaol_mTSA_r2_FD_184281 | JGI IMG/M metagenome (GOLD analysis project Ga0209258, IMG submission 184281) | Arabidopsis root microbial communities from North Carolina, USA - plate scrape CL_Col_mTSA_r2 (SPAdes) (version 2) | ecosystem: Host-associated > Plants > Roots > Endosphere | place: USA...
TTAAATCTAAGCTGTCTTCATTCGGAGATTCAAGGTATTTTGTTGCAACTTTCCGAATAAGGTCAATGTCTTTACATTGTCGTACTGTAGTTTGAAACATACTTAGCAATGTTTCAGCTCTTTTTTCAATTTCAGCATAATAATCAACCAATGTTTCAAAAGGAATATTCAATGTCATTGCCAATGGACGTACACTCGAAAACTCTGGACGCTTTACTTCGCCATTCTCGATTCTGGATATCGTACCTCTAGGAACACCTGATAATTCCGACAATTGAGTGATCGTCATATTTAATGCGCGCCTTGTATCTTGGATTAGTTCACCGATTGTTGTAATGATCGATGCGTCCAATATCATCCCTCCTCTTCATCAAATAACTACCTATATTTTACCATGTCGTATAGATCGTGTAAATTTAATGATAGTATGAGGTGAAAACAACATGAAAAGGAGCAAGAATTATCTCGCTCCTTTGTTTTTGGCGGCTTGTATACTTGATAATATGCTTTTATTAATATTTCTCCGCTTATTTCGAGTTTATTTGAGAAATCGATCAGATACTTGTTTCTCAAACCTTTCTACAAGTCGAACTACTCCTAATTGCTCCACATTACCTCCCCCAAATTTAGCCATCCTAATTTTAACTCCTCATAGGTACGTTAGAAACTCTCAAACTAATACTCGAATTTATCCTATGGATGTAATGTTTCAATTCCTTATAGGTACGTTACAAACATGAATCAGTAAATGACCGCAAACGCAGGCCGCTAACCGAATTTCAATTCCTTATAGGTACATTATAAACACACTTCCGGATGCGAGTGGATCTGCAGCTATTGTTTCATTTCAATTCCTCACGTTACAAACCAAACACAGTATGATCTAGCATCTCCAGCCTTCACAGGATTTCAATTCCTCATAGGTACTTTACAAACAAAGATCATAACCCCGATGAAAACCTATGATCCGAAGTTTCAATTCCTCATAGGTACGTTACAAACGGAATTTCAAAAATGATCGAGCGGTGAGCGAGAGAAAATTTCAATTCCTCATAGGTACGTTACAAACCCCATCCGTGAAGACCTAAAACGGACTCAGAGAGAATATTTCAATTCCTCATAGGTACGTTACAAACCCGTGAAAAGCCTGCTGTTACAGCGTTTTCTAATATTAATATAAATCTTAATTGAAAAGCAACAACATCAATGTACCATACTTTCCCTTGATGTCATAGGTTTCGCGACAAAATTCAGTTATCGTCGATCCCCCGGGATTTTTACGCTATTTGGGGTCGACGACAACATTTAAAAATAAAGATCCTTCCCGGTATAGTAAATTGAAAAGTTTTCTATTCATCAATTTACAGCAAGTTCATTACCAATCCCTGAGGCGTCAATCATTTATTAAAATTCTTAGGTGGACAATCTCTGATAAGTTTATAAAACCGTTCATCTTGGAAAAATTAACATTCGGAATGGATATTTTATGTTAAGTCTCATTTTCCTCTATCACGTTCAAAATCTCGCACCGCTACACGCTTTTTATTTCATGCCCTGAATTCAATCCTCATAAGTATTTTCAAACGTAACCATGAACGCATATATTTGAACCATTTCTCTTATTTCATTCCATATAGGTACGTTACAAACTGAGAGGGATGAAGTTATTATTTCCGAGTAGGAAGATAAGTTTCAATTCCTTATAGGTACGTTACAAACTTGACATTATTTCCGCAGGATACCCTTGCCAGCCTTTCAGATTTCAATTCCTTATAGGTACATTAAAACTTAAGGGGTAGTGGCACTGTGGGCGCAGCACAGATATTTCAATTCCTCATAGGCACGTTATAAACATGCTGAAGGAACGGCAAGATGAGCAAGATAATGCCGCATTTCAATTCCTCATAGGTACATTACAAACGTCGAACTTGATCCAGAAACGCTAGTTTATACGGAGCTTTATTTCAATTCCTTATAGGTACGTTACAAACTGGGGATATCATGGCCATTGTTGGCAGTGATCGCTGTGTTTCAATTCCTCATAGGTACGTTACAAACATTACGGCTCAACAGGTATTAATAGTCTGACTCACGGGTTTCAATTCCTCATAGGTACGTTACAAACTATGCAAGCTGTCGAAGTATTGAAGGGGAAAGGTGGCGGGTTTCAATTCCTTATAGGTACGTTACAAACCAATACAAGATTGATCGCTGTAGACACCGGACTTATCAAGTTCCAATTCCTTATAGGTACGTTACAAACCTCATGGATTGTACCGTTCTTCCCACCATAGAAACTGTTCCAATTCCTTATAGGTACGTTACAAACGCGTCGACTGTTTCCACATCCGTTCGCCCACTCCCGGTTCCAATTCCTTATAGGTACGTTACAAACTCTAGACGAGTATTACAAAGGGAAACTTACACCAGAGTTCCAATTCCTTATAGGTACGTTACAAACGATTTCCGAGTTCCGAATCCAATCCAACGCAGAGACGTTCCAATTCCTTATAGGTACGTTACAAACAAGACGGAGAAGCAAGCTGGGTAGCATCTTTTTGGATGTTCCAATTCCTTATAGGTACGTTACAAACCGAACCGTATGTTATTTCCAAAGCCCTGACGCTGCCTAGTTCCAATTCCTTATAGGTACGTTACAAACTCTGTAGATTCGTTTAAAATATTTTTCACTATTCGAAGTTCCAATTCCTTATAGGTACGTTACAAACTGCTTTCCATTCTGTCATTGCTTCAGATATCGTGGGTTCCAATTCCTTATAGGTACGTTACAAACCATTATCTGCGTTTTGCCTTTCCAAGCTTAATGCCACGTTCCAATTCCTTATAGGTACGTTACAAACCCGTTAAAAGCCCACTATTATAGCATTTTTTGAAACCAAAATAACCCTAAAAAGAAAGAAGCCAACACCAATGTACCACACTTTTTCTTGACGTGATAGGCTTCTCAATCAAATTCAATTGTCGTCGATCCCCCGGGGTTTTTACGCTATTGGGGGTCGACGACAACATTGCAATCAATAATTCTTACCGAGTATAGGGTAGTCCCTTCACCAACATACAGCAAGTTTACAATCAATCCCTGAGATTTCGGACTATCTCATAAAGCCCATGCCCGTTAGAATTTTTAGCGCCGAGTCCCACATCATAGGTTAATTGAATCAAATCTAAATCGCCTTCCAATAAGAAATCTCCTGTCCATCCTTTAATCAGTGTTGACTTAAACTTAGATGTTATTGGCTTAATTCGTTCCCGATGAAGAGGAGTCAGCGAAAGCGGTTTATCGACCGCCAAAGGTATTCCATGGAAAGCTTCGTATTTTTTGAGGGCGTTTGCTTGGATTAGCCCACTGAATTCCTCTTCCAAAGGCGAATAAAAATATGTCTTTTTCTTATCGTCAAGCTGAAATGTACTGTACATGGTAACAGGCGTGAGAAAGCGTATTTGCATTTTCTCGCTGACAGTTTCATGAATTTGATCAATAGAAACAACCTTAACTTGACTGCTGCCCAAACGGAGATCATCTCTTATTATTAAAGAAGACACCAATTCCTGAATCAATTTTTTATCATATGCTGAAAATATAAATGAAACATGCGGTGATTCAAATTCTAAAGTAGAAGAACTTCTGTCCAGTTTATATGAACCGTTCAGCCTGGAAAAAGTAAACATGCGGAATTGGCGTTTTCCTCTTTGATAGCCCGTATTATGCAAAAAGTCCCGGTATCCATCATCCCTGATACTATGATAAATAAGGCCATGAAGCCATTCTTGATGATTTATAGGTACGGTAAGCTTTCCGTCAAAGGTTAATGTAATTTTGATTCTCAATATCTTATCCCCCCTGTTGCTGAATGTCGATACTATCGATATTCATTTCTATTTACGTTTGAATTGCTACTAGTCAAAAATCTCAAAACACTAAAAACTGATCCGTTACATTTCATTTCCTCGATCACGTTTAAAATCTTACGACTGCTAACCCATTTACATCTAAAATTAATCCATATAAGTACGTTACAAACGGCACGAAGTGCATTATTATCGATCCCGAACGGGAATAATTTCAATTCCTCAATAGGTACATTACAAACGTTGGTACTTTTATCAGGAAAGTGATCACGTTAGTATATTTCAACTCCTCATAGGTACATTATAAACCGTGACAGTCACGCAACAGATATTGATAAAGAATTAGTTTCAATCCCTCATAGGTACGTTGTAAACGTGAGAAAGTAGCTGCACAGCTCCGTACCAGTAGGATTTCAATTCCTCATAGGTACGTTATAAACTACAAATAGCAACCTAATGGAATCCACCTTATCAGAATTTCAATTCCTCATAGGTACGTTATAAACCGAAAGCTTACACAGATGCCGCACACATTCACCATTGGAATTTCAATTCCTCATAGGTACGTTATAAACGGCATCTGGAGCGAAAGAAGGCGCCTTTAATCTGGAGTTTCAATTCCTTATAGGTACGTTACAAACTGAATGTGAGTATCCTGATACGTTTCATCTTCCTCAGTTTCAATTCCTTATAGGTACGTTACAAACCCGTAAAAAAGCCGCTGCTATAGAATTTCTGTAATTTATGAATATTTACCTGCAATAGGACTTCACAACAACTTTATCATAATTTCCTTTGATATTATAGACCTCAACAAGATAATCGTTTGTCGTCGATCCCCCGGGGGTTTTTGCGCTATTGGGGGTCGACGACAAATAATTTATAAAATAAAACTAATTTCATTTTTCTCGACACCCATAATTTCACGCTTCGTATATCGCTGTGTTCGCCATGTATAGATAATGATGGAGTCTTCCTCTTCATCCATTACTCTTTCCAGTTCAGCCTTCAGCTTTTTTAAATTAACCTCTGAAATTTCACCTTCAAACACAGAGTTCTGCACCCAGTTCAAGTATCTCCGGCATGTCTTTAGTGCTTTGGCAACCCTTTTCTCCCCAAAATCATATACGAGAATAACGAACAAATCGCTTCATTCCCCTCTTAGCTACCATAGTGCCTCGAATGGCTCGTACTTTTTTTCATTCATGACGTGCTTCTGAATTTTATATAATTCCATGCGCAGGAGACGACGATAACTCACCTCTTTGTTCAGTGCCCGATGCTTAATTGTGGTTTTCAGCTTATTTTCCCATTCGGAGATAAAAATTTTACGACCGGTATCGGACAGAAGGATGCCTCCCGTATCCTTGGCAAAATGCGACTTGGTCAATTGCTTTTTGGCAATCAACGAGAAAATAAGTCTATCTACTAATATCGGCTTGAATATTTCCGCTACATCCAAGTTCAAGGTAAATCTGCGGAAATTCGTCGTATGCAAGTAACCAATGCGCGGATCGAGGTGAGTGTGGTACGACTCGCTCAATACTTGCGTATACAATATTGAATTCCCAAAGCTGATTAATGCATTCAGTTCATTTTGCGGCGGACGCTTCGACCGTCGCTCAAAGCGGAAATGCGGATGATCCATGATGATATCGAACCCTTTATAATAGGCTTCCCGAATGTTTCCTTCATAGGCCATAAGCTCAGGAATGCTGCCCGCTCTCTCCATTTCCGTACACAGAGATTCAATCGTGTCGATGATGGAATGAAGCTCCTTGCCTCTCCCTCGATAATATTTGAGCACCCTCAATATATTTTGCGCAGCGCCTTGAACAAACAACGTTGCAAGCTGGTGCCGCTTTACTTCATCCATATAATGTTCGGCTTGCTTAAGAATCATATAGCCGGAGTTTAAATGCTCACGAGGATAAAAGCTGCCTGTATAATATCCGTAGTAGTTAAAAAAATGCAGCACAATTTCCTTCTGTGAACAAAATTCGAGCAGTGATTTATTTAGTTCTACTTCGCCGAATATCATTAGCTCTTGCGTATCCTCGACGGGTATGTACTTTCTCCCTTCCTCTCCGTCAAAATATAAGGTATTATCTTTGCGGCGAATCTCACCAGATTGGAAAATATAAATGGTCTTTTTCACTCTTTTTGCCCTCCTCCCTGCGCTTTACAACGAATAAAACTATGCCCAACAAAACTCCCGATACGCACACTTGCCGCAAAATTTTATTTTTTCAGGCTGAGGCGGACTGTCTTTCGCTATAATTCGACGAATGTGTTGGATTGCTTCCATCAACTTCATTTCCGTCGCCTCATCCAATATAACAGCTTCCCTTCTTTTTTCCTCTGGAAAGCGAAGTTCTCCCACCGCATCGACTCCCGCTTTCTTCAGGCTATAGAGATAAAATAAAACTTGCATTTTCGCGCTGGTAAGATAGGATGATGTTTTTTTCACTTCGGCCACAACCAGTTGTCCCTTCACATTGGAGATGGCGTCCATTTTAATGGAATCCCAAGCGATTTCTTTCTTCTCTCTCGCGTAAGCATGTTCATGCAAAAATCGCCCCCAGTCCATATTTTCATCCGACTGATCGGCTACGATTTGTCTCGACATCAGCCACACTTCCCGCTTGCAAACAAAGTAATACCATATGAGTGTCCCTGTTATGCCCGTTATATCAATATCATTTTCTTCAACAGCCTTCGACATGGTTGATGCACCTCTTTACAGAAAAATTAGTACATAAACGCCCCGCCTGTCTCATCGATAAAGCCCGTTTGTGCATCGTAATACTCATTCACCTGATTCCGGGGTACCCAGAACCAATCGCTAACAACCTCATTGCGAGCTTGAAATGGAAATGCGCGGTTTTGCAAAAATCGCTTCACACGAACTTGAATCATATATTGGCTCATTTGTGTATTCAGTTGACGCAATATTGCTTTCTGCTCATATAGAGATGGTGACGAGTCTGAGAGACGAATTGTCTCTTTACCGAATACTTGTCTTAGCCGCTCGATCGGCCATCCTCCCTGACGAATACTTTCATACAAGTCAGCAAGTTCAGTCGCCCTCTCATCCCATTCCACGAATACATCCGCAATATCGCCATATTGTTGAATCAACTCAAATTGCTCCAATTCATTGAAATTTAGCCTCACAATTCCCTCATTCCACAAACGTTCCGATTCTTCAAAGGATGCCTCATTCATAAGCGTCGTATAATATTGTTCGATCAGCTCAGGATATTGAGGCTCTTCAATTACGCAATCCAGCAATTTTTTCGTTCGGCGCATATGATGAACTTCGTAAACGTACTGGTTATCCTTCTCGAATTCAACAAGATAGACAGGACATAGCTCTCCCTTATTTCCCTCCCGATTGACTCTGCCTGCCGTCTGGACGAGCGAGGTTAATGGAGCCAGGTCGCGAAATCCGACATCGAAGTCCAGATCCACTCCGGCCTCGATCGTTTGCGTCGATACGAGAATGACGGGCACACCTGTATGCAATCGCGCTTTGACCCGTTGAATCACCTGCCGGCGATGCACGGGCATAATATTCGTAGACAAATAGTACAGCTCACTGTCCTCCGGAATTCGGCTGGCCTGTTGTGCCTCCTTCAAAGCACGGAACAGATCGATGCTGCGCTTGATCGTGTTCACGACAATGACAGCAGACTGCTCACTACCGCGATATGTCAAGAACAAATCAATAAATTGCTCATTGTTAATTGAAGTCTTCAACAGCGGCACGAACTTCGTTCGTCTCATTGTGATGAAATATTCATGACTGTTCGGCAATAGCGACACGGGCTCTCGATAAGTCTCACTTAGCAGCCGATCGCCCAATTGCAAAATTTTCGGCTGCGTCGCCGTCATAAGTATAAAGCGCGTTCCGTAATACTGCCCCATTTTCCGCAAGATCGCGCCAATAAGCGGCATGTACTTCTCAGGCAATGCCTGCACCTCATCCAGAATGACGATGCTTCCGGCCAGCTTGTTCATCTTTTTCAGCAAACGATTATTGCCTGTCAGCAGAGATTGGAACAGCTGTACAAAAGTCGTAAGCACGACATCCGCTTCCCATGCTTCTACCTCCAATAAACGCTGCTCGACAGAAAGCTCCTCGCTTCCATCCGTAGCATTTGTCGTTCCTGCTGCAAACAAATCTGTCAGGCGATGATGAACGAGCAGTTTGCCGTGCAAGCCTATTACCTGTTCATAATCCATTGCCGTCTGTTCGATGATGTTTACAAACGGGATGCCCGTAATAATACGGGGCGTATAACCGTATATTTCGCGCAGCCTCTCCTGCAATAGCAAGGCGCACTGCAGTGCAGCCAACGTTTTGCCGATGCCTGTCGGCGCCGTAATCGTGAATATATATTCATTCGCCAATTGCTGTTCACTTAATTGCTCGATCACATTCAGCATATCCCTGCGCGCCCGTTCTCTCCGATCACGCAATTCAACCTGTTTGTTGAACGAATGCTTATTCTGCAAGTAGGCTTGAACCGCATGAGCGGGAATTAGGCTGATCTGATTTCTTGCCATCTCCCCCGAATCCAGCTTGTCCGAATCGATTAAGACAGAGAAGAGATAGATAAGTGCAAAATACCAGCATTCATGACGAAGTCTTCCCGCCAGATGCTCAGGCATACGGACGAAAAACCGCCTCTCATACTGCAACTGCTGAATATCCGGACAAGATTGAAAAAAGTCGATATCGGCTACATCATCCAACTGCATATCGCGGAAGATGATAAGCGCCTTCTCATTGAGATGGGACGATCGCCGATGAAGCAGCGCCCACATTTCTTCATCCTGAAACAGTCTGTTTACCGTCAAGTTCCCGTGATGAAGCCGCGTGCATAAATACGCGACGAATGACCACGCATACGCGCTCGTCTGATCCAATTCCTGTGCAAGCAGGCGTTGGGTAAACGCATGGGCATAGAATGCGGAGATATGGGCATGATTCTTCATCTTCGAGTCAACGCCTTGCGTCAGGTAAATTTGAAACGCATCGGTATATTTCCCGATATCATGCAGCAGGCCGAGTATGCGAGCTACATTCTTCACGTGACATCCGGATAAATGAGGAAAACTCACCGTGGGAGGCACGGCGAGTTCGCAATACATCGCAACATTCCGCGAATGAACGGAAAGCTGCTGTTTTCGGTTCCGTTGTTTGTCCAGGTGAGCCAAATATTCCATGTGTGTCTCCTTATTTGATTATTGCATCCACACGATATTTGTGTCATTTTCCAATTTCACGACTTCTTCGACCTGTGTATGTATCGGATGCTCCAGTAAATTGATAATCATATTCCCCTTGCCCCGCTTCGTCAGCCTGCGATTAGAATCGAATTCCAACGGCAAATCTTCCTTTACGAGACGATAATTTATCACTCCATTGTCTGGAACGGCAATTTCCTTCACCATGCGGGCCGGAACAATCGAATGGATGGACCGTGTACAGCTTTCCTTGACTGCTTCTCCTTCAAGCACCCCGTCAAATTCCATCCAGCCCGCGTTCCATGCAGTTCCCAGCGCCAATGCTATCCCTTCGCTGAAGTATACGGGAGAGGATGGATGAGCAATGCGAATGATCCGCTCCATCATTTTCGAATCTTGATGATGGATCCATATGCGGTAGTCCAGCATGCCGGTGCGAATATTTTGCGGCAGCACCAGTTCTGTCGCACATTGACTATGGTTCTCCTGCGAGCCGTTCGCATCGCTTAAGGTCTTGATCATGAGCAGATTCATCTTCTGGACACTCTTCTTGATCGGCGCGGCATTGGCCAGCGCAATCTGACATTGATCCAGGTCGAACAGCTCATAATAGCTGTCCCTTTCATATCCCAACAATCCGGCCAATATGCCGGCAATCGTCGTGCGCGGCGGAACGGAATAGGATAGTGCTGACGAGTTGGAATAATATCTGCGGAAATGCGCCATCTTCCCGCAAAGCCGCAAGCTTAACACCTTCACCTGTCAGGCCTCCCCGCGCGCATCGATGGGAGCCCATAAATCGACTGGCGTATAAGCAGACATGCCGATGAAGCTGCGCGAATCAACAAATGGATGCACCCATCCGATAACATGATCGATGTACCCTATTGCTTTTAATTCTTCAATGACCCTGGTCAGCTCCGTGAAATCAATCGTCACGTCATTCAGACTGCGAATCGGTCTGCGCTCTGCCGCCTCCTCGGATGTCGTCGTCCGCACAAATCTGCGCCAATCCCCCAGATAGCCGTCGAAGCCGGGAGCATATACAATTTCCAAATAACAGAGCGGCGTTTGCCCTTGTTTGCTGTCCGTTTGATTCGCCATCATCCCTTGAACAAGGCTCTTCCGGAACAAGTCGCGATCCTGATCGGTCATCCCCGTATGCTGCGCGCTGTACTTGTTGATTGTGCCATAATGAGCGACGGCGGCATAATGAACCTTATGCTTCTTGCCGAACGTTGAATTATTATCGTTCATAATGGATGTAATCGTATTGGACTGCACCAATTCGACTGGATGCAGCGAATATCCCCAAGTGAGCTGGACGGGTCCCGTATAGGTACGGTTCACATTTTCAACGGCCATTGCACTGCCGAACAGACGCACATCGATCAAGGAGCGCTTGATCGCTTCCGTAATAAACAGACTGTTAAAATCCGATACAGCCTGCTTGAGTTTCTTATCGCTCTTTACTTTCTCAAATCCTTCCCTGCAATCATCGGTGCTGTCCAACCCCAGCGCGCCCCATGCCTGCTCTATGTCCGGATTGTCCGCAAACAGTTGCTTCATCAAAACCGAATCGTTAAGCCATCGCTCGCGGATTGCCTCGAACATTTTGTCGGCGGGAACTTTGCGATCCGCCAGCGTATCCACGAAGATGGAATAGCCCTTGTGCTTCAAGATATCCCGGATATCCCGTTTTCTGCGGGCATCGCTAACGAGCAGTGTAGACGTTTCATAATCCATGCGCGGTTTGTTTTCCTGATCCGGATCTCCGTTCGGGTTCGTTAATACCGCCTCAAATAGAAATAGAAAATCGCTGTTTTGCTGAATGACCATTTGTCCTCTCCCCTTTTTAATTGTTTTGCTCCGGTGGTTCTACTTCGGATTCCTGTATCTGGCTGCCGTTGTCCGTTGCTTCTTTTTTCTTGCCATTTCCCGCTGCGTATCCGTAACCTGCCATCAAATAGAATACGTTCGCTTGTTCGCTTAACGGCCACTTATTCCGAATCGTTCCGAAGTTGTCATTAAACCGGTATATTAACGCTTCCGTATAGGCGCTAAATATTTCATACTGGCGAAACTTCTCGTATACATCTTGAGCCAGGCGGATGATCTCATGCTGCTTCATACCCTGGAATTGGATTTTTTTCAATACGGGTTTCGTTTTATGCTTGTTTTTGACCTGTTCCCAAGCTACTCTCTGCACCATCATTCCCAAATAAAATAATGCCTTGGCCTCCGGCGTAAAAGCATGCTTGTCCAAATACTGCTCTACTTGAGCAATTTGCGAAGCATCAACCTGAGGATTCATTGCCGACTCTACTTCCATAGTCAAAGTCCGCTCTTCCGACATCTCAATCTCCTCCCGTACGTTGAAATTGCGGTCCAGCAAGCGCAATTGTTGAAGCGCATGCAGCAGCACCAAATAACTCGCCGTAATGTTCAGAATGAAGAAATCTTCTTTCCCATCGACATATTGGCCGAGCTTCATGTTTTTGTAATTATCCATGCGAGCCTTTGTCAGTTGGCGCATTCCTTTGTCCAGCGCTTCGCAGGCATACCCATAGATCAGTTCCGTTCGCACCTGTTCCCCGGACAATAGCGCTTTGTAAAGCGAAAGCACCCGCCCTACGTCAACTTGCCCCTTCTCCGTTTCCCGAACCGGGATCATCCGATAAATGCTTCCCAAAGAAATGCCTCGCCATCGGGCATCGATAAGCCTGCCGTAATGTCGGAACAACTTCATAATGCGTACCAGCCGCAACGTCGGCACATCTTCAATCGCTTCTAGTATAGAAACCGAGTTGCCATCCGTCCGATATATAATGAAATGAAGCATATAAAAACCGGAGCCTATAAAATCCGCATCCGCTTCGATCATATTCAACCATTTGTCCACTTCTTCTTTGCCGAAAGCAAAATCCATTCCTTCCTTAATGGCTCCAATCGCTTGATAATCAAAGGTTCCAAGCAAATGCTCCGGCAATATAAACGCACTCTCGCCCGCAATACTGCCGCGAAAGTTCGCTTCAATCACATTTTCGCCCATCCGCAAATCCTGATAGCATGAACCGCACACGGCATAAGCGTCGTCATAGTCATAGCATACACTCGCAAAACGAGCTGAATTGATCGTCGTCGTTGTAAATATTTTATTGATGCCCGAACGGCTGAGTTTGGTCGAATAGGAACTGGATATGTCGGGCTTCGCTTCATGACAAAGATAACAGATTCGTAAATCTTCTTCTTTGCGCTTGAGACCAGCCGACAGACTATCGCTTGTATCCTCTAATTTATTAAGTTTTTTCACGAGCTGAAGGTAATCTTCATGTTGTGAGAGGACATATTCGCCCGCTTCATCTCGAATTCTCGGAATAACGAGCACAAAACGATTGTATTTATTTTCACTTTCGAGCAACAATTGAAGAAGCGCGTCATGCTTATACTTGGTTCCATTTATTAGTAAGCACTTCTCTTCTGCTATGTAGGAAATCGATTCTAAGGTGAAAGATGCGGGAAATTGGAGTTTTTCCAGATGAAGATGACCGTGCCCCTTCTTGCTGCCTAACGACACAAGAGAAGCGGTTTGAAGACGTTGCAGTTGCCCGGCAAGCCAGGACGAAGATAAACCTTGCTGTTGGAGTGCCAAATAAAGATCATTCCATACGCTCGTGAGCAAATAATGCAAAGCGTCGGCTCCCCTGACCAAATAAGTCTGCGAAGCTGCTGCGCTATTATTGCCAAAATAATAAAAACGGCTCCGTACCTTTTCATCATACGGAAACGGATCCTCTATTCGAATGCACTGCCGTATTAGATCGAATGTCAGATAAACCGCATAGTACGATTCTTTATCCTTTTTCTTGAATTTCAGTGGTTTGATAATCGCATGCAGAGGATCTTGACCTTTCCGTTCCACAGCCCCGAGCTGAGCCGTTAGTTGCGGCAAATTCACTCCTATCCCCCCTTGCAAATGACGTTTCGTATTAATGGACTACGAGAGCGTCCAAGTTCGCAGTAGATGAGTTAATGAAATGAGATCGCTTTCTAAAAGAGTTGAACAAGGTAATGCTCATAAGGAACTCTCTATTTCACATGCAGATACTTCCAGCGTTTTAAGACAGTACTATCATACTACTATCGAATGAAAATTCGCTACTATATTCCTGTATTTGACACAAAGTTTTAAAATTCGAGGAATGTTGCTTGGAGTTTCGACAATCCGACACCTTTTGGAGATGGAATTAACTGCAATATTTACAAAAAATGCTCTAACCGGTTGAACATCCTACAGTTGAATAGTCTTTATTCCTTATAGGTACGTTACAAACCTTGATCGACCTTTCTTTTCTTTTTTTGATCATCGAATTTCAATTCCTCATAGGTACATTACAAACTGAATTAACCATGCGTAGGGAGACAATGCGAATCACTTATTTATTTCAATTCCTTATAGGTACATTACTAACATGTACCGTTGTTAATATCTGGTGGGCAAAGTTGGAAAGATTTCAATTCCTTATAGGCACATTACTAACGAGTCCACGAATATCGGGACTCATTCGGAGTTGCGGGATTTCAATTCCTCATAGGTACGTTACAAACTGAATTATGAAGGTGAGACTGCATGAGGCTCACAGCGAAGTTTCAATTCCTTATAGGTACGTTACAAACCAGAAAACGGTGACTATATCCAAGGGGGCGACACGGTGAGGTTTCAATTCCTTATAGGTACGTTACAAACGTGGCGAAACTCGCAAAGACATACGGTATCCCACTTATGTTTCAATTCCTTATAGGTACGTTACAAACTATATGGTATAATTTAATAAAAGCAACGTTTTAAAAGGTTTCAATTCCTTATAGGTACGTTACAAACCTCTCAATGAGGTAGCGAAAGCTATTTGTGAGTGTAGTTTCAATTCCTTATAGGTACGTTACAAACCCGTTAAAAGCCCGCTGTTATAGCATTTTTTGAAACCAAAATAACCCTAAAAAGAGAGAAACCTACACCAATGTACCACACTTTTCCTTGACGTCATAGGCTTTACCGTAAAAATCATTTGTCGTCGATCCCCCGGAGTTTTTACGCTATTGGAGGTCGACGACAACACTTAAAAATATAGATCGTTCCCGGTATAGTAAATTGAAAAGTTTTTCTATTCATCAATTTACAGCAAGTTCACTATCAATCCCTGTGGCATCAATCACTTAGGTGGACAATCTCTGGCAAGTTTATAAAACCGTTCGTTGGAAAAATTAACATACGTATATGATTTTTTATGTAAACTTTCATTTTCCTCTATCACATTCAAAATCCCGCAACCGCTACACGCTTTTTATTTCATCCCCTAAATTCAATCCTCATAAGTATTTTCAAACGTAACCATGAAGCATATATTTGAACCATTTCTCTTATTTCATCCCATATAGGTACGTTACAAACTTATCACTATTGGCACTGTTTTAGGATGCTTAACAAGTTTCAATTCCTTATTGGTACATTACAAACTAGGTTTCTGGCAACCTTTGATTTCAGCAAGATCCGAATTTCAATTCCTTATAGGTACATTACAAACGTAATCCCGTGGCGGAATCGTTCCGCCGGTCCCCGGTTTGATTTCAATTCCTTATAGGTACATTACAAACCTTGACATCATTCCAGCAAACATGAATCTGCTTCGTGCATTTCAATTCCTTATAGGTACATTACAAACTCATCTTTGCATTATCGATGAGCTGTCAGCTCTACGATTTCAATTCCTTATAGTTACATTACAAACGAACTAACTCTATTCGGCTATACAAATGCTGAGATCGCATTTCAATTCCTTATAGGTACGTTACAAACGGTACGAAGTACATCGTTATCGATCCCGAACGGGAGTAATTTCAATTCTTCAATAGGTACATTACAAACTGGATCAACTGGACATTTCAGGAGCAGACAAGCATCATTTCAATTCCTCATAGGTACGTTATAAACTGCAGATATGCAGAAAGTTGCGCTAAGGTTCGTTGAATTTCAATTCCTCATAGGTACGTTACAAACTCAAAGCAGAATACGAAGACTTGGCTGACGATCCATCGTTTCAATTCCTTATAGGTACGTTACAAACTTCGAGGGCTACGTTCAGTTCCCGCGCCGCCACATGGTTTCAATTCCTTATAGGTTCATTACAAACGTCAGGAAATGCACAGCCTACTGATGTACTTGCGGGGTTTCAATTCCTCATTGATACTTTATAAACATTGCAAAACAGATTGTATGGGCATTCGACACCTTTGAGTTTCAATTCCTCATAGATACTTTATAAACTGTCCTCCACCTATCTCCAAAGATAAAGGATTCTCGGTTTCAATTCCTCATAGATACTTTATAAACTGACTTATTCCTTTGGCAATGATCCTCCACTTGCTTATTTCAATTCCTCATAGGTACGTTATAAACTTCGATTTCGATTCAGGCGAGTTCCTGCTACAAAACGGATTTCAATTCCTCATAGGTACGTTACAAACTTAATCTTTGGATATACTACACTGTTTCCATCTCCGTCATTTCAATTCCTCATAGGTACGTTACAAACGAAACAGGAGTTCCATATATGTTCTATCGGGATACGGTATTTCAATTCCTCATAGGTACGTTACAAACCTAACCAGTACGATACTGGCGTGTTAAGCTTTATTGCATTTCAATTCCTCATAGGTACGTTACAAACAAAGATGACGAGGGAGCTCGCCTTGTCTCCCCTCCATTTCAATTCCTTATAGGTACGTTACAAACTTCTAAGAACATATCATGATATTGTTGCAAGAAACTAATTTCAATTCCTCATAGGTACGTTACAAACGGTTGTTCGCAAAGATGGCATCAAGCAGAACTTGGAGTTATTTCAATTCCTCATAGGTACGTTACAAACTGCCGATAGTTCGAACGTATATCGAGTACCAGGCGTATTTCAATTCCTCATAGGTACGTTACAAACTGATGCCGTAAGCATATACCAACTCTATTGTTTGGATTTCAATTCCTCATAGGTACGTTACAAACTAGGATAGCTTGCATATGCTTGCTATCCTTTTTCTTATTTCAATTCCTCATAGGTACGTTACAAACGAAGGACTTTTGTCAATCCTTCCGCTTAATATATTTGGTATTTCAATTCCTCATAGGTACGTTACAAACTTTATGCGGCCTTCCTTACAGGAGTGTGTTTTGAGCTTAATTTCAATTCCTCATAGGTACGTTACAAACCCTATTGACCTTTTCAATATGCGTGCGGGCTATACGAAATTTCAATTCCTCATAGGTACGTTACAAACTTTGCTGCCATGCTTCCTAAATCGCTCAGCTTGGAAAATTTCAATTCCTCATAGGTACGTTACAAACTTGTGAGTTGGTTTGCGGATACCCTAGCAGGATGGTTCAGATTTCAATTCCTCATAGGTACGTTACAAACCCGTAAAAAGCCCACTGTTATAACATTTTTTGAAATTAAAATAAATCTTATTGAAAAGCAACAACATCAATGTACCACACTTTTCCTTGATGTCATAGGTTTCGCGACAAAATTCAATTGTCGTCGATCCCCCAGGATTTTTGCGCTATTGGGGGTCGACGACAACTTAGACTCAAATCATTTACTCCATTATTGCGAACCTGTACCACTTACTTCTGGGATGTTTTTAAGCGCCACGACTTCGGATATCCTCCGCCTTTTCCGTTATTGCTATCCTTGGCTATCTCATCAGCAGCATTATACCAATTGACATGTTTCGGGTTTTGCTTTGTGCCGGCCCCTCCGGCGATCTTACTCTCTTCCACTTTGCTAAGCACATAGTTTTCGAAATGAACCTTATCAAAATATGATATATTACTTGCATCTTTCGTTCCGTTCATTGCGTCAATAAACTGTTCAATATACGCCGACCGATTCTCTGATGTCTCAGTCGGATTCGTGATTAACGTATCGAAGTTGGCAGTTTTGCGCTCTAATTGAACATGCTTGATATGAATTTGCACCTTGCCGAATCCATACGGCTTCGCCCCGCCGATAAGTTCATATGCCTTATCAGCGAATTCGCGATACGCTTCCGTATATTGGCTGTATTTGCTTGCAGCAAGCGCTTCTTTCCAGTCCAAGCTTAGCAGCAGCAATCCCAGTTCTGCTTCGGACAAATTTCGGAAATTAATTTTTCCTGTGAGACGAACGTCGTTACATGATATGACGTCTCTAGTGCTTACCATATTTTTAAGCTTTTCATTTTCACTTCGCGGCTCTATCGGTTCAGGCAACACATGATAGTGTTTGTATCCGTTTATTTTTATATTTTTATCTTCATAAGTAAGCTTCTCTTCTGACGTCTGTCGAAGATACATTCCGCTAGCCGTTGCAGAAGGAGTCATAAGCAATAAATTCTCGACCTTACGAATTTGAACTTGACCTCGAATATCAAGCGGACTGAACCGAATTCTGGACTTATAGGCGATCGGGTAGTCATTATTCTGATCCTGTCCGTCTGGAATGAACCCGAATAAAGCATTGGCATAATCTATTTTTCTTTTATCCTGGACACCAATCAATTCGCCCAGTTTTCCAATATACGGAATTTTAAAATATGGAGTACGTCCAATGCTTTTCACTTCTCCCTTTTCACACTGGTAGAAAACGATTAACCCATCCTTAATATCCTCTTCATTCTTCTGTGACTTGGCGAATGTTTCAGTTAGCTTTTCATATTCATCAAAAATATTATAAAATGCCTTAACCATGTCTTGTTTTTCGGTATCCGTTATGCGGAATTTATCTAAATTTTGATTATAAGCATTGATAACAGATTGCGGCACTAGAATGGACTGTGCATTTTCAGCAGGGCCCAGAACAAAATAATGGCTTCGTTTTGAGCTTGCATTCGATGAATTGAATAAATATCCTTTTTCTGTTAGTTCTTTCGAGTGGCTACATGCCAACTTTTCAATGCCGCCTTTTGCGGTTGATTTGAAGTACACCCCTCTTTGATAAGGGATAAATTTAGAATTCTTATGATTTTTATAAATCATCTCATACATGAAATTTAATTCAGCCTTCAATCCCCATCTGTCCACATATAACCGATAAAGATTTTTCAGCTTTTCGATTTCAGTCTCATCCGCATTCCCAGATTGAATCTTGATTAATTGAGAGAACAGCTCCTCTTTGAGTTGATTAAGCTTCCTGTTTCGAACCTCCCGCATTTTCCGATTTAGAGCAAATTCCCGAATAAAAGTATTGTCGATCTTACTCTGAATAGGTTTTAACGTCTCTTTTAATTGCTCTCGAAGCTGTTTGATCTCTCTCGTTTTCTGTTCAATTTCATCTTGCTTTTTATTGAAATCACGAACCCTTTTGTCATCCCAAATACATATGGTAGAGAATTGCTCCCCATGTACATTCATTTGCATTAAGCGATGTTCTTTAATGGAAAGAAAGAACTTATCCCCCAGCTTGCTTGCAGGAGCCACATAAAATTCATTGCCTTTTTTCTTCAAAAATCCAACGTGAATAGCACGTTCAATTCCAATATCACCGTTAGGTGCCCCTAATAACCGATTCCGATAACGCTTATCCGAAATATCCCGATACAACAGCTCCGTACGATCAATAAATTCAGGATAACCGGCACTTAATATTTCAGCATTCGCTCGCACTTTCCCCCTGAGCGCGCTGCCGCTTATAAAGAAATCGTCGCTGTTCCATTTTTGCCTTACTTCTATTGCCAAATCGGAATGGGGGCGTATCTCATATTCGATGCATCCGCTCAAGCCGGAGAGATCATTATGCTTGGGAAGATTGCCCCCTGACTCTGTGCATTCATATGGGAATTCGCGATGCTCCGGTTCGGCAAAAGGAATAAAATCATATGGCAGTGTCACATAAGTCGTTTCTTGCTTCTTCTTCCCATAATGATTCCCGTTCCCTGTTCTATTCGGTTTGCCTTTATCCTTCCACACGCCGTTCACTCCTCTGTTAAACGGTACAACACCGTCTTCTCTACATATGCCAGATGACTCTCATCGTCATGTTTCAAATATTCGATCACTTCGATAGCCTTATAAGGCCCTGCTCCTTTCATATCATCCCGTTTCTGATTCGCGATCGATTGATCGAGTTTATACGCGCGCACAATTTTCAGTTCATCTGATACGGCATGGTCATGCTCCAACGGTTCGTACATCACCAATTGTTGATCTAGCTGGCTGATAAAGATTTCTTTATCTTTATTAAAAAAATGCGCTTCAAGCAAGGCGTTCTTATCCATAGCTTCTTGCAAAACCTTCCTATGATTGCGCTCTCTCCCAATCAACACTTGACTCAGCAGATGGGCAATGACAAAAAACTCGCCACCGTCAAGCTGATTCGTCCATTCTTCCCGGTTAAACAACGTATGCGGCATCTTCAGTTGCACCACCCTTTAAATGATTCATAGCACGCTTCAAGCCAGTTCCTATTATGCTCCGATATTTCGTTGGTCTCGATGCTCCATCGTTCCCCTCCGACATCTACCTCAACCATGTCTGCCGCAAACTGACCTAGTCCGATTGCGGTTCTACCTCCAATCGGCACGTCACCCGCTCCGATTCTGCGCAACACGTAAATGAGAGGGAAAATATAGGGACTAAGCTTGTCGTCTACTGTATCAGTGTCATCAACAACGAGACTCAAGCGAATATCTGCTTCACCCTGAATTTCTTGTTGGTGCTTCAAAGCCGATTTATATGCGCCTCCGGTCAGTCGATCAATTTTGATGTAGACAGGACACGTTTCTGCTTCCGTTCCGTCCTTTTTGCTTGCTGTGTTGCGGTCGATTTCTACTAACCGCGATTTATCAATAATGGCATCGGAAAATACAAGTTTCCCTTTCTTATTGATACTACCAAATAATTCGGCGCATCTATTTTCAACGAACTCGTCCAATTCCTGAGCATTCATTTCCTCTGCAGCTTTCATTCGTTTGAGTAAGAGACGGATCTCATTTTTGATTAATCCCTTCAAGCTCGTAGAGGGAATGTAGTATTTCCCCTGCTTGTACTGTAATCCCGTCGTGTCCTTGCATGAAGGATCGTTTAGCTTGAAACTCTGGTAGACACCATACGGAAAACATCCATTCATCGAGAAGATTACGCCGGCAGAAGACTTTGGTTTAAATCGGTTCAATGTCTTCCAGTCGATTAATGTACCTTCTACTTTATCTCTGTCATAAAATATGTATCGTTCCAGCTCCTCAACGCTATTTAGTCGAAATTCGCGTTTGCGGAGTTCTTTTATCTCAAAAGCGCCAAACCCATTGCTTTTCTGTCCGCCAAGCCTGAGCTGTCGTGTATCCAATCCCTCGGCCAAGGTCCCAATGATTTGCTCTAATTCGCTGCTCGCAAGCATCCCCTCATCATTTTGCTGGCTCGAATCATCCAGATCGATTAGCTCATCGCTTTCAATACGGAACGTGATTTCTGTCCCTTCCGGCAAATGATACAACGTATATTTATGCATATCCTTAGCGGAGCCGTATTGTGGATCGATCGCTGTTCCTTCTTTGACCACCTCATCTGAACAAACAACGATCCCATCACTTATATATAAATTGCTTTCTTTAAAAGCCGAACCTTGATCTCCACCCATACTCTTCAATATAAGCTCTTCTGGAATCGCGTTACGCTTTAAATAATCCCGAAGGGCTCCCCCAATCGCATTTCCCAGCACAAGCGGTTGACCATGCGCATTTCTTACTAGTTCCCCCTGCTTGCTATCGCCAAAATACGCCGGCGTTACCGCGCGAATCGTGAATTGATACGTTACTGCCCGATTCATTTGTCCTTCCTCCTTTGCTCTACATGCAGTCCCGTGTAGAGAAGTTCGGCTATAAATTGCTGCTCCCGGTAGCGGGCTTGAGAGAACAGCAAAGATCCCTTCTTGCCGTTCAACTTATTTTGGGCAAATTGGCTTAAGCTTCCCGATGAAGAAGCGGCTGAACAAATGAAAGTGATCAACTCTTTAAAATGATGACCGGCGATCGAACATAAACGGTTATCTTTTTTATAGGAGCGATCCGTATTATCAGACGGGAGAGAAGGCACATCTCCATTTTTAAGCTGCTTGATTAACGGTTGCAGTATCTCCTTCATCTGCTGCAGCTGGCTGCTGTTTAATTGATTAGAAACGACGACACGTTCCCCGCTCTGCTCTCCTTGCTCCTGCAACTTGCATGTCAACAACTCCAGCCAGCGCTGCTTGACAGGCTCAAGCCCCGCCAAAAGAATTGACATCACTTCCACTTCCTGCGGATTTACGCTGCAATCTGGCTCGGCATATTTTGCACTATCTTCCCGATATTCCGCAATTGGCTGTAAAGAGCGAACCGCCATTCGTTCCGGGTAGGAAAGATTCACGGCAAGCCATCCGTAACCATCCTGAATACGATAGCCCACAGGCTTGCATTCAAGAGCTTGCTTCACTTGTTTCAATTCTTCTGATCCAAGTTCGCTGTTCAGCTGATAGACCAGAACCGACCCTGCTTTCAAAGTCGTTTCTTTCGGGTATCTGGCTTTCCATGTCATGTTGTAACCCTCGGTCATGCCAGCTTGAACATACTGCTTGATTTGCTTCACAGAAACACCCGTTATGCGGTGAATCTCGCTTTCCGGCAGATAGTTGACGGGCTGTCCGTATTCATTCCGGAATACGCAATCCGACAAGCAGGTGATCGTGAGTTGGGAGGATGGTGATGATACTTTGCTGTTCAACAACGTGTGTAAGCCAAGCTGTTCTGTTGCTTCTCCATACTCGGTTACATGAATTTCGAGCGGTTGCATGCGGCATAATCCGTAACCTGAACCTTTTGCGCCGCCCAAATACAAATTCATCGGCTGCTGTATTATAGGCTCGAGAACGCCTGCCAGTGATTCGTCATATCGAATGATTGTCCGGAATGTATGTCCAGGCGCTAGAGCCTGATAACGGAACAGATTTTCCCGTTCCTTCTCGCCCCTATTGCGGCTTGTATTATGATGAAGACGATACTCTTTAACGGGATTCAGCCCTGTCAGTTCGCCATTTTGGACGGATATGAACCGAAATGCCAGAGCATCATGATTAGAAAGTTCACTGCCATCATGCAAGTTCGTCAGCGCAATCGTTCCGGCATTCCCGGAATGATCATACCGGCTTTCCACCTTCGCTCGGCGATATTCGTGCTTGTTAATACGCAAATGCTGCGGTGCCGGAATGTACAAATTGCCGTCAACGCAAGGATAAGCGTTATAGCACTCCATTTGGGTCAGAATAGCGTTCTTACAATCATCGAAGAGCCTTCTGCGAATGAGTTGCCCGATAATCGCCCCCCGGATGGTGGAGCCCGGAATATAATCTTTTGACGGTTCAATTTGATTTGCTTTATTTCCGCCCGCTCCGATCTTCAGTGGCTCCAAATTCGTAATTTCTACCACACTATACAATTGCATGCTGTTCACCTTCTTTACAACTGACGTTGCAGAAATCTGCATCCTTCCCATCAACGAGCAGCCATGCCGTCACTTCGCCCCGCCCCCGGTGAATGCCGGCTCCTATCCGGCGGAATGAAGAGACAATCCGCTGTAAATCGGCCAAGAGACTCGATAAATCGTGTTGGTTGATTCGTTCCAGATAGTCCGCATCATAAGCATATGGTTCCATCGTGATGGATGAATAAAAGACTAGTCCTTGCTTGACCGTATGATACGTAGTAAGCATTCCCTCTTTTGCCGACCCGTTCTCTAATTGAATTCCTGTCCGAATATGGGTTTGTGCCTCGATGAGATCATGCGGTGTAATCCGATAATACCCTTCGTCCTCATCTTCCGCTTGCAGCGCAATGAATCGGCCGCGAATGCGTTCATCCAGTTCCAAATGGCCGAAACGCAATATACCTGGCTGCTGACGGCAATATACTTTCAAGAAATCAGGGTCACCTTGAGCGCATAATCCTTTTGCAAAAAGATCGATTTCTTCCTTGTTGATTCCAAACAAAACCACGATAGACTTAAAAAAGGACTTAGCACGCTCTCCCTTCTTATCGATTTGCTGATACTGCTTTAATAGCCAGAACGCTTGTCGCTTTAGCTGCCCTTTAAGAGACTTGGCATGGTAATAGACGAAGCCATATCTATCCGTCAACACTCTGGATTGCACGAGGTTGCGCTCTTTCTCTCCACTGCTGAATATCGTTTCACTGCGCAGCCTCACTTCGATTTTATAATCATGATTCGCGTACATGAATGGCCGCCTCCCGATTCATATTGATGTAAGGCAAAGCATCGATTACATCATTGAGTAAGTACGTAAATGATTCGATCTGGCCCTCCTGCTCATTCATTAAGGCAAATTCATTGCACGGAAAATGCTTCTGCATGATTTCGACCAGATTCTGGTTGGCATCGGTCTTGTTCATATCTATAAATAACCGGTATGATTCCAAGCCGGAGTAAATAACCTTCTTAACACCTTCGAGCAATGAACTGCTTATTTTTGCATTTGCTTGAGCCAACTGGATATCCGCTACCGCATTGACGAATGCCTCATAGCTGAACACTCCATCTGCAACGGGCTGCTGCTGATCGATCCGAAGCGGTTTCATGTGGAAACGCTCGATATCCCGGCCATGCTTGACGTAATCTTCGTAAGCATAAGAAGCAAGCACTTGTCCTTGCACGGTATCCCAATGGATGAATGACGCCCCGGACGAATCCCCCTTGACCCGATAGATCGCTTCCTTGGCTTGTTTACAGAGCAGCTCTGCAGTCTTCACCAGTTCAAAAAACGGATAATTATACTTGGCTATCGCCACACCTGCACAGGCACTTAGCTCAGCCTGTCCGTCATCCAAGACAGGACGAAGGCGCGAGCCGTAATGCTCTTCACGCGACAGCGTACGAATATTATTCACGATAGCTGCTGCGATCTGGATCGCATGCTCTGCATGAACGATCAAGCAAATATCGTCGCCAGACAGTACGATCGGCGTATATGTGATGTCCTTGTTGACTAACTTAAACTCATTCAGTGCACGGACGACAGCCGATTCGTAGATTTCTTCGATTAGTTCACTGAAATTTCCAAGTTCTTCGAAAGATGAAATTCGGCGTACCATATCCCCCATCTTGTTGCCGTCCAAGGCAATGACGCCAATATAGCTTTTTCCATCGTCATCTTTCTTGTAATCCTTCAGCTCTTCCGTGACCGGAATTCCCGTCTTGGTTTCCAACCTGCCGTACAAGAACTTCTTAGCTAATTGATATTCTCCCTGTAAAGCACCGTTATGTAATACGGGCAATCCCGTCGCATCAATTTCCTCCACGCCATAGCTCCAGCGCTTGAATTTCATCATGCGCTTATCCTTCCAGTTGTTCGCTTTATCGCGCAGCTTCTGGCGTATCTCTTTTTCTTTCTCCTCTTGTGCTCCCCCTAGCTCTTCCAACTCACTTTCGTCTACGATGCTCATATATAATTCCATACTAGGATAAGTTCGATAGACCTCAGCCGAATATGTTTGCACAAATTGCTTCGCATGTTCTTCGGTCGAAAATCTAATAATGCTGTTGCCTCCGCCTGAATATACGAACTTATATTGATTCGCATGATATTTCTCTAAAAATTTCGTTAGCGAAAAGATCGATAGAGATGCTTCGGATTTATCCTTGATATCTTCCGTAACTGCCTTAATCGCGAACGAATGATACAGATTTTCTTTCAGCTCATTACGTTTAAAAATAAACTCCTGCTTCTGCGATACATCTATGTACACATATGCAGCCAATTTATCCCCCTCGCTTTCTCAGCTATGTCTCAGTTATTTGCAATCAAGCTTTTTTCTTCTTTCTCGCATACTTTCTCCTGTTCGCGCCCAATGATATCGTTGAATCTTTTCGCATAGGCAAAATGCGGGAACAGCATCGGGTTATTGATGAGCATAAGCAGTTGGTTCAATTGCAGGTTTAGGGAAAGGAACGGATTATCTTTGATATGTAAGTCCTGCAAGGTATTCGTTAAGTAAAGGTTTTCATTAAAACTTAATTCTGGATAATCCCTAGCGAGCTCATCTGTTTTTTGTTTATCTGGCAATTCTGACTCTTTTAATGAAAGGTGTTCTAATTTGAGATTCTCATCTCCATCCTTTACCCCGTTTAGCTTTCTTGCCCACCATGCTAATGATTTATCTTCATTTTTCACAAATAATTTAAATGTTGTCTCCTCATCTTGTTGCTTGTGAATGATAAAATCAAAATGTTCCCCTAGACCTAGACTATTTTCCAAGTTATCGGGACCTGACTCTGATTTATAGACTTTATTACTTGCCAAGATTTTAATTGGTCGTGTACCTTTCTGTGTTTGATTCGTTAATCCAGTAACATAACCTGTAACCATGCGCGCGATTCCCGAACTTTTTGTTGTTAAACCATCTATTTTCTCACTCCACTTTATTAATTTTTTTGTTGGTAAGTCCGAGCTCTTGCACTCTATCACGAGTGCTACCGCTTCAATAGGTATAAATTTCAACGTATTATATTGAAATACATAAGGCGTATACTGTTCGTCAAACACAGCAATATCCACTTCATTTGATACGTTACCTTTTGAGTCAATAATCATGACTCCTTGCGCCATCGAGTATTTTTGAGGAATGATGCTTCGAAATAACTTCATCCACATTTCCTCGCGAAAATTCCCGGTTATGCCCCCATGTTCAGAAGCAATGTCCATTTCTTCAACCATCATTTTGTTCAGATAATTGTAATTGTTATGAATACTCCAAAATACGTCCTTCTTATTGTTTGTCATTGATGTATTCCTACCTCCCCGATTTCTAGCCAACATAAAAACACCTTGCCAGATTGGCCGCAGCCATTATGGTTCGTAAAGACTATCTCTTACATTTCATCTAGTGCTATTATATCATTTTAATCTCATATATTCCCAACATGCGATTGAATTTGTCAAATCCCGCCATATTGTTTGCACAAAATAGAATAAGCTTACGCAAGATAAGGTCTTCTTATCCGCATAAGCTTATTGAGAGTTGTTATGGATTGAGAATGGTTGAAGTTTTTTAACGCTTTATATTGTTTATATTTCGTTAAGTCATGAATATTTTTGTAATTTCTCATAGGTACGTTCAAAATCTACAAATAATTCCTGTCCGGTATTTGAAACTAATTTTCAATTCCTCACAGGTACTTTCAAAACGAGCGCCGCGGTGCTGATGACCTCCGATCATCCGTGTCTCAATTCCTCATAGGTACTTTCAAAACTACACATACTACGCTTTCCAGCGGCATTACATGGAACAGTTTCAATTCCTTTTAGGTACTTTCTAAATCGGTCTTGGTTTTACTTTTATTATACATCCTCCGCATAGGTTTCAATTCCTTATAGGTACTTTCAAAACGGAAGGTGCTATCGGTGATAAGTTGGACGGATATTGGTTTCAATTCCTCATAGGTACATTCAAAACGCAAGGGTTATTGGATCCCCTTCTTTTCCAGCACTGTTTCAATTCCTCATAGGTACATTCAAAACTACGATACCGTGGCATAATCGATCTGGAGCGTTGATGTTTCAATTCCTCATAGGTACATTCAAAACTCTGGCCAGGTTAACGATCGTTCGGAATTTACACCAGTTTCAATTCCTCATAGGTACATTCAAAACCAAGGCTCCCGCAATCGTGTCTTGCCAGCGACCTAAAGTTTCAATTCCTCATAGGTACATTCAAAACCCCAAAAAGTGCTGCTGTTACGCTAATCTTACTAAATGTTCCTGCTTCATACAAGTTTAAAGAGGTAATTAGATAAACACAATAAATCGAAGATTTTCACAGTCGACCTGCGATTCTCGCTTATTACTCCATATTCCAATTTGTCGTCGATCCCCCGGAAATTTTACGCTATTGGAGGTCGACGACAAAATTTCACAGTCGCAATTCCAGTCACTGTTACTTTCATTATTAGATCAATTCTCACTTTTCCGGTACATATTCAATCAAGTCAGAAAGCTTGCAGTTAAATGTATCGCAAAGCTTTATTAAAGTTTCCAGCTTTGTTGTTTCAATATTCGTTTCTCGATACAACTTATTAATCGAATTTCTGCTGAGTCCTGATCGATTCATTAATTCGGTAATATCATCGATCCGATGTTCCGCCATTAATGTCCTGATATTACACTTTATCATGTATGTCCCCTCCTATAGCTTTAATATTAGCCCGCACGTTTAAGTTATACAATAAATCAACTACAAATTAACCTTGTAAAGATAATAATCAACTTTACACTAACTCCATAGTGTCATATAATAACTCTACAAGGTTAATAGAGAGGAGGATATAATCTTTTATGTTAGATTCTCTTGAAGTGTTGGTAGAACCACTAATACGAAATCGATTGGAAGCATTGTACGGTGATCTTTTAAAAAGCAATGCCTACTACATAAAGCTTTCTACTGAACGTGACAAATATATTCAACAACTGCAAGACTCAATTCCTGCAGATCTTCAACATACTATGTTTCTTCTTCAAGACGTTCAATTATCCCTCCAGAATATTTTTGAACCTACGATTTACTTGAGAGGATTTAAAGATGCTTTATATCTAAGAAACGAAATTCAGCACATATGATTATGATTTCTTTTCAAAGAGCCTAAAAGGCTCTTTTCTATTTTGTTAATACAATTCGTATATTACAAAACTCATGGCGTAATCTTTTTTGAAACTAGCCACGGCAATGAAATTCGTTATTTTTTAAGGGACGATGAAATCGGAATGGCTCTTAAAGTCAAAAATGATGATTGGACGGCTGCTACTTAATATCAGTTCTCAGACAAAAGTTTGCATTCGCGATTATTTCGATGATAGATCAACCTGATGATATTTAATTCCATATAGGTACTTTCAGAACTTACAGACATCTTGGGTGACGTTTCTTACTTTTTCGTTTTAATTCCTTATAGGTACTGTCAAAACGAACGGATTTATGACGGTAATTGGAGGTTACGTGTTGAGTTTCAATTCCTCATAGGTACGTTCAAAACCATTGCTGGTTGCCATTCTTTGTTGCCTTCTGGCGTGTTTCAATTCCTCATAGGTACGTTCAAAACCCAATGAACTAGCGAGTATGTATGCTTATGCTTGGGCGTTTCAATTCCTCATAGGTACTTTCAAAACGTCTAACTATTCGGCTCTGGATGAGGTCTCGCATACCTGTTTCAATTCCTCATAGGTACGTTCAAAACGAAGTAGAACGGCTGAAAGGGCAACTCCAAGACGCACGTTTCAATTCCTCATAGGTACGTTCAAAACTTGAAGATACTGAATATGTTTATCAGGTTGCGGCGCTTGAGTTTCAATTCCTCATAGGTACGTTCAAAACCGGTACTAGAATCAGGTGATCGTGAGACGTAAATAAGTTTCAATTCCTCATAGGTACGTTCAAAACAGATACCACATTCGAAAATTTCCCCTCGTTGTCCGCGTTTCAATTCCTCATAGGTACGTTCAAAACCCCAAAAAGTACTACTGTTACGCTAATTTTACTAAATGTCCCTACTTCACACAAGCTATATAGAGGTACTTAATCAAACACAATAAATCGAATATTTTCACATTCAATCTGCGATTTTCGCTTCTTATCTCCATATTCCAAATTGTCGTCGATCCCCCGGGGTTTATGCGCTATTGGGGGTCGACGACAATAATTCACAACGAACACTAACACTTGTACAAAAGTATATACACTGTAATGCTACCACAAATCTAGCATTTTAGGATACTTCCTCTATCCCCTATCCTTCAGTCTTTACGGGCTTCGTCGCAGGAATAGAAGATTGCCGAGATTTCATGGTCGCTGCGGCGTCGCTGTCCTTGATTCGGAAGGCGGCACATAAGCCAAGAAGCAGAAATGCAGCTGCACCAAGCAGAGCGGTACGGTAAGCGAGAAGATTCATTTCATGCTGTCCGGCATTGGCAGCTTCTACAGCTCCGTTCGTTATTTGGCCGCTTGCCAATGCAGCCATGATGGCGGATAATACGGCCATTCCTATTGCCGGCCCCAGTCTGTTCTGAACTGCGAACCAAGTGGTAGCGCGCCCCATCGAGGCTGGTGGTACGTTGGAGAAGGCCGCGATCTGAACGGCTCCGACAGTATGTCCCAAGCACAGGCCGACCGCGAACAGCATGCCTCGTATGAGCCATGGGCTCGTTCCTGCCCCAACCATGCTTAGCAGCACGAAGATTGCCGACGTGCAGAGCAGCCCGACAATAATAATTCGCTTGGGCCCGTACCTTGGATAGAACCGTGATACAAGCTGGGAGGACACCATAAGTCCCAATGCCTCGGGGAAAGTCGTCAAACCGGCATCTAAGGCCGAAGCCTGCAGCGCATGCTGATACATGAGCGGAAATACATACAGCATGCCGAGCAATCCCGCTGCGGAACACATGGCGACAAGTCCTGCCGCCCGGAACAGGCGGTCTTGCAAGAGACTTAGATCCAGCAGTGGCTGTTGTACTCGAAGTTCAACAAAGACCAGTCCTGCCAACAGCACCGTGCCCACACTGCCCGCAACGATTATTACAGGTGAACTCCAGCCCTGCAGCGGACCTTGGCTAAGCGCATACATCACCAATCCAAGCCCTGGTGCCGACAGCAGGACGCCCGGAATATCCAGACGACCTGCCTCTGGCTCTTTATGTTCCTGCAAGTACAGAAGGCCAAGCAGCAGAGCAGCAATTCCAAGCGGCAAATTCACATAAAAAATCCAGCGCCATGAAAGATGCTCGACCATGACACCGCTCAGGATCGGCCCCACTGCAGGTGCTATTGCGATTGGCAGCACGAGCGACCGCGAGATTTTAGCCCGCTCCTGAGGAGGGAATGTCCGGAACAGCATAGCCATTCCGAGTGGAGTAATTAAACCTCCCCCAATCCCTTGCAGGATGCGGTAGAAGATCAGGGAGTGTACATCTACAGCCGTTCCACACAGCACCGACGCACCAGTAAATATCGCAAGTGCAAGCAAGAAGATACGCTTGGTGCCCCATCTGTCTCCTAGCCAGCCTGCCAGCGGGAGAACGATCGCAATGCTTACCAAGTATCCTACGTTAAGCGCTCCCGATGCGGCTGGCGGAATGTGAAACTCGTCGCTTATCTTTTTCAGCGCAACGTTGAGGATAGTCGCGTCCATGGCAACCACGAACATGGCTGCCACGTACACGATGCACACTGCTTTTTTCGGATCCAAGCGCCTGCTCATTGAGCCTCTTCCAGCACAGATGTCACTGACGCCACTAAGCTTCGGGGCCTCATATCTATCCAATGTAAATTAATATATTCGATGCTCTCTTCCCGAGAAGCAGGGCCAAGAACCTTGCACCAGCCCTCAGGTACGGCCGCGAAGGCTGGCCAAAGCGAATATTGCTCCTCATCATTTCGCAGCACCAAAAACGAGCAGTCTGCTTGCTCAAAAGGATTTGCCATTCTGCAACCTCTCCCCTTCATAAGTAGATTTCATGTGAATTTCATTGAAAATAATTAGTTCGCACTTTGCCACGAATATATTGATCCCTTGTTCCCCTTCCCCTTAACTTGCTCAACTAATCACTTCAAAGGGAAGATGGTCTCCTAAAAATAGAGGATACAGAGAATACCCGATACAGAGGATACCTACACATGGATTTCAGAAACGTCCTTCCTACTGCTCTCATTTTGAAGCTTTACTAGGATGCTTGCCCCAATTTCAGTTAAAGGCCCTGGCTGGCATAAATCTTTATGCCGGCATGCAATATCATGGCGTTCGATACAACCACCCACATAAGGAATCCACATCTCCGGCTCAATCGGATCGAACCAGTCTGGAATGATCGTCGAGCGGAAGAACAGCAGATCGCCCTCGTACCTTCTCGGCACATAAGCACCCAACAGACGAACCGAATTCTCATACGTAACCTTCAAATTCATAATCGTCGCTTCATCCAGCGTAGCCAAGGCGCTGCTGTCACTGCGCAAAATGCGGATTGCGTTTGCAATCGTCAGCGGCTCATCGCCGATACTGTCGCGGTCATAGCCTCCCAAGGCAAGCAGGGCGGTCAACGCTTCTTCTTCATCCGGTTCCCCCCGAATCGGCAAATAGTGGCTCGGATAGGCGTCCAGCATAGCCAGAAACGCAACCTCTTCCCCTTCCTCTTGCAGCTGCACAGCCATCGCATGCGCGACATTGCCGCCCAGCGACCAGCCCAGCAAGCGGTACGGCCCCTGCGGTTGAACCATGCGGATGTGGCGAATATAGTCAGCCGTCATCTCGTCAAGTGTCTGCGGAAGCTCCTCTGCCTGCGCAATTCCGCGTGCCTGCAAGCCGTAAATTGGATAATTCACGCCAAGATGCTTCATTAATCCGGCATAGCACCAGCTTAAGCCACCTGCCGGATGGACGCAGAACAGCGGAATCTCTTCGCCATGCGTCCGCAGCGGAAGCAGCACTTGAAGCGCACTGTTCCCGCTGTCCCGATCTAGCTCCATTCGCTCCGCGAGTCCAGACACGGTTGGCGCCTCGAACAATACCGCAATGCTAAGCTCTCGTCCAAGCGCTTCTCGGATGCGGCTGATAAGCCGAACCGCAAGCAGCGAATGTCCTCCCAGCTCGAAAAAGCTGTCATCGATTCCGACGCGGCGAAGACCCAGCACTTCGGCGAACAGATCGCAGAGCACCTCTTCATGCGGCGTTCTCGGGTTGCGCCCATCTGCATCAAGGGCAATATCAGGCGCCGGGAGCGCCTTGCGATCCAGCTTGCCATTCGGCGTGAGCGGCAGTGCATCCAGCCCAATAAGGGCTGATGGCACCATGTAATCAGGCAGCATGGAAGCCGCATGTCGGCGCAGCTCCGCCGCATCCCAAGGGGTATTTGCAGCAGGAACCACATAAGCCGCAAGCCGCTTGTCACCTGGGTTGTCCTCCCGCACAATGACCGCCGCCTGAGCTACGCTTGGATGTCTGGCAAGCACGACTTGAATCTCGCCCAGCTCGATGCGGAAGCCGCGAATTTTCACCTGATGATCTGCACGGCCCAAATAGTCCAATCCACCACCAATCACACGCTTCGCCAAATCTCCGGTGCGGTACATTCTGCTTCCAGGCGGGCCGAATGGATCGGCCACGAACCGTTCCGCCGTCAAGCCCGGCCGACCCCAATAGCCGCGTGCCAAGCCTGCTCCGGATACGTACATTTCTCCTGTTACGCCATACGGTACGGGCTGCAGTGCATCATCCAACACATACACCCTCAAATCCGGAATCGATTCGCCGATAAGGCTGGATGCTCCCGGAACGTCACTATTGCGGTTCAGCTCATTGAAGCTGACATGAACTGTCGTCTCCGTAATCCCGTACATATTAATAAGCCGCGGCGAATCATCCGCATGCCGTTCGTACCAATCTCTCAGACGCCCCAGTTCCAGCGCCTCTCCTCCGAAGACGATATAGCGCAGCGACAGCGCTTGCCCGAGGTTCGGATGCTCCCTGTCCGCCTGCATGAGTTGATAGAAAGCAGACGGCGTCTGATTCAGCACCGTTACCCCCTCCTGCACGAGCAGACCCAAGAACTCCTCTGGCGATCTGCTGACAGCGTGAGGCACGATGACAAGTCGGCCCCCATGCAACAGTGCGCCCCATAGTTCCCATACCGAGAAGTCAAAGGCATAAGAATGGAACAACGTCCACACATCATCGGCACCGAAATGGAACCAATGCTCGGTTGCGGAGAACAGCCGCACCACGTTCTGATGCGGAACAAGCACACCCTTCGGCTTGCCCGTGGAGCCGGACGTATAAATGATATAAGCCGGACTGTAAGGAGAGAGCTTGCGCCTGCACAAATGGTCTACAGGATCAGATTCGGAACAGCTTGCTAACTGGCGTATCACTTCCGGATCATCCAGTAGGATGCGCGGCACAGCCCCCATCCCTCCATCCGGGAGCTTGTCAATCGTGCGCTGATCCGTCACGATACATACAGGGCCTGCGTCCTCCAGCATATAGGCAAGCCGCTCCGCTGGATAATCAGGATCAAGCGGCAAGTAGGCTGCCCCTGCCTTTAATACAGCCAATACGCCGACGATCATTTCCATCGACCTTGGCAAAGCAAGCGCTACAATATGCTCCGGCCCAACCTTGTGCTCCATCAACAGATGCGCCAAGCGGTTTGCCTGTTTGTTCAATTGTCCATATGTTAAAGTCACGCCTTCATGAACAACAGCAATGGCCTGCGGCGAACGGGCAGCCTGCGCTTCAAACAATTGCGGAATTGTGGCCTGCGCAGCATCTGGGACAGATGAACTCCATGCCAGCAAATCCTGCGCTAGATCATGCCGCTCCTCTGGCAGCAATATATCAATTTCTCCAATCGGTTTGCTTGGTTCTAAGACGATGCTTTCCAATATGCGCACATAACGCGCAGCTAGCAGCTCAACCGTATCGCGCTTGAACAGGTCTGCGCTGAACTCCACAATCCCATCCAGACCATCCGGCGCTCCATCTGCGTTGCGACGCTCGTTCAATTCCCAAGTCAAATCAAACTTCGCCGTACCCACGCTCTCAAGCTGTAGGCTTGACGATAAGCCTGGGAATTCCAGCGACGCTTCCGGCGTATTTTGCAGCACGAGCATGATTTGGAAAAGCGGGTGCCTAGCACGCGAGCGAACCGGATTCAGTATTTCCACAAGGCGCTCGAAAGGCACATCCTGATGCTCATACGCCTCCAAACTGACCTTGCGCACTCTGGACAGCAACTCTTCAAAGCCTGGATTGCCCGACGTGTCGTTGCGTATGACAAGTGTATTGATGAACAGACCAATCAAACCGTCAAGCGCATCATCATTGCGGCCTGAGATCGGACTACCAAGTGGAATATCATTGCCCGCCCCAAGTCGGGTGAGCAGCACGGCCAACGCAGCCTGCAGCACCATGAACAAACTGGCCCGATTCCCTCTCGCAAGCTCTGTCAGCCGACCATGCAGGACAGGATCAATTTGCAGCTGGACGGTGCCTCCCATATGGCTAGCGGCTGCAGGTCTCGGATAATCAGTAGGCAGCTCCATCTCCTCTGGCAAACCCTTCAGTGCTTCCGTCCAGTAATCGAGCTGGCGCGCGATAAGACTGTCCGCTTGATCGGTGCTTCCAAGCAGCTGTTCCTGCCACAGCGCATAATCAGCATATTGGACAGGAAGCCGTGTCCACGCATGCGCCTTGCCCCGGCAACGAGCCTCGTACGCAATCGACAAATCACGAGTCAACGGCATGAGCGACCAGCCATCGCCTGCAATATGATGCAGCAGCAGCAAAAGAACCTGCTCGTTCGCCGCCGTTCGGAACAAGTGAACTCGCAGCGACGGCTCCTCCGAGAGACGGAAGCTGTATCGTACTGCTTCCTCTAGCTTGCCGTTCAGTTCCTGCTCGCTTACGTCCAGCACCTCGAATGGTATTTGTACATCCTTTGAATTTAGTATCAGTTGACTTGAAGTACCATTCTGATCCGGGAAAATCGTACGCAGTGTCTCATGACGATCCACCACATCATAAACAGCTGCCTGAAGCGCCCCGACATTCAGTTCACCCGACATTCGGGCAACAAGCGGAATATTGTAAGTAGGCGTTGCCCCCTCCAGCCGGTACAGAAACCATAGTCGCTGCTGGGCAAAAGAAAGTGGCAGCCGCTCAGGCCGCTTGCCTAAGCTCGCGCGGATGGCTGGTCTCTGCTCCTGTGCAGAATCGAGACGCCGCACGAGAGACGCTGCAGTTGGCGCTTCGAACAGGCTTCCGATATTCATCTCAACGCCGAATGCCTCTCGCACACGCACCATAACTCGTCCCGCGAGCAAGGAATGTCCGCCGAGAGCGAAGAAATCATCATCGATGCTTACGCGAGCAAGCCCCAGCACCTCTGCGAATAAGGCGCATATGATTTCCTCTTGCGGTGTACGCGGTTCGCGTCCCAATGCTGCCGCAGCGCGATCCGGCGCAGGCAGAGCTTTGCGGTCGATTTTACGGTTCGGTGTAAGCGGCATTGCGTCAAGAACAACGAAAGCGGACGGCACCATGTAATCCGGAAGCTTCCGTGCTACATATTGACGCAGTTCTGCAGGTTCAAGTCCAGACGATGATGATGGAACCACATAAGCCGCCAAACGCTGTTCACCCGCATGATCCTCATAAAGCGTAACCGCTGCTTGTGAGATGTCAGGATAGGCACCCAGCAGCGACTCGATTTCACCCGTTTCAATCCGGAATCCGCGCAGCTTCACTTGGTGATCCGCACGTCCCAAATAATCGATCGTGCCGTTTGCCAACCAACGCACCATATCTCCTGTACGATACATTCGCGTACCAGGAGAACCGAATGGATCGGCAACGAAGCGCTCAGCAGTCAAATCCGCACGTCCCAAGTATCCGCGCGCAAGCCCGGCGCCTGCAATATACAGTTCTCCCGCTACTCCAGGAGGCACTGGCTCTAACGAACTGTCGAGCACATATAGTCTTGTATTCCGAATTGGCCGACCGATAGACGGCTTGTTCGTCTGACTATGGTCAAGCAGCCCCGCGGTCGAATAAATCGTCGTTTCCGTCGGGCCATATTGATTGTTGACCTCGCCGTTCAACTCCTGCAGCGCCACCTTCAGCGCGAGCGGGATCGCCTCGCCGCCCGTAATCATTTTGAGCCCGGCGAATCGTTCCGGCCTGCTGTCGGCAAGCGCCTGCCACAGTGTTGGCGTCGCCTGCATGACCGATGCACCTGTTCCTGCAATCCTGCTTGCCAGTGCGGACGGATCTAGAATCGTTTCTTTGCGAGCAATGTCGAGTACGGAGCCGGATATAAGCGGCAGCAGCAGCTCCATTACGGATATGTCAAATGATATCGTAGTGACGGACAGCATCCGATCTTGCTGACTCAGCGCCAATCGGACCTTCATGTCATGCAGCAGATTGGTCAAGCCGCCAAATGTAAGCATGACCCCCTTCGGCTTCCCAGTGGAGCCGGAAGTGTAAATGACATATGAAATATGCGATGCTGAAATTGCCTTGATCCTGTCCTCATCCGCAGGATTGTGAGCAGGTGATTCCTCCAGCGCGTCTATCGTTGCCGATTCATCCAGCACGATAGTCTTCCTGCTGCAAGGTGGAAAGCTCACGGACGTCTCCTTCGTCGCAATCAGACAGATCGGATCAGCATCCTCCAGCATATAGGCGAGCCGCTCCGCTGGATAATCAGGATCAAGCGGCAAATACGCGGCCCCTGTCTTATGGATAGCCAATATGGCAATGACCGCTTCCACCGAGCGTGGGAGAGACAGCGCGACAATACGATCAGGCCCGACACCGCAGGAAATGAGATAATGGGCAAGCTGATTTGCCTTCTCATTCAACTCTCCATATCGAAGCAGCTCGTCCTCGCACACTACCGCTACTGCTTCGGGCTGACGCTCCACCTGTTCCTCGAACAACTCTGGCACACTTATGCTAGGCACATCATGTGCAGTATCATTCCACTCCTCAAGCACCTGTCGGCGTTCTTCAGGCGTAATCACTGAAATCTGTCCAATAGGCCGACTCGATTCGGCATGTGCAATTCCATCCAATAGATGCAGGAAGCGCCTTTGATGGGCATACAGCTCGTCCAAGCTGTAGATTTCGGGATTCGCGTCGAAGTCGAGACGCAGCCCGCTGCCATCCGCATGGCTGTATACGTTAATCGTCAAATCATCGACAGGCCCTGCGGACAGGTTGCTGACTTTGCCGCGATAGCCTGCGAAACTGACATCCTCGACAAAAGGCATGACATTAATGAGCGGGCCGATTAACCTGCGATTGTCGCCAAGCAGCTTCAAGTCTCTGCGCAAATCCTGATGGCGATACCCTTGATGACGCCGAATCATGCGGATCTCCCGTGTCACCTCCCGCAGCAGGTCGCCAAGGCTTCTCTCCGGATTTACCTCCACACGCAGCGGAAGCAAATTCATGACCATGCCGGGAACGCGCAATGCGGCTGATCCTAGTCGGCACATTACAGGCAGACCGAGAATAACCTCTTCTTCCTGTGTCAGCCGATGCACGTATATTGCGGTCGCTGCTGCGAGGACATCCGGCCAGCTTGTTCCCGATTCAGCTGCAATCGACTGCCATCCGCTCACGGTGGCAGCCGGAATATGCGCAGTGCGGCGCACGAAGCGACGGGACGTTCGCTGCCCATGTCCTCCCAGGCTAACTGCTTCCGGCCTGTCGGAGAAGCGCTCCAGCCAGAATTCCCGGTCACGGTTCATCTGTTCCGATGAACGATATGCCGCATCCTCCTCCAAAATGGATTGCAAGGAACCGAATGTTCCGGCTCCATTCGGAAGATCGTAGGTTAGTGCTGTATAGTTTTGCGCCACACGCTGCATCAGCAATGCTGCGCCGAATCCGTCAATGACAATATGATGAATGCGCTGATACCATAGATAACGCTCGCTCTCGATCTTAAACAATGCCTCCGTGAAGAGAGGCCCCGTATGCAAATCAACGGGTTTCTCCATATCGCGGTTCATCCACGCTCGGGCTGTGCCTTCCGGGTCAACCTCTCTGCTTAGATCAATCATGTGCAGCACCCAGTCGTCTGTGGGGACGATCTTCTGCCATGGACCGTCTGCATCCTCTCCGAAGCGGACATGAAGTGCCTCGGCCTCTGTCACCGCCTGACGCAGAGCCGCTTCGAAGCGAGCAGAATCTATCGGCCCGCGGATGTCCACACATTCAGCGGTGTTGAATATAGGGTTGTCAGGATCGAGCTGCTGCGCAAACCAGATTCCTGCCTGTGCTCCCGATAGCGGCCATCGTTCCTTCTCCTGATCGTGCATGATGATGGCCGCTATCGGGAGCACAGGCAGGACATAATTAGGCACCGAGTTACTGTTGAGCTTGGCGGACAAGAGCTCCCACCAGCTTGCTACCGTCGGCCGTTCCGCCAATTCCACGAAGCTTACCGCAATGCTGCTGCGCTTCCAGCGTTCCACTAAGCTCATAATCCGAATCGAGTCCAACCCCCATTGCGTGATTAGATTATCTTGATCGCCAATCGCAGACGGCTCCTCCTGCAGCAGTTGCGCAACCGCGTCGCGCACAGATTGCAGTGTTACCGAAAATCCCGCTTCTGCTCCAGCTGTTTCCTCTGCTTCCTGCTCGGCAGCATGCCGGTTAAGAGCGTTCAGAACCCGTTCCGTCGTTGCCACTACTGCACAGCGCTCAGCCGCATAGGTTAACGCCATGCGATGCTTGTCGAGCGAAAAATCAGCAACCGCATCTGCAATGAGGAAGGGCTGGACATCCTGCATAAATGCCTCGCACGAGGTCATCAGGCAGCCAATATGCGCGTAGATCCCACATACGAGCAGCTGATCCCGTCCGCGTTCCCGTAATATCTCAAGCAAATTCGTTTTCTGAAAGGCACTATAGCGCCATTTTGTCACGAGAATATCGTTCACCCGCGGCGCCAGCTCGTCTACGAACTTTTTCTGGTATGGCCCATCATTAATGCCCGCTCCCCAGAAGTCTTGCAGCAATCCACGCTGCTCAGGAGTCTGCCCCCCTGGCTGCGCCGAATACACGACAGGTATGCCAAGCTCCGAACAGCGTTCGCGCAGCTCCTTAATATTCGCAATCAATTCAACCAGCGGCGATTCACCCGCCTGATAGGCATCGACGAAATACTGCTGCATGTCATGGACAAGCAGTACGGCACGGCTTGGATCCGGACTCCAGTCGACTCTGTTCTCTCGCAGCTCTGCCTCACTTGGCAATCGATATGGAAGGATAGTAGGAAGACCCATCGTTTCTCCTCTTTTCACTAGTTTTTATGGATAAACTCTGCAACAACACGAGACATTTTCATGAACACGAAACCTCATCACTTACTTTTCACATACTCCTATAGGCACTCACAAGAACTTCTTCTAGTGGCTCGCAGACACTTCAGACAATTCTTTTAGGCGATTATTCAAGCGTTTCTTCAAGCGTTTCTTCAAGCACTTCTTCTATTGCTACTTCAGTTACTACTTCTAATGCTTCGTTACATCTCTAAATGCATCTTCTCTTATCACTTACTTCTTGCTCAATGCTTCCTGCTTCGCAGCGATCAGCTCCCGCAGCATCTTCTTGCTCACCTTGCCGACTCCCGTCTGTGGAAAGGATTCGACGAACTCCACGCGGTCTGGAATTTTATATAATGCAAGCCCTCTTTCTCTTAGAAAAGCCTTCAACTCGCTGCCCGTTATGGCAGCTTCATAGGGAATGACGAATGCGCATGTGCGCTCGCCAAGAAATTCATCCGCCATAGACACTACAGCGGCATCATGCACACCAGGATGGGCAAGCAAATGATTCTCGATTTCCTCAGCCGCCACCTTATCTCCGCCGCGATTGATCTGATCCTTCGCCCGCCCTTCAATCACTAAATATCCAGCCGGAGTCATTCTGGCCATATCACCTGTGCGATAAAAGCCGTCAGACGTAAAGGACTTTGCGTTGTGCTGCTCGGCTTGGTAATATCCGCGAATGGTATACGGCCCGCGCGTCAGCAAATGTCCCACCTCGCCCGGAGCCACTTCGTCATCCTCATCATCGACGATGCGGATTTCATCATATGGGGACATCGGACGACCCTGCGTGTTGATTATCGTTTCTTCAGGGTCATCGAATCTCGTATAGTTCACCAAGCCCTCTGCCATCCCATACACCTGCTGCAGCGTGCAGCCAATTGTCGTTCTTACCCGCTTAGCAGCTTCTGCGCTGAATTTGGCGCCCCCAACTTGCAGCACTTCCAAGTTAGTGAGATCGTAGCGGCGCGATTCCGCGGCATCCAGCCAAATTAAGGCGAGCGGCGGTACAACGGCTGCAATGGTGACGCCTTCCTCGGCAATAAGCGGGAAAGCTTCATCAGGGCTTGCTCCGCGGGCAAGCACGATCCGCCCTCCTGCATATAGCGTGCCAAGCACGCCGGGAGAGCTAAGCGGATAATTATGCGCAATCGGCAGCACCGCCAGATATACGCTGTGCTCATTCAACGCGCAAACTTCTGCGCTCATGCGCAGGCTATATATGTAATCGTCGTGCGTCCGTGGGATGAGCTTCGGTAATCCCGTTGTCCCGCCAGATAATTGGAGGAAAGCGACATCCCGGGAGCTAGGCCCCTTAATCTCGCCAATGCTAGGCTCAGCATACAGATCATCCAGCGCTGTATATTCGCCTGGCTCACCTACAACAATAACGCGGCTTGAATCTGGCAGCGTGTCCTTCACCTGTGCGG